>JACCDY010900215.1_pt1 | contig 26393 bp, 36 predicted proteins | sample 7446391 | NCBI WGS metagenome assembly JACCDY01 (sample SAMN15323451, study PRJNA562643) | freshwater metagenome | isolation source: river surface water | place: USA:Blue River Watershed | collected 2017-08-18 | reverse complement strand
CCATTACCGCAACATGACCATCCAGCCGATTGATTTTATCATGGCGAACGGGCTGGGCTTCTGCGAGGGCAACGTCATTAAGTATGTCACCCGCTACCCGTTCAAGAACGGGCTAGAGGATTTGAAGAAAGCTCGTCATTATATTGACCTGATGATTGAGAACTACGGAAAGGAATGATACAATGGCGACAATGACGACCTACGTAATACCGCAGTGCAACGTCCTCGGCCTCAAGGCTGGTAAGCCTTACCTTGCATTCACTGAGACGGAGAATGTCGTTACCGTTCGCGGGGATGACTACCTGCTTTACCAGATCGACCGCGTCCACGATAAACGCTTTACCGTGGTGAATGTCGATAATGGCGTGGTTGGCGGTATCTACGCCGAAGAGCGCCCCACCGACCGCGATATGTGCAACAAGTACGAGCGGGACGTTGCCGCCCGGAATGAGGAGATTGCAGACCTTGAGTGCGTCATCCTGGCGATGGTCAAGGAGCGCTACCTTGAAGCCTGACGATGCCATTTGTGCCAACTGCGTGTTCTTTGCGTCATCGGCTTCCGGCAAGCATGGCTATTGCCGGGAGTCACCGCCTGTCTTCACCAACCTTGATCCTGAAACCGGGTTTGCCAAGTTCTGGTCGCCGGTCGTAAACCCCAACAACTGGTGCGGGCAATTTGCCGAGAGCTGGGACTAAGCCATGCTGGCGATGGAGATCGACACCAGGGACTTTGACCGGCAGCTACGCGCGTTCGCTGAAACGCCAGCGTTGATTGCTAAAACGGTCAGGGCCGCTCTCGCAGAGACGGTGGACGATCTCCATACCCGCGAACTGATGGAAATGGATCAGGTCTTTGACAAGCCAACTCCATACGTCAAACGCGGCCTAAAAAAGCGATACCCCGGCCAAGCTGGCGTGCTGCACGCTGGCATTCACTTCGAGGAATGGCCAATCGGCAAGTCGCCCGCCGACATCATTGCCCCTCATGTGTTTGGCGGTCAGCGCCGACTGAAAAAGTCAGAGCGCAGGCTTCAATCCTTTGGCGTGGCTCCAGCCGGTAGTTGGACTGTCATGTCTAGTGGCTACCCAAAGAACCAATACGGCAACATTGCTGGTGCGCGCTACACGCAGATGCTCAATGAGGTAGGCGCACTTCTGGACACCGCAGCGCGCGGAACGAACACCAAGCGCAAGTCATCTGCTGAAAAGCGGGCAGCGCGAGGGTGGCAGTTCTTCCTCTACACCCCCAAGGGTGCGCAGTTCCCTGTCGGCATTGCAGAGAAGCGCGGCAAGACCGGAATGAAGATGATGCTGTCGTTCACCCGCCAGCCCAACTACCGCAAGCGGTTCAACTACTTTGAAGTGGCGCAGAAGCAAATCGCATACAGCTTGCCGCTGCACTTCAACCGGATTATGAATCGGTATGCGTCCAGGCTGTAAGTAGGGTCCATGAACCCCGAAAGTGTTTGACATGGGGGTAGGGGGTGATAATCTCACCACATGAACGACAACCTGATACCTGATAGCCCAAGCCACGCAGCCGCACTGGCGCTGCTTAACGACCTCCAGCTAATCCTAGCCAACATGGCGCGTGAAGGGCTAGACAGGATTGGCGCAGACGGCGAGCCAGTGTATGACCCAGCCTTCTGGGCAAACGAATGTGCTAAGGTCTTGGGGTTGAGGCGGGTGGCCTGAAAATTTTTGGCTCGTAAATCGCACGGGGGGTAGTCGCTGACTGCCTCCCTATTTTTTGGCTCATAAATCGTATGGGGGGTGCTGGCCGCGCCTCACCCGTTTTGGCTCCATAAACCGGGGTGGGGGTCTAGGCCGCGCTCGTTCAGATTCGGGGTCGCTTTCCTGAACGGGCCCGCGCCTGGCAAGGCTTCGCCAGTGCTGAAAAGCGATGTTTTCCGATGGTTAGGTTGAACCTGCGGCCTGTTTGTTGGCCTAGTGCGACTATGGCGAAAGGCCAAAGCCACGACTAGCTATCAAGAAAACCGCTTTTTTTGACCGCTTGCGCATTTTGTGGATTGACCGCGCAAAATAGCCGGTTTAGGTAGGGGGCATTGAAAGGGAAGGAATGACGCATGACACTTGCAAACAAAATCACGCTGGCACTAGCCTTTATCGCGGCATTGGGCGCTATCGAAAATAGCTATGCATACGGCGCTATCGGCGCGGCCCTTAGCGGCCAAAACGTTGCAACTTATGCAGCTTGCGGAAACTAACATGACCATAACCGGAACCGACGGCACAATCCTAATTCTGGCAATCCTAGTTGCCTTTACTGTAGCACGATTGATTAAGGGGAATTGATGTTATGGCACAGACTCTAAAGCACCTAAGCCTTCCGCTTACTCAAACCGGCTGGAACGACACAATTTGCAACGATTCCGAGGGAAACACGCTAACCCTAATGCTAAACGGTCATAAGGGCTTGGAAGCGGTACATGAGGCAACGCGCCTATTTGCTGGCTCGCCTATCCTCTTGGAAGCATTGCAAGAGATTGCCAGCGCCTGCCAAGAGATTGCAACAAGCCCTAATAGTAAGGCAATCATGGGCGATGGATGGATTAAAGCACATGAAAAACTAGGCTCGTATGCGCTGGCAATGCTTAGCCGCGCTGGCTTTTAATCGCGCGGCATATTTCACTAAACACGGGACCAATCAACCATGACTAAGTACGTATCAGACACTAGCGCCGCAAAGTCGCTTAGCGCTTACATTATCTTGAATCGCAAGGGTGAGCATGTGGCAACGGTTAAGGCATATTTTGGCAATGGTGGCAGTTGCCTAGTCAATGTGCATGACAGCAAAGCCGGATTCCAGTACGCAAGGGCGCGCGGTTATGGTTATGACAAGTTTACCGCTGCACTAAGCGGACTCACGATTGACGGCCATAAGCTGAATGACCATTGCGGGGAGTCGATCAATCCGCCTAAAGGCAAGCCGTGCTTTCCTGCCAACTATAAACCGCGCAAGGGATTCCAGCTTGCCAACTATGGGCAATGGGAACGCGCGGACTCCGGGCAATGGGAACGGCGCGACTCGTATCATTGGCGCGAATTGGCCGTTGCGCAATGGCGCGCGGAAACGGGGGCGCTAAACGGATTGCATTACCCTAGCGCGGAATCCGAATGGGAGGAAGTGCAAAGAAACGCGCGCAAGCTTGCGCGCGACGCCGAGTCCGCTGGCAAGTTGATTAGCGGTTATTCCAGTTGCTTTCGGGAAAGCGGACTCAAGTATCTAGAGGCAATCGGATACAGGGTTATTCAGGCGATTTAACCTAATCCCCTGTTAGGGGCGCGGTGACTGGCAATCGTCGCGCCCTTGCAATGGAATTAGGTTTAACATGTGGGAGTCAGTAACGTGGCAAATACTTGGAAACATATTTCAAAGCCTAACGGCTATCGCCTTAGCATGAAGGACACGGGAAAGGGTTGGCGCGTAATCGTGGAACACGCGCCTAGCAAGCGTGCATACGTGGCAAGCCCGGCTGATTATATGGATGACTATCTAATGGCGGTGAAATGGGCGCATTGCGTTTATAATGAAATGCGGGGGAATTGAGATATGGAAAAACTACCTGTTATCTTCCGCAAAGAGTCGGGCGACTCAATTCTGGCAATCTTCCCTACGCAATGTGAAGGTTATGCCGGTTATCATATGTTGTGTTATGCCCATATCGGGCAACATGGCAGCTGCTCGCTTGAATACTATCAGAACAACACAAAGCCAGCCGCGCCGGATGAATACGCGCCCTTACTGGCTGAATTGACGGCAATCTATACGACTCGCCCTAGCGAATGGCCTGATATTTATGGCGAGCCTGTAACGCTAGACGTTAAGGCGCGCCGGACTCCGGCAATACATCGCGCGTTTATGGCGCAATGTGTCGCAATGGCTAACGCATAAGGGGGATTGACCATGACAAACCTAAAGCAAACCCGCCACTCGCTGGCGCTAACGCAAGCAGCTATGGCCGACAAGCTGGCAATGACCGAGAGCCACTACCGCAAGCTGGAAACCGGGCGAGCGCCTGTTAACAAGCGGGTGGCTATGCTAGTCGATATGATAACACGCGCATAACCACACACCACACCACACTAGCAAGGGCTGGCCTTAGGGCTGGCCCTTTTGCTTTGCCCTACGCGCGCGGCCCTAGCAGCTTGCGCGCCTTTGCTTGTATTCGGGGCTGGCAGTACGGCCATCGCATAGAGGCCCGTAGAGCATAGGGCAGGGGCTAGCGCTACCCATGTAGCGGGCAGGTTGATGAACGCGCCCAGCGGGCTTCCTGGGGCATTCTAGGGGCATTCTAGGTGGTGGGGGCGTCAAGGTACTGTCAGAGGGGGTGCCGGTGGGGGTAATTACGAGCACTGTGCTTTTGGATTAACTCGAATTAGGCGTTCTATTCAGGCAACACACCTCCGCCTCGCGCGAGGCCCTCTGTTTTCCGGGGTTGCCTTCCCGCGCGCGCGAGGCTATTCTCAAACCCATTATGACACCTGAAAAAACCAGAAAGCCTACGACCGGCGGCGTTTTACTTGGCTCGACCTACGACGAGGCGCGCACCCGCAAGATCAATGCGGAGGCTGAGATTGCCGAGTTGGAGTTGGCGCGCATTCGCCAGACGCTGTGCAAGACAGAGGACGTGGTGAAGGCGTGGGAGTCAGTCCTACACGCTTGCCGCGCCAAGTTTCTGGCGGTCCCGACCAAGATGGCCCCCGTGCTGGCGAATATCTCTGACACGGCGGTCATCAAGGATCACATTGAGAACGCGGTGCGCGAGGCGCTGGAGGAACTAGCCAACTACCAGCCGAAGCTGGACCCTGTTGCGACTGGTTCGGCAGCGCCCACCGCAGATGCACCCCCTGAAAAGAAACCGGTTGGAAGGCCCAAGCGGATTAGCAAGCTGAAGGCATGATGCTTAACAATAAATTCCGAGAGAACTTGCGGGCAGCCATGCGCGCGCATCCAGACAAGGCACTGACCATCTGTCACAGGGCGGGCTATGATTATAGCTACGTCCGCAAAGTGCTGTGCGGCGCTCGCCCAAACCCTACGCTGCTGTTCGTAGAGTCGATGGCTGGCGCACTTGGGCGCGATCCGGTAGAACTGCTCACGTGACAGCGGAACTAGACCCTTCAATCCGGCAGAACGCACTCGCCAGACTTGGCGATGCTATGCGTGTGCTTACGCCGCCTCCGAGGCTGTCGGTTTCGGAGTGGGCGGATAAGGAGCGGCGGCTGGATAGTCAGTCATCGGCTGAGCCGGGCCGGTGGTACACCTCGCGCGCTGAGTATCAGCGCGGGATTATGGATGCTTGCTCCGATCCGGCTGTGCGTGAAGTTGTGGTCATGTGCGGGACGCAGAGCGGCAAGTCCGAGGCGATCCTGAATACCATCGGCTACCATATGCACCATGACCCATGCCCTATTCTGGTGATGCAACCTACCGTGGACATGGCGCAAGCGTTCTCAAAGGACCGTATCACGGCTGGTCTAATCAAGGCGACCCCAGCAATCCGTGATTTAGTCAAAGACAGTAAGGCTAAAGATGCAAACAATACTACGCTACACAAGGTTTTCCCTGGTGGTGCTTTGTCTCTGGTTGGCGCTAACAGCCCAAGTTCCCTTGCTTCTCGTCCGATTCGGGTTGTTCTCGCTGACGAAGTTGACCGATACCCTGCTAGCGCCGGTGAGGAAGGCGACCCAATTTCTCTGGCAAAGCGCCGTTCTGCTACGTTCTGGAATCGGAAATTCATAGCAGTTTCAACGCCGACCAATCGCGGTGCAAGCCGGATTGATACGCTCTACGAGGAAACGGACAAGCGCAAATTCTATGTCCCGTGTCCGCATTGTGAGCATCGCCAGATTTTGCAGTGGGCGCAGGTCCAGTGGCAGGATGGCAATCCCAAGACGGCGCAATACTACTGCGAGGAATGCGGCGGCGCATGGAACGAGGCGGAGCGGCACCGGGCCGTGTCTCAGGGTGTCTGGGTTGCGACTGCCCCATTCAATGGCGCGGCTGGATTCTGGTTCAATGCGCTTTACTCGCCTTGGGTTGATTTGGTCGATACGGTCGAAGAGTTTCTGGCATCGCGCAAAGACCCGATGCGGCTCAAGACTTTCACCAACACGATTCTGGCGGAAACTTGGGACGAGCAAGGCGACCAAGTTGACGACTACGCGGTTGCTCAGCGCAAAGAGGAGTACCCACACGTGCCGGAGGAAGTGGTGCTACTTACGGCTGGCGTTGACGTGCAGGACGACCGCTTGGAGTGCGAGGTTGTGGGCTGGGGTGCTGGCGAGGAGTCGTGGCAGATTGACTACCATATCCTCTATGGCGACCCGTCAAGCCCACGCATTTGGGCGCAGTTGGATGAGGTTATCCTCAAGACTTACGACCATCCATCCGGCGAGCAAATGGTCATTCGGGCCACTTGCGTTGACTCTGGCGGCCACCATACGCGGGCTGTTTATAACTATGCCAAAACACGTGCTGGACACCGCGTGTACGCGATCAAGGGTGTTGGCGGTGAGGGCAAGCCAATTATCGGGCGCGCCTCGCGCAACAATGTGGGTAAGGTGCCGCTTTACGCAGTTGGTGTGGATACTGCGAAGGAATTGCATTATTCGCGGCTGCGCATTGACGAGCCTGGACCGGGCTATTGCCACTTTCAGGCCAAGCGGGACGACGAGTATTTTAAGCAGTTGACCGCTGAAAAGATGATCACAACCTACCACAAGGGCTATCCGAAGCGGGCTTGGACGAAAACTCGTACCAGAAACGAGGCATTGGACGTTCGTGTCTACGCGATTGCGGCTTTCCATGTGCTAAATGTCAACATGGATAGCATTGTGAGGCGGTTTTATGCTAATGTAGAACGCAGGGTAGAAGCTGAAACGCCAAAGCCGGTTGAGAGACCGCATCCTTTGGCCGATCCGAAGAAGCTGAAGCCCCGCAGAGGTGGTTTCGCTAATAGCTGGCGATGAGGGTAGATGTCGAACCTATTTGACGAGAGCAATGCGCCAGAAGGGGAACCGACCACGATTGTGGTTGGCGACTTCATCCAGTGGAAGCGAACCGCGCTGGCTGAAAGTTACCCGACTGCCACGCATTCGGCTGAATATGTCGCGCGCGTGACGGCTGGTGGCGCAAGCGAGATCAAGTTGGCCGCGATTGAGCGCCCGACCTACTACCTTTTCCAAGTCCCCTCGGTCACTTCGGCAGCGTTTGAGCCAGGCTTCTACCACTGGCAGCTTGAGGTCACAGAAACCGCCAGCGGCAACCGCATTGTGGTGGATCGTGGTGAATTTGAGGCCATTCCCGACCTTGATAACAACGGGGCCGACCCACGCACCCACGCCGAGATCATGGTCGACAAGATCGAATCTCTCCTGCAGGGCCGCGCTGACAAGGATGTGTCCAGCTACAGCATTGCTGGCCGGTCGCTGTCGAAGATGGCCATCTCTGACTTGCTGCTGTGGCGTGATTACTACCGCAAAGAGGTTGTTAAGGAGCGCCGGGATAGCGCAATTGCTAACGGAAAGCCGGTTAAAACCACTGTAAAGGTCCGTTTCCTATGAGTTTTTGGCGCGAATTGTTCGGCCTCCCGGCGGTTGAGAAGGCGTCTCCGATGCGCAAACGCAACTATCATGCGGGCGCTGTGGGCCGCCTATTTGCTGATTTTCAGGGGTCTTATGGGTCTGCTGACGCTGATTTGCGCCCAGATTTGGCACTTATGCGCAACCGCGCTCGCCAGATGGCCCGTGATGACGTTTATGTGAAGCGCTACTTGGAGCTTCTGGAAACCAACGTCATTGGCGACAATGGCATGGTGCTGCAGGTGAAGGCGCGTGACACCGCTGGTGGCATGGACGTTATTGGAAACCGGATTGTTGAGGAAGCGTGGACGGTTTTCGGGCGAGTGGGTAACTGCACCGCCGATGGCCGCATGTCGTTTGTTGATTTGCAGAAATACGTGGTCCGTGCGCTTGGCCGTGACGGCGAGGCATTCGTGCAGGTTGTCCGCAACCGCTCGTTTGCCCATGGAATTGCCTTCCATCCGTTTGAGGCCGACCTTGTTGACGAGGGTAAGACCGAACGCGCCAAGAACGGCAACGAAATTCGCATGGGCGTGGAGGTTGACCAGTATCAGCGCCCGGTTGCATTCTATGTCAAGCGCAAACACCCAGGCGACACGCAATTTACCAGCGTGACCAGCACGGAATCCATTCGCGTACCGGCTGATGACATTCTCCACATCTACCAGCCCTTGCGGGCCGGTCAGACGCGCGGCGAAACCTCGCTGCACGCGGCCCTGACGCAAATCAAGATGCTTAATGCCCACCGTGAGGCCGAATTGGTCGCATCGCGTATGGCGTCTAGCAAGATGGGTTTCTTCACCTCGGAAAGTGGCGAGGACACCCCGGCTGACGACTACGACAATGGCGTTCCGATCATTGATGCCGAGCCCGGCACCTTCCACCAGCTTCCGGCTGGCGTGGACTTCAAGCCATTTGACCCTAGCCACCCGTCCACTGCATTTGGCGAGTTCCAGAAGCATATTCTGCGTGGCACGGCCAGCGGCCTTGGCGTCTCCTATGCCAGCCTGTCCGGCGATCTGTCCGATACGTCCTATTCGTCGGTTCGGCAGGGGGCGCTGGAAGAGCGGGATCATTACAAGATGCTGCAGAAGTTCATCATGGAGCATTTTGTGATGCCTGCTTACGGCATCTGGCTCCAGCATGTGATGGAGTTCGGGTATATCACGCTTCCGGCCACCCGCTTCGACAAGTTCTTTAGCGCTTCGACCTTCCGCGCGCGTGGTTGGCAGTGGGTGGACCCGTCCAAAGAGATCTCGGCGGCTGTGGACGCTATGCACGCTGGCATTATGTCGCCACAGGACGTTTCCGCCGGTTATGGGCGGGACTTCGAAGAGACGCAGAGCCAGTGGCAGCGTGACATCGAGACGGCTGCTGCATACGGCAATGAACTTGCCTTTGGGCCGTTTGGAGGCAATGCGCAGGCCAAGGGGATGCCGGAAGTTGTCCAGGCACCTGCTGAGCCGCCTGCGGCTGAGCCTGTCCGCTCAATGCAGGTTGTGGAAGCGCAACCAGTTCCTACCACGCCTGTTGAAATTGTGTTCAAGCGTGATACGAAGAAGTCGATCAGGCTGGTGCGCGACGAAGAGGGCGTGGTCATCGGCGCTGAGGTAGGTGGGGACGAAAATGACGATTAACACCTCTCTGTGCGATTCATACAAGGTCGAGATCGTGTCCGGCGTACATCGGGTTGACGATGAATATCGCATGGCGCTGTATGGCGCGGAGGCCAATCTCAATTCTGACACCCGCGCCTATACGACCGAAGGCGAAGTGGCTGGGCAGGGCTATGAGGCTGGCGGAATCCGTCTCACTGGTGCCGCGGTGCAGCTAAACGGTGGAGCGGCTATTTTGTCGTTCGATCCGCCAGAGTGGTCGCGTGCCACTATTGCGGCTGGTGGCTGCTTGATCTATAACGCCAGCAAGGAAAACAGGGCGGTGGCCGTGTTTGGTTTTGGCGGGAATGTGGTTTCGCGTAATGGCAAGTTTGTGGTCAACATGCCCACTGGCGGCAATGGCCTAATCAGGATCAAGTGAGGCAAGTATGGCGAATGCAATTTACCCCCTTTACAAGCAGGCTTTGCTGGACGGGGACACGCTCACGGACATTAACGACCTGACCGTGAAGGTCGCGCTGGTTGACACTGGCACCTATACCTATTCGGCGGCCCACCAATACCTCACCTCGCTGGCTGGCGTGGTTGGAACTGCGCAGATCATTGCAAACACCACGGTTACTAACGGTCTGTTCGACGGCGATAACGTTACGTACACGGCGGTGACTGGCAGTTCTGTAGAGGCGCTGGTGATTTATATTGACACTGGCGTTGCTGCCACCTCGCGCCTTGTGGCTTATATCGACACTGGCGTGACCGGCCTTCCGGTGACTCCGAATGGCGGCGATATTACGATCACGTGGAACGCTTCGGGTATTTTCCAACTCTGAGGCTAGCATGATTGGCACCGGCTCAATTGTCAGGGTTTTAGCGCCATTCGATGAGTTTTATCCCGGCGCATGGGAAGTGCTCGGGCAGTCTGAAACGGGCGCATGGCAAATCGGTGAGCATGTCGATTTTGCCGAAGAGCATTTAGAAGAGGTTGTGTAATGGCAATTACTACGCTTGACGGCGCTATTGCTGGGATGAAGGCCCCGGTGCCGTTCATTAAGGTGGGCATTACCACGGCTGCGGTTGGCGCATTGCGTGGCTATACCCCGTGGTATGCCTCTGGCAATCCTGGTGCCTCTGTAGCAAACTCTGCCGGTATCAACGGGCAGGCCGTTGACTCCACTCTCGGAACCAGTGTGCAGGGCAGGTTGCCGCGCACCAATCCGGCGAGCGGCAACGCTTACTTGGGCCGCCTAGCGGTCAACGCCTCCACCGCCGGGACGCTCTGGCTGATTGACCGTATTTGGCAGAATAGCGGGCTTTCTGCCACCTCGACTACCGCACAAGCCATTTCTGGGGCTGTGATAGCCCCGCGCGACGGTGATGGCGACACGACTGGTCATAACGTTATGGCGGCCATTGAATGGTCGGCCACGGGCGGCTCCGGCACGCCTACTGTGACGCTGACTTATACGGATAGTCTTGGCGGCACTGGCAAGACTGCCGCTCTAACTGGCGTGGCCTCGCCTCCGATCGGCACATTCGAGATTTTCCCGCTCGCGGCTGGCGACACGGGCGTTAGAGCGCCCACCAGCTTCATCCAGTCTGCAACTCGCACCAGCGGGACGATGCACCTTGTGTTGTTCCGTGTTCTGGCTCAAGTTGAGGTAACTGCTGCTAATATCGGCAACGCCATTGACGCATTGACCGGCGGGATGCCGCGCATCTACGACAACAGCACCTTGCAGCTAGTCTGGTTCCCCTCTGCCACCACGGCCACCAACTTTATCGGCCAATATATCGAAACGCAGGGCTAAGACATGGCCGTCACCAGCATAGGTGACTTTCCACTCCGCTCCGCTTGGCTTGGTAGGGGTAGGGGTAGGGGTAGGGGTGCCATGCCCCGGCGGCTTGTCAATGTTGCAAGCGCCGATTCTGCAAATAATTCTGTCTGGTCAGACTTCTTCTTTGAGGCATCTGGACCAACAAATGTCACTGTTTTTCCGGGACTTATTGGAAGCGGGGGAGCGTTTTATAGCGCGACCGTCTCCACCTCTGGGGGCAGCCAGAGCCTAACTGCAAGCCTGTTTGCGAATGGGCAGACTTTCTATGCGCCTACCCGCACTTCTACGCTGGCGCTTACGGCTAGCCTGTTTACGGGCAGCCAGACGTTCTATGCGCCGACTGCTACGTCTAGCCGCAACCTTAGCCCATCTTTGGTACCCAGTGGCGGAACTTTCTACGCTAGTGGCGTATCAACGGTTCGCGCCCTTTCGGCCAACAGGCTGGACAATGCGCAGACTTTCTACGGGCCTGCGGCCAGCAACCTTAACACTGTCGCACCGCCAATGTTTGCGGACAGCGAGTTTGTTTTTCCGCCAACCATCGAGACAGTCGGCCCCGCACAAACACTGTCCCCCACTACTTACGTTAATGGCGGTGGGTTTTTCTCGGCCTCAGCCGCCAATAGCGAAACCCCCAGCGCTGTCTCCGGTGGCGGGTCGCTCGTGCGCCCGTCTCGCAAGTTTCGCCCCTCGATTCTGTGGGAGTGGGAAAAGAAGGCAAAGCAGGAGCCGGAATACGGAGCTTCTGCGCTCATCCTTCCCGCATTCGCGGTTTCCAGCGTTAGTTCTGTGTCAGCAATGGGTGAGATCGAAGGTCTTGCCTATATTGAAGTGGCCGATGCGCGATCAGAAAGTTTCATGCTTAGTGCGCGATCATCTTGGAATGATCCAACTGACGAAGAGCTTATCGCGCTGTTGGCTGTGGCATTTTAGCAGGTGTTATTGACCCCCTATCGGCGCGGTGGTATTTTGGGCCAAATTACCAGAGGACGTTATGGACGTTAATCACGAAGAAGTGCTGGACGTGGAGGCCGTGATTGAAGATCGTGCTGATCCAATAGCTGTTCATCGCGCTGCTGTAGCCATTGAGGCTCGCGGTGTTGATGAAAACACCCGCACTGTTGATATTGCTGTCTCCTCGGAACTGCCCGTAGAGCGCAGTTTTGGTAAGGAGATTCTTATCCATGAAGCCAGTGCCATTGACATGGCGTTTCTGGCTTCTGGCCGCGCCCCTCTTTTGCTTGACCATGACATGGAGCGGCAGATTGGGGTAATTGAGTCCGTGGAACTGTCGTCTGACAGGAAGTTGCGCGCCAAAGTCCGCTTTGGCCGGAGCCAACTTGCTCAGGAGGTGTTTCAGGACGTTGTTGACGGGATTCGTGGCAACATTTCGGTGGGCTACCGCGTCAACAAAATGGAGCGCACTGGGAAGGACGAATATGCTGTCCGCTCTTGGTCGCCCCTTGAAGTATCCGTAGTCTCAATCCCCGCCGACCCGACCGTGGGCGTGGGCCGCAGCGCGGTAGCTTCGGAACCCAAACCTACCAAAGTTGAACCATCCATCAAAAAGGAGTCCGCAATGGACAACGAAGTGAACCTGGATGCGGTTCGGGCTGATGCTGCCAAGGAAGCTGCCCGTAACGCCTCCGAAATTCTCGCTCTGGGCGCTCGCCACAACAAGAGCGATCTGGCCCATGAAGCCATCCGTGACGGCAAGTCGATCAATGAGTTCCGGGGCATTATCCTCGACGCCATTGGCGACAGCAAGCCGCTTGAGAACGACACCATTGGTCTGAGCGCCAAGGAAGTCCGTCAGTTCTCGTTCCAGCGCGCTATTGCCGCTCTGATGTCGCCGGGCGACCGCCGCCTGCGTGAAGCTGCTGCATTCGAGTTTGAAGCCTCGGAAGCCGCTGGCAAGCGTTACGGCGTCACCCCGCAGGGCATCATGGTGCCGACCGACATTCTGCGCCGTGACATCAACACCTCGGACGACAACGAACTCGTTGCGACCAACCTGCTGGCTGGCTCGTTCATTGACGTTCTGCGTAACCAGTCGTCGGTGATGCAGGCCGGTGCGCGTATGCTGCCTGGTCTGGTGGGCAACGTGGCGATCCCGAAGAAGGCGACCGCTTCGACCGGCGCGTGGATCAGCACCGAAGGTGGCGCTTCGACCGAAAGCGAACCGACCTTTGCGCAGGTCACGATGGCTCCCAAGACGGTTGGTGCCTACACCGACATGACCCGTCAGGCCATTCTCCAGTCCACCCCTGCCATCGAAGCGCTCATCCGCGACGATCTGACGCAGGCGCTGGCTCTGGCGATTGACAAGGCCGGTCTGGAAGGTTCGGGCGCTTCGGGTCAGCCGACCGGCATCCTGAACACGGTTGGCGTTAACAAGCCCACCTCGTTCGCCGCTGCGGTTCCGACCTTCGCTGAAATGGTTGCGCTGGAAACGGCTGTTGCCGAAGACAACGCCCTGTTCGGCAGCCTCGCCTACATCACCGATGCGGCGACCTACGGCGGCCTGAAGACCAAGTCGAAGGACAGCGGTTCGGGCATGTTCGTGCTGGAAGGCGGTCAGGCCAACGGCTACAACGTGATCCGCACGCAGCAGGCAACGGCTGGCAACGTTTACTTCGGTAACTTTGCTGACCTCCTGATTGGTATGTGGGGCGGTCTGGACCTGACGGTCGATCCGTACACCGCCTCGACGAGCGGCACCGTCCGCATCGTGGCGCTCCAGTCGGTTGACGTTGCGGTTCGTCACGCTGTGTCGTTCGCCTACAACAACGACGGCGTGTAAGGGTAGCGGGGAGGTCGATTGGAAGCGGCCTCCCCCTTCCTTTTGTGGAGTGATTGATAAATGCAGTATCTTTGCATCAAGGGCGTTGTTACCTCCAAGGGTGTCAAGCAGGCTGGCGATATTGTCAGCGATCTTCCCGCGTTTGAGGCGCACGTTCTTGTTTCGCAGGGTAAGCTGGTTGAGCAGGCAGAGGCCCGCGCCCAGATTATGACCCGCGAACCCAAGATTGAACACCGCGACCCGGTTGTGACTCGTCGCCCCGGTCGTCCGCGTAAGGATTAATCGTGGCGATTGAAACCGCAGACGATCTGGCCACTTTCTTCGGAATCGACGATTTTGGGGATGCGGCCACGTACACGCCGCTGGCTGGCGCTGCGGTTACGGTCAATGGTATCTTTGATGCCCCGCAAGCATCGCGCACCATCACTGACATGATGGATATTACTGCACCGCAGCCGCAGTTTGTGTGCCGGACGAGCGATATGCCGAATGCGGCTGAGGGTGACACTCTGGCAGTGCGCTCTGTTACCTATACGGTGCGCGCGGTCATGACTGACGGAACTGGCGTCACTACTCTGATGCTGGAGCGCGCATGACGCACGTTCGCAAACAGATTCGTGACGCCATTGCCACCACTGTCACCGGGCTAACGACCACTGGTGCGTCCGTTTACAAGATGCGGCGCTGGGCTTTGGATGACTCCAAGTTGCCCGCTCTGTGCGTTTACACTGGCGACGAAAGCAGCAGCCTCATCACGGTTGGCTCTCGTACTTTGCGCCGTGTCATTAATGTAGTTGTGGAGGGCTACTGCAAAGGCTCGTCCACCACTGTTGCCGACACGATTGACACTATCTGCGTTGAGGTCGAGGAAGCCATTGCGGCCAACTTCACGCTTGGCGGGCTGGCGAAGGCGACCATTCTGACCAGCACTGAGGTTGACATTAACGCCCAGGTCGAAAGCGCGATTGCCTCCGTCCGGCTGGTTTATGCGGTTGAGTATGTCACCGCCATTGGCGATGTGGAAACGGCAAGATGAGCGTTAATCTTGCTTGTTTGGGCGGTATGGGCTATTACAAGAAAGTCGCGGCTGAGGCCGGAAAAGGAGAAGGTTAAATGGCTACCCACACTGGCAGCGAAGGCACCGTCAAGGTGGGTGCTAACGCCGTTGCTGAGATTCGTTCGTATTCGGTTGAAGAAACTGCCGACACCGTTGAAGATACTTCAATGGGAGACAGCTACCGCACGCACAAGACCACGCTCAAGTCGTGGACCGGCTCGATTGATGTGTTCTGGGATGAAACCGACACGACTGGACAGGGCGCGCTGACGGTTGGCTCGGAAGTCACTGTCAACTTCTATCCCGAGGGCTCGACCAGCGCGGACACCTACAAGACCGGCACCGCCATCGTGACCGGCAAGACCGTTTCTGCCAGCTTTGATGGCATGGTGGAATCGACCATTTCGCTGCAAGGGACGGGCGCGCTGACCACTGCAACTGTCGCCTGATTTTAGGAAAGGATTGATATGAGTATTGCGAAACGGATTGCGGAACGCACTTCGGCCAAGCGCCATATTGAAGTTGAGGAGTGGGGGGAACCGGGTAAGCCTGAGAAGGTTTACTACGGCCCCCTCCTCGCTGGCGAACTGAACCGTATTCAGCGCAAGCACCCCAGCTTCCTACAGTCGGCCAGCTTTGAGGCAATGGTTGACTTGATCGTCCTCAAGGCTGAAAACGGTCAGGGCGAGAAACTGTTCACGCTGGAGGACAAACCGGTCCTGATGCGCGAGGAGGCTGGCGTCATCTCCACTGTAGCAGCTGCCCTGATGAGCGGCGAGTCGGTGGAGGCTGTTGAGGGAAACTGAGGGCCGATCCGTTAAGGTTCAATCTCATCGCCTTGGCGGACCGGCTTGGTAAAACCATTGCTGAAATAGAGTGCATCACCGTTGATGAGTTTAATGAGTGGTGTGCCTATTTCAAGATTGAGGCAGAGCGGTCCAAGCGGGGAGGCAAGTGATTGCCTCCCTTTCTTGCGTCTAAGGAGCGCGGGCTGTATAAGGTTTTATCCCGGCAAGTGACTGGAAACCAGCGTGGCGCAGAACGACCTTAACGTAAATATTATGGCCAACGTGAAGGGCCAGGAACAAATTGCCGCGCTCATCAATCAGGTTGGCGCGCTGGAGAAGGAAACTCAGCGCCTCCGCAATGCCAACGCTGGGCTGGCGCAATCGACCGATGCAGTCATTCGCAATGGCGTCCGCTATAACAATGCGGCTGATGCACAGTCGCGCGCCCTTCGCCAGCAGCGGCAGGGTGTGCAGCAGTTGGGTATGCAGTTCAACGACTTTGCAACCTCTGTCTCGACTGGCGCGAGTCCGATCCAGGCGTTCAACCAGCAGTTGGGCCAAGTAGGCTTCGCCATGAGCCAGATGGGCGGAATCGCTGGGCGAATTGGTAGCTTCTTGGCTGGGCCGTGGGGTGCTGCTATCGTCATTGGCACGATGGCACTGGGGCCGCTGATTGATAAGCTGTTCCAGAGCAAAAAGGCCGCTGAGGAAGCGGCTCAGGCGCATTATAAGTATCTGGATGCGGTTGCGGCTGGCAATACGGCTGATTTGATTAAGGCCGAGGGCGAGCTTACGAAGCTACAAGAGCGCCGGATGGAGTTGGACATTAAGCGCGCAAAGCGTGGCCGTGGTCGCGGCCTTCTGTTCGGTGGTGACTTTAGCATTACCAATCCTGAAAAGGAAATGGCGGAAATTGACCAGCAAATTCGCTGGATGCAGAATGCCGTCAATCGCGGGAATGCGGCACGCGAGGCTCTTGCTAAAAACGCCGCCCGCGCCGCGACCGGAGGCGGTGGCGCACGCTCTGGTGGCGGTGGCGGCGGCGCTTCGCGTGCAGAAGCCAAAAAAGACATCTTTGACATGGCCAAATACATGGAGGCCAAGCGCGCAGAGTGGGCCATTGCTGACGAGCGCTTCTGGATTGAGCAGAGCGACAACTTTGCGCGCCATACGATTGAAAACAGCGGGAAGCTACAAGAGCAGTTGGGCGTTCTGGCTGAAATGAACAAAGAGGCATATATCAAGCCGATTGATGATGCACTTAATGGCTTGGCGGATTCCTACAAATCCATTGGTATGTCTGTCTCCGATGCTTTCAAGGGAATGCTGACCGGAGCGACCTCTTGGAAGGATGGCATGAAGGGCATCATCAATTCGGTAATTGACCAGTTGTGGCGTCTTTATGTCGTGCAGAGCATTGTCGGGCTGGTCAGCAAGGGGCTTGGTGCCATCGGCCTTCCGATCCCAAAGTTCGCCAACGGCACACAGAATGCTCCTGGTGGCCTTGCGCTGGTCGGTGAGCGAGGCCCTGAGTTGGTCAATCTGCCCAAGGGTAGCCAAGTCATTCCGGCGCACCGCACCCAAGGCATGATGGGTGGCGGGATCAACATTAGCGTTGACGCACGCGGCTCTAACGATCCGGCAGCCGTCCGCGCTCAGGTGCAGCAGGGCATCCTTGAGGCGGCCCCGGCGATTATCGCAGCCGCTCAGGCGCGCACCATGCAGGGTATGCGCCGACCGAAGCTGGGTGGAGCCATTCAATGACGACTATCACGTTCCCCTCCAGCCCGCGCCCAGCCACTATGGCTTGGCGGCTCACTCAGCCCGCGCAGGTTAACGTATCGGGCTGGACTGGTAAGCGCCAAGTTGCGGCTTCTGGCCGTGGATGGTGGGAGTGCGAAATTGTGTTTCCGCCGATTGTCGGGACAGGTAGCTATAACCAGTGGCGGGCATTCCTTGCTCTGGCGCGCGGTGCAGCGAATGACTTTCAGGTTCCTTATGATCCGACTCCGCAAAGCACGTTGCCGCACACCGTCCTGACCAATGGGGCGAATCAAACGGGCCGCGCGATTGTCACTGATGGCTGGCCAGCATCCTCCACGGTGCTGCGTCCGGGCAATGCAGTCACCATCAATGGCCAGTTGCTACAGGTGACAAATACTGTCGTCTCCAATGGGTCGGGGCAAGCCACCATCAACGTCGAGCCTGCCGTGCGAGAGCCGGTTGCGGACAATAGCGCAGTGGAGTTCCGCAATCCCTACGCGGTGATGTATCTGGCTGATACTCCGGCATCGTCGGTTGAGCCGGGCTATGTCTATAACCTGTCGCTTTCGCTGCGCGAGGCATTCTGATGGTTGACGCAACCACTCAGGCCGCGCTTGAGGCACCTATCCTCTACTGGCGGATGTTGGCCTTCATCGACTTTGATGGCGACCCGGTGCGCGTCACTAGCGGGCTGTATGACAAGGTGATCTCTGGTTCCGGCGACTCCGAATTGGACGGGACGTATGAGTCCTATGCTCATGACTTGATTGAGGTCGGGTCAGTCAAGCACAATGAAACCGGCTCTGACACGGTGCCTGTCACCATGAGCGGCCTGATTGTCAACGCAGACTTCATGGCGACCATTGGCGACCGCACCAAATGGCAGGGGCGCACGGCCCGCTTGTGGTTCTATGTGGCAGACGAGAACGAGGCGCAAGTTGGCTCAATCATCCCGTATTACACGGGCTACATGAACGACATTACAATCTCCGGCTCGCCAGATGAGCAGCGTGTCACGCTGACCATTGAGAACTACGTGGCCACGCTGTCTGGCGCTCCGAACAAGACCTATTTGATGCAGAACATCTTTGACTCTGGCGATCTCAGCGCCAATGCGTCTATTGGAGCGGCTAACGGCCTTGGGGCTGGTGGCAGCGTTCCGGCTGGCGTAGGTGCTGGCGGCATGATTTGGGCCGACAGGATGAATGTGAAAAGCGTATGATCGAACGAATCTCCACATGGGAAACGGCCCTCAGCGAATACATTGCGACCATGCGTGATGTTGAGTTTGAGTATGGCACTAACGATTGCTGCACGTTCTTTTCCGGAGCGGTGCTGGCCATGACCGGCCACGACCCGATGGAGGAGTTTCGTGGCAAGTATAATAGCCTGACCTCCAGCATTCGGGCGTTGCGCGAGATTGGTGAGGGCGATCTGGAATCGACCATTGACGCCAAGTTTCCGGTGATTGAGTGTGCCAAAGCTATTCGCGGCGACATTGCTTTCTATGATGGAGCGCTCGGCGTGGTCATGGGTGGATTTGCATATTTCATCGCAGACGGTGGACTGACCCGCGTTCCGCGTAATCTGTGGTCCAAGTGCTGGAGTGTCGGGCGTTGAGTAAACTACTCAAAATTGTTGTCGGTGCTGCGCTGGTTGTTTTCGCAGCTCCTATTGCTGGCGCTGTGCTTGGCGCAACGGCTGCGGCTGGCGCTATTGGAACCGCCTTCACATCTGCGCTGATTGGGATTGGCGCGTCTATGGCGCTTTCTGGCGTCTCGTCATTGCTTTTCGGCCCATCGGTCCCAAAGACCCAGCTATCCCGCCTGAACGCCACCTTTGACACGACTACGCCTCGCAAGGCTGTGTTCGGCACGACCGCCATGAATCTTGATATTCGCTATCAGGAAGCCAGCGGGACCAACCAGGAATACGTTGATTACATCATTGCTGTTGCCGCTCATAAGGTTAAGGCAATCAGCCAAATCTGGTTTGAGGAGAAGTTGGCGTGGACCTCCAGTGGTGGCGTTGACAGCCGATACAGCGGCTATCTCACGGTCAACGTGCGCGAGGAAGGCACTAGCGCCAACACGATTGCCATTAATGGCGGCTCCAAGTGGGGCAGCACTTGCCGCCTGACAGGATGCGCATACGTGCATCTGCGCATGAAGCGCACTGGCAACTCCAGCAAGACCGAAAGCCCGCTGGTGAGTGGCCTGCCCAGCCGCATCACTATCATTGGCGAGGGCGCATATCTCTATGACCCGCGCAAGGATAGCACTGTCGGTGGCAGCGGAACGCACCGGGCGGACGATCAGTCCACTTGGGGTGTTTACACCGATCCTGACGATACAGATAATCCGGCGCTCCAGTTGCTCTGGTGGCTGCTTGGCTGGAAAATCAATGGCGTTCTGTCGGTTGGCTGCGGCGTCCCTCCCGCCCGCATCGACATGGATAGCTTTATTACTGCGGCAAATATCTGTGACGAGAATATCACACTGGCCATCGGCGGGACGCAGAAGCGCTATCGCACCAGCGGCACGGCATCCGATTCTGACGACCGCATGAACATCATCAACACGTTCTTGGCCTGCATGAACGGGACGCTGCGTGATAGCAATGGCAAGCTGTCGCTCTCGCTGATGACCAATGATCTGGCCGACTACGTGCTGGACTTTGACGAGGGCGATGTCCTGGGCGAGTTTGAGTGGAACCAGACGCGCGGCCTAAACGAGTCGCATAACAAGGCGCGTGGGCGCTATGTCGATCCTTCGGCCACCAGCCTTTACCAGCTTGTCGATTACCCTGAGGTTGGCTTTGCCAGCCCGGACGGGATTGACCGCGTTATGACGCTTGACCTTCCCTATGTGGAGGAAGGTCGCCGTGCGCAGCGCATTGCAAAGCAGGTCTTGCAGCGCAACCAGTATCGGGGATTGTTCTCGGCTGAGTTCAGCGCCAAGGCGCAGGGCTGCGCGGTTGGCGATGTGGTGAGGCTGTCGTTTGAGGCGCTGGGCTGGAGCAACAAGCTGTTCCGCGTGGTCAGCCAAGAGATTCGCCCGGATGGGCGCGTTCCGCTCTCGCTGGTGGAAGAAAACGCAGCCATCTATGCGTGGGATGCTGAGGATAGCACGCCGGTTAGCCCGACAGCGCCAACGATCTACGATCCGCTCAATAGTCCGTTTATTCTAGGCAACCTGCAGGCGGCGGGCCGTCATGAGCCGACCGATGCCACCCTTGCATTTACGGCCAATTATGCTGGCGTACTTGATGCGGGGCAGTTGCCAAAGAACATCCAGTTCAAGCGCTACCGCGTATCCACCGATGTATCGGCTGATGCTACGTGGGCAATTGACAGCCAAGGCGGCATCACTGGCGGGACCGTCACCGTTACGGATGGCGTAGTGACAATTCCTAGTGGAGTTTCCGTGCCAGCGTCCACTGAAATTGTCGTTTCGTCAAGTTACGACAGCGTTTCGCTGACAAGCCGCATTTCGGTCACCAAAACGAATGGTGCCGCCCCTCCGGGCACTGGTGGCGGAACGACCGTTACCGACAGCACCTTTAGCACTGTTAACGGAACCACTCTCGCTGCAATTTCAGACCTAATGACAGTCAAGACCGGAACCAGTGGGGCGCTTAACTTCAATGCCCCGCTGACCTTCTATGCCGCAGCGGCATCACCGGATGGCCTGTTCGGCGCAATTGCGCAGTGGCGTTACCGCCCTGTGTCCGGCTCTTTTAGTGATGCCGGCACTCAAGCTGATGAATTGTACCAGGCTTCTGTAGAACTTGAGAGCGGAATTTACTACGCAAGCTCAGGCTATATTGACGCATCTGCCACAGTTACGGGGCTTTCTGCATCAACGGATTACGAGGTTCAACTTTTTGCTGCGCGCGATAGTTCAAGCCCGACGAAAACGCTTAGCTTTGGCGGCACGGCTAGCGTAATTGGCAGTTAAATGCTATGAACGATAAGCATCAACTCGAACGGAAGCCCAGCATGGCGCACGACTTGTGGGACCATATCCCTGAAAACCTGAAACACGTTGTCGACGCCTTGTCAATTGGAACCATGTTGGGTACAATGTTTCAGATGTTACCAAATATCGCTGCCATTTTGACTATTGTGTGGACGGCGATCCGCATCTATGAGAGTCGTACCGCTCAACGCCTCCTAGGGAGACCGCATGACGATAGGGAAACTGACAGAGGACCAGCTCCTCGAAGCGATTAAGGTTGTCAACGAATACGGGAGTATTGCTGAAGCTGCGCGGCGCTTGAATATGCCGCGCCAGACTTTATCGGAGCATTATAACAAAGCAAAAAGCAGGCTGGAACTGCGCGAAGAGGTTGATGGCCGTGCGCCAGATGGCCACTTCGTCAAGGGCGTCTCAACTTATTATGACGCCGATGGCCAAATCAAAGGCCAGTGGGTTAAGTCCAATGTTGATATGGAGCGGCGGTTTGAGGCCGCCAAACAGGCTATTGAGGGTTTGGCGAGGAGCGTTTCCGGGCTTGCGCCAAAATCTGCCGCGCCTGCTGTAAGCGATGACGACCTGCTGTCGGTCTACCCGATGGGTGATCCTCATTTCGGCCTTTACTCATACGCCGAAGAGACTGGAGATAATTTCGACCTTGATATTGCCGAAAGCATAACTTGCGCGGCAGTGGACAGGCTTGTGGCTTCTTCGCCGCCATCTTCCGTGGGCCTCCTTTTGAATCTTGGCGATGCCTTCCACGCCGATGATAGCAGCAATCAGACCCCGGCTAGCGGTCATGCCTTGGATGTGGACACTAGATTTGCCAAAGTCGCACAGGTTGGCTTAAGGGCTTTAGCGCATTGCGTGCGCAGGCTCTTGGAGAAGCATGAACGCGTCGTTGTGTGGAATATGGCCGGTAACCATGACCCGCATAGCGCCATGTGGCTAGCTATTGCGATGGATGCGTTTTTCTCAAACGATCCGCGTGTTGAAGTTGACCTCTGCCCATCTCTCTATAAATTCATGCGTTTCGGCAAGGTGTTGATAGGCGCTCACCATGGGCATGGGGCAAAGCAAAATGATTTGCCGCTGCTGATGGCCGCTGATAGACCTGAGGACTGGGGTTCCACTGAGCATCGCCATTGGCTTTGTGGACATATCCACCATTGGACGGTGAAGGAGCATCCCGGCGTAGTAGTCGAAACATTCCGCACGCTTGCTGGAAAGGATGCCTGGCACGCTGGAAAGGGGTATAGGTCTCGGCGTGATATGAATTGCATCGTCTACCATAAGGAGCATGGCGAGATACAGCGGATTCGCTGTGATGTTGCTCAGTTGAGCGGCGCTTGATATGATTCTGGCTTGTATTTTGGAGCACGCAAATGACCAAGACAAACTTCGATAATTGCCTGAAGGTAATCCTTCACCATGAGGGCGGGTACGTCAATCACCCGTCCGACCCCGGTGGCCGTACCAATCTTGGCGTTACCCAGCGAGTGTATGAGGAGTGGGTTGGCTATCCGGTGACTGAGCGCATTATGCGCGGCCTCACGGTTGGCCATGTTCAGACGCTCTACAAGGTCAAGTATTGGGATGTGGTGAAGGCTGGTGAGCTACCGGCAGGGCTGGACCTCTGCGTGTTTGACTTTGCGGTCAACGCGGGGCCGTCTCGTAGCGCCAAGTATTTGCAGCGCATGGTTGGCGTAACGGATGACGGCCAGATTGGACCGCGCACCTTGTCGGCTGTCACGCAATACGTGCGCGGAGTCGGCCTTTCCACGGCGATCTCCAAGTTTCAGGATATGCGCCGGAACTACTACCGGAAACTGGGGACGTTCCCGACCTTCGGCAAGGGCTGGTTGCGCCGCGTGGCTGAGGTCGAGGCTGAGGCCCTTAAAATGGCAGTGTGAATTGAGGCTATGGCCCGCTTGTGATAAATAGCGGGCATGGCTTTCTCATTTGATATTTCGCACCACAGCCGCCATACCCCTTGGGGCGGGGCTGATGGCTCTGCTGATATGGTGATGCTGGGCGTTGATTGGTCCGCCGCAGCATTCCAGATGGCGCTGGCATATACGCTGGGTGGCACTCCCGCGATTACCCTGTCAAATGCTTCGGCTGGTTCTCAGGGCGTTAGCGCCACGTATGATGCCACCTATGTCGATCCTGACACCGGGGCAACGGTTGGCGCTACTATCATCCGGCCACAGATTAACGAAGCAACCTTTGAGGCGCTGACTTGGCCCGCTGACACCACGCAGCCACTTGTTATGGCATTTGACTTTCTCGTCACTCCCAGCGGTGAGCCGCAGTTCGTGTGGTTCTATGGCAACATGACGATTCATCCTGGGGTTGGTGACTGATGGCTCTTTTTATTGCACGGAAGCCGAGCCTTATTGAATCGGCAACAAACTTTCCTGGCGGCTTTATCGTAAAGACCGGGGACAATAGCGTCATGGCCGCGCGGGACGCTGAGAGGGCCGAGGCTGCGGCTGTTTATGCAGAAGCCATGACCGGCCCGACCTATGCCAGCACCGCAGCCGGACTTGTCGCCACCGCCGATGGGCAGGGCTTTGCCGTCAGCAATTCTGACAATACCGTCAGCATTTATCTCAATAGCGGCGGAACTGCGGTCTATCAGCGCCGGATTGATTCAACGCCAGGGCTACGCGCATTCCGCCCTCGTTCCGGCTATGGCGCTGTTGGCGATGGCGTGGCGGATGATACCGATGAGGTAAACGCAGCCACCGCCGCAGCAGGGCCAAACGGGCTTGTGCAACTGGACGGTGACTTTCTCGTTACGGATTGGGTGAACCCCTACGGCGTCCAGACTGTCGGCCCCGGCAAGGTGGTCAAGGCGATCACGGGTGGCGTCCAGCAGCTTAACACCTACGCCGATGTTCCGGGGCGCTACGTCTATGGCGAGGAATACCTTGACCGCGTGATGCAGCGCCTCAAGCTGGGCGCGTCGGGATCGTCGGGGCAAATTGGCTGCTTCCTCTACGGCGATAGCACCGTGGCGGGCGGCTATATGTCTATGAGCACGGTCGATCTGGTCAAGCGCCTGTTCCACGTTCGCGGCATCGGCAACATCGCCGTGACCAATCGCGGCGTTGCCGGAACGACCGTTTCGAGCCTTAACGTGCTGGCTGACCTTGCGCCGACCACTGACCTTGCGATTATCAAATACGGCATCAACGATGGCGGAAACCCGGACGGGACGCGCCTTGCCACGTTCCAGACCACGCTGGACGCCAAGCTGACGGCAATTCGCGCTGCGGCGAACGGCGGGCGCGGCAATCTGGCTATCGTGCTGGTCGGGCCGAACGCCACCAGCGACACCCCCAACGGGCGCGATGAACGCTGGTATGAGCAACTGCGCGGCATCTATGTCGAGGCGGCGCGCAAGCACAAGTGCTGCTACGTCGATGCCTATGCCTATATGCGTGATGCGCGCGGCGGGGCGACCGTGGGCTGGGATGACCCCTACAGCGATGGCCGCGCTATCCACCCGACCGACAGCGTGGGTGCGCGGATTTGGGGGCTGGTGGTTGACGCCATCATCCCGAACGGTTGGGCGCAGTGGTGGGGGACTTCGGTTCACCGCAACGTTACCAACACGGCCAACGCGCCGAGCGCCAGCGCCGCGCCTTCGCAGTTCCTGACCGGCATCGACCATGCTCGTGCCACGGTCGGGAATGGCTGGCCGATTGACGGCTTTGTGGTCAGCCACCGCAACCCTGACGGCGGCGTGATCCAGTTCCTATATCCCTTCGTGGCGAACGACACGCGCGTTCTGGTGCGCACCGCCAACATTTCTGGCGACACCTGGAACCGCTGGACCGGCGCACCGGAGAACCTGACTCTCCAGAATAGCTGGGTGAACTATGGCGGTTCGTTCCGCGCCCCTTGGGCATACATTGACCACGCAAAGACCGTTCATGTCGAAGGCATGATTAAAAGCGGCACGACCACGCCGGGGACGTTGCTGTTCACTCTGCCCGCCGGTATGCGCCCGCCTGCCGAGGTTATTTGTTTCGGGCCTTCAAATGGCGGCTTGGTGCAGTTCAAGGTAGCCACAAATGGCAATGTCACCCTGCAAAGCACTGGCGATGCGGCTTGGACTTCGCTGTCCGGCATTATATTCCTGGCGAGTTAACATGAAGCAATGGAAAACCCCCCACTTCGCAATCTGCCTGATTGCCATAGGCATTTTTGCGTGGGCGTTCTTTCGTAACCCTGCTGACCAGACGCTAATCGGCGCGATCATCGGGGCGTTCAACATGGCGATTGGCTATTGGCTGGGCAGTTCGTCCGGGTCCGCGCGCAAGACGGACTTGATGGCGGGGGATGGTGATGCTGGCGCTTAAGCTGCTTGGCCTCTGGCGCTGGCTCAAATCCGGCCTCTCAGCGCTTCTAAGCCTTGCTGGGCGCTATCCCCTAGCCGCTGCGCTTATCGCGTCCCTGTGCCTCTCTGGCTGGCTCTGGCACGGCAAAGGCAAGGCGCTGGCCGAACGTGACGCAGCCCGCGCCGATCTGGCCACCATCACTGCCGCGCAAAAGGAAGCCACGCAAAAGGCAAAGCAAGCCCGCGCCGATGCAGAAAAACTGACGAAAGACCTGGCCCATGCGACCGATCAACACGCTGCTGACCTTGACGCTATCAGCCGCCGCGCTCTCGCTGACAGGATGCGGGGGCAAGCCGCTCGTTGTGGTGGCGGAACCGTTGCCGCCGCCTTGCCTGACAGTGCCCAAAGTGATCCTGGAGCCGATACCGGGGGTGTTTATTTCACCGCAGCCGAAGCCGATCTCTTACGCAGGCATGAAGTGCGTTCGACAGCTTGTGCCGCATGGGGGCAAGCGTTGATTGAGGCGGGGGTTGCGGTGGCCCAATAATCTGCCCAAGACTGGTTGCGTCCGCATCGCCAGCAATAGCGGCCAT
>JACCDY010048467.1_pt1 | contig 26454 bp, 21 predicted proteins | sample 7446391 | NCBI WGS metagenome assembly JACCDY01 (sample SAMN15323451, study PRJNA562643) | freshwater metagenome | isolation source: river surface water | place: USA:Blue River Watershed | collected 2017-08-18 | reverse complement strand
GGAGGTTTCTAGGCGGGCGACGCCCGCTGGAAAGCGCAAAGGGTTTCGCCTTCCCCCGCCCCGCCCCTGCCCTCATAAAAATCTTACGGATGGCGCACCTCCTCGGCATCGACCTCGGCACCACGACTACGATCGTGGCCCGGATCGGCGCCGACGGTGCTCCCGAGCTGGTGCGCGACTGGGAGGGCGAACCCATCACGCCCACCGCGGTCGCCTTCGAGACCGCCAACCACGTCGTGGTCGGCCGCGAGGCCCGCGCGATGGCCGACGATGGCGAACACGTCTTCCTCGAGTTCAAGCGGGACCTCGGCACGGGCGTCTCGCACCCCGCCTTCGGCCGGCGCGTGACCCCGCTCGACCTCTCCGCGCTGATGCTGCGCAAGGTCCGCGAACACGCCGAAGCGGCCCACGGCCCGGTCGACCTCGCGGTGATCACGATCCCGGCCAACTTCACCAACGCGGCGCGCGAGGCCACGCTGGAGGCCGCCCGGCGCGCGGGCTTCGGCGCGGTGCACATGATCAACGAGCCGACCGCGGCCGCCCTCGCCTACGCGCGCGGCCAGCGCCAACCGCTCGACGGGCTCTACGCGGTCTTCGACTTCGGGGGCGGCACCTTCGACGTCTCCCTGGTGCGCGCGAAGGGGCTGGCCGTGGAGGTCGTCTTCACCGAGGGCGTGCAGCGGCTCGGCGGCAAGGATTTCGACGCGAAGCTGACGGCCCTGGTCGCGGGCAAGTTCCGCGCGGCGACGGGCGACGACCTGCGACCGGGCGACTGCGAGTTCGGCAAGGCCGACGCCGAGGCGCTGAAGCACCGCCTGTCGGCCCGCGAGTCGGTGCGCCTGCCGCTGCGCTCGTCCCGCCATGGCCGCGTGGCGGTCACGGTCGCGCGCGCGGAATTCGAGGCGGCCATCGCGGGCCTGGTGGCCCAGGCGGAGATGGCCTGCGAGGGCGTGCTGCTGCGGGCCGGCGTCGACCGGTCCGAACTGGCCGGGGTCTTCCTCGCCGGCGGGACGTGCCGCGTGCCGGCGGTCCGCGCGGCGGTGGCCCGCGTCTTCGGCCGCGAACCGCTGCTGCGCGACCCCGACACCGCCGTCGCCCTGGGCGCGGCGCTCTACGCGGCGCACAAGGCGGACCCGGCCAAGCTCTCGCCGGGCCAGCGCCGCCAGGCCGCGGCCATCGCCTTCCAGGACATCGCCCCGCACTACTACGGGACGCTCTCGGTCGACGACGACGGGCTGCTCGAGAACAGCGTCATCATCGCCAAGGGCGAGAAGCTGCCCGTCTCCCGGACGCGCACCTACTACACGGTGGAGGACGACCAGCGCGTGCTGACCTGCGAGGTCACGCAATCGGCCATCCCCGAGTCGGACCCGACGTTGGTGCTGCGGATCGCCGAGGTCGAGATGCCGCTGCCGGCCGGGCGCCCCGCGGACCAGCCGATCGAGGTGACCTTCGCGTACGACCTCAACGGCATCATGCGCGCGGAGTTCCGCGACCTCGGGACGGGCAAGCCGCTCGTCATCGAACTGCGCGACAACGGGGCCGGCCGCGGCTCGCTCAACGTCGCCAAGGTCGAGCTGGGCTGAACGATGCGCGACTGGCTGATCCCGCTCGCGCTGGCCGGCGTCCTCGTCCTGGTGGTCTCCGCCTGGCTGGCCTTCCGGCGGCCGCCGGGCCCGGCGCGGCGGGCGCCGCGCCGCCCGGGAGTGACCGCGGCCCCGGCCGGATCAAGCGACGCCGACCGCGTGGCCTGGGTGCTGGGCAAGCTGACCGGCGCGCCGCCCCGCCGGATTCCCCGCGACGGCGTGCTGCGCGACGTGTTGGGCAAGGTCGCGGCGGAGGATTTCCTGGCGGCGGCCGGTCGCGAGTTCGGGACGGAACTGACGCTGGAGGAGGACCGGCTCGGCATGACGGTCGCGCAGTTCGCGGCCTACGCGGCCCACGTGCGCCGCGGCCGGCGGAAACCCAAGGCGGGCGGACGCAAACGCTCGCCGCGGACGACGGGCGACGTGCTCGACCGGCTGGACGCGCCGCTGCTGGCGCTGGCGAGCGAGCTGGGCCTGCGCCGCGACTGGGACCTCGACCAGGCCCGCCGGCACGTGACCAAGGAATACCTGCGCTGGAACGCGCGGATCCACCTGGCCGCGCGCGAGGAGGAACGCGCGTCCGTGCAGGCCCGGCTCGAGGCGATCGGACGCCTCCGCGAGGCGCTGGCCCCGGCCCGGCGCTGAAGCGTCCTTGCCTCCGGACCGGGGAGCCCCACGCTGGCGGCCCTCCGCATGCAGGCCCTCGTTCCGCTCTTCCCCGAAGTCACCGCCGCCCAGTGGGACCAGCTCACGGCCATGGCCGCGCTGCACCGCGAGTGGAACGAGAAGATCAACCTGGTCTCGCGCAAGGACATCGAGCACCTCGAACGCCACCACTACGCCCCGTGCGTCGCGGCGGCGAAGTTCCTCAAGCTCATGGACGGCTGCCGCGTCATGGACGTCGGCACCGGCGGCGGCTTCCCGGGGCTCATCCTCGCCGTCCTCTACCCCAAGGCCCGCTTCACGCTGGTCGACTCCGTCGGCAAGAAGATCACGGTCGTCGAGGACATCGCCGCCCGCCTCGGCCTCAAGAACGTCGACGTGAAGAACGCCCGCGCCGAGACGATGAACCACGAGCATGACTTCGTGACCGGCCGCGCCGTGGCGGACCTCCGGACCTTCGTCCACAACACGCGCCAACTCCTCTGCAAGGGCCAGAAGCATTCCCTGCCCAACGGCATCCTCTACTGGCAGGGCGGCGACCCCGCCGAGGAGGCCGCCAAGTCGCACCTGAACCCCGCGTTCAGCTTCGAACTGCGCCCCCTGCTCTGGAACGACGAGAAATTCGAGGGCAAGCGGATCGTGCTCTACCGCACCCAGGACCTGCTGCGGTGCAAGAAGCCCGACGCGCCGGGTATGACCAACTAGGCCCGCCCCGTGCCTTGACCCTTGGGCGACAACCCCCACGTTAGGGGGCGATGTCCAGCCAGCGGCTACCATTGAATCCGGCCGGGGAGCGCCTCGAGGCCCTCCTCCGCCAGCGCATCGTCTACCTCGACGGGGCGATGGGCACCATGATCCAGCAGCTCAAGCTGCAGGAGGCGGACTACCGTGGGGAACGCTTCAAGGACCACCCCGGCCAACTGAAGGGCAACAACGACCTCCTGGTCATCACCAAGCCGTCCGTCGTCCGCGACATCCACCGCGCCTACCTCGACGCCGGGGCCGACATCCTCGAGACCAACACCTTCAACGGCACGTCCATCGCGATGGAGGACTACGCGATGACCCACCTCGTCCGCGAACTGAACGTCGCCGCGGTCAAGGTCGCCCGCGAGGCGGTCGACGCCTTCAAGGCCGCCAACCCGGGCAAGGACGCCTTCGTCGCCGGCGCCATCGGCCCGACGAACAAGACGCTGTCGATGTCCCGCGACGTCAACGACTCCGCCAAGCGCGACGTGACGTTCCTCCAGGTGCGCGACGCCTACCGCGAACAGGTCGACGCCCTGCTCGACGCCGGCGCGGACCTGCTGCTCTGCGAGACGGTCTTCGACACGCTGGTGCTGAAGGCGGCCCTTTTCGCCATCGACGAGGCGTTCGCGGCCCGCGGCGCCCGCGTGCCGCTGATGATCTCGGGCACGATCACCGACCAATCCGGCCGCACGCTCACGGGCCAGACGACCGAGGCCTTCTGGAACTCCGTCCGCCACGCCCAACCGGTGAGCATCGGCATGAACTGCGCGCTCGGCGGCGAGCAGATGCGCCCGCACATCGCCGAGCTGGCGAAGAAGGCCGACATCTACGTCTCCTGCTACCCGAACGCGGGCCTGCCCAACCCGCTCTCCCCGACGGGCTTCCCCGAAGGCCCGGAGGACACCGCGGCCATCCTCGAGACCTTCGCCCGCGACGGCCTGGTCAACATCCTCGGCGGTTGCTGCGGCACCACGCCCGGCCACATCGCCGCCATCCGCCGGCGCACGGAGAAGCACCCTCCCCGCGTCCCCGGCGAGGTGCGCCCGGCCCTGCAGCTCGCGGGCCTCGAGGCGCTCAACATCGTCGGCGGGCCCGGCACCTTCGTGAACGTCGGCGAGCGCACCAACGTCGCCGGCTCCAGGATCTTCAAGGGCCACATCGAGAAGGGCGACTACCGCGCCGCCCTCAGCGTGGCGAAGCAGCAGATCGAAGCCGGCGCCACGGTCATCGACATCAACTTCGACGCGGGCCTGCTCGACGGCGTCGCGGCGATGACGCGCTTCCTGAACATGGCGGCGACCGAGCCGGACATCGCCCGGGTGCCGTTCATGATCGATTCGTCGAACTTCGACATCATCGAGGCCGGCCTGCACTGCGTGCAGGGCAAGGCCATCGTGAACTCGATCTCGCTCAAGGAGGGCCATGCGGAATTCGTCCGCCGCGCCCGCCTCTGCCGCCGCTACGGCGCCGCGATGATCGTCATGGCCTTCGACGAGAAGGGCCAGGCCGCCACCTACGAGGACAAGGTCCGCATCTGCGTGCGCGGCTATGAGATCCTCACGCAGGAAGCCGGCGTCGACCCGCAGGACATCATCTTCGACCCGAACATCCTGACGGTCGGCACGGGCATGAAGGAGCATAACCGCTACGCCCTCGACTACATCGAGGCCGTCGCGGAGATCAAACGCCGCTGCCCCGGCGCCCGCACCTCGGGCGGCCTGTCCAACGTCTCGTTCGCCTTCGCCGGCAACAACAAGGTCCGCGAGGCCATCCACTCGGTCTTCCTCTACCACGCCATCAAGGCGGGCCTGGACATGGCCATCGTCAACGCGGGCATGCTCGAGGTCTACTCCGAGATCGATCCGGAACTCCGGGACCGTGTCGAGGACCTCGTCCTCTGCCGCCGGCCGGACGCCACGGAGCGTCTCCTCGAGATCGCGCCGCGCTTCGCCGGACAGAAGACCGAGACCGACCAGTCGAAGAAGAACGAGTGGCGTTCCCTGCCGGTCGAGAAGCGCCTGGAACACGCCCTGGTCAAAGGGGTCGACGAACACGCCGTCGCCGACACCGAGGAAGCCCGCGTCAAGCTGGGCCGCCCGCTGCTCGTCATCGAAGGTCCGCTGATGGACGGCATGCGCGTCGTCGGCCAGCTCTTCGGCGAGGGCAAGATGTTCCTCCCCCAGGTGGTGAAGTCGGCCAAGGTCATGAAGACCGCGGTCGCCCACCTCGAACCGTTCATGGCCGCCGAGAAGGTCGGCGGCTCCACCCAGGGCTCGTTCCTCATCGCGACCGTCAAGGGCGACGTCCACGACATCGGCAAGAACATCGTCGGCGTCGTGCTGGCCTGTAATAATTACGCGGTCACCGACCTCGGCGTGATGACGCCGACCGAACGCATCGTGGCCGAAGCCCAGCGCCTGCGGCCCGACTTCATCGGCCTGTCCGGCTTGATCACGCCCTCGCTCGACGAGATGGTGAACGTCGCCCGCGAGCTCAAGCGCGCCGGGATCAGCACGCCGCTGCTCATCGGCGGCGCCACGACCTCCAAGGAACACACGGCCATCAAGCTCGCCGAGCATTACGACGGCCCGATGGTCCACGTGGGTGACGCGTCCCTCGTGACGACGGTCTGCAGCGACCTCCTCAATCCTGCCAAGCGCGACGGCTTCATCGGCGACCTCCGCACGGAGCAGGCCGAGATGCGCGATGCCTACGAGAAGCAGCAGCCCGCCGTGGTCATCCCGCTCGCCGAGGCCCGCCAGCGTCCCCTCATCACGACCGCCCCGGTGCAACCCGCCCCGCGTAAGCCCGGCGTGACGCTCTTCGAACGCATCGACCCGGCCGCGGTGGCCGAGATCATCGACTGGACGCCGTTCTTCGTGACCTGGTCGCTGAAGGGCTCCTTCCCGCGGATCTTCAAGTCCCCCAAGTATGGCGTCGAGTCGCGTAAGCTCTTCGACGAAGCCCGCGTCGCGCTCGACGACATCATCCGCAATGACCGGGCCCACCTCCGAGGCGTCGCCGGCCTCTGGGCCGCCCGCCGCGTCGGCGACGACGTCGAGGTCTACGGCGACGAAGCCCAGTCCAAGAAGATCGGCCGCTTCCACTTCCTCCGCGACCAGCGTCAACGCCCGAAGGTCGACACCTGCCGCTCGCTGGCCGACCTCGTCTCGACCGAGAAGGGCGACCATATCGGCGCCTTCGCCGTGACCGCCGGCCAGGAGATCGAAGACTACGCCGCGTCCTTCAAGTCCAAGGATCCTTTCCGCCAGATCCTCGTGCAGGCCCTCGCCGACCGTCTCGCCGAAGGCTGCGCCGAATGGCTGCACCGTGAGGTCCGCAAGGAGCTCTGGGGTTACGCGCCGGACGAAGCCCTCACCGTCGAAGAACTCGTCGACGAGAAATACGCGGGCCGTCGTCCCGCCGCCGGCTACCCGGCCTGCCCGGAGCACACCGAGAAGGAAGAGCTCTGGCGCCTGCTGGACGCCGACCGCCTCGGCTGCACGCTCACGGAATCCTTCGCCATGAACCCGGCCGCCTCGGTGTCCGGGCTCTACTTCGGCAACCCGCAGTCGATCTACTTCGACGTCGACAACGTCGGCCGCGACCAGGTCGAGGACTACGCGAAGCGCAAAGGCTGGACCGTGGAGCAGGCCGAGAAGTGGCTCCGTCCGGTGCTCGGCTACAAGACCTGACGATGGAAGCGCGGGAACGCGAGAAGCTCGTCGCGGTCGTCGGACCGGAAGACGCCGCCGCGGTCGAACGCTTCCTCGGCGGCTGCGCGCTGTGCGCCTTGGTCGAAGCCGCCGACGCGGCCGATGACGACTGGCCCGCGTGGGCCCGGGCCGCCGCGGTCCTGCAGCGCTGGCTCGAGGCCGCCGGCCGCGACGCCGCCGCCGAACGCAAGCTCGGCTACCTGCATTGCACCGTCGAGGCCCAGAAGTCCGTCCCGACCGCGCTCCGCCCCGCCCTGCCGCAGGCCGTCGCCCGGATGCTGAAGGAGCACGGATTCGCGGAAGAGGCCTCGTAAGCTCCGGCCGGCCGGAGCGTTTCGGTTGCGGTCTTTGGCGGGCGTGCCTACCACAAGGCATGCCCCTCCGCCTGTTGCTGCTCGCCGGCCTCGTCACCCTTTCCGCCCAGGCCAAGCCTGAGCCCTTCCGCGACACGGACCTGCCCATGGAGCAACGCGTGGAGGACCTGCTCGGCCGGCTGACCCTCGAGGAAAAGGCCGCCGTGCTCGACCACCGCGCGCCGACGATCGAACGCTTCGGCCTCGTCGAGGACCATTGGAACCAATGCCTCCACGGCGTCTCCTGGGACGGCGGACCGACCACCCTCTTCCCCATCCCGACCGGCCTGGCGGCGACATGGGACCCGGCGGTCGTGCGACAGGTCGCGGACGCGATCGCCACGGAGGCCCGGGCGATCAACAACGCGTGGAAAGACCAACCCGCGGGCTTCAAGGGCACGCGCAAGGGGCTGATCTACCGGGCCCCGGTCATCAACATCCTCCGCAACCCCTACTGGGGCCGCAACAACGAGGCCTGGAGCGAGGACCCGCACCTGTGCGGCCGCATGGGCGTCGCCTTCGTCCAAGGCCTGCAGGGCGACGACCCCCGGCACCTCAAGATCGCCGCGACGCTCAAGCACTTCGCCGTGAACAACGTCGAGGTGAACCGCAAATCGCTGAACGCGACGGTCCCGGAACGCTGGCTCCGGGAATACTGGCTGCCGCACTTCCGCGACGCCGTGACCGAGGGCAAGGCGCAGTCGCTCATGGCTTCCTACAACGCCATCAACGGCACGCCGAACAACATGAACCGCCGGCTCCTGACCGACGTCGTCAAAGGCGAATGGGCCCACGACGGCTTCGTGGTCTCGGACCTCGGCGGCGTCCAGACGATGGTCAAGGGCCACTCGAAGGACACCATGTCGTACGTCGACGCGGTGGCGAAATCGGTCACGGCGGGCACCGATTTCTCCGACAAGGAATACCGGCTCAACATCCCCGAGGCCGTGCGCACGGGCAAGCTGGCCGCCGAGCGGCTCGACGACGCGGTGCGTCGCGTGCTGAAGGTGCGGTTCCGCCTCGGGGAGTTCGACCCGAAGGAGCAGGTCGCCTATCGCGCGATTCCCTTCTCCAAAGTCGGGGCGCCGGAACACCGCGCCCTCTCGCTCGAGGCCTCCCGCCGGTCGATCGTGCTGCTGGAGAACCGCGGCCTGCTGCCGCTCGACGGCGCCAAGCTGCGCCGGGTCGCCGTCCTCGGCCCGCTCGCCGACGTCCCCGTCGCCGGCGACCCGAGCTACGTCGGGACCTTCCCGCGCAAGCTGACCGCGATCACGCAGGGGCTCCGCCAGCGCCTCCCGCAGGCGGAGGTCGTCTTCGCCAAAGGCGCCTACGCCAATCCGGCGCGCAAGGACGCCAAGCCCGAGAAAGGCCATTCGCGCGAGGAAGCCGTGGCGCTGGCGAAGTCCGCCGACGTCGCCGTCGTCTGCGTCGGCACGGTGCTCGCCAACGAACACGAAGGGATCGATCGGAAATCCCTCGGTCTGCCGGGCGACCAGCAGGAGCTGGTCGACGCCGTGCTCGCCGCCAACCCCCGGACGGTGATCGTGCTCTGCAACGCGGGCCCGCTGACCGTCCCTTCGATCCAGAAGGACGCCCCCGCCGTGCTCGCCGCCTGGTGGAGCGGCGAAGCGCAAGGCCTGGCGGTCGCCGACGTCCTGCTCGGCGCGACGAACCCGGCGGGCCGCCTGCCCTACACGGTCTACGCTTCCGAGGAGCAGGTGCCGCCGCGCGACGTCTACGACATCTCGCAGGGCTTCACCTACATGTACCTCCGCGGCCGCCCGCTCTGGGCTTTCGGCCACGGCCTGAGCTACGCGAAGTTCCAGTACGCGGGACTGACCCTCCCGACCGTCGCGCCGACGCTCGGACAGCCGCTGACGCTCACCGTGGAGGTCCGCAACACCGGCGAACGCGACGGCGACGAGGTCGTGCAGGCTTACGTCAGCGGAAAAGGACCGGTGGTCCGGCCCCGTCGTCAGCTGGTCGCCTTCCAGCGGGTGGCGCTGAAAGCCGGCGAGACGAAGACCGTCACGCTGACCTTCAAGCCGGACACCTTCGCGACCTGGGATGAGGCCGCGCATCGCTTCACCCTCTATCCGGGCGAAGAGAAGGTCGAAGTCGGCGCCTCGTCCGAGGACATCCGGCTGACCGGCGTCCTCAACGTCCGCTAGCCCCGGCGCTCAGCGCAGGGCCTTGCGCCAGCGAGCGAGCTCGCGGGCGACGGCCTTGGGGCCGGGCATGCCCGTGTTCTCGCGGGCGGCGAAGCCGCGCTTCAGGCTGAAGACCTCGCGCCAGCCCTTCGTGAAGGCCTTGTCGGCGGTCAGCGCGGCGGCGTCGGAGACCTGGTCGAGCGGCACGCCGGACTTCTCCGCGAGCGCGACGAGGCGGCCGACCGCATGATGCGCATGGCGGAACGGCATGCCCTTGCGGACGAGCCAGTCGGCGAGGTCCGTGGCGAGGAGCGCGGGATCGGAGGCGGCGGCGAGGCAGCGGGCCTTGTGGAACTTCGTGCCGGCGAGCGTGGCGTCGGCCACGGCGACGGACAGGAGGAGCTGGTCGGCCGCGTCGAAGAGCGGGGGCTTGTCGTCCTGCAGGTCGCGGTTGTAAGTGAGCGGCAGGCCCTTCGTGAGCGAGAGCAGGTGCGTGAGCGAAGCCTGGAAGCGCGCGGCCTTGCCCCGGAGGAGTTCCATCGAGTCGGGGTTGCGCTTCTGGGGCATCAGCGACGAACCCGTCGAGAACTCGTCGGGCATGCGCGCGAAGCCGAACTCGGCGGAGGACCAGAGGACCATGTCCTCGGCCAGGCGGGACAGGTGCACGCCGCAGAGGGCGGCGGCGAAGCAGAACTCCGTGGCCGGGTCGCGGTCGGCGACGGCGTCCATCGAGTTACGGGTGACCTGCGGGCGGCCCTTGGCGTCGACGAAGCCCAGGAGCTTCGCGGTGACCTCGCGGCGGATCGGCAGGGTCGTGCCGGCGATCGCGCCGGAGCCCAGCGGGCACCAGTTGGCGGAAGCCTTGACGGCGGCGAAACGGGCGCGGTCGCGGCCGAACATCTCGGCGTACGCCAGCAGGTGATGCGCGGCGGAGACCGGCTGGGCGCGCTGGAGGTGCGTGTAGCCGGGCAGGATGACGTCGGCGTTGGCTTCCGCGAGCTTCACCAAAGTCCTGAGCAGGGCGGCCAGGGCCGCGTCGGCGGCGTCGCACTGGTCCTTGATCCAGAGACGCACGTCGGTCGCGACCTGGTCGTTGCGCGAGCGGGCGGTGTGCAGCTTGGCGGCGGCGGGGACGCGTTTGGTCAGCGCGCTCTCGATGTTCATGTGCACGTCCTCGAGGTCGCGGCTCCAGGCGAACTTGCCCGCGGCGATCTCCTTGGCGATCGCGTCGAGGCCGCGGAGGATGGCGTCACGCTCCCGCTTGGTCAGGATGCCCGCCTGGGCGAGCATCGTGGCGTGGGCCTTGGAACCGCGGATGTCCTGGGCCCAGAGGCGATGGTCGAAGGAGACCGACTCCCCGAAACGAAGCATGAGTTCGGCGGGACCGGCGCTGAACCGGCCGCCCCAGGTGACCTGGGCTTTCTTCCGTGCGGACATGGGACACGAATGCCCGCGGCCGGGCCGCCAGGCAAGCCAGGACGCTCAGCGTCCGGCGGGCGCGGCCGGCGCGGGAGCGGGCTTGGCGGGCGTCGCCATGCCGCGCGCGCCGTCGAGGCGGATCACGATCTCACCCGGCTCGGCGACGCCCATGCGTTCGCGGGCCTGATCACGGACGAACTCGGGGTCGCGGCTGAAACGGTCGACGTATCGGTCGGTCTGGCCGCGGGTGCGCTCCAAGGCGGCGTAGGCCTGTTCTTTCTGACGCTCGCTGGCGCGCAGGCCCTCGAGGCGGGCGGTCTCGTCGCCGTAGGTCGACCAGGTGAAGGCGAGCACCGTGCAGAAGAGCAGGAAGGCGGCCCAGAGAAACAACTTCTCCGTCTGCGGATTTCGGGTGGAGGACTCGCTTTCCATGACGACCGCGCGAGTGAAAGCGGAAAGAGGATACGGGGCGAGGGGAAAATCGCCGGTCACTTCGCCTGCGTGGCGACCGCGGCCAAGGAGCCGCTGAACTCCATGAAGGCCCAGACGATCACGCCGGTGACGGAGACGTAGAGCCAGACCGGGAAGACCCAGCGCGTGAGCCGCTTGTGCTCCTCAAGCCGACCGGCCTTGGCCAACCAGACCGCCCGCAGGACGAAGGGGGTGACCAGGATGGCGAGGATCACGTGGGGAATCAGGATGAGGAGGTACAGGCCCTTGAGCCCGGCCCAGACCGACGACGCATCCGGGGCGTAAGTGACGTTGGTGCGCCCGAGCGCCACCCAGAGGTGGACCTTGGAGGCGAGGTAGACCGCCAGGAACAGGGCCGAGGTCAGGACGGCCCACTTCATGGCCCGGCCGTGACCCTCGCGGTCGCCGGCCTTGATCCGGAAGATGCCGACCAGCAGGAAGACGGTGGCGAGCGCGTTGAGCCCGGCGACGACGCGGGAAAGGATTTCGGTGGTGGTGACCATGTCAGCACTGAGCCGAACGACCGGAAAAAGGCAAACCCGCGTCCGGCGGGACCAAAGGAAAGGCCCACTTTCGTGGGCCTTTGACATCGGGACCGAGAGAGGGCCGTGGCCGCCCGCCGGTATCAGGCGCCTTCCTCGGGCTTGGACTTACGTTTACGCGGCTTCGCCGGGGGCTCTTCGGCGGCGGGCGCGGCCTCGAAGCCCGGGATCGAGAATTTTCCGCCCTCGACGAGTCTCAGCCGACGACGGACGTCCGCGGAGAGCTTGGCGCGCTGTTCGGGAGTCGTGACCTCGCCCTCGAAGATGACCTTGCCGGCGTTGTCCTTGATCGTCGCGTGCTTCTTGCCGTCCTTTTCCTCCAAGGCGACCGACCCTTCTTCGTCCACCGCGATGGAGCTGGCCGACGACGACACCCCGCCGGTGCCGAAGGAGAACGACCGCGTGGCCGAGCGCCCGGACGAACCCGGAGGCGGCGTCGGAAGTTCGTCGGCGGAGACGCCCGGCTGCATCCGCAGCCCGCGTGAGCGCATGTCCTCGAGCCGCTTCATGACCTCGTCCGGCAGGCCCGCGTTAGGCCCGATGATCACGATGCTGTTGGGGCCGATTTCGGTGACCGAAGGCGCGGCCTGGGGCGGGATCACGATGCCTCGGGCGGCGGGAAGCGCATCGGCGGCAGGCGGCGGGACGGCCGCCCGGGCGGACGCCAGGGCGGGCTTGGCTTCGCCCAGCTTCAGGGCGATGACCTTGGGTTCGGCCCCCCGGATGATCGTCACCGGGACTTTCTCACCCGGCTTGCGCAGACGGACCAAGGCGCGGAACTGATCGCGGTTGACGATGACCTGGTCGTCAAAGCGCGTGATGACATCCCCTTCCTCGAACAAATCGGCGGAGGGACCCGTCGGCTCGACGAAGCCCACGCGGACGCCGAGGCCGGCAGGCACGGCGGGCGCGGCGGCGCGGTCCTGCGGAGTGAGGTCAACGACCTGGAGACCGGCGTACGCGACTTTCGGGCTTTGGGCGACCACCGTCGGGCGGGCCGGCGCTTCGGGCTTCGGCTCCTCCGCGACCAACAGCCCGGCGAGGCCGGCGAGGAAGAGCATGTGGAGGGGGATCTGTCGGAGTGAACTCATGGCGAGGAGGTTCTGGTAATAAGCGAGGCAGGCGGACGGTTCCGTCTAGTAGGTCTCCAACGGCAGCAAGGCCAGCTGCTCGTTCGGACGGTAGTCGATGAACTGCGCGCGGGCGCGGGCGTCCTCCCAGTGCGTGGTATGGTCCCAGCGGACCCGGACCGGGCGGGCGTAGGAACCATCCTCGAGCCGCACCGGGGCGAACATCTCGACGCGGGCCGGCGACTGTTCCGCCCTTACGAGCCGGTAGGCGCGGACTTCGGTCTCGGCCGGAGCGGCGAAGACCAGGAAGGCGACGGCCGCGCTGGCCGCGACCGCGGACAGGCCGGCGGTCCAGGCGATGACATGGCCGCGGCGTTCGGTCACGGCGTCGAGCTCGCGGGCGATCCCGGCCAGGACCTGAGGGCCGGGCGGGCGGGGCCGGAGAGCGGCCAAGGAAGTCTCGAGATCGTGGTCAGGCATGGGTGCGGGCGTTGATGAGTCGGCGGAGGGCCTCCATGGCATAGCGCCACCGGGAGGCCGCGGTGTTCGGAGAAATGGAAAGTTGTTCGCCGATCTCGTCGAAGGTCAGGTCGCCCCAGACCTTGAGCACGACGACTTCGCGCTGCTCATCGGGAAGGAGGCGGAGGGAATCCGCGAGGGACGCCAGTCGCGGGTCGGCCTCCGGCTCGAACCAGGCGACGGTGTCGGCCTCCTCGCCGGCGACCTTCTCGCGGGCCGCGCGGCGGTCGGTGCGACGCAGGAGGTCGAGCGCGGCCCGGCGGATCGAAGTCACGACGAGGGCGTTCGGATTGCCGGGCAGGTGACGTTGATGTTTCCAAAAGCGCACAAACGCCTCCTGCAGGACGTCGTCGGCGTCCGCCTCGCCGCGCGTCCACTGACGCGCGATCAGCCGGAGCCTGGCGCCGTGTTCGGCGAACCAGGCCCGCCAATCCTGCTCGGCATGGGCATCAGGCATGTGTCTGGTAGGAGAGCGAGGCGGTTCGGCGGATTTGTCTGTCCGCCCCGGAAGATTCTGACCGGTCCCGCGAAAGCGTCAAAGCAGTTGCGATTCCCCACCTCCCCAACTAACTCCCTGCCAGATGCCCGCACCCTCCCACCAGCCCCCGGCGAACGGCTTTTTCCGTTCCTTGATCCGGTGGTTCGACGCGGACCACATCCCGGAAGGCATCGAAGCCCTGCAGAACACCCCGAAGAAGGTCGATTGGGCCCGGTCGGTCCCTTTCATCATCATGCACCTGGCCTGCTTCGGGGTCATCTGGGTGGGGGCCAGCCCGATCGCCGTCTGGACGGCCGTAGGCCTGTATTTCTTCCGGATGTTCGCCATCACCGGCTTCCTGCACCGCTATTTCTCCCACAAGACCTACTCCACGTCCCGGGCCTTCCAGTTCGTGATGGCCGTCTGGACCGCCTTGGCCGTCCAACGCGGCGCCCTCTGGTGGGCCTGCACCCACCGGCACCACCACAAGCATTCCGACGAGGAAGAAGACAAGCACTCCCCCGTGGTCGACGGCTTCTGGTGGTCGCACATCGGCTGGATCACCGCGAAGAAGAACTTCCCGACCGATTACTCCAAGATCACCGACCTGGCCAAGTACCCCGAGCTGGTGTTCCTCAACCGGTTCGACATCCTGATTCCCCTGCTCGCCGCCGGCGCGACCTACGGGGCCGGAGCCTGGCTCGGCGCCCACGGCTACGACACCAACGGACCGCAGCTGCTCGTCTGGGGCGTCATCTCGACCGTCGTCCTCTTCCACGGCACGGCCTGCATCAACTCGCTGGCGCACGTCTTCGGCTCCAAGCGCTTCAAGACCACCGGCGACGAATCACGCAATTCGTTCATCCTGACGCTCATCACGCTCGGCGAGGGCTGGCATAACAACCACCATCGCTACCAGGCCACGACGAAGCAGGGCTTCTACTGGTGGGAGTTCGACCCGACCTACTACGGGCTCAAGGTGCTATCGTGGCTGGGCCTGATCTGGGGGCTCAAAGGGGTGCCCGACTCGGTCTACGCCGAAGCGGCGCAGACCAAGGCCGAAAACTCCGCCCGCGGTGCGTGAACGGATCGCCATCATCGGCTCGGGCGTGAGCGGCCTCGGCTGCCTGCGCTTCCTGGCCGCCCACCACCAGGTCACGGTCTTCGACCGCGACCAGCGCCCCGGCGGCCACGCCCACACCATCGACGTCACGGAGCCCGGCACGGGACGCGCGCTGCCGATGGACACCGGGTTCATGGTCTTCAACGAGGTGACCTACCCTCATCTCTGCCGCCTGTTCCGGGAGCTCGGCGTGAAGCCGAAGAAGACTTCGATGTCCTTCGCCGTCCGCCATGACCCGACCGGGCTCGAATGGTGCGGGACTTCGCTCGGTCACCTCTTCGCCCAGCGTCGCAACCTGTTCAGCCCGCGCTTCTGGAAGCTGCTCCTGCAGATCAACCGCTTCAACACCCTCGCCAAGACCGAATGGCGGACGCCCGCCGCCGAGACGACCTCGCTGCGCGACTGGTGCGCCCGGAAGGGCCTGGGCCAGGACTTCCTCGACCTCTACCTCATCCCGATGTCGGCGGCGGTCTGGTCGACGCCGGCGGAGAAGATGCTGGGCTTCCCCGCCGCGGCGCTGATGCGCTTCTTCCACAACCACGGCTTCCTCGGCCTCGACACGCAGCATCAGTGGCTGACCCTCGAAGGCGGCTCGCGCACTTACGTGCAGGCGCTGCTCAAGGCCCACCCGGCCGATTTCCGCTTCGGCCAGGGCGCCGTCGGGGTCCGCCGCGACGGCGCCGAAGTCGTGGTCACCACGGCCGCCGGCGAAGAACGCTTCGACCGCGTGATCATGGCCGCCCACGCCGACACGACCCTCCGCCTGCTCACCGACGCCGACGCGGAGGAGCGCCGGCTCCTCGGCGCCTTCGCGTACAACCAGAACACCGCCGTCGTCCACACCGACATGAGTCCCCTGCCCCGCACGGCGAAGGCCCGGTCTTCCTGGAATTACCGGACGTGGACGAAGGACGGCGGCCTCGCGACGTCGACGCATTACTGGATGAACTCGTTGCAGGGGCTGACCGACAAGGGCGACTTCGTGGTGACCATCAACCATGCCGACCAGGTGGACCCCGCGAAGATCCTCCGGCTGATCCCGACGGAGCATCCGCTGTTCTCGCTCGAGGCCGTGGCGGCCCAGGCCGAGCTGCCCGCGCTCAACGCGCGCCCCGGGTCACGCGTCCACTTCGTCGGAGCCTGGCAACGCTACGGGTTCCATGAGGACGGCCTCTGGTCCGCGCATCGCCTCTGCTCGCAGCTGCTCGGCCGCGACGCGTGGGCGGCCTGATCAGAAGGCGACCTTCCCCGCCCGCCGCTCGAACCCTTCGGCCGCGAACAACGGTTCGGGCTGCATCCGCACGAGGCCGGCGACGTAGCGGTCGGGCACGCGCTCGAGGCGGGTGTTGTAGAAGGTCGCGATGTTCGCGTGGTAGGCGCGGGCGAGCGCGATCCGGTCCTCGGTGTCGACGAGGTCGCGGCTGAGCGCCGCGAAGGTCGCGTCGGCCTTGAGGTCGGGGTAGCGCTCCGCGACCGCCAGCAAGGTCGGCGCGAGCGCCGCGGGCCGGACCGCGCCGCCCTGCGCGCGCAGGGCGGCGACGAGTTCCTGGACCGAAGCTTCGTGCGCCCGGAAGCCCTGCGCGCAGGCGACGAGCCCCGGGATGAGGTCGGCGCGGCGCTTCAGCTGGACGTCGATGAGCGAGCCGGCCTGGCGGACGCGGTTGCGCAGGCCGACAAGGCTGTCGTACACCATCCAGACCCAGCCGGCCGCGAGCAGGCCGAGGTAGAGGATGACGCCCCCGAGGAAGCCGGCGTACGCGGCTTCGGGCCGGATGCCGGCGGCGAGGACGAAGCCGAACGCGGCCAGGCAGGCGGCGCCCAGGAGGTTCCACAAGACAAAGGCGGTGGCCTTGCCGTCGCTGAGCTCCTGCTCCCGCCGGGGCGTGATGATGAACATGTCCGCCTTGGCCTCATGCCTGATCTGCGGCGCGACGATGTCCGGCCGCTCGCTGGCGCGCCCACGGATGAAAAGACGGGTGCCGACGGCCAGTCCGTATTCGGTGAAGCAGCGCTCGCCGGTCGAACCCTCGACCGCCTCGGGAGGTCCTTTGCGGTAATAGAGCGGGTCGGAGCGGTCGGCATGCTCGTTGAACAGCGTGACGGTCTCGAGGTCGGCGCCCTCGGGGTCGATCCACACGTAGCCCGTGTCGTCCTGCAGGTAGAAACCGCCGGTCTCCCCGCCCGAATCAACCGTCTCGCTGCCGGTGTCGATGACCGTACGGGTGCGGGTCCGCCCTTTGTCGTCGGTGTAGGTCTCAGTCCGCTCGCGCCGCCAGTACTCCTCCACCGACCAGCGGTACAGCACGCAGGGCTGTTCGGACAGGTGGCTGATGAAGGGGTCCTGGCGCGTGCAGACGCCCTCCAGTTCGACTTCGCCGACGAAGACGCCCAAGGCCTTGGAGACCGGGGTGTCGTCGAGGAGCCGGCGCTTCCGGCCGGCGTTGAGGGCCAGCAGCAGCGCTCCGACCGATCCGCCGAGCGTGCAGAACCCGATTGCGGAGAGGTCTTGGGCCACGGGACGAGTTATGCCCGCGCCGACCGCCTTGGCAAGGGCGGGCGGAGGCGATGCTTGCGCCCGGAGCGGTTCCTTTCACCCTGCCGGGAGATGCCCCGACTGTATGATGCGGAAGTGATGCACGCCCGGCTCTGGCCGAAGCGGCACGACTTCACGCACGCCGCCTTCGCCTGCTCGGTCGACGCCGCGGCGGTCGACGCGGCCCGCGGCGGACGGTTCATGCTGGGCCGACGATGGTCGCCTTACGCCTTCCGCGACCGCGACTTCCTCCCGGCGGCCGAAGTGTTCCAGCCCGAAGGCGTCCCCCAGGCCTTCGGGAACCCGGGCGACACGCTCGCCGGACGCTTCCGCGCCTTCGCGGCCGCGCACGGCGAGCCCCTGCCCGCGCACGCCGTCATCCGGCTGATCGCGATGCCGCGCGCGTTCGGCCGCTCCTACAACCCCGCGGTGTTCATGCTGGCCGTCGTCGACGGCGCCCTCGCCTGCGGGATCGCCGAGGTGCACAACACCTTCGGCGAACGGAAGGCCTGGTTCCTCGGCAAGGCCTGCCTCCGGCGCGACCATGACGGCGACGCCTACCTGCGGCTGCGCGCGCCGAAACGCTTCTACGTCTCGCCGTTCTCCGGGCTGGATACGGAGTTCGAATTCACCCTGCGCCTGCCCGATGACCGGCTCGCGATCACCGTCGACCATTATGAAGGCGGCCGGAAGACCTTGGTGAGCGCATGGTCGGGCCGGCTGACGCCGCTGACCGACGGCAACCTGCTCTGGCTGACGCTGAAATCGCCCCTGCTGATCCTGAAGGTCGTCGTGCTCATCCACCTGCATGCGGCCTGGCTGTGGGCGGTGAAAAAACTTCCTTTCCGCCGCAAGGCGGACGACATTCCCCTGCAGCGCGACCTGCGCCACCCCTCCCCTGAACTGACCGAGCCGCAATGACCGCCTCCACGCCCGCCGCCGGCTCCCTCGCCCGCCGTCTCATCCTCCCCGAGCTTGCGAAGCTGCGCAAAGGGCGCCTCGTGCTGCGCCTGCCCGAAGGCGCCGAGCTGACCCTGGGCGACCCGGCGGCGACCGGCGGCGCCCGGCTGGAGATCCGCGACGAGAACGCCTTCCGGCGCATCATGCTCGCGGCCGACATCGGCCTCACCGAAGGCTACATGGAAGGCGAGTGGGACTCCCCCGACCTCAACGCGCTGATCGGCTTCTTCATCGAGAACATCGACCAGACGCCGGGCATGTCGGGCTCGGCCCGCAAGGCCCTCGGCGTCGGCCTCTTCCGCATCGCCGACCGCATCGGCCACCTGCTCCGGCCGAACGACAAGCAGACCGTCCGCCGCAACATCGCCGAGCACTACGACGTCTCCAACGACTTCTTCCGCCTCTTCCTCGATCCGTCGATGATGTATTCCTCGGCCCGCTGGGAAGGGGCCGCCACGCTGGAACAGGCCCAGGCCAACAAGAACGAGTCGCTCTGCCGCTTCCTGCGGCTGAAGCCCACGGACCACGTCATCGAGATCGGCACCGGCTGGGGCGGCTGGGCCCTGCACGCCGTCCGCCATCACGGCTGCCGCGTGACCTCGCTCACGATCTCGCAGGCGCAGCACGACCTCGCCGTCGAACGGGTCAGGGCCGCCGGCCTCGCCGACCGGATCACGGTGAAGCTCGAAGACTTCCGCGACCATCAGGGCCGGTATGACAAGTGCGTCTCCATCGAGATGATGGAAGCCCTCGGCCACAAGTACCTGCCGGCGTTCTGCGCCTCCATCGGGCGCCTGCTCAAGCCCGACGGCATCGCCGCGTTCCAATACATCACCTGCCCGGACAGCCGTTACGTCCAGTTCCGGGACGGCGTCGACTTCATCCAGAAGCACATCTTCCCGGGCTCGCTCCTGCTCTCCATCAACCGCGTCGGCGAGCTGATGACCCGGGAGAGCGGTTTCCAGCTCGATCGTCTCGAAGAATTCGGCCGCGACTACGCCCGGACGCTCGACGCTTGGTGCCAAGCCTTCGAAGCCAACCTCGATCAGGTCCGGAAGATGGGCTTCGACGAACGCTTCATCCGCAAGTGGCGCCTTTATTTCCGCTACTGCCAGGCCGCCTTCGAGCATCGCAACATCGGCGTCGTCCAGGCGGTGTACGTCCGGCCGAACCGCAAGGACTGAGCCGGAGGCCGGCCGCGCCCGCCCCAAACAAGCAGGGCGCCTTTCGGCGCCCTGCAGCGTGGACCGGACCTTCGCCGCGGCTTACTTCGCGGCGGGGATCTCGTTCAGCGTATACCAGCCTTCGTTGTGCCAGAGCGCATCGCCGGCCTGCGACCGGATGTCGCCCAGCGCGAGGTGGTGGACGTGACCACGGACGAGTCCGTCGACCACGAGGCGCACCTTGAGGCCGTCGGCCGAGACCGTGGCCGACTTCACGGTCGGGGTGGCCTGGTCGACCTGCGGGCTGCCGTAGCTGGACTGGTAGATGTAGGTGAAGGCGTCGAGGGAGTAGTTCTTGGCGTCGCCGGCCTGGGCGGCGTTGACGGGATGGGTGAAGGTGACCTCGAAGCCGTCCGGACGCGCCGAGATGTCGTGCATCTCGAAAGGCACCTTGCCCTTGAAGCGGACGCGCTCGAGCGTGAAAGGCTGCGTGCCCTTGGAGCCCCAGCCGCGGTTGGAGCCGCCGATGAAGAGCGTGCCGTCCTCCTGGTCGAGACGGACCGGGATCAGGCCGGCCTCGAAACCGCCGAGGAAGTGGAAGACCGCGCCCTGGTAGAGACCGTTGACGACCTCGAGGTTGATGCGCTGGACCTGGGAGGCGGTCTGCTCGCCGACGAGCATCTGGCCGGCCCAAGGACCGAACTTGCCCTGCGCCATGTCGCAGGCGATGCCGGAAGGCGAGTTGCCGACGATGCCGTGGGGCAGGATGACGGCGGGCGGGACGAACGTGGGGTGCTTCAGGCGCTCCGAGAGGATGCGGGTGCCGCTGGTGGTCTCGGGCGGAGCCGGGAAGTCCGCGAGGGCGGCGGACTTGTTGCCGGAGGGATTGCCCTGGAAGGAGCCGGGGCGGAGCCACTTCAGCGAAGAAGAGCCGTTCCAGACGCCCTGGTTGTCGGTGTAGAACATGTCGCCCTTGTCGTTGGCGCCGATGCCGCCGGGCGAACGGATGCCGGAAGCGGTCGGCACGAACTTGCCCTCGGGCGTGATGCGCACGCACCAGCCGCGCCAGGGCGAATAAGCGTGGAAGGAACCGGTCAGGCAGAGCACGACCCAGACGTCGCCGTTGCGGTCGGGCTCCGAGCCGAAGGCATACTCATGGTAGTCGCCGTTGATGCCCCACTTCGAACAAATGGTGTCGAAGCTGTCGGCGCGGCCGTCGCCGTCCTTGTCCGTCAGGCGGGTGAACTCCGGACGCTGCGTGGCGTAGAGCGAGCCGCCCTTCCAGAACATGCCGAGGGGCTCGTGCAGGTTGGACGCGTACTTGGTCCACTTGATCTTCGAGAGGTCGTCGGCGTAAGCGCCTTCGGCGATCCAGACGTCGCCGCGGCGCGTGCCGATGGCCAGCTTCTTGCCGGGCATCAGGGCGATGGAGGACACCTCGCAGACCTCGCCGGCGGGCGTCGGGATCTGGATGCGCTCGTAGAATTCGGACTGACGGGCCTCGGCGGCCTTGGTGTCAGGCTTCTTGGGCGCCGGGGCGCCGACCGCGGTGAGCGCGGCGAAGGCGAGGAACAGGGACAGGGTCTTCATGTAAGTTTCGGCGGAAGGGTTCAGCGGAAGGAATACCCGAGCACGGCGGATTGGCCGGGCCGCAGGGTGAGCGTGAGGCCCTTCTCGGGGGAGAACTGCGGGGCGACGCCCTGGGCGGAGCCGATGCGCAGGCCGTTGGGCAGCTCGAAGGCCGCAGGGGCGTCGGCGGCGGCCTTCACGGCGCCGCGGGCGAGCACGATCGTGACGGCCTGTTCGCCGGTGAGCTTCAGCGTGCGGGTGAGCACCGGCTTGTCCGCGGTGCCGCCCGGGGCCCAGGCGTCGGTGAGGGCGACGCCTTCGCCGGCGGCCTTGAAGGTGGGGTTGCCGGCCGCATCGAGGTCATAGCCCTTGAATTCGGCGGCGACCTGCACGGCGGTGAACTTCTCGTCCTTGGCGCCGACATAGCGCGTGACGGCGCCGGGCTTGCCGTCCGCCAGCGTCACCGCGACGCCGTCGGAAAGCTTCGTGACGTTGGTGCCGGCGGGCGGCTCGTTGCCTTGGCCGCGGTCGGTCCAATGATGGCCGCCGTCCATGAACTTGCCGGCCCAGACGAGCTCGGCCGTGAGGTTGTCGGCGCTGTAGGCGAGGTTGAGTCCGTTCGGGAAGCCGAAGCCGATGGCCCGGGCCGTCGTCCCGGCGATGAAATTCCGATAGACCGCCGCGACGCCGTCACGAGGCACGACCGGGATCGAGGGATAGGTCTTGGCCGGCTTCGCGGCCTTGGCCTTGGAGAGCCACTGGTAATCCTTGTCCTTCGGACCCTTGTAGCCGAGGAAGAGCGCCTGTTCGCCGCCGACCTGGACGTACTCGACGCGCAACGGAGCCGGGCCCTTCTTCAGCAGGACCTGGACTTCTTTCTTCCGCGGTCCGACGGGGCCGATGCCCTTGATCTCGGCGACGCGCTCGCCGCCGACGTAAAGCGCGCCGAAGTCGTCGCAGTCGAAGACGAAGTTGTACTTCCCGTCGGCGGGCGCTTCGAACTGACCTTCCCAGACCATCGCGTAGTTCTCCTTCAGGCCGGCCTGGGCGGGGTCGATGACGCCGACGTTGAAGTCGTGCATGAACGCGGGCTTGAGGGCCGAGAAATCAGGGACTTCCTTCCAGCTGCCCTTGTACAGGGTGCCGATGAGGTTCTTCAGCGCGGTCTTCGCCGGAGGGAAAGGATGGGCCTTGAGCAGCTCGGCCGCGGTCCAGGGCGTGGTGCGGGCGGCGGTGGCGGCGCGCACGGCGCGGACCTGGTCGACGGACACCGGGCCCGAAGCCGCGAAGGACTTGCGCACGTAGGTCAGCGCGGCGGCGATCTTCTCGTCGCTCAGCACCGCGCCCTGCGGGGGCATGTCGATGTTGTAAGTCTTGCCGGCGACCTCGACGGGCCCGGACAGTCCGTTCAGGACGATCTTGATCGCGCGCTCGGCGGGACCCTTGGGCCAATCGCTGCCGACCAGCGGGGGCAGGCCGTTCAGGCCTTTGCCGTCGGCGCCGTGGCAGGCCGCGCAAAGGGAGTTATAGACTTGGGCGCCATCTTCGGCGGCCGTGACGAAGACGGCGGAAGCCAAAAGGGCCAGAAGCGACGAGGAGCGCATGGGTAAGGGGTGCAGACAGGAAGGAACGGTCCCAAGTTCCCGCAAACCTAAAGAATGCGGAAACCCGGGATACGGCGTCTTCGGCGCCTGAACCCGCTCAGCGAGCCCGATAAAGGCCCTGCGGATCATAGATCCACCAGGCGTCGAACGGATTGGCCAGCGGGGGGAGTTCGAAATACGGACGACCTTGGTCGTCGACGCGCGAGACCACGCCCGAAACCTCGGTGCGGGGCGGCGGCTGCGGCGAGGGCTGGGGCTGGGGCGAAGGCGGCGGCATCATCGAGGCCGCCACCGGCACGGGAAGGAGGTCCAGGACGGCCGTCTCCTCGATGCGCTCGACGACATGATCGACCCACTTGAGCTCCTTGGCCTTGTCGCCGAAGGCCTGCCAGTCGCCCGTGGAATCATTGGCGTACATCTGCTTCACGAACTCGGGCAGCGTGAGCCCCATCTTGCGCGCGACGGGCGTGGCGAGCCGGTCGAACCACTGGTTGGTGAAGTCGATCTGCTCCTTGAGCACGGTCATGTTGCCCCGGACGACGTTCGACGCCTGGTGGTGCATGAGGATGGTGTTCGGGTAGCAGTAGGACCGCTCGGCGAGGGTGCAGATGACGGCCGTCATCGAGGCGGCGAAGCCCTTGACGACGACGTGCACGGGCGCCTTGGAGGCGGCCATGGCCTTCTGGATCTGGTAACCGGCGGCGACGGAACCGCCCGGGGAGTTGTCGACGACGATGAAGATCGGGAATTCCGAAGACTGGTTGTTGTAGAAGGCGATGCGCGTGCAGACGTAGTCGGCGAGCTGCTCCGTGACGGCGCCGTTGAAGGCGATGCGGCGGTCGCTGACGTAAAGCACGCCGTCGACCAGCGGCTCCTTCAGATACTTGGGCTTGGCCTTGCTCGCGATCTTGCGGGCTTCGTCCTCCTTCTGGAAACGCTGGATCTCGTTGGAGAGACGGGCGACGGTGTTGGCCGCCTCGAGCTGCAGCTGCTTGGATTCGGCTTCGAGCTCGCGGATGCGGTTGGAGCGCTCGACGAGGCGGGCGGAGGAACGGGCGGTCTCCAGGGCGGTCTGCCGCTCCAGGCGGGCGCGCTCGTCCTCGAGGGCGGCCGCCTCGGCGGAAGCCTTGGCCAGACGGAGCGCGCGTTCGGCGTTGAGCCGGGCGACCTCGGCGTTCAGCGGCGCGAGTTCTTCGGCGCGCTTGGCCTCGGCGAGGGCGAGCTCGGCGTCGATGCGGGCCTTGTCGGCGCGCATGCGTTCGACCTCCTTGAGCATCGCCTTCTGCTCAGGGTTGGGCTCATCGCGCGTCACGGCCGGAGAGGCGACGGGACCAGGCGCGGCCGGCGCGGCGGCGGGCGGAGTGACGGGCGCCGCCGGACGCGGGGCTTCGGTCTGGGCGCACAACGGTGCGGCCGTCAGGCAGGCGAGGGCGAGGGCGCGCATGGAATGGGGAAGATGCATGTGGGTTATGTTTTTGAAATCAGCGGAGGACGTATTCGACGGTGGGGTCGTAGAGCCACCAGAGGTCGCAGGGGCCGAGGAGCGGCAGCTCCTGGCGGACGCGGCCGCCCTGGGTCTTGGCGGAATTGAAACCGTCCGGGCGAGGCTCGGCCTGCGCGGGCGGCGCCGGGGCGGCGGTGAGGAAGGAATCCTCGGACATGCGTTCGACGACGTCGGTCACCCACTTGCGGCGGCCGGCCTCGTCGCCGAGGACCTTCCAGTCGCCGGTCGAGGATCCTTTGTACATCTGGGCGACGAACTCGTCGACGGTGGTGCCGATGCGGGCGGCGACCTTCACGAAGATCCGTTCGCACCAGACCTTGCTCCACTTGAGCTGCTCCTTGAGCTGGGTGACGTTGCCGTTCAGGCCGACCGAAGCCTGGTGATGGAGGACGATGGTGTTGGGGTAGACGAAGGAGCGCTTGGCCAGGGTGGTGACGATCGCGGCCATCGAGGCGGCGTAGCCTTTGACGACCACGTAGACGGGCGCCTTGGAGGTCTCCATGGCCTGGAGCATCTGATAGCCCGCCATCACGGAGCCGCCGGGCGAACGGTCGATGACGATGAAGATCGGAGCTTCGCCGTCCAAGGCGTTGTAGAAGGCGATCCGCCCGCAGACGAAGCGGGCGAGCTGGTCGTCGACCCGGCCGTTGAACGGGATGCGACGGTCGGAGATATGCAGGACGCCGTCCACCAACGGGTCCTTAGGGTAGGTCATCTTCGCCCCGCTCGCGATGTCGGCGGCCTTCTGCTGGAGGCGGGCGATGGTGGCGACCGAGGAGACCTTGGCGTATTCCACCGCGACTTCGGCCGCGGCGAGCCGGGCCTGCACCTCGAGCTCGGCGCGGACGCGGTCCTTGTCGGCCGAGGCCACGGCGGCGCGGGCGGCGGCCAATGCGGACTCCAAGGCGAGCTTGCTGCGCTCGGCTTCCGCCGGCGCGGCGGCCGCCTCGGCCTTGGCGGCGCGGAGCGCGGCCTCGGCCTCCAGCTTGCGGAGCTCCAAGGTCTGCGTCAGCGAGGCCAGGCGGCGCTGCGCGGCGGCCAGCTCGAGCCGCGCCCGGATGTGTTCCGTCTGGATCTCGGCCTGGACGACTTCGGGGGCTTTCTTAGGCGGGGCGAACTGGGCCAGGAGCGGCGTGGCCAGAAGGACGAAGACGAGAGCCAGGCGCGACATGGAGATGAGGATGTTTTGACAGATATATGGTTCCCTTGAAGCCCTTTTTTGGCAAATCTGCCCGCATGGATGTCGACGCCCCCATCACCCTCTTCAACCGTCACACCGGCCGGACGGAGACCGAACAGGTCTATGGCGAGGCCTGGCTGCGGCGCATCTACGGCAACCCCCTCGGCCGGCTGACGCTCCACGCCGTCGTCAAGCGGGCCTGGTTCTCGACCCTGTATGGCTGGGCGATGGACCGACCGGGCAGCGCTCGGCGCGTCGAGCCCTTCGTGAAGGCCTTCGGGCTGGATCCGAGCGAGTTCGCCGACTCCGACCTGAAGTCCTACCGGACCTTCAACGACTTCTTCTACCGCAAGCTCAAGGCCTCGGCGCGGCCGCTCGACCCGCGTCCCGACATGGCCGTGCTGCCGGCGGACGGACGTCACCTCGGCTTCCAAGACGCCTCGCGCGTGCAGGGCATCTTCGCCAAGGGCCAGACCTTCGACATCCCCGCGCTCGTCGCCGACCGCGCGCTCGGCGAACGCTACGCCCGCGGCACCGTCGTCTGCTCGCGCCTCTGCCCCGTCGACTACCATCGCTTCCACTTCCCGGTGGCCGGCGTGCCCGGCGAACCGGTGCTCGCCGCAGGCCAGCTCTACTCCGTCAACCCCATCGCCCTGCGCCGCCAGGCCGCCTACCTCTGGGAGAACAAGCGCCAGCGCGTGACCATCGACGCCGGCCCCTTCGGACTCGTCACCATGGTCTCCATCGGCGCCACGAACGTCGGCACCATCGTCGAGACCTACCAGCCCGGCCGGGCCGTCGCCAAGGGCGACGAGAAAGGCTACTTCCGTTTCGGCGGATCGTTCGTCGCCACGATCTTCGAACCCGGTCGCATCAAGCTCGAGGACGACCTCATCCGGGCCGGCGAGACCGCCGTGGAAGTCTACGCCAAGGTCGGTTCGCCGCTGGGCCGTCTCGCGTAAGCGCTTGCCTCCGCCGCCCGACGCGCAAACCTGTTCTCACAGGTCTTGCTCGGGTGGTGGAATGGCAGACACACCAGATTTAGGTTCTGGCGCCGCAAGGTGTGCGGGTTCGAGTCCCGCCCCGAGCACCCTGTTCGCG
>JACCDY010934416.1_pt1 | contig 26458 bp, 23 predicted proteins | sample 7446391 | NCBI WGS metagenome assembly JACCDY01 (sample SAMN15323451, study PRJNA562643) | freshwater metagenome | isolation source: river surface water | place: USA:Blue River Watershed | collected 2017-08-18 | reverse complement strand
CCGTCATGGCCGGGGCTTGCTTCGGCGTCTTTACCTACCTTGCCGGCAACTACAAGACGGCCTCCTACCTGCAGCTTCCCTATTACGCCCATTCCGGCGAGTTGGCCGTGGTGAGTCTTGCCCTGGCCGGCGCGGCGCTCGGATTTCTCTGGTGGAACTGCCATCCCGCGAAGGTCTTCATGGGCGACACCGGCTCGCTCGCCATCGGTGGTCTTCTCGGGGTGCTGGCCATCTGCTGCAAGCAGGAACTCCTCCTCGCCATCGTGGGCGGCGTCTTTGTCGCCGAGGCCCTCTCGGTCATCCTTCAGGTCGCCAGCTTCAAGCTCACCGGCAGGCGGATTTTCAAGATGTCGCCCCTGCACCATCATTTCGAGCTCTCCGGATGGAAGGAGAACACGGTTACCGTCCGCTTCTGGATCATGGCCATCGTTCTTGGACTACTCGGCATCGCCACCCTCAAGCTTCGCTGATGCGCCCAGGCCCCGTCATGAACACACCTCACGCAGGCAAAAAGATCGCGGTGCTAGGCCTCGGCCGGAGCGGTCTTGCCGCCGCGCGTCTACTGCTGCGCAGCGGGGCCTCCGTTACCGTTCTTGACGAGGGTGAATCAGGGCTTCTCTCCGAGCGCGCCGCGCTGCTCGAAGGGGAGGGGGCCATGGTGCTGACAGGCAAGAAAGCCTTGGCGGATTCCGGGCGGCATGATCTGGCCGTCCTGAGTCCCGGGATCGAGGAGACCGCGCCGATGGTCGTCAATCTCACCTCCTGCGGCGTTCCCCTCATCGGAGAACTCGAGCTGGCGTTCTCTCTTTGCAAGTGTCCCGTGATCGCCATCACCGGGAGCAACGGAAAGACAACCACGACCGAGCTCACGACCCGGATGCTCCTGGGCGCGGGTTATCGCGCCGCCTCATGCGGCAACATCGGAACACCCATGTCGGAGTTGGTGGCGTCGGACGAGGAATGGGACCTGTTGGTCGCCGAGGTCAGCTCCTTCCAACTGGAGACCACGCGCACCTTCCATCCCAAGGTGGCCCTGTGGCTCAACCTCACCCCCAACCATCTTGACCGCTACCCCTCGATGAAGGAATACCGCGAGGCGAAGCTCCGGATTTTCATGAACCAGACCTCCGGGGACTGGGCGGTGGTTCCCCAAGGGGATGATTTTCCCGATCTGAAGGCACGGAGGATCACCTTCAGCACCACCGATCCCTCCGCCGATCTCACGCTGGAAGCGGGGACAAGGATCCTGCACCGGGGAAATTTCCTGCTCGATCTTTCCACAACACGGCTGCGCGGACCCCACAATGCCGCCAATCTCATGGCGGCTTTCGGTGCCGGGATCGCGATCGGCGCCGATCCCGCCCGGATGGCTTCCGCCGTCGGCGACTACACCCCGCCCGCCCACCGGTGCGAGTTGATCGCCACGCGCGGCGGCGTCTCCTGGATCAACGACTCCAAGGCGACCACCCTGGACGCCATGGCGCAGGCGATCCGCTCGGTGAACGGCCCGCTCATCGTGATCGCCGGAGGGAAGGACAAGGGATTCGGCTTTGCCCCCATCGCGCCTCTGGTCCGGGAGCGGGCGGAGCACGCCCTCCTCATCGGGGAGATGGGCAAGCGGATCGCCGTCGACTGGGCGCCGCTGCCATCGACCATCGCGGGATCGCTGGAGGAGGCCGTGTTAGAGGCTGCCCGCCGGGCCAAGCCGGGTAGCACCGTTCTCTTTTCGCCCGGAACCTCCTCCTTCGACATGTTCCGCGACTACGTTGATCGGGGCGAGGCGTTCCGGCGGCTTGTCCTCGGGCTTCCAACCGAATGAAGCAGCGATTTACAATCACCCTATCCATCCAACTCCACCAACCAACGAGCCATGAAACCGATGATCCCGAAACGCTCACGCCGCCTCCGCGCACGGGCCGCCGCCATGAATTCCCACGACGAGGAATACGGTGACTACGGACCGGAGCCCAACATGAAGCTCTCACACGCATTCCTAGTCGTGCTGATGCTGCATGTCGTCGCCGTGGGCGGTCTCTATGCCTTTAATTCCCTGAAGGCGGGAAAGGTCGCCAAGACTGCAGTTGCCAAGTCGGTCGGAGGATCTGATCAATCTTCGAATTCTCCGGATCGGAACGGGCAGAAAAACACCGATCCGAAGCAGGAGCCTCCCGGTGAAAAGCAGGCACCCGTCGTTGCCAAAACGTCGGAGACAAAGACGTCGAAAACGGCGCCAGAGGCAACCCAGTCAATCAGGCCGACAGCTCCAACCAACAAGTCGCTTCTGCAGAAAGCGGCGGCGATCGCGGGACTGGGCACCGGAGCATCACGCGCCCATGCCCAGGAAACGAACGTGACCGCATCCCCGGTTGCCGAACAGGCGGCGCCCTCCGCTACCGACACCTACACGGTCGAGGCGGGCGATACCATCACCCGGATCGCCTCCAAGCTCGGCGTTGCGATTCCCGATCTCGAGAAAGCCAACGGAATCGCCGGAAATGCCATCCTGCAGGTGGGGCAGATCCTCAAGGTTCCCCAGAAAGCGGTTGCCCAGGCGGGGCAGGGGATTTCCGACGGCGCTTCCAAGGTGACCGATGGCCTCAAGGAATCATCCGCCTCCACCCCTGTGACAGCCGTGGGCGCGACTTCCATAAACCCCGCCGCCGGGCCGGTGTCGGGAACCGAGTACACTGTTGCCAAGGGGGACAGTCCCTACAAGATCGCCAAGAAGTTCAAGATCACCCCCGACGAACTGATGAAGGCCAACGGGATCACCGATCCCAAGAAAATCCAGATCGGTCAGAAGCTCGTGATTCCGTCATCAGCTTCCAAGGCTTCCCGCTAGGGATAAGGTCGGCGGCAACCCGGGATCAGATCACCCATGCAGCGCAGCAGCATTTATCTCCTACTGCTCTCCGTCGTGGGGTTGATCACCCTGGGGATCGTGATGCTTTTCAGCACCAGCGCGTTTGCCCAGGACAGTCACGGCGACATCTACTACTTCGTCAAAAGACAGGGATTCTGGCTGGCCATCGGGATAGGGGCTTGCATCGCGGGGAGCTTGATTGACTACCATCTCTGGCAGAAGTGGTGGCCATACATCTTCGGCCTCTCCGCCTTCCTGCTTATCCTCTGCTTTGTGCCGCACGTCGGCATGAGGATCAATGGGGCTTCCCGATGGATCAACCTTCACGTTGCAACCTTCCAACCGAGCGAGTTCGCCAAGATCGCGTCGGTCTTTTTCCTGGCTTGGTGGTTTTCTCGCCCTGAGACCGACCCCAGGAGATTCGTCCAAGGATTTATCATCCCCGGGGGCGTTGTTCTGGCCCTGGTATCGTTGATTGCGACCGAGGTGGATATGGGAACCAGCGCTCTGATCGGGGCCACCACGCTTGGACTCTGTTTCATCGGAGGCGCCAACGGATGGTTGATCATAGGCCTTTTCGGGATGGGGTTGGCAGGCCTCATAGGGATGGCAATGATGATTCCCGAAAGAGCGGCCCGCATGCTCGCCTTTCTGGATCCCGAGGGTGACAAACTCGGCAAAGGGCTCCAGCAGTGGCAGGCGTTGATCGCCTTCGGTTCTGGGGGCTTCGAGGGACTGGGACTTGGGAACGGACGTCAAAAGCTACTGTATCTTCCAGAATCCCACACAGACTTCATTTACCCGATGATCGGTGAAGAGTTGGGGCTGAGGGCCACCTGGTTGGTTATCGTGGGATACATCCTGCTCATCCTGTCCGGCGGACTCATCGCGGCGAATGCCAAGGATCGCTTCGGAAAAATCCTCGCCACGGGAATCATCCTGTTGATCTCCCTGCAGGCAGCCGTCAATATCGGCATGACCACCTCGTTGCTGCCGAACAAGGGGATGCCTCTCCCGTTCATCAGTTACGGGGGAAGCAACCTGGCTGTCTGCCTCTTCATGGTCGGCATCCTCGTGAACATCCACCGCATCGGTATTCCCATCGCACCGCTACCCGAACGGCATGTCGTTCTGGCGGCTCGTTCAGTCCCTCGTATCTGACGGATTTCCATGGCAGTTCCCAAACTTTTCATCATCGCGTGCGGAGGTACCGGAGGACATCTGTTTCCGGGGCTTGCCGTCGCGGAGACCCTTCATGAGCGAGGCCACGAGGTTCTCCTGCTGGTGTCCGAAAAGGAAATCGACACGGTGGCACTGAGGGATCATCCCGAATTCCGGAGGGAGAAACTGCCCTCCATCGGGATGCCTTCCGTCCTTTCCCCGGCTTTTCCCAGATTCCTCAAACGGGGTTGGGAGAGTCTGAGCACCTGCCGCCAGCTTTACTCCCGCTACCTTCCCACGGCGATCCTTGGAATGGGCGGGTTCACCTCCGCAGCCCCGCTGCTTGCCGCAAGGATTGGAAGGATCCCCTGCTTCCTTCACGAATCCAACGCCATTGCCGGGCGTGCCAACCGCCTTGCCGCCCGTTGGACCGATGCCGTCCTTCTCGGTCTTCAGGCCTGTGAGTCCTCGTTCCTGGGGCGCAAATGCATTATCACCGGCACTCCCGTTCGCAGGGACCTTGGCACCCTCCTTCCCAAGGAGGAGGCACGGGCCGCTTTCGGGCTTGATCCCGTGACGCCCACCCTTCTCGTGATGGGAGGGAGCCAGGGGGCCGCGGGGATCAATCAACTCCTTTTCCGCGCCGCATCCCATTTCAAGGGCCTGCCACTGCAGGTGATCCATCTTACCGGTGAGAGGGATGACAATCTGGCGCTTCTCAATTATCAGAGGGAGGGAATCAGGGCCCATGCCAGGGCCTTCCATCACCGAATGTCCGAGGCCTATTCGGCCGCTGATCTTGTCGTTTCCAGGGCGGGGGCGGCAAGTCTGAGCGAACTCTCCCAGTTCGGCCTTCCCTCGATCCTGATCCCGTTCCCGTTTGCCGCGGACAGGCACCAGCATCGCAACGCGGAGGCTTTCCGCGACGCCGGTGCCGCGGAGTTGATCGAGGAGAGAAGCGCGGATCCGGAATCGTTCGCCCTGCTGGTGAAGAACCTGATGGAGGATGGCCGCCGCCGCGAGCGCATGTCGACCGCCGCCGCGCGCGTCCTGCCCCGCGGGGCGGCGGGGCTTGTCGCCGACGTTCTGGAGGGCGCTGCGCGATGAGTCAGGGAGACCGCTCGCCCTCCGAATCCGGGGAGCTTTCCTCCTTGCTGCTCGGGCCTGTCTCCCGCCGCATCCATCTCATCGGAGTCGCCGGATCCGGCATGAGCGGCATCGCCGCCCTGCTTCTTGCCCTGGGGCATCGTGTCAGCGGATCGGATAGGGTCGATTCCCTCGAGGTGGAGCGCCTGAGGCGCAAAGGCCTTGATTTTCACACCCCGCATTCCGCCGATCTTGTACGGGACGCCGAACTGGTGATCCATTCCTCGGCGATTCATCCCGGGAACCCCGCCTACGACGCTGCAATCACCTCTGGCAAGAGGATGGCCCGGCGGGCCGAGGTGCTGGCCGCGGTGATGTCCGGGAAGCAGGGTGTCGTGGTCTGCGGCATGCACGGCAAGACGACGACCTCGGCGATGGCCGCCCACGTGCTCAGGGCGGGCGGACTCAAGCCCTCCCACTATGTCGGCGCGGAGATCCCCGTCCTGGGAGCCAACGCGCGATGGGATTCGGAGGGTGAACACCTGGTGGCGGAGGGCGACGAGAGCGACGGGACGCTCGTCCACTATCATCCCCGTCATGCGTTCGTGCTCAACATCGAACCCGAGCATCTCGATCACTATCCCGATCTGGCCGCGATCGACAAAGTCTTCACGCGCCTGATCGGACAGACTTCCGGCAATGTCTACTACTGGGCGGACGATCCGGGAGCCTCCCGTGTCTGCGCCGCCCATCCAAGGGCCGTTCCCGTGGGAACGGGCTCTCATTGCCGGTATCGGATCGAGGGGTTGGAGCAGGAAGGATTCACGATGAGGTTCGCCGTTTTCCGCGGAGCGGAACTTCTCGGCAGCGTTCATCTCGGGATCCCGGGAGCCCACAACGCCCACAATGCGCTCCTCGTCATCGCCCTCGCTTCGGATCTCGGGATCGCCTTCCCGGAGATCGCCGGCGCCCTGAATGGTTTCCGCGGAGCGAAACGGAGATTCGAGCAGAAGTATGCCGACCCGGAATTCAGGATCTTTGACGATTACGGGCATCATCCCACCGAAATCGCGGCCACACTCTCGACGGCGCGCCGTTCGCTCGGGCCAGGGGAACGCCTGATCGTCCTGTTTCAACCGCACCGTTTCAGCCGTACCGCGGCGCTGGCAGGGGAATTCGGCCCCTCATTCAGGGATGCGGACGCCGTTCTGCTGGCTCCTGTCTACGCGGCCGGCGAGAACCCGATTCCGGGAATAGGATCCCAGACCATCGCCGAATCTGCACTCCTCTCCGGCCACCAGTCCGTCTGCACCGTCCCGTCGGTGCAGGCCGCCGCATCATCCGCCGCGGCCATGCTGCAACCGGGTGATCTGATCATGACCCTCGGTGCCGGGAATATCCACGAGGCGGGGGTGATCCTGGCGCGTGAACTGGCGATCCGTTCCGACCTCGCCAAGGCAATGGGTCCCGGTGTCATCAGGCTCTCCGAGCCCCTTTCGCGGCACACCACCATGAAGGCAGGTGGGCCCGCCCGCTTCTGGGTCGAACCGGAAACGGAGGAGGGATTCGCGGAACTGGTGCGCTTCTGCCACGATGCAGAAATTCCCTTCATGGTGATGGGGCGCGGCTCCAACCTGATCGTCCGAGACGGCGGGTTTCCCGGCGTGGTCGCCCATCTGGCGCGCGGTTGCTTCTCCGCCTGCCGGATCGACGGTGAGGAAATCACCGCAGGGGTCGGCGTCAGGCTCAAACAGCTTGCCGCCGCGGCAAGAAATGCAGGCATCACGGGATTCGAGTGGATGGACGGCATCCCCGGAAATCTTGGAGGTGCGCTTCGCATGAATGCCGGTGCGATGGGTGTCCAGACATTCGATCAGGTGGTCCGCATCCGCTATGCCGACCGCGACGGGAACATCGTGTCGCGGACCCCCTCCGAAATGGAGATCCGCTACCGCGACGTCCCGGTGCTGCACGACCATTACGCGCTCTCCGCCACCCTCAGGGGCATCCCTGCTTCCCGTGAGAATATCGACGGACTCATGGGTGCCTCGTTGAGGCACCGCAAGGAAACCCAACCGGTGGCGGCAAGCGCGGGATGCATTTTCAAGAACCCTCCGGGGATTTCCGCAGGCCGGCTTGTGGAGGAACTCGGACTGAAAAACGCCTTGGTTGGCGCCGCCCGCGTCTCGGAGGTCCATGGCAATTTCATCGTCAACGACGGCGGTGCCACCGCTGCCGACATCCTCTCGCTGATCGGCAAAATCCGTGAAAAAGCCCGTTCCGAACGCGGCATCGATCTGGAAACCGAGGTGGGCATCATCGGGGTGGATCCCCTTTCCTGAACGTTTATACCATGAAGCCAGCAGATACCTTCGACCCACGAAACCGCCGACTTGTCGTCCTCAAGGGGGGGCCGGGATCCGAGAGGGACGTTTCCATCCGTTCGGGATCATCCGTTGCCTCGTCCCTCCGGGCGCTCGGGGCGGTCGTGCAGGAGATCGAGGTGAACGGCGGGGATGTGAGCGTCCCCCCGGGGACGGAACTCGTCTTCAATCTCATCCACGGGACTTTCGGCGAGGACGGCGAGTTGCAGCGTCTTCTGGAGGAGGGCGGCATTCCCTACACGGGGGAGGGAAGCGGGGAGAGCCTCATTGCCTTCGACAAGATTCTCACCAAGAAGGCCCTTGAAAAAGCGGGTGTTCCCACGCCGCGTTGGGAAATTCTCCGTGCCGGGGAACATCCTTCCATCCCGCTTCCGGTCGTGATCAAGGCTCCTCGCCAGGGTTCGAGCGTCGGTGTTCACCTCGTCAGGAAACCTGAGGAGATTGACCCGGCCCTGGCCGACTGCCTCATGCATGGTGAGGAGATCCTCGTGGAGGAACTTGTCCAGGCAAGGGAGTTGACCGTCGGGATTTTGGGGGGGGAAGCGCTCTCGGTCGTCGAAATCCGTCCCCGCGACGGCTTCTACGACTACACCAACAAATACACCAAGGGTGCCACGGAGTATCTGGTGCCCGCGCCGCTCACCACCGCCGAGACGGAGGCGGTGCAGTCCGTCGCGCTCGCTGCCAACAATGCCCTCGGCCTGAAGGTCTACTGCCGCGTCGATGTGCTGCTCGGCAGGGAAGGTCCCGTCGTCCTGGAGATCAACACCATCCCGGGAATGACCGAGACGAGCCTGCTTCCAAAGGCGGCGGAGGCATCGGGACTCGATTTCGGGACGCTTTGCTGCAGAATAGCGGCACTCTCCCTTTCCGCACGCGCATGAGCATCCGACGCACCACCGGCAACCGGCGCAGGACCGTCCGCGGTCCGGGGCGCCATCATCTGCTGGAGGTCAACGTCCGCACCGCGAGTATCAAGAGGCAGCGTCGCACCAAGGCCGGTAGCCTTCTCTGGAAAATTTCCGGGCTCGTCATCTTTCTTTCCCTCGCCGCCGTCGGCCTTCGTGTCGGGGCCGACAAGTTCTTTTTCCAAAACCCGGAGTACTCCCTGCGCCATCTTGAGACCAAGTTGGAAGGGATCATGACGCGCGAGGAACTGGAGGGGATGACGGGTTTCCGGGAAGGAAAGAACGTCTTCCTTCTCGATCTGGACCGTGCGAACCGCACGCTCTCCGCGATTCCCGAAGTCCGCTCCGCGGCCATCGAGAGGATCCTTCCCGACACCGTGAAGGTCTCCCTCGAACGGCGCGTTCCGATCTTCCTCATTGCCTCCTCCGAGGAAGGGGATGCCTTCGTTCCCGGGAAGAGTTATCTCTGTGACCGCGAGGGCATCATGATCCGTCCGGCGCGTCTGGACGCCGAATTCCTGAACCTTCCCGTGGTCCGCGGAATCGATCTTGCCGAAGCCGTTCCCGGAAAACCGCTCAGGAACGAACACCTGGCCCGCGCGATCCGCCTACAGCAGGCCCTGGGGGAGATTCCGGAGGAAAGCTTCACGATCCGGTCTGTCGATGTCTCGAAGTCGTATGCCGCCGTCGTCACGGATTCCTCCGGCGCCCGTTTCACCTTCGGCGGCAACGACCTTCCGTCGCAACTCGAGCGACTCCGGAAGTTGCTGAGCCACTGTCAGGAAAGCGGCCGAAGGATCGAGTCGGCCAACCTGATGGTCTCGAGGAACACCCCGGTGACCTTTGTCCTCTCGAGTCCCGGTGCCGCTCCGAAGATCACGCCCGTCTCCCCGTCGGCACCTTCCCCTAAGAAGGAAAAGAGCGCCGCTCACTGATCACGATCCATCACCCCTCCAGGAATACCCATGGCTAGCGAGCAAATCTTTGTCGGACTAGAGATCGGAACAACGAAGATCTGCGTCATTGTTTCCGAAGGAAGGGCTGACGGGACGATCAACATCCTCGGGGTCGGCGAAACCCCCTCGCGGGGCGTCCGCAAGGGGGAGATCGTCGATGTTGCCACGGTGACCGAGTGTATCCGTGAGGCGCTGGTGGATGCCGAGGACAAGACCGATGTCGAGATCGCCAACGTCTGGGTGGCCATCACCGGATCCCATCTCCAGAGCTTCAATAACCGGGGCACTTTCATGCTGCCCGAAGACCGCCACGAGATCATCGAGGAGGATCTCCAGACGGTGGAGGCCAGCGCAAAGGAAGTGGCCCTTCCGACGCCCAATATTTTCCTGCACACCATTCTCCGGAATTACCATGTCGACGGGAACCGCGTGGATGATCCCGTCGAGATGGAAGGTGCCAGATTGGAGGCGGATTTTCACATTGTCCACGGGGTGAAGACCCGGATCCACAACACGCTTCGCTGCATCGAGTCGCTGAAACTCGGAATCGAGGACGTCGTGCTCAGTTCCATGGCCAGCGCGCAGGTTGTCGTCAGCCAGCACCAGAAGGATCTCGGAGCCCTGGTGATCGACATCGGCGGGGGAACGAGTGATTACCTCCTCTATCTTGACGGATCGGTGCGTCACACGGGCGTGCTCGCCATCGGGGGGGACCACATCACCAACGACATTTCCATCGGGCTGAGGATCCCCATCATCCGCGCCGAGAAACTGAAGACCGAGGAAGGATCCGCCGTGAATCCCGAACACTCCGAGGGAGGCGAAATCGTGCTCGGAAACGATTTGGGCTTCCTGGGATGCAGGATCGACAGGAAGGCGCTCGACACCGTGATTCACCTCCGTGTCCGGGAGATTTTCGAACTGATCCGAAAGGATCTTGAGGCTCAGGGGGACGGGGTCCTGGAGTTGCTGGGGGCAGGGGTGATGATCACCGGCGGCTGCGCGCGCCTCAAGGGCATCGCCTCCGTTGCCGAGGAAGTGTTCGGGGTGCCCGTACAGATCACCCGTGCGCGCGAGGTCGGGGGTGCCACCCAGACGTTCGAGAATCCGCAGTTTTCCACGGCGATCGGCCTCACCAAGTACGCCATGGCGGTGAGTTCCAGCATGCCAGAGGAAAGCGTCCTCGACAGGATCACGCGGGGCCTCGGGGGACTCTTCCGCAAGAAATCACGATGAGCGCCACCAATCGAACCCGTTTCGTCATCGTCGGCATCGGGAATGCCGGCATCGCCGTGCTTGACCGGCTCGTTCAATCCCATCCCGGGATGAAGGATCTTCTGGTCGTCAACAGCGATCCCGAATCGCTCGCCTCCTCCCTCGTGACCGATCGCCTGACGGTCCCTGCCGGCGATCCCAAGGAGGGATTCCTTGCCATCGAGGAAGAGTTCGGGCGGGTTGTTGCCGGGGCCTCCGCGGTCCTTCTGTGTGGCGCTCTCGGCGGTGAAACGGGAACATTCCTGGTACCCGCCCTCGCCGTGCGCGCGAAGGCCGACGGGATTCCAGTGATGGCCAGCATCGGCATGCCCTTCACCTTCGAGGGGAGGGCGCGGAGGGAAGACGCCTCGGGGGCCCTTGCAAAACTCCGGGAGATCTGTGATGCCGTGGCCGTCATCGACAATGACCGCCTTTCCGGAGGCGTTCCCTCCACGGCTGCGGTGGGGGATGCCTTTGCCATGGCCGACGCGACCCTTCTCTCCTCGCTTCTGGCAATCAGGGGAATGCTTTCCACCTCCGGTCCAGTCCGGATCACCCGCGCCGACATGACTTCGGTGCTGGGAGCTCATTCTGGCATCACCCTGTTCGGATTCGGTGAAGGGTTTGGTGGAAACAGGCTTCATGAGGCCCTGGAATCCGCACTCAAATCGCCCCTGTTCCAGATTCCCGGTAAAGGGCTGGCGCTCCGGGAGGCCCGCACCCTCCTCCTGTTGCTTAGCGGTCCCGAAGACCTTTCCTTCGCGGAGGTTCAGGCTGCGGTGACGGAAATTGAACGCCGGGCGGGGGAGAAGTGTCAGATCAGAGTGGGGGTGCATGCCACCTCGCCGTCTGGGCAGCATTTGGAAGTCTACCTGATGGGGGGCACGGCGGGCGCCGCCAAGGAACCCGTGCCAACGCCAACTCCGACACGATCGGGATCCGTGCAGAAAACGGAAGGGACGAAGCCGGTGGCCCCAAGCGTCAACCCGGCGACCACGGTTGCCAAACCATCCAAAAAACAGATCACACCAACCAAGCAGACCCAGGGAATCCTGGAACTCGACAACTACCAGCGCGGTCGCTTTGACAAAAGCGAGCCCACCATCGTGGCGGGAGAAGATCTCGATGTTCCGACGTTCCTTCGCAAGGGAGTGAAAATCCCGCTGCTCCACGGACTAAAGCCATGAGACCTGACAAATTCACCGCCAAGATGCAGGAGGCCTTCAACGGGGCGGTCGACATCGCCTCGGGTCTCGGCCAGCAGGAGATCGGCAACGAGCACTTCCTCCTCTCACTTCTCGCCCAGAGCGAGGGACTCGCCCGTCCCATCCTTGAAAAGATGGGCGTGGCCGTGGGAGGCGTGACGAAGGCGCTCGAGTCCGCGGCCGCCTCCCTTCCCAAGGTCCACGGCGGTGCCCAACCCTTTGTCGGCAATGAACTCCGCAAGACCATCGAGTCCGCCGAGGCCGAGATGGCGAAGCTGAAGGACGAGTTCCTCTCCGCAGAGCATTACCTTCTGGCCCTGAGTCAGGAGAAGAACGCCGCCGCCAAACTGCTGGCGGCGAACGGCGTGACCCATCAGGGACTCATGAAGGCCCTCGTCGAGGTGCGCGGAAGCCAGCGCGTGACTGACCAGAACCCCGAGGGGAAATACCAGACCCTTGAGAAATACGGGAAGGACCTCACCGAGTTGGCCCGCAAGGGAAAGATCGATCCGGTCATCGGCCGTGACGAGGAGATCCGCCGCACCATGCAGGTGCTCTCCCGCCGTACCAAGAACAACCCCGTCCTCATCGGCGAGCCCGGCGTCGGCAAGACCGCGATCGTCGAGGGACTTGCCCGCCGCATTGTCAGCGGCGATGTCCCGGAGTCACTTAAGAACAAACGGGTCGTCGCCATGGACATCGGCTCCATGGTCGCGGGGGCCAAGTTCCGCGGGGAGTTCGAGGACCGTCTCAAAGCTTTCCTGAAGGAAGTCACGGCCTCCGAGGGGGAGATCATCCTTTTCATCGACGAGCTGCACAGCATCGTCGGGGCTGGTGCCGCCGAGGGATCGATGGATGCCTCCAATCTCCTCAAGCCGCAGCTAGCGCGAGGCGAACTCCGGACGATCGGTGCCACGACCCTCGACGAGTACCGCAAGTACATCGAGAAGGATGCCGCACTGGAAAGGCGCTTCCAGCCGGTGATGGTTAATGAACCGAGCGTCGAGGACACCATCGCCATCCTTCGTGGTCTCAAGGAACGCTATGAAGTGCACCACGGTGTCCGCATTCAGGACGCCGCGTTGGTGGCTGCCGCAGTCCTTTCCCACCGCTACAGCTCCGACCGCTTCCTGCCCGACAAGGCCGTTGACTTGGTCGACGAGGCGGCCTCCCGCCTCAAGATCGAGATCGAGTCGATGCCGACCGAAATCGACCAGATGGAGCGCCAGATCATGATGCTGGAGATGGAGCGGCAGGCCCTCCGCAAGGAGAAGGATGCCGCCAGCAAGGAGCGTCTGGAGAAGCTCGAGAAGGAACTTGCCGGGACCAAGGAGACCGCCTCCGGTCTCAAGGCCCGTTGGCTCAAGGAGAAGGAGGAGATCGGCAAATCGCAGAAAATCAACGAGCAGATCGAGGCCCTGAGGAACGAGCTCCAGATTGCCCAACGCCAGGGAGACTTCGCCAAGGCTAGCGAGATCCAGTATGGCCGCATTCCCGACCTGCAGACCAAGCTCGAGGAACACAATGCCAAGCTCGCCAAGGGAGGACAGACCGCCCTGCTCAAGGAAGAGGTCACCGAGGAGGACATCTCCAAGGTTGTCTCGGTCTGGACCGGTATTCCCGTTTCACGCCTTCAGGAGGGTGAGCGGCAAAAGCTGGTCAAGATGGAGGAGCGCCTCATCGAGCGGGTCGTTGGCCAAGGGCAGGCCATCAAGGCCGTCTCCAACGCTGTCCGGCGGGCCCGCGCGGGACTCCAGGAAGAGAATCGCCCGATCGGCTCCTTCATGTTCCTCGGCCCCACGGGGGTGGGTAAAACCGAGCTCTCGAAGGCCCTTGCGGAGTTTTTGTTCGATGACGAGAACGCAATCGTGCGCCTCGATATGTCCGAGTACATGGAGAAGCACACCGTCGCCCGCCTCATCGGTGCCCCTCCCGGCTACGTAGGCTATGAGGAGGGGGGGCAGCTCAGCGAGGCGGTCAGGCGTAAGCCCTACTCCGTCGTCCTCTTCGACGAGGTCGAGAAGGCTCATGGTGATGTCTTCAACGTGCTGCTGCAGGTTCTTGACGATGGCCGGATCACAGACGGGCAGGGCCGCACCGTCGACTTCAAGAACACCGTCATCATCATGACGAGCAACATCGGCAGCCAGTTCATCATTGAGGATCTCTGCGTGGAGGAGCGCAACAAGCGCGTCCTGGAGGCGCTGCGCGGGCATTTCCGCCCCGAGTTTCTGAACCGTATCGACGAGATCGTCATCTTCGACCGTCTGACCGACAAGGAGATCGGCAAGATCGTCGATATCCAGCTCGCGCGGCTCGCCAAGAGGCTTGGCAAGCAGAACCTCCACCTCGAGCTCAGTGACAAGGCCAGGACCTATCTGGCGAAGGAGGGTTATGATCCTGCCTACGGGGCGCGCCCTCTCAAGCGGGTCATCCAGCAGAAGATCCTCGATCCCCTCAGCATGGAGATCCTCGATGGGAAAATCCACGAGGGGCAGACGATCAAGGCGGATGTCTCCGGCGGTGAACTGATCTTCAAGGCAAAGTAACCATCTCCTGATGTCCCTCCGAGTCGTGACGATCAAGGAGGGGCTCCCGACGCTCGAAGAAGCGCAGCGCCGCCTGTTGCTTGAGGTTCGTCGTTGTCATGGCGAGGGCATATCCGTTCTCAAAATCATCCACGGTTACGGGTCGGGTGGAAGGGGAGGGGTGCTTCGCTCCGGACTCCGCAAGGTCTTTTCCGAGTATCAGCGTGACGGAGACATTCTGGGGTTCGCCTCCGGGGAGGAGTTCTCCATCTTCCACGCCGCCTCACTTGAGATGATCACAGCCGCTCCGGAACTCGGGAAAGATCCTGATCTCGAGCGATCCAATCCCGGGGTGAGCTTTTTGTGGATCCAGTAAATTGGGAGTTGGGAAATAGAAGTTGGGAGTTAGGGAGGAAAATCGAATATCCCATCTTCCAGATCCTAACTCCTAACTCCCAAACTCACCCCACCCATTTGAACTCCACCGAAGCGTCGATTTCGGGGGAGATGCTTTTTTTGACGGGGCAGGAGAGGGCGGCGGCTTCCAGCAGGGCGCGCTGCGGATGATCGGCGGGGAGGGGAATGGTCATCACCGACTTGAGGCCGACGATGCGGCGCGGGGTATCGCTGCTCATCTCCTTGCCGATCGTGATGGTCGTTCCCTTCACGTCGATGCCATGACGTTCGGCGGCGATCGCCATGATCGTCATCATGCAGTTGGCGACGGCCGTGGCGACGAGATCGGTCGGCGAGAAACTCTCCCCCTTGCCATGGTTGTCCACGGGGGCATCGGTGATCAGGGTGACTCCAGAGGGGCCGTGGATGGAGTTGCAGCGGAGTCCGCCGTCGTAGGTGGAGGTAATGGTGACCATGCGGTGATCTTGTCAAAGGGGTTGCAACGTGTGCGAGTCGCAAAAATGGGATTGGAGAGGCTCTTTCGCGTCATTTCTTGACCTCGATCGGGATCTGTCGGAATAGTGGCCGGAATCCCCTCAGTAACGTTTAACAAAATTTTTAACATCAGTTCATTGCCCAAAAAAGGATGGGTGTATGAAGTTGGCATTCCTTGTGCCTATCTGGTTGCCGTCCTGCTGATCGACCGGATGCTTCCCATGTCACCCGTCACATCGGTTTTTTTGACCGTGGGTCTGTTGGTGATGGCGTTTTTTCTGGAAGCCAGGGTCATTGCATTTTGGGGAATGGTTTACCTGGGCGTGGTGGGGGCAATTTTCCTGAACCGTCATTTGTATTTCCTGCTGAGCGGGGGAAATTTCCCGGCTGAATCGCTGACACTCTATTTCCGCCTCGTTCAGTTTGCCTTCGTGGCGGCATTCTGCGTCACGCTGGCCTTTGTCCTGAGGCGTCAGAGGGTGATGACCAAGAATCTCCAGGAGATTCTGCTTCGCATGCCGATTCCGGTGCTTATCGCGGACGGAACCGGAAGGATCTTCTTCTCAAACGATGCGGTGGGTGTCCTTCTCGGGTCTCATCAGGAAGAAGCCAAGGCATACAGGAATGTCTTCGACGTTTTTTCTTCGAAGGAGGGTCTGGCCTCGATGATCCGTCAGTACGGGGATGCCTTCCAAATCAGCTCCAAAAACAGGTCCCTCGAGTTGGAAATTCGCGGGAAACAACTTTTCGCCCATTGTCAGCCATTGGACTACGGGAGTCCCCGCATGCTGTTAATGATGATCACGGAAAGCCCCTCATTGAATCTTTGACGGCTTCGGGGCAACGTGGATTTGCGCATGATCAAAGATCCAGCCTCCGGAAAAAAACTCCTTCTTGTCGACGGGCACTACTATCTCTACCGCTCGTTCTTCGCCATCCGGGGGCTGAGCAACTCGCGCGGTGAGCCGACCAATGCCATCTACGGGTTCCTGAAGGCGCTCCGGAGAATGCTTTCGGATCTCAGGCCCGACTACGCCGCGGTCGTCTGGGATGCGGGATTGCCGGAACGTCGCACGCAGCTCCAACCGGATTACAAACAGCACCGCGAGGAGATGCCGGATGAGCTGGAGGTTCAGCAGGAGCCGCTTCAGAAAATCGTCCCGATGGCGGGTGTTGCCAGCGTCTATCTGGAGAACCATGAGGCAGACGATCTGATCGCATCCTATGTGGAGGAGGCCCGCAGGCAGGGGCTCGAATGCGTGATCGCCACCAACGACAAGGACATCCTTCAGATGGTGGGGGAAGGCATTTCCATTTACTCGACGGCAAAGGCCGACGTCGGGGAGGGAATCGGAGGTTTCAGGCTTCTGGGGGTTCCCGAGGTGCGCGCGAAATGGGGGGTGGAGCCCTCCCTGATCGCGGATGTGCTCGCGCTGACGGGGGACTCCGCCGACAACATTCCCGGCGTTCCGGGAGTCGGGGCCAAGACCGCGGCAAAATGGATCAACCGCTACGGATCACTCGACACGATCCTCTCCTCGCCCGAGTTGGATCAGAAGATCAGGGAGAAGATCGATTCATCACGGGGGCAGATCGTGCAAAACCGAAGCATGGTCGCCCTGGACCTGGATCTGCCACTGCCCTTGCCGATCCGCGACATGCTGGTCTCTCCCCGTTATGAGGAGTTGATCGAGGCGCTCCGTGACTGCGAATTCCGGTCGCTGACCGCCGAAGTGGAGCGGGAGGCCCGAATCGCAACGGGTCGAAATACCGCAGAGGCCGTAAGGATTGAAAAGACAGGCAAGGAACGATTCTCCGACGACAGGGAAAGCGATTCCCGAAGGCCGACTTCACAATCCCCACTTCCCGAGCAAGGGGAGCTTTTCCGATGAACGGGAACCGCGTGCTGGGGGCGGGGCGAGGAACCCGTCTTGAGGTGCTGGAGAGGATCAAGCGTTCGCCGGGAGGAATCGGTGTGCGGGATCTCTCGGCATTCATGGGAATGAGCTACATGGGCATCAAGGCTCATTGCATCGCGCTGGCCTCGGAAGGATTTCTGGAGTCATGGCGATCGCCGGCTCCCCAAGGTTCCAAGGGGCGCCCAACGCTGCTCTACAGATTGACTCCTCGGGGTGAGCGCCTCTTCCGGGAGGAGGATGGTGGCCTGGCCTCGGGCTTGCTGCGGCAGGCCGCCGCGCTTTTCGGAGGATCGGCCCCCGGAAAACTTCTCGTCATGCATTTCCGATCCGAAACCGAACGATACCGCGGCCTTGTCACCGGGGAACATCTCGGGGATCGCCTCCGGTCCTTTGTGGCAATCAGGGAAAAGGAGGGGAGGATGAGCACCCTGCTGGAAGGCGAGGGTTGGGAGATCCGGGAATGCCATTTGCCGCTGGCCTCCTTGATGGAGGAGTATCCCGAACTCCGCAGGCAGGAGGAACATCTTGTCAGCGAGGTCCTCGGTGTTGCCGTCCTTAGGACGGAGACACAGGGAATGGTTGTGTTCAACCCCGCGAGACGTGGCGGGTGACCATTCCCGGCGGAAGTCACGGCACATTCTTCCTGCGTGCATCGGTGACATCCCGATGGCACGATGCGGCGATGAGTTCACGGTTTTCAAGATTAGCCGACGTGATCGCCGTGCCGGGACTGATCCGTTATGTGGCGCTCTTCAACGCCCTTGTGTTTATCCTGCATCTCCTCGCACCGGGGTATGCATCGGTCCTGGATCTCGATCCCTCGCTGGTGCTCCGGGGTGAGGTGTGGAGGCTGGTCACGTGGATTTTCATTCCCGAGACGATGAGTCCGTTCTGGATCTTTTTCGCACTGCTCTTCCTGATCTATCTCGGGGATGGTCTGGAGGAGGCGGTCGGCCCTTCCAAACTGACGCTTTTCTATGCGAGCGGGGTGATTCTCTGCACGCTGTCGGCGTTCCTTTCGTGGACGTTCTTCGGAGGGGTTCCCCTGGCCCGGGCCAATACCTTCCTGAACCTATCCCTTCTGCTTGCCTTTGCCTCGGTTTATCCTGATTTCAAAGTCCTCGTTTTCTTTGTCCTGCCGATGCGCATTGTCTGGCTTGCGGGGATCAGCGCCGTCTTGATGATCGTTTCGGCCATCGGACAACCTATCGTGGTGGCCGCCACCCTTGGGGCGGCATTCCTGAACTGGTTTATCTTTTTCGGGAGGGAATTGATCCCCTTCCGGAAAGGTGTCCTCAGCGGTTTTCCAACGCGGGCAGGCAGCACGCAATCCGAACGGAACGGAGAGTTTTCCGAACCGCTTCACCGGTGTGTGGTTTGTTCCCGCACTGAGGCGAGTCATCCCGATCTGGACTTCCGGGTCTCCTCATCGGGAGAGGATTACTGTCTGGAGCATCTGCCCAAGTAGGGGAATCCGCCTCCCCGGGGTGCTCAGGGGGCTTGGAAAACCTTGATGTGATGGGGTTGGCCTTCGCGCAGGAAGAACGGGATGATGCAATGCTGGGCGGCTCCTTCCTGCCGGATGGATACGCGATGGGTCTTTTCCTCCACCTCCACATCCCAGTCGATGGACGGGGGTTGGCCTGTCAGCAGGACGCTTCCTCCCGGAGCCAGAAGGGCGATCTGCCGGGCAGGTTTGTCATCGACGGCAACGCTTCTGAGGACGAGTGCCTTTGACGGCATGGCGTTCACGATCCGGTAGTGGAAGGGGTCTTTGCAGCCGACGTCGCAGGGATAACAGCGGAGCTGGAAGTTCGGTGTCCTGACTCCCGCTTCGGGCGGCGGAGCCGGCCCCAGTTGGGGGAGGTTGCCGGATGGCCATGCCGTGCCAAGATCCCCCGTCATCACGATGATCTGGGAGGAGACGGGTTTGAATCTGAGGATCTTTTCGGTGACACGCCCTCCCGTGGAGGATGAGACGAGATACCTGATTTCGGAGCGGGAGAGGGGGGCGTTGCCTGTCCATTCCCCCTGTCGGAAATCAGGGTAGGCCACGGGTTTGTTTGTGCCATCCGTCGCCACGGCGATCGAGGGGACGCACGTTGCGTTGACCAGCGTGATTTTGACGGCGGGGGATGGCGAGGGAAGGGCCGCTGACGCCTTGTGTTTTTTCTGCGGTGAGCGGTGCGGCGGCGTTGCCTTGCTCTCCGGCAAGGGAAGTGCCTGGGCGATCAGGAGTAGGGAGAGAATAGGGATCATGGCCTTCTCCTCATCAGTGCCAGCGGACGTCGCGGAACGAGGGAAAAAGGTTTCCCGAGGTATCCGGACGGAGCTCCAGGATCCCCTCAAGGATGGCTATTCCCGTGGTTTTTCCCGCTTTGTCGAGGGCCTCTCCCGCCGCGATGATGCGGAAGGTGCGTGTCTGGACGACACAGTGGCCGATGATCTTGCCGAAGGCCTCCTCGCGCGCCCTGTCAAAGACATCAGCGACGGGCGGCGACACTCCCGGGACATTCCTGGAGAGAGGAGGCGTGTAGGTCTCGGCATTCACGAGTTCCTGTGTCAGGATCCGGAGGTCGGAAATCCGCGAATAGGGACGGTGCTCCTCGACAAGGGTCGCAAGCCTGTCCGCGGCAAGCGGACCGATCGAGCAATTGGTGAAACGGCGGTCGGAAGTGACTCCCACCCCGGAAAAGAGGGTCTCGAGGACGGCATGGGATGCCGTGTTCACATTGATACGCCCCGGGCCGCCAACATCGGGCGAGGGCTTTTTCCCGGGAGGGTTCCTGCCCCTGTCACGAAGGGTGAAGAGATCAAGCAATTCGACGGCCCGTTTGCCGGGAGTGTCCCAGTCAGCCGAGGGATCGGTCACATGGAACTCGGGTTGCCCGATCCGCAGGGTACGCCCGCCGCCGCTGCAGAAGCGTGATTGTGCCGACCCTCCGGGGGGAGCCTTCCCCTGATCATCAACCTGGGCGGGATCAAAAATATGACCCAGTTCGCCCAACGATTGCATCGCTCCCTTGCGGATCACGAAAGGGGCCCCGGGTTCGGGCACGCGTGGATCGTAGGATGACATGATCTCATCCGGGGTCTGGGTCGGGGAGGAAGGAGGGTTGCCGCTGACGGGGTTCACGGGAACGCGGTCGCGCCGGGTCCAGGTGGACTTGGGATCAAGCAGGTATCCACGGCCCATCCTGGATGCCGGATTGATTCCCTTCCAAAGGGTCGATGCCGTGTAATTGGTGACCGCGGACCATGAGTAAGCAGTGAGGAACGTGGCCCGGGGATCCCCCACGAAACGGTAGTTGCCGGTCTGGATTGCCTCGTCGGCCGCTTCCTGCTCGTCGCTACCGGAGCCCGGCCACGTCGGCACCGTCATGGCCTGCCACCGTGGGGTGAGGTCACCGAGTTTCTGCCCGTAATGGCAGAGTCCCCCGGTGACGTTTCCCGGGGAGATCGGGGGACGTCGCGAGTAATCGACGAGTTTTCCGTTCCAGCTCAGGGAAAAGGCCTGATGTGTCGTCCCGTCCTCGTTTTCAACGCTCCACGAGGGAGGGTTGGTGGTTGGTTCCGGTGACTCCCATGACTGTTGTTCCGGCGCGAATCCGACGACGATGAATTCATTCGGAGCTATTTCCGGCAGGGGATCGGATGTTTTACGATACTCCCTGAACGCTCGTTTCAGGGCCGTTCCGAAGTCGACTCTCGCGCGGTTGGTGATCAGCAGTCCAGCAACCGATCCAGCCGGGATTGCCGAGGTGTAAGGATTCCAAAGTTCGACAAAAAACCTGCTTTCAATGACAGCGTTACTCGTGGTCCGCGAGAGAAGGGTGCAGCGCTCCGCGATCTGCGTGACATAGGGAGTGAGTTCCCTTCCGGAAGGTTCCCCGTCCCTAGGGCCAGTGGGACCGGGTGTCGGGGAGATGTAATCGACGATGCTGCAGGCAAGTCTGCGTGTGTAAAGCGCCGGATCGGATCCCTTGCCGGAGAGGGAAAGATCGCGTGTTTTGAATTTCGGGAGGTTGAGGTCGATGATCCTGGCAATGTTGGTGGCCCGGTCGTAGGCGGTGGCACCCCATGCCGGATTGGTGGCCAGATCGTTGAGGTTGTACTTCGGTTGACCACCTTCCTTGAGTCCATAGGGAATGAGGTCCGGCACGGGACAGGATTTCCCCGTGAGCAGGTGTTTCTTGGCAAGAAATTCCGACTGATTGTCGAAAGCCACCCCGAAGCTCTCCCGGGAGGGAAGGAGGGTTGCAATCTCACGGAGTTTGACGGCCGTCTGCGGATCGACAATCGATGTTCCCTGATTGGTCAGGGACAGGTCCACGGGACCGCCGTCCCAGTCCCTCGGGTCATTTCTGGTGGCGCCCGCATGAAGCAGCGGGTTCAATCCGGCCGATTCATCGAGGAGGACGAACGCATAGCGTCCGATCCTGTTTCCCTCCGAATCCTTGACGGCTTGCCAGAGTGCCGGATAGCGGCCGCTTGGTGCCGCGAGCCCGCCGTCGAGGGCTTCCTCGCTTCCCGGAATGTGATGTTCCGTCAGCGATGGATCATTCAGGTCGACCGTGACGTTCGGATTGGTGGAGGAGAGTTGCTGCAGGATGTTCGGGAGGATGTTGGTGTCGATCGAGGGGAACAGGGAGAGGGGTTTGAGATCACACGAGCAAAGGGGCACGATCTGGCGCGTGGAAACCAGATTGCTGGCCCCCAGAAGCAGTAGCTCATTCCCGTCGGGAAGTCCTTCCTCCGCCGTGCCGACGATGTAGGCGGGATGATGGGAGGCCGTCGTGAAGAGGAGTGCGGAAGCCGCGGCAACCGCGGATTCGGCGGCCAACCTGGCCTGTTCCGTCCCGTGAACGGCAATGCCTGTGGATTTGTCCACCCTGATGCTTTGGATCATCGAGACCAACAAGATGCTCATCAGGGCCAGAACGCAGAGCACGGCAATGATGGCGGAACCGCGCGGAGCTCTTTTCGGAGGGCGAGTCATCCTCATGGCGTTTCCTCCCCGACGTACCGCATCGGGGGTAGTCGCACGGTTGTCATGAAACTTTTGAGATGCCGGGGGGATTTGGACGGATCGGATGCACCTGTGCGTATCGGGTTGCCGCGCGACAAAGCCGATCCGACCGAGATCACCAGGAACTGGGGAGGCCACGACGCGCCATCCGGCTCCCGGAATTCCAATCCGGCAATGTTTCTTGCGAGCAGTTCGGAGCCCGTGTTTCCGGGTGAGGCCGCACAGGTGAAAAGACTCCGCAGGGAATCATGCCTGAGAGCCTCGAGGACATCCTTGGGGGGAACATGGAAGCGCAGGAGGTCGGTGCTTCCGGGACTTCTGCCGGGTGCCAGAAAGTAGCCGACGGCGCAAAGATCTCCTTGCGAACCTGAATCCCGCTTTTCGTCGGGATGAGACACCAGGAAGCAGAGAGACTGGCTTCCGTTGTTCGTCCCGATGATGAGGGAATCACGGTTGGTCGTGAGGACCGCCGAGCGGAGGTCCTCGGTCATCATCATCAGTGCGGCCCTTGCCTCCCTCGTGGCTTCGCGCCGGCTCTCCCCCTGACCCCAAAGCCGCGCAACACCGTCGCTCATGCCCAAAAGAAGGAGCACGAGGAGTGCGAGGATAAGGCTGCCCACCAGGACTTCAATGAGGGTGAAGGCCGCGGATCCATCGTGCCTGCGTTGTGGGATAAGCCCGGTGCTCATGGGGTGCTCACGGAACGGCAAGAAGCCTCACGAAACGCCGGACGTGACGATTTTCCGGAGGAGCGGAGGCGGGTGATGCGACGGAGACCTCCGCCTTTACCAGCGACGGGGTGGATGCCTTTTGGGAAAGGGTCAGGGTCATGACCGAAGAGACCGCGGTGTCGATGATGGCGGTTCCCGTTTCCTCGGGATTGAGTTGCCTGACCGGTTGGCATCCTGCGTCGTAGGCAATGGTCACCGTATTGGAGTTCCCTGCGTGGATTTCCTTCCAAAGGGGTGATCCGTGATTCATCCCCATGGCCACGCGTGCCGATCCACGCGGTGCAGTTGGGGCGGGGTCGCCAAGGAGATCCATCACCGAGGAGGCTATCAGGACGGCCCTTGTCTGCTCATCGCTTTCACGTTCGCTGCCCTGAATCACTGGAAAGAGAACGAGGAGGGCAGACACGGCGATTCCAAACAGCCCAAGGGCGATCAGGATCTCGGTCAGGCTGAAGGCGGGGGTATTCCGTCTCATGGCATGAAGCAGGCGCGACCGGTACCCCTTGCCAGGGAGATTTCACGGAGAGGGGATGACGTTCCTTCCTGAAGAAAGAGGATGAGTTTGTTGACGCCGGGGGCGGGAAGAATCACGCGGCCCGCGCGATTGAAGAGCACTCCCCCGAATTCCTCCTCACCCGCGGTGGTCGTCGTGCCGGTTGCCGCGGCGACAATGTCGGCCGGTGGGCGCTCACCCATGAGTGTTCCCGTTCCGGGACGGAAAGTGACTCCTGACGGCAGCCTCCTCCATGGTCCGGCGGGAAGATATCCCCCTGCACCGCGGGTGAGAATCCTTAGCGATCCCTGATCGGGGGTTTTCCCGGAACGGAAGACAACCCAGACCTCCGTGCGGGCCGAAATTGCCGCGATCCTTGCCTGTTCCAGGGATTCCATCACCGTCGAGACGGCCAACTTCCCCCCGCGGGACGAGGAAAACGTTTTCCAGGCCGGAAACACCAGCGCTGCCAGGATTGCAAGAATCGCCGTGGCAACCAGCAGTTCAGGCAAGGTTGCGGCGCGGAAATCCCCGGCCATTTTCCGGCCGCCATCATGTCGGTTCATGAGCGCGGAGAGTGAAGGAATGTCCCGCAGTGGGCGACAAAAAACCCTTTCCGTAGTTCGTCGGGAAATCCCCGACGATATTCCCGATCAGAACGCCCGGATGGTCATGAATCCGACCCAGATCCCGGCCACACAGAGCAGCACGGAAAGCATGACATTAAGGAGCGCCCCGATGATGTTTCCCTGCTCCATCAGCAGGAACGTCTGCAGGCTGAAGGAGGAGAAGGTCGTGTATCCTCCCAGGACCCCGATCATCAGAAAAGTGCGGGTGGAAGTGGAGAAGAGGAGCCTTCCGGGCTCCGTCTCCCCATATCCGGCGAGCAGGCCCATCAGCAAGGCGCCGGTGACGTTCACAACGATGGTTCCGAATGGGAAGATTTCCCCCGTCCAACGGGTTACAAGATTTGACATCATCACTCTGGCAATCGATCCAATGGCTCCGCCGAGACCGGCCAGAAGGTAAGGGTGTTTCAGGAGTGAGGCCAGAAGCGGCATGACGGGTAATTTGGCAGAGGAGACTTGCGGAGGAAAGAGGTATCCCCCGGGATGGGTGATCACGGGTTGTCATCCTGACGGGATCTGGTAAAGGTACGGACATGTTCCCGACATCCCGCCCCCTCCTCTTTGCATTCACCGCCCTTCTCGGCCTTGCCGGATCGCTTGGGGCTCAGAATACCTTCGCTCCCACCGAGGCCGCGCAAAAGGAAGCGGCGGCTTATCTCCAACCACTCCCCAAGGACAGGGTGGTTCCCTACAAGGTGATTGCCGGTGATTTTGCCGCCAATGAGGCTGCTGCCGCCGGGAAATACGGTGGTCGCCGCATCACGGTGATTGGTCACATTTCCAAGCTGAGCAAGAGCAGCAGTGAGAACAAGGCACTGGTGGTTCGTTTGCAGGGGGCTTCGGCTTCCCTGCCTGCCGTGAAGGCCGAGTTTCTCTCCGGGTCACTTCCCGAGAATGCTGACCTAGAGGTCTCCCAAGACGGCTCCCAAGCCACCCTGATCCGCCGTGACCGCGTCGGTAATATCCTTTCCCGCGAACCGTACCTCTCCATCGGACAACGCGTTGGCATCAAGGGCACCTTCAAGGATCTCAATGTCGGCGACATCGTCCTGACCGCATGCAGTCTAGTTCCCAAAGAGAAGTTGCGCGCTGAATAACACTGCTTCCGAAGCAGCGTTGTTCGAGGACAAGGCCTTCCTTTTGGTTCCTTGACCCGATTCCAGAAGGGGTAGATCTCTGGAATTAGCTTTCAGAGGGGGAATTTTCCCCCTTTCCTCCACCCATGCCTTTCCGCTCCCTCGGCCTCGATGCCGCCATTCTCAAAGCCGTCCAGGAGACCGGCTACACCGAACCGACGCCGATCCAGTCCGCGGCCATCCCTCATGTCCTTTCCCGGCGTGACCTGATCGGCATTGCCCAGACAGGGACGGGCAAGACGGCCGCTTTCACTTTGCCGATTCTCTCCCTGCTGGCCGCCTCTCCCTCCAGGGGAATCCGCGCGCTGGTGATCGCCCCAACCCGCGAACTGGTGGTGCAGATCGAGGAAAATGTGCGCGCCTATGCCAAGCATCTCCCCCTCACCGTTGCCACGATCTTCGGCGGGGTGAGCGAGCGTCCCCAGATCAGGGCGCTCGAGCAGGGTGCCGACATCGTGATCGCGACTCCGGGCCGTCTTCTCGACATCATCCGAGGCAGGGAGAAGGCCTTTGCCCACATCGAGTTTCTGGTCCTCGACGAGGCTGACCGGATGCTCGACATGGGATTCGTTCCCGCGATCCGCCAGATCGTGAAGCTCCTTCCCCGGAAGCGACAGACCCTCTTCTTCTCCGCAACCCTTTCGCGTGAGATCGAGAAGCTCACCGGCGAATTCCTGCAGGAGCCCGAGACGGTTGAGATCGGCCGCCGCTCCAATCCGGCCGATACCGTGACCCAGTCGGTTTACGAGATCTCCCAGCATCTCAAGCAGGGCCTGCTGCTTCACCTTCTTCAGGATCAGAAGCTCGCCATGGTGCTGGTCTTCACCCGCACCAAGCACGGGGCCGACCGCATTGCCCGCAGGCTTGAGCAGGCGGGTATCAAGACGGGAACCATCCATTCCAACCGCTCCCAAAACCAGCGTCTCCGCGCCCTCAATGAGTTCCGTGAGGGGAAGATCCGGGTGCTCGTGGCCACCGATATTGCCGCTCGTGGCATCGATGTCGACGGGATCACCCATGTGGTGAATTACGACTTCCCTCCCCACCATGAGGATTATGTCCACCGGATCGGCCGTACCGGCCGGGCCAAGGCCGTGGGGGAGGCGATCAGCTTCGTTTCCCGTGAGGATGAGGATGCGGTGCGTGCCTTGGAGCGTTTTACCCGACGTGGCATCCCCCGCCACAAGGCAGAGGGATTTGACTACACGCAGCCTGCGCCTCCGCGAGAGAAGGGTGGCGACCGCCGTCCGCCGCGCCGACCGGGTGAGGTGAGGGCACCCCGCGG
>JACCDY010171475.1_pt1 | contig 26466 bp, 22 predicted proteins | sample 7446391 | NCBI WGS metagenome assembly JACCDY01 (sample SAMN15323451, study PRJNA562643) | freshwater metagenome | isolation source: river surface water | place: USA:Blue River Watershed | collected 2017-08-18 | reverse complement strand
GATTGGGAGGAGGATGCCGCGCTCATCGATAACTTGCTCCTTGTCGAGCCCGTGACGTTCAGCAATTTCAAAGTCCACCTGTGAGTGCCATGGGGTAATGGTCATCACACCAGTACCAAGCTCTGGGTCTGCTGCTTCGTCTTTGATAATAGTGGCGGTAATCGGACCGTTAATCCACTCCACCTCAATTTGTTGCCCGTGGGTATACTCCTTATATCGCGCATCATCAGGGTGCATCACGACGTACTTGTCACCAAACTTCGTTTCCGGTCGTACGGTTGCAATCGTAAACGGTCCGTACTTGAAGTAGTAGAATGGGTCTTTCTGTTCGACGTGTTCAATCTCGTCGTCAGATACCGTTGTTTGCATCTTCGGGTCCCAGTTCACACTGCGGGCGCCACGGTAAATAAGCCCAGCATCGTACATGCGTACAAAGGCGGTCATTACGGCGGTATAGCGGGCATCGTCGAGCGTAAAGGCGTAGCGCGACCAGTCAAGGCTTGAACCCATCTTCTTGGTCTGTCCGATGATGGTGTCTTTACTAACTTCGGCAAAAGCATACACGCGCTTCAAGAACTCTTCGCGGCCGAGGTCGTGGCGAGTAAGCTTTTCTTTCTTGTAGAGTTCGCCCTCTACCCTTGACTGGGTAGCGATGGCGGCTGAGTCTGTTCCTGGGATCCAGAGGGTTCGCTTGCCGTTCATACGAGCGTGACGCACGAGGATGTCTTCAATAGCGAGCATGGCGGCGTGACCCATGTGGAGGGTGCCGGTCACATTTGGGGGAGGGAGGACAATCGAAAACGGTTCTGCATCAGCGGCAGTCACCCCTTTTTCGATACAGACGTCCGGGTTGAAAAACCCTGAGGCTTCCCACATTGCGTAGAGTCGGTTTTCGGTGGCTTGTGGGTCATACGGCTTTAAAAATACCTCAGGGATATTGGGCTGTGGTTGATTATTTTGCTCGCTCATAGGTTAAAGGCTTAGAAGCGAATCGTAGCATGAAATAAGGATTGTTTGAAGAATAGAAGACGCCCGACTCTTAAGAGAGTCGGGCGCTGGGAAGTTCAGAAGGTGAACCCCATGTGCTTGAGGTTTTCAATCAGTTTCTGACGGGTGCTGGGACGAAGGAGTTGGCGAGTAGCCACATCCTTGATTTGGAAGATTCGCGTATCCGTGACCCCATAATCGCGTGCAATTGCTGCCGCAGACTCTGCATCTTGGCCAATGCCCCACCAGCGCCGGAGAATCGACATCTGCCGCTCGTGGTCTTTCAGTGTTATTTCACTCAATAGCGCGTCAGTGTCAAACCTGGTACTCGGTGAGAACTGATTATTGTAGAATGCCATGAAGGCTTGTGAAGTCTCCTTCTTCCAGCCTTCTGAATTCAAGACTTTGGTCAGAAATGCAGCAATTCCACGATTTTCCATCGTTCGTAGTCTCCTTAAGCCATGGTGCACTACTTAAATAATAACACAAATAAATCAACAAGTCAATATTATAAATAGCTGTATTAATTATTCGTAATTGAGCGGTTTCCTTCCGCCTTAAAGAGCTTCGCTGCAGCGGGGTTGCTCGCACTATTGGCATGCGCATGACCAGCGAGCGCAATCATGATGGAGTTGTCGGTTGAAAGGCCAGGAGTCGGGAAGTAGAGCTCGCAGTCAGGGTGCTCTTGAAGGAAGTGACGGTTGAGCTCGGTACGGATGTACTGGTTGGCTGAGACACCACCACCCACGATGAGGGATTTGGCACCATTGAGGGCCACCGCGTCACTCGTTTTCTTCACGAGTACCTCAGTCACGGCATCTTCAAAATCACGAGCGAGAGCTTGCTTGTCGGTATCAGTAAGTTCCGTTTCGTCTATGGCATAGCGAACCGCCGTCTTGAGGCCAGAGAAGGAAAAATCGAGGTCACCCGATTTGAGCATCGGGCGTGGTAGCGCAACTTTAAATGGCGCTACATTTGCTTTGCGTCCAACTGCGGCTAGCTTTGAAAGCTCAGCGCCACCTGGGTAGGGGAGGTCGAGTAGGCGAGCGACCTTATCAAAGGCTTCACCAACGGCATCGTCACGCGTCTGGCCAATTTTTTCATACTGTCCCCAGTTTTTCATGAGGAGGAGTTCGGTGTGACCACCAGAAATAAGGAGTGCGATTGCCGGGAAACCAATCTGAGCTAACTTGTTGTCTTCGACAACGTCGTAGACCGAAGCAAGTACGTGGCCCTCCATGTGGTTTACCGCCACTACTTTTTTATTCCATAGTTCGGCAAGCACTTTTGCGAAGTTCACACCAACCCAAAGTGCAGGCTCAAGCCCAGGGCCAACCGTCACGGCAATGAGATCTATCTCGGGCTCGTTGTACGAGTCCATAAACGTTGTCAGCGCTTCAGCGAGTTCAGGCTCACGCAGAAGGAGGGCGGTTATATCAGCGGTCTGTACTTCAGTAGCGCTGTGACTTCCGTCAACTAAGAGTTCCGCTTCAGCAAGTGCCTCTTGCATCAGCGGTACGAGCGCCTTGGCGTGCTCACGCTTGGCGAGGGTGGGGAAGACGCCACCGTAGGGGGCGTGGAGGGCAATTTGGGAGAAAAGGGCGTCACCCACCACTTCGTACGTTGCCAGCGGAAAATCACCATCAGCGGTAACAATACTGACCGCTGTTTCGTCGCATGAGGTTTCGATTGAGAGAATCCGCATAGAGGAGCACTATACAAAAAAAGCGTATAAATAACCAGCCTTCTACCCTAGGAAAGGCCTAGGGAGGGGAGCGTTGTTTAATTTATGAAGGTAAACGGGAGTTCAGCAAAGCTTGCTACTTCAATACCAGCCGCGCGCTTATGCCCGCCGCCACCATACTTTTCCGCCAACGCTGCAACGTCGACGTCGCCACGGCTACGCAGCGAAATATTGACTCGTCCATGACTGTGGTAGTAGACGATACCGATAGCGATGTTGCCTTCAGCTTCATTGAGTTCTGCAAGCTTGTTACCAAGAATAGAGCGGTAGATGCGTTCGGCATTGATTGCCCATACTTCATTACCTTCAAACAAGACACGCTCACGTGTTTTCATGATGGTGGCAATGAGTTTGTCTTCAAACTTTGCAATGAGGGCACCTTTTGCAATGAAGTTGATTTTCTGGTTTTCGTTTTTGAGTTCCTCAATGAGTGCATCCCAGACTTCAAATGAAACCTCGTACTGGCCAAGGGCGACGTTGTACTCGCGGTTTTCAGTAAGCGCGAAGCGCCAAAGGTCATGATCTTCGATGTAGTACAGCAGTTCAGGGACCTCGGTACCAGGGTGGAAGTACTGCCACGCTAAGACGCATCCTGAGTGGTTGTTATCAAAAACGTTTTGTGGGTAGGCTACCACATCGGCTTCAGCAGTTTGGTGGTGGTCGATAACGACGACACTTTTGTTCTCAGCAATGAGCACTTCAATGGTGCTGCGCACAAAGCTAAAGTCGACGATGTAGATTTCTTTATCCGTGAGTCCTTCGGGAGCTACCGTGTGGTCGCGCCAGGGAAGGTAGCTTGCTGTGTCGCCAAACTTCTTCCACGCCGCGTATGCAGCGCCAAAGCCGTCACGACAATCAGCATGGTAAATAATTACTATATTTTTAAGTGGTTCCATAGGGGTGAGTATAGCATTTGTTGCAGCTGTCTTTAATTTTGTAGGGATATAGACAAATTGTAAAAAAGTTGTATTGTTTCATCAGGAAAACAACTTCTGAAAGGTCTTTGAAATGTATGATCCGTATGCTGAATTCCAGATACTGTATCTCAAGTGTGGCGCGCCGGTTCATATCTTCTACAAGCCTGACTGTGGGTTTGCACACCTGGACTTTGTAGTGAGTTCAGGAGCCTATCATGACGGACCTGAAGACGTTGGTCTGGCACATTTTGTTGAACACATGGTGTGTGCTAATAGCGGTCTTGATCTTGCTGCATCAAAGAATTTTTTTGCTTCGGCAGGAGGCTATGGTGGTGCCGCTACCTACCATAGCGGAACCCGTTATGGTTTCAAGTTGCCGGTACAGCATCCACGGTTTGATGAGGCCATAGCGTATTGGGTACATGCCATGTTTGGTACCAGCCTCAATCAACACTTCGAGCGGGAGATGTCGGTTATTGAAAGCGAAATCAAACGGAAGTATGCATCGGCGGCACACATGCACATGAAAACTGAGTCAAATGCACTCAACTTTCGGGGTACATCATATGCGTGGGCACCTTCACCGGCAGGGAGACTTGATACACTATCAAACCTTACTCTGGAGAAAGTCCAGGTATTTCACCGTCAGTACTATAGTCTGGCAAATCTTTCGATTGTATGTGTGGGAGGGATTGCTCCTGATGTGCTGCTCGAAAAACTTGAAAGAGCACTCAAGGCCGCTCCCTTGGGTGTTGCACATAACATCACTGTTCCCATGGTACATCAGGTTGCCCCACTCACTGTCGACGTTGCTGAGTATCAATTAGTCGAGACAAATCCCTTGAATCGTTCAACGGTGAGTCTTACGACAATGTTGCCGGGAACAATTTCCACAGCGTTGCTTAATATTGTGTGCGGTGTTTTATCTGATGCAGTTATTCACGAAGTGCGTGATATTAATGGTCTTGCCTATAGTGCGGGTGCTAGCGGTGGGTCTCGCGGCTCAGTTTGTGGAATGGAAGTGGTTGCTCAGGATGTGCCAACTGAAAAGGTTTCTCACGTCACTGAAATCCTTAGTGCGTGCATAGGTGCGTTACCAACTCAGGTTGAACAGTTTATGGAGCAGCAAGAACAGCAGTTGCTAAGATTTGCCATGTTCGATACGACGCTCAATCGCATACATGAGGTTGCTTGCGAAGAGCTTATCAAGTACGGCCGAATCATCGCGCGTATAGAGGATTACAATTACTACAATATGTGTACACCAGGAGATGTTGAGATATTGATGCCATTTCTGGCTTCTCCAAACCTACTTACCCTGGTGACACATGGTTAGTGCGTAGTTGCGTATAGCTGGACATTATGTCCAGCTATTTTTAAATATAAACGTAGAGTAGTTTGCGTGTTGTGGTCACGAATCACTAACTATAATTGTTCGTTACACTCCAATTCTAGTAAGTGTTCGCGACTACGACGTCTGGCGCAAGTTACTAAGTAAAATATTCACTTCGTAAATATTTTACTAAGTACTTAGCTGCCCCGACTCGACTGTTTCTGCCCTAGGAAAGGCAGAAACATGTCTCCGTCTCACCACCAGGTACGGAAGCAAAGCAGTTTGCTGTGTTTGTGGCCGTCAGGTTTGTAACTCGCTGACGCTCCTAACAACCTCCAGCCCGGACTCGCTTGTTTTTGCATTAAGAATAGCAAAAACATAGCTCCGTCTCGCACTGAAGTACGCACGCAAAGTAGTTTGCGTGCTAAAACAAAACACTATGGATTTCATAATCCATAGTGTTTTGTTTTACTTCAGTGCGCGATAGAAGGATCGAACTTCTGGCCTTTTCAATGTCAATGAAACGCTCTACCACTGAGCTAATCGCGCATTTCTCGTGCACCAGAGTATACAAGAAATATTGCTTGGCGCAACGCCGATTACTCAGCAAATACCTTTCGGAGCATGCTCTGTACAATAAATTGGGTCTGCTTAATCTCATCCTCTTTGAGGTTTTCTACGCGTTCTTCAGCCCCACCGGGGATGTTGTGGACCATAACTGACTGTCCAAAGTCGATGACATACAGAATACCCTCGCGGCTAATCATAATGTTGCGAGGCTTGATGTCACCATGGAGGCAGTATTGGTGCATGGTTTCGAAAAAGCGGCGAATGTATCCGTTCATTTCCTCAGGTTGAAGATCAGCCAAGCGAGAATTTTTGAGGGCTTCTTTGAACTCAGCATGCAGCATTCCTTCTGCACTGGCTTGTTCGAGCGTTATGCCGTCAATCAGTTCCATACCATAAAGCTGAATGCTGTCGGTGGTGTGGTAGAGGTAGGGGTGAGGTACGCGAATATACTTGGAGCGACGCTCAAACTTTATTTCAGCTTCCTCAATCATGCGCATCCGTTCCACCTCCTTAATCACATTATGCTCCTGCACAGCAGTGATGGTTTTGGCGGTCGGAGTAACGACGTACTTGATGGCCATTGGGACAATTTCATCTCCAAAGCCAACATAGTGAGACTTAACGCGAGCTGTCATGCCGGTGCCGAGATAGTTATCAGGATTCGTGAACACTGACGTCTCAAGTGCATGGAACAATTCTTTTTCATGTCCCGCAGCAAGTTCTTGTATATGTGCGTCGCTAATTTCAGAGTTGGTAGTTGACTCGAGGCGACCTTCGAGTTGTTCACTAAGATAGTGGGTGATTTCCTCGTCAGACATTTCTTGGTCCTCAGCATACTTCATGAGGCGCATCCCAAGCTCTGCTGGAAAGCGCTTCAAAATATGGTAGTACGGTTCGCTATCATAATCTGCTGGCTTGAATTCAAAACTGTTTTTCTTAGGTAACTCCATAGCGAGTAGTATACAATAGTAGGTAATGATCCTCTACCCGACAGAAACGCTCTACGCGCTTGGGGTAAATGCCCTCGATGGGATTGAGATTGCCCGGTTGTTTGCTCTGAAAGGGCGAGAAGAGCATAAGGCGGTTAGCTGGCTCGTGCGCAACGTCGACGACATCCGTCAGTTTGCCGAGGTAGATGCTGTAGCGGCAAGAATTGCGGAGCACTTTTTGCCAGGGCCGCTGACCCTCGTGCTTCGCGTTAAGGACGAAGTTCCAGATATGCTCGTCGGTCCCGATCGCACGGTTGGCTTCAGGGTTTCTTCAGACCCAATGGCGCAAGCAATCATTGATGCCTTTATGAGTGAGTATGGTGCACCGCTAACCTGCACGAGTGCCAATGTGAGCGGCTCACCGACGTTACCTACCGTCGATGAGATTTTGCAGCAGTTTGGTGCTCAAGCTGATTTGATCGATGAAGTGCATGATGACGGTGTCCGCAAAGGTTTGGCTTCGACGGTAGTGAAGGTGATTGATGGGGAATTGACGATTTTGCGTGAAGGCGCAGTCTCCGAGTCTGAGATACGCCTAGTGCTATAGTGGTAGTTTGAAAGATTTACCTGCTCTGGACGTCTTCGCTAGTACAGTGCTCTTTTAAGGGCTTTTTCTATATGAAAGGTACACCCACAGAAAACAACAAAATTTTAAACAATCAGGTTCCATTTAGTACTGCATTTCAGTATTTAACCTTCATTACACGACCACATACGTTGTGGGCAATTTCAGCTATCGTGGCAGTGATTGTCGCGGCAACACTTGAGCAGTCGGTAAGTTATCTGTTCAAGCTCATTATTGATGCCGTAGAGGCAGGAGACCAGAAGCAGGCATTGCTGTACGGCTTAGCGTTTCCATTGGCGCTGTTTGCTATATCGTGCTCATTTCGGGTGAGCGGCTTGCTCGGTATGCGTTGGGCTAATAACGTCCGGAAGGATGGGTATGACTATTTTTTTACCCACATCTTAAAACATAGTCACGGGTACTTCAGCAACCGATTTGCTGGTTCAATCCATAGCAAGATTAGAAATGTGGTCGAAGGAATTGATAACCTCATTCCGGAGATTCTTTGGACGTATGTAAACTCACTTGTGTCGTTTTTAGTAACGCTCGTGTTTATTGCACTGGTGGATGTGCTCGCGGCATGCATTTTTGTAGCGTTAGCAGTTGTGCTGTTCTACGTAAATAAATACATGGCACCAATAAAGCAACGGTACTCCTATGAGCATGCTGAGGTCAGCTCACGTATGCATGCAAGTATTATTGATGTGATTTCTAATATCGGAGCTACCCGTCAGTACGCGAGAACCGGATTTGAACAAGAGCAGGTGGCTGCACTGACTGCACAGCACTTTAGGACTGGCATGCTGTCATGGGGCCGTACTGAGTACATGCTGTTTGTAAATGGCTTCATACTCTTTCTCTTTGGATCAGCCATGTTCTACATTTTAGTAGAGCGCTGGAGTGTCGGGGGTGTTACAACTGGCGAATTTGTTTTGGTTGCGTCACTTATCGCGCAAATGTCAGGCACACTGATTTTCATTGGGCGTGCGTTTAACAGTACGTCACGTACTATTGGTGAAATTAAGGAGGGCTTCGATGAGCTTTTAGTTCCCTTTGAGATAACTGACGCATATGATGCACTCCCGCTAGCTGTGCGTAAGGGTGAAATTGCCTGGGAGAACGTCACTTTCAAGTACGATAGCAACACTGTCTTTGATCAGTTTAATCTCACTATAACTCCTGGCCAGCGCGTTGGTTTGGTGGGCTCTTCAGGGGCGGGGAAGACTACCTTCGTTTCACTCCTCCTTCGCCAGCACGAGCTCACGGGGGGAGCCATCACAATTGATGGACAGAACATCGCCGAAGTTACGCAAGACTCACTCCGCCAAGCCATTGCAGTCGTGCCGCAGGAGCCGGCCCTCTTTCACCGGACTATTAAAGAAAATATTGCTTACGGCAAACCTGACGCTACCGAGGAGGAAATTATCGAAGTAGCAAAGAAGGCGCAAGCACACGACTTTATTAGTGCACTTCCAGAGGGGTATACCACGCTCGTTGGTGAACGTGGGGTAAAGCTCTCAGGTGGGCAGAAGCAGCGGGTCGCGATTGCACGCGCCATGCTCAAAGACGCACCAATCCTCGTGCTTGATGAAGCTACCTCAGCGCTTGATTCCGAAAGTGAGGTAGCAATCCAAAAAGCACTCCATACGCTTATGGCGGGGAAAACGGTTATTGCGATTGCGCACCGACTTTCAACTCTGCGAGAGATGGATAGAATCATTGTCCTTGAGGCTGGAAAGATTATCGAAGACGGCACCCATGAGACCCTCAAAGAGTACGGGGGTACCTACCAGCGCTTGTGGGATCACCAAGCCGGAGGGTTCTTGGTTGAGTAGTAGACTAGGGTTGTACGCCAAACAGGAGACATCGGATGTCCCCTGTTTTTGTAACCTTCCCGGGACTGATGTAGTCTTAATAGGTACTTACTCATTAGCATCTCGACGCATATGTGTGGCATTTTTGGATACGTAGGGAATCGAACTGCAGCCCCGCTCTTAATTGAAGCGTTGCGCACGCTTGAGTATCGCGGCTACGACTCAGCGGGTATCTACGTGCCGCAAATGGGAGTCATTAAAGCTGCCGGCCAGATTGATAACTTAGCCGCAAAGCTTCCCGCCACATTGGCCGGTACGAGCGGTATCGCGCATACTCGCTGGGCGACGCACGGTGCGCCGACTGAAGCCAACGCTCACCCCCACAGTGACATGAGTGGAAATATTTGGCTTGTCCATAACGGGATTATCGAGAACTACCGAGAGATTAAAGAGGGGCTCATGGTGCAGGGGATTCGTTTTCAAAGTGAGACCGACACCGAGGTCTTGGCGAAGCTCATTGGTACACTCTATCGCGGAAGTATCGCTGAAGCGGTACAGGAGGCCCTGAAGCACGTTCGCGGCACGTACGGCTTGGCGGTCATTTCAGAGAAAGAGCCGGGCACGCTCATTGCAGCACGGATGGGGAGTCCGATTGTCTTGGGCTTTGGTGCCGACGGAAACTACATTGCCTCAGATCCATCTGCGCTTCTGCCACACACCAAAGACGTCCTCTTCTTGCAAGATGGTGAACTGGCTGTTGTCTTTAAGGATAGCTACCAGGTTCGTTCGATTGCCGGCCAGGTGCTGAAGAAGCATATCGAAACGCTCGCCCATGATGTAGCGGTGGTGCAAAAGGAGGGGTATGAGCACTTCATGGAGAAGGAGATTTTTGAAGCTCCGGAGGTAATCAGCAACACAATTCGGGGTCGCTTGCTCCCGGAGAAGGGAAGAGCGAAGCTCGGCGGCCTTGAGTCTGTTCTCGCTGAAATTGCCACCCTCCATCGGTTGCAAATTGTTGGTTGCGGCTCAGCCTTCTACGCCGGCCAGGTGGGGCGCTACATGCTCGAAGAGTATGCAGGGCTGCCGGTAGAGGTTGAGCTTGGCAGCGAGTACCGCTACAAGAAAAACTACCCTGACAAAAAGAGCGCGCTCTTGGCCGTGTCGCAATCAGGTGAGACAGCCGACACGCTCGCTTCGGTCCGTGAAGGTAAGCGTCTCGGGCTACGGACGCTCGGTATCATCAATGCCGTTGGTTCTACCATTGCTCGTGAGACCGACGCCGGTGTACACAATCATGCGGGCCCTGAAGTGGCAGTCGCATCGACCAAGGCGTTCATTTCACAGCTCACCGTCTTCGCACTCCTGACGCTCCTTATTGGTCGTGAACGAGGTATGAAGGAAGCAGAGGGAAAAGAAATTGTGGCTGGTCTTCAGCGTCTTCCTGAAGTGCTCCGTGAGGTACTTAGCCTAGCGCCCACCCTTAAAGCCTGGGCGAAGGATATTGCGGCCTATGATGACGCTATGTTCATCGGCCGCAAATTCCACGCCCCGATAGCCTATGAGGGCGCTTTGAAGCTCAAGGAGGTTACGTACATACACGCCGAGGCATACGCCGGTGGGGAACTAAAGCATGGTCCGATTGCGCTCTTAGGTGAACGCTTCCCGGTCATTGCGCTTGCGCCACGCGACGACGTCTACGAAAAAATGGTTTCCAATATCGAAGAGGTGAAAGCCCGCAAAGCACCAGTCTACGCGTTTGTGACGAAAGGAGATGTAAACGTGGCTGCGATTGCTACCAAGGTACTCGAGCTCCCGAAGGTGCACCCACTCCTCCAACCAATTGTATCCACCGTCCCGCTCCACCTACTCGCGTACTACGTCGGGGTAGAGAAGGGGTACAACGTCGACCGGCCTCGGAATCTTGCGAAAAGTGTAACGGTCGAGTAGTAGCCCAAGGCACAGATCATTGAGGAGAAGTGTGATGGATGTAGACGATCAGCTGAAAGTACGAGCATCATTCTGGACGGTTGTAGCACTCCTGACGCCAGAACAGATTGAAGGGGTGTATATTGCGAAGTATGTAGACTTCCTCAAGCGTAAAAAGGCAGGGAATGGTTCACTTACACTCGGGTTGTCGTGCGCTCTCTTTGCTGAATGCGCAGGCTTTGCGGCTGAGCGTAAGCAGACACTTCAAGACAAGGCAGCACTACTGGCCGAATCCGGACATTTCTAGAGGAGTAAAACCGCCACCCTGAGGTGTGGTTTTTTTATATGGCCTCAAGACCTCGTTCCCTAGGGAAAATACTTGCTTCCCCTAGGACTCTCCTAGGAGAAGTTAGGCTTGTCGATTCAGAAAAGACTTGGTATCGTTTAGGGACATTTTATGGTGTTTGCCCGTATCGGTCGTAGGTATCGATATTTACCCATACTACTCCTGGGGTTGCTTTGGTCGGCTGGTGATGCGGCAGCGGCCACAACCTTTTCTGGATACACGGAAATAACAGAAGATACGGTCTGGACACTGGCTGATAGCCCGTACGTGATACTCGATAATGGTACGGTTGATTTCAATGGTGCTGATTTAGAAATCGAGCCGGGAGTAGTGGTTAAGTTTGGTCGACGGTCGAACCTTGAAATTGCTGGTAATCTAGTTGCAGAAGGCACTCCAGTGCAACCGATTATTCTAACTTCACTGCGTAACGATACTGTGCTCGGAGATACCAATGGTGATGGATCAGTCTCGGTACCACGGGCAACAGATGATTGGGGGATTCTGGTTGGAGGGAGTGCGTCAAACCAAGTAATGGTTAATCTGTCTCATGTCGAGATGTCGTATTCTCGGGATGGGCTGCTAGTAGAGGATGGTATGGTGACAATGGACACTGTGCGGGTTTCAACAGCAACTAAAGGTGTAGAGCACATGGGAGGACAGGCCACGATACAAAATTTCGTTGCAGAGGGAATTACGCAAGATGCACTTATTTTGTACGATGTTAGCGCGTCTCTTGGCGGACTGTATTTCCAGAGTGGTCCGGGGTATGGCCTTGAAGCATTTTTTTCGGAGACCATAATTGATGGAGTGACGTGTGAAAATTTAGCCGGTTCATGTATCTACGCTTACGGAGGGGGAGCTGATGTGCGTAATGTGTGGGTTAAAAGTACTGATGTAAACATGTGGGAGGTAGCGCTTACCTTCTACTCGACAACACTCACGCTCAACACAGTGGTTGTCGAAAACATTGGAGACTATGCAGGTTTAGGCATTTATGACACAGAAGCTGTCGTGAAGGATGTAATTCTCGCTAGTGGACTCAGTTATGGCCTGGAGCTTATTGGTTTTTCTAAGCCTACTTCGGCGACTGTAGAAAATATAACGGTGACCGGTTTTGCGCCGGGGATGTATCTCAGTAACGTAGATCTCATTATGGATGGCGCGAACGTCACCGATAACAATGGCGGTATAGAAACAGATATGGCAACTGAGGGTGATAGAGTAATTGTCCGAAATTCAATTATTGCTGATAATTCACAATTTGGAGTGTATGACTTCAGTGACCCAGGATACGTCGATGTGCGTGAAAATTGGTGGGGAGATCCAAGTGGGCCATATTCTGCTGTTGGTAACCCAGACGGTCTTGGTAATGCAGTTGTAGGTAACGCACAGTTTAGTAACTGGTTATTAGTTCCACCTGGAGTACCTGAAGAACCTGAGATTGACCCATTGCTCCTTCAGTATATGCCCGTTTTATACATGCACCCGGAAGAGGATTATTTTCCAATGAATGTTGAGGCTTTTGTAGAAGGAAGTGCCATCTGGGACGATCGCGATTTGCTGAGCGATACACTGCTGGTGCCGGCCGGTGAAGGTAACGCGGCATCGCTTGCATACATCGCGACAACCACTGACACGAGTGATTGGTACATTCAATTCAGCGGTACTGAAGCTAAGGAGTTTGACTTGGTGGAGGCTAAAGCACGCTATCGGTCACTTGTTTCTTCTGGCCTAGCTACCACTACGGTGTACGTTCACAAAATGGAAGACGCATACATTGATGATGCAGGGGTCACGCATGAGTTTATTGTCTTGCAGTACTGGTACTTTTACGCGATGAATAATTGGAGGGAGCAGGGTGGGCGCAATAACCACGAAGGCGACTGGGAATCAGTTTTTGTTTATTTAGATAAAAGTAATAAAATCCCTAAATACGTTGCTGTTTCAGCACATTTAAATGATGGTGACTCAAGATTCAACTTAATTCAGTACGATTCAGTTAGGCGAGAGTGGGTATCTGAAAATTTAGATTTCATTGATCAAAAATTCATTAACTATGTGTCATTAGGTTCGCATGCAGGGTATTCAAATAATGGGGACGACGGATTGCATCGGGTCGATAGCTTAGCTTATGATGTCACATCTTCATTGGGTGAAAGAATTACGAGTTTAAATATTAAAGAAATTAGCTTGCTACAAGACTCTTGGGAATCTTTATATGCCGGCAAGTGGGGCTCTGATGGGGTGAATTTTGGAGAAGATGGTCCTCAGGGTCCGTATTATAACAATGTCAGTGGCACCTTGCGTTTCCATGAGCCTATTAAGTGGGCAGGTATAGATACAGTTTCAGAACTGGTAACAGGAACACAAACTAATACATTACGTTTTAGTGCAGCTGATGTCGTAATGAAGTTTAAGGAATTACTGACTGTGGGTACCAAAGTCTCAGCGTCACTCTATAGAGAAGTAGTTACCTTTGGTAATAATATTGAGCAGATTAATTTCCTTCCACGCTTTTGGGAACTTAGAACAAGTCTACCAAATGAGTCTTTTGAAGTAGATGTAACCGTACCGTACGACAAAGCTTTCTTGTCGTCGCTTGGGGTTGAAGAACAGTGGATGTCAGCCTACTATTTCAACAAAAATACTAATCTTTGGGAAATAGTGCCGACCAAGGTGAATTCAGATACTTCAACAGTTACATTTACCACCAATCATTTTTCTCGCTATGCTCTCGGTTCACCAGTTTTGACTCAGGTTGCCACGAGTACACTGAAGGTTGATATGCGTCCTGGTCGCTTCAATCAAGTGCTTGATGTGCGTGACTACGTGCTAACACTTACGAACATTAGTGCCACTACACTTGCTGGAAGACTTCGTTTAGTCGCTGAAGATATAAGTTTACCCGGAACGTTACTTGCAACCATGACAGGTACAGATGCATTTGCAAATCCATATTTTGACTTTGTTTTGGTAGAGCCACTCCTTCCTGGTCAGCTAATTTCAATGCCTCTGGTCTTTAGACTACCAACTGAGGTTAAGTCGAATGTAAGGGCAAATCCTCAAGCTAAGAAACCTAATCCTATTGAAAAGAAACTTGATTTTAAGCTAAAAATTTTGCAGCTTTTCTAAATAAAACTACCCAAATAAATAATTGACATTAGTGTTCCTAGTATGAAATTAAGTAAGACAAATAATGGGTAACTCAATGATGTGGGGTTTGAGGTAAAAGTCTTTCTGATTAGTGTAGCTTGTATAAGTATATAAAGAAGAATTCCAAGCCAGGAACCATAGGTCCCAATTACTTTATATCCTACTAAAAAATATAATGTTGAGCCAAGCGACAGTAAAAAGTCTCCAATAATTCTAAGTGGATTAAGTGCATTTGGATTATAAAAAGCCCAGAAGTAAAAAAATACACTCCAAGCCAACATCAAACTATACATAACTACCCAGAAGTGGCGGGTACGATAGAAGGGAATGTTTTCCATATACGTATATAGTAGCAAAAGGTCAATTTCGATGGTGGACGTTATGCACCGCTAGAACATTACTATCATGAATGAGCGGGTGACATTAGAGAGTTCAATGAAATAATCTAGGTCTTCTTGGTGTAAAGACAAATACTTGATTAAATTCTCAAATATTAAATGAGAGTATATTTGAAAAAGCTGAACTTTGATATTGAAGTACCAGTCTCTACTAGGTGAGACCACCCAAGAAAAAAAGTAACATTACCATTCCAGCGAAATAGTTGAATATAAAAAGCGCTGGGTATCTGAGTAAAACATTAGTGTTTCTCATGGTTTTTGACAAAAGGTATAACTGAGATGAGAAATAAATAAGTATTCCAATAAGCGCTCCAATTTGATCAAAGAAAACTCTTCCCCACATTCCCCAAAAACTCCCTCCCAAACTCATAGCAAGTTCGTTTACGGTTCTTAATGCAGGATGCTCAATTGAAAAAGAAAAAACTGAGAAGTAAAAAAACACACTCCAAGCCAACATCAAACTATACATAACTACCCAGAAGTGGCGTGTGCGATAGAAGGGAATGTTTTCCATATACATATATAGTAGCAAAGGGTCAATTTCGATGGTGGACGTTACGCACCACACAAAAAGCCACCCAAAGATCTCCAGGTGGCGTTCTCGTTTCCAAAGCTACCACGTACCGGTATTCTCTCGGCTCTGCCATGGTTCTTGTGGTGGCAGGGCTTCACCCGACTGGAGGATTTCTATTGAGATACCTTCGGGGGATTTAAAGAAGGCCATGCGACCGTCGCGCGGTGGGCGATTGATGACCACGCCCGCCGCTTCGAGCTTGGCGCAGTAGTCGTAGATGTTAGGCACCTCGTAGGCGAGGTGGCCGAAGTTGCGGCCGCCGGTGTAGGTCTCAATGCTGCCGTCTTCATTTGGCCAGTTGTAGGTGAGCTCTAAGAGGGGAGCTTTGCTGGCGGTAGCCATGGCTACATCGTCAGGAGCGGCTAAAAAGACGTTCGTGAAGCGGCCGGCCTCACTCTCGTAGCGGCGTACTTCAACAAGACCAACAATGTCGCAGTAAAACGCCAACGCTACTTCCAGATCGGTGACGCGCACCATAGTGTGAAGGTATTTCATGGGGGACAGTATAGCATAGGGGGAATTGTTGCTTTTTATCGTAAATGTTGTATAATAATCGACGGTACCGATCATTCACAAAAGGACAGAAAATACATGGCAAAAAGAGCCGCTAGCACCACCACTCGGCCGTATTGGGCGTCGAAGAAAAACGCCCAGACGGCACCGATAACCTTCAACCGTAAGTTGGGAGATGCTACCAAGATTCACAGTTTGGCTGAGTTGCAGCAGCTCGAAGAGCTGCTCATTAAGGCCTTCCGGCGGATTTCGCTGGCCGGTGATTTCACGCTTGTCTTCGTCGCCAAGGAAAAGGGGAGTTCCGATTCGAAAGGACTGACCCTCTTCGGGGTGACCAAAAACAGTGTGAACGTCGCCTTCCAACCGGGCAGCAACGATACCCGTTTTTCGTACGGTATCCCGCTGCCGAGTGCCGATATGGCCATTGATGTTCATAAGCACCTCGATGAGGTGTTGAAGCAGCCGGCGCCGGAAAGTGATGTCAAACGACCAGCACTCGCATTGGTCCCCAAAGTTCCGGAAGTCGATGTGGCTCCAGAACCGGTTGCGGCCAAAGCTCGCGTGCAGGTACGTGTAGCAGAGGTTGAAGCAGCTGGTGAGCTTATCATGGTTGAGTTCGACGCATCGCTTGACGGTACGACGCCGTTTGATGACTTGAAAAACCATTTGCTGGCCGTCTTGGCTCGCTATGGGTCCGAAGGGCTCTTTACGGTCAAGAAGGGTGAAGCTTCAAATGCATATACTGCTAGTTCCGTTGGTTTGGAATGGTGTATGTTGCAGCCCGGCGCAGCCGGGATTGGCTTCTGGTTTCGTGAGTCTACGACGGCTTCGTGGCACAAGTATGCGCTCCTCCCCGATGCAGCGTTCGACCTTGAATCGTTTGCATTGGAGGTGGCACCTCAGAAATCTTCCCTGGTTACTTCTGGCGTTAAGGGTATTCTGCACCATGAAGCGCCGCGCGCGGCTATCATGGACTACGCAGACGATGTCAATCTGCATAGCAAGTTTCTGACCCTTATGGCAGAAGAAATGCAGCGGGGCAGTGTGCAAGTAATGCCGAGTAAGGAGATGACCCGCATCTTTACCGAAGTGGTTGGTGCGGAGCATAGCCCGGTCAATATCGGGCGTATCATGACTCGCTGGGTTGAGCAGTCATGGTTGCGGCGGTTTAAGAGGAACCAGTCGTCAGGCAACTACAACTACAGCTTGGGGCTTAAGGCATCTGAAGTGTTGCCAGAAAACCTCCAGGGCTTGGCGCCGAAGCGTGTGGCACCTCCGACTCCTAAAGCACCTCGTTTGGTGCGGGAGCCGATGGTAAAACCCGCTGCTCCTGTGGCTCCGGCGCCGTCTGCGGTTGTGGTGAAAGCACCGGTGCATTCGGTCATCAGCAGTAATGCGGTGGCCGATGCGCTGGAAGAACTGACACTGCAAGAGCGGAAGATTGCCGATGCCAAAGCGATGCTCAGTCAGTTCGTTGAACTGTCCGGGCAGGTGAAAGCGCTTGATGCAGACCTTACTTCTATTGAGGACAAGATCAAGGCGCTGCTTGAAGAGGAAAAAACCCTTCGCCAGCAGCGCGATGCACTTGCAGAGCAGCTTCCGTCGCAGGAAGTGATTGCTCGATTGATGCAGTCCTTGCGTTCCTAAGGAGTCCAGCCCCGTTGCTTTTAGCAGCGGGGCTTTTTTCTTTTCTTCGTACTATTTGATTTTTAATATTTGCTATCGTAACGGTATACTTACTCTGTTATCAATGTATGTTTCAAAAATGGTATGTTGAAAGTAGGGAAAAAGGCACCAGCTTTTAAGCTTGTCGACCAAGACGGTGTATTCCATACACTGAAAGCACAAATGGGGAAGTGGACTCTCATATACTTTTATCCAAAAGACGATACACCCGGCTGCACGAAAGAGGCGTGTGCTATCGCAGACGTCTATAAGGACTTCAAGCGTATGGGGGTGACCGTGTTTGGGGTGAGTAAGGATGCACCGAAATCACATAAGAAATTTGCGACTAAGTACAATTTGCCGTTCACCCTTCTTTCCGATGAAGCCATGGAGATGATGACGAAGTACGGCGCGTTTAAAGAAAAGAGTATGTTTGGTAAGCCGGTGCGGGGCACGGTGCGTATGTCGTACCTCATCAACCCTGAGGGATTGATTGCTAAAGTCTACCCAGAGGTGGATCCAGCTAATCATGCCCTTGAGCTTTTGAAGGACCTGAAGCAGTTTAAGAAAGAGGAGAAGAAAGCGCTAGTCTAGCAGGCCGCTGTATCGATTATGCACTACCCGCAACTCTGCAGTTGCGGGTTCATAGCAATTGTAATCATTGTATACGCAGACAGATCAAAGTTTTCAAGGTGGGAGTAACTAGTAAAGTGACCATGCATGATCATGGTACTTAAATGTCGGGGGTAACAAAAATCGCCCCTCTGTGAGATGGCCGGACGGGGGTACCGTCCGGCCATGTACTTAGGCAGCGATTGACTTCGGCTTTTGTTTACGTGAAGTGGTCAATGAACGAAGGAGCTTCAGCACGGCCCCTTTGTGCTCGGGAGGAATCTCCGCAAGCAGCTTAATCGCCTCAACGGTTTCTCGGTCCAATGGCGCAAATCCGGTCGTGCTTTCGTCACGACCAGTTGTCTCTTTGAAGTAGTCGAGAGTGACGCAGAGTACATTGGCGATACAAAACAGGCGAGAGGCTGAGACGCGGTTGGTTCCGTTCTCGTACTTGAGTATCTGCTGTGGGGATACAGCCACCAATTTAGCTAACTCGGAGACACTCATACCTAGTACACGTCGACGAGTCTTGATGCGCTCACCAATGCGTACTTCACGCTGCTCGATGTTTTGCCTCATTGGGCTACCTCTTTTTGTGCTCGAAACGGCCGTTATTAAAGCACACTTAATATAATAATCAAGGATACTGTGTGGCCCGTCTCTTGGTGGACGAAGTCATCGAACCTAGATTGAAACATTGCAAGAGGCGGGGCAGTAGATAAGTGTGTACGTATAAAAAAGGTGGTTTGCCGGGCAAACCACCGAGTACCCCGTTAGGAGTTTGAACGTTTGTATGCAGCCCTGAAGCCACGACGGAAGGCTGATGCTTCAGCCCGGTGGACATTGCTCCTGGTGTCTGGTTTTGGGTCACCTGACTCGGCCATGGCATATCCTTTCGCGCGGGCAATACTGAGCACACGTCTCTGGTGTGCCCATCGTCCTTGTTCAACATACTTTTTGACAGCCTTAATCAAGGTAGCACTCCTGTATTTATTTTGGGGAGGCATACTATGCCGTACCGAACAAAAATTTGCAAGGCTCGCAATAAACACTTCGTTGGTATGTGGTAGAAGGGTCACCACTATTTTCTAGTAATAAAGATGTCTCTGTGGTCACGAGTTACTAACTATAATTGTTCGCTACGCTCCAATTCTAGTAAGTACTCTCGACCCACGGAGCACTCGACCCCTACTGGGTCAGTACCCCAATTGGCTATTTTATTTCGCCTTGCTCATAAACTAGCTCAATCGGGTTTCGGTTCTAGTGAACTTTTCCGATTCGATACTTTTAATGAGTTGTGGCCGCCAGGTTACATATTTCTTGTTTTTGCCCAAAGCGAACATTATAATTGTTTTATGAACATACTCGTAAAAGTTGGCTTAACAAGGTTGTTATTTGCAAGTGGCATTGCAGATAAACAGTGGTTTAGATTACTTTTAGGTTTTGGGATTCTACTCGTCGTGATTTACGTCATGATTTTAATGGTTGTACATGAAATGCGGCCGGATCCACATGAGGTGCTCATTAAAGAAAACCAAATTTTCATACTGTCTTCTGATAAATCAAAATTTCCACTCTTTGGTGAGGATGACCAATGGTACTATTTTATTTACCCAGCGTTACACTATAAAACGAGGAAAAATAGTTCATGTGCGGAATTTGTACCGCATGTGCGAGAAACTTGGTGTGGTAATGAGAAGTTTTTACCCACATGTAATCCAGGGGTAACTGATTGTTTTGTTCGTTACTAATGTCATGAGCAGGACAACAACACCGCACAGTTTCTGGTGGCTGTCGGTGTCTCCGGGGTCACGATAAAACTATCTCCCAGAAAGTTTTATCTAAGCATAATCATGCGCTTCGCTTTGATTCTGCTAAGTACTCTCGACCCGCCCACGGAGAACTCGAAACTTACAGTTTCAGTACACCTTGTCAGTATTTTATTTCCTCCGTCATAAAATACTAGGCAAGGTCTTCGATTCTCCCGTGAACAGTCTCCCAGATTTACATAGGTAGAGGGTCTCTGTGGTCACGAGTTACTAAGTAAAATTTTTCGTAAACTCAAATTTTACTAAGTACTCGCGACCCCGACTCGATTGTTGCTACGCAACATGTCTCCGTCTGTCACACGAGCCGTGGCCAAAGCAGTTTGGCCACTAAAATAAAGCCACCACTTCTAGAGAAGTGGTGGCTTTATTTTGCTCGTGTGACCCCACGGAGAATCGAACTCCGATTTAAGGCTTGAAAAGCCTCCGTCCTAACCGTTAGACGATGGGGCCGTATGGAACATCGTGACGTTCGGCACCATCGTCGGTGACGAGGGGTGTACAGTCCCTGTAAGGGAGCTATACGCCGGAACGTGCGCACCATAGTACCAAAAAAGCAAAAAAAAGCTAGTACCCTCAAAGCCATTTGGGTAAAAGATTGTTATACTGCTCACCATATGGATAAAACAGCGCAGCGTATTTTAGAAGAGATTGCAGAAGAACGAGCGGAGCTTAAAGTGAGTGCGCTACTAACCGCACTTACCTTGCTCGGACTCCTGGTGGCCCTGGTGACCGGCTGGCTGGCTGGACCAGCATTCGTAGTCACCGCGGCCTACATCGTAACCTACTTGGCAGGAGGGTTCAGGGCGGCTAAAGAAGCAATAGCTGAGCTCTTTCACGGTTCGCTTGATATCAACCTGCTCATGGTCTTGGCAGCGCTCGCAGCGGCTGCGGTAGGTGAGGTGCGCGATGGTGCGATTCTCCTCCTCCTCTTTAGTTTGGCCGGTACCCTTGAAGGGTACGCGATGGGGAACACAAAGCGCTCAATCGCCGCTTTAATGGATCTTCGTCCTGATACAGCGCGCAGGCAAGCTCCTGACGGAACGCTCCAAGAAGTGTCGATAGATGACTTGGTAGTTGATGATGTAATTGTCGTTCGTCCGGGTGAGCGGATTGCTACCGATGGAGTAATCGTCAATGGTGCAGGGGCGATTGATCAGTCGTCAGTGACCGGTGAGTCAGTGCCGGTAGATAAAGAGCCGGGAGATCAGGTGTTTGCTGGGACGCTCAATCAAAACGTTGTTCTCACGATTCGCGTATCGACTCATGCGAGTCAATCAACATTGGCTCGTATGATTACGCTCGTCACCGAAGCCCAAGAGAAGCGTTCACCGAGTGAGCGGTTCAGTAACTGGTTTGGGCAACGGTACACCATTGCGGTGCTGGTTGGGAGCGTTGCTGCGCTTGGGGTTTTTCTTCTTCTTGGGATACCGTTTGAACTGGCAGCCTATAAAGCAGCGACACTCCTCGTGGTGGCGAGCCCGTGCGCAATTGTCATCAGTGTGCCGGCAGCGGTCCTGTCTGCCTTGGCAGTAGCAGCGCGCAATGGGGTGCTCTTTAAGGGTGGCGCGGCGCTCGAAGATTTTGGTAACGTGACGGCAATAGCATTTGATAAAACAGGCACCTTAACGATAGGGGCTATGGAAGTGGTCGAGGTACTTCCGTTTGGAGTTACCGAAAGCGAAGTGGTAGCCATTGCGCGAACTGTCGAAGAGCACTCAGATCATCCACTCGCAAAGAGTATCGTGGCGTACGCGCAAAAAGCTTCTATTGCTGCATATGCTGAAACGCGTACTGAGTCAGTTGCCGGCAAGGGGATTGTTACTGAATCAGCCGATGGAAAAACGTATTGGGCTGGTAACCGTGCGCTCCTGACACTGCGAGGTGTACCGCTTTCTCCTACCGTGGAGGAAGTGGTGACGACACTTGAGACAGCAGGGAAGACAACCATTATCATTGGTGCGGACACTGCGGTCATTGGGGTGATTGCGTTGGCGGACACGCTGCGGCCTTCAGCTGCGGCAGTAATCAAGGAGCTCCGTGCTCGGGGTGTGCATGAGATTCGTATGCTGACAGGCGATACCACAAAGGTTGCTGAAGCGATTGGTGCTACCGCCGGACTGCGACCAGAAGAAATTCATGGAGCGCTGCTCCCTGAAGATAAGGTTAACTTCGTGGCAAAACTTCGCGAAAAACACAAAGTTGCGTTTGTGGGTGATGGGGTAAATGATGCGGCGGCTCTTGCTACGTCACACGTGGGTGTAGCCATGGGGGTAGCGGGGAGTGATGTAGCTATTGAGGCGGCAGACGTCGCACTTCTTTCCGATGACTTAGAAAAGCTCGCGTTTACCTACACACTCTCTCGGCAGGCGAACCGCATTATTAAGCAGAACTTGGTCTTTGCCGTTGGTATCATGGCAGTGATGATTGTGGTGACTCTGGGCTGGCACTTGCCGCTGCCGCTCGGGGTAATCGGGCACGAAGGCGGAACCCTGTTGGTGGTTGCCAATAGTTTCCGGCTTTTGTTCATGAAATCAGCGTAGTGTGCTTTAGCAGTTATATCCATGCTTTTGCACCGGGTTATGAGGAGGTCAGTACACATACTTATAAACGCACTTATCCCCCGGTTTTCCCCAGAATGGCTTATCCTATGACTCTTTTGAGGGTATCAAAATAGCATTGACCAGAACTTGAAACATGGGAACATAGTACTAGGTTTGCGTGGTGGTGATTTGATACTCAGCTTGGGCAAAACCAAGCAGGGCACGCAGGCCAAAAGCTCTACGTTGTACACTAAAGGCGCCCTTGGGCGCCTTTAGTGTTTATCCCGAAAAGGCATTTGGAAGCCCGGTATATACCTCGTACACTGTATGACAATTATGCATAATTTAGACCAGGTAACACTCGTCGGTATTGATTGTGTCGATTTTTCTCGGTTGCAGTTGGCGGCCGATATTTCCTCTGCGGAAATTTCATTTGGAGCAGTGAAGCTCCTAACGTCTGAAGCTACCGATGATCCTCGCGCCATCAGTATTCCTGCATTAACAAGCATCGACGCATACTCGCAGTTTTGCCTCCGCGAACTTCATCACTACATTGAGACACCATACGCCCTCATCATTCAGTACGACGGATTTGTTCTCAATCCTGCTGCGTGGGATGATTCGTTTCTTTTGTACGATTACCTCGGGGCACCCGCGGTAACGGGCGCCATGGCATACGGTCGCGGTATGGTGCCACAGCCTGAGATAGGGAAGCTGGTGGTAGGGAATGGCGGCTTCTCTTTGCGGAGTCTAAAGCTGCTTAAGATGACCGCAAAGTTGATCGACGAGGGGTCATTCAACCCTGCGGGTCCTGAGGATTGGGTTCAGTGCTACACCAATCGCGCCCTCCTCGAATCTCACGGTATTACCTTTGCACCAACCGACATTGCTGACACATTTTCGTTTGAGGGAAGAAGTAAGGACTACCATACGTGGCAGAACTCGTTCGGTTATCATAGCCTTCGCTGGACCAATATTAGCGCCTGGCTTACCGCGCATCCTGAGTACGATGGAAAAATCATCAACCAGGTTCGGATAGATGAATTAGACTAAAAAACTGAGCGCAGGCGCGCTCAGTTTTTTTTACGTTTACCGTGTCTTCAGATTCACGTAGATATCTTCGAGTGCTTTTACCGCGTCACCCGCAGAGATGTTGTTTTGGTGGTACTTGATGTTGGTGCAGTCGCCAGCGGCCCAGATGCCGTGTGTGGTGGTCTGCTGTGTCCATGGGTCAATTTTGACGCGCTTATACTCATCGAGTTCAACGGCAGCCGCAGCGAAGTCGGTGTTCGGAATCATGCCGATTTCAATGAAGATACCACCAACTGAAAGCGTGTGCTCAGTACCAGTTGTCGAATCCTTATAGGTGAGGCCGTTAACAAATTTGTCACCCTGTACACTCACAATCTCAGTATTGAGAACGCCGGTCATATTTTCGTGGGCGAGCACTTTCTCAACCGTCACCGGATCAGCTTTGTAGTGGTCACCACGCTGGAGGAGGGTAACAGTCTTGGCGTATGCAAGCAGCTGTGCGGCAGTCTCAAAGCCCGCGTTGCCACCGCCGATGACGACGACGTCTTGTCCGGCAAAGAGAGGGCCGTCACAGGTGGCGCAGTAGGTGAGGCCCTTGTGCTCGAACTCCGCAGCGCCAGGTACAGTTAGTGGACGACGGTTAGAACCCGTCGCAATGAGAATCGCTAGACTCTCTGCGGCAGAACCATCACTGAAGTGCGTCTTAAACCCACCATCAATTTTTTCGATATTCACCGCTTTAGCCCCAGCTTGTATGGTGACGTATTGCCCGGCGTAGGCACGGAGGTGTCCCTCGAGGTCTTTGGCAAGCTGCGCGCCAGAAATAGCAGTGGTACCAATCCAGTTGTGAATCTCCGGTGAGACAATACTCTGACCACCCCAGTCAGTTGTTGCAAAGAGGGTATTGAGTTGTTTGCGGGATGCGTAGACACCAGCAGCTGTGCCAGCTGGTCCTCCACCGATAATCACAAGGTCGTACATAGTGTGTCGTAGTTACTGAAAATTCATTTAATATTTTGTACCCACCAGAATACCATAACCGACTCGACAAGTATACCCTATAGGGTATACTAGCAACACTCATTTTACGTATATGCAATCATTCTTCAATACACTCAAGTCGTTCGGCTTCTTTCAGTATGGACTTGTTATTCCTGGTTTAGTTATTCACGGTAAACCGGCACCGTATCCCGTTTTAAATGAGCGGGCGATTCGAGCGGGTGCCGGGATTATGTTCGTCTTGGGGTTCTTCGCCTTTTTTAACGCGTTCTATCTTCGAGACTTCTTCTATATACAAATATTTGTACTGGTATTCTTCTTTGATTTCTTTATGAAAGTTGTTGTTGGTACAAAGTTCTCACCAGTGTCTCGCTTGGCTTCGTGGATTGTTCGGTACCAAGCGCCTGAGTATGTTGGAGCAGTGCAGAAGCGGTTTGCATGGAGTATTGGTTTGTTGCTATCTGGGACGATGCTGATTCTGGTGTACGGATTTGGTGTGCAGGGGTTACCAAATTTAATTATTTGCGGTACGTGTCTAACATTTATGTTCTTGGAAACAAGCTTTGGTATTTGTGTGGGGTGCAAGCTCTATAACTTTTTACTTGCGCGCGGAGTCATAGCAATGCCGGAGTATAAGCCGGCGTGTCCCGGGAATGTGTGCGCGGTTGAGTAAAACCAAAACCCCGAGACATTGTCTCGGGGTTTAGGTTGCAATTGGCGAGTTGCCGGCACTGGTCACGAATACTGGGTTGCTGGCACCGGTCACCAGTCACTAGCTAAAATAGTTCACTTCGTTCCTATTTTAGACAAGTGCTGTCGACCCCGCCTCACTGTTTCGTCGCCCTAGGAAGGGGCGACTCATATCGCTCCGGCTCGCCGTACCGGCCTATTGCAATGCTGACAGAGGTTAGTTATTTGCGTCTGATGACTATTTGAGCTTTGACCTTCGGAGAAATGCCGGTACGGCGCCCCAATCTTCATCATCCTCCTCATCAATTGGATCAATTGGGCGGGGGTCGCGCTTGATGTCAGACTGGACAGGGGCTGGAGGTGGTGGGAGCGGCTCTTCAATGACTACCGGTTCCACTTCTCGCTTGCGGGGAAGTGAGTTGAAGATACGACCGCGTGACTCACTTTCATCCGGGACCGCTTCCATTTCTGGTGCTGGAGCCGGGCGACTCTGGTGGGTGCGAATTGTGTCGTGGTGTCCGTGCGGTGCATCTTTTTCTGGGAAGCCGGTTGCAATCACGGTTACCTTGAGTTCGTTCTTCTTCAGCTTCTCATCCTTGCTGGCTCCGCAGATAACCTTTGCATGTGGATCAATTGATTCAGTGATTACCCGGGCTGCATCTTGAATCTCGAGCATACCGAGGTCATCGCCACCTGCGATGGCGAAGAGAACACCCTTCGCACCAGTGATAGAGACCTCAAGAAGTGGTGAGTTAATCGCGAGTTGCGCAGCTTCTTCAGCGCGCTTCTCACCGGTAGAGGTACCGATACCCATGAGGGCTGAGCCAGCATTTTCCATCACGGAACGGATGTCGGCGAAGTCGACGTTGATGATACCCGGCATAGTGATGAGGTCTGAGATACCTTCAACAGCCTGCTTCAAGATATCGTCACACATCGCGAAGGCGCTCTTGATGGTGGTTTCTTTGTCGACAATCGCGAGGAGGCGATCGTTAGGGATGGTGATGAGTGCGTCAACTTCTTTCTTGAGTTCTTCGATACCCTGAAGGGCTGAACGCATACGCTCCTGACCTTCAAAGAGGAAGGGTTTGGTAACGACACCAACGGTCAGTGCGCCACTGTCGCGCGCAATCTTTGCTACTACAGGAGCAGCTCCAGTACCGGTACCGCCGCCCATACCGCCAGTGATGAAGATCATGTCTGAACCCTTGAGTGAGTTCGCAATCTCTTCACGAGTTTCTTCGGCTGCTTGGCGACCCATGGTTGGGTT
>JACCDY010884128.1_pt1 | contig 26474 bp, 25 predicted proteins | sample 7446391 | NCBI WGS metagenome assembly JACCDY01 (sample SAMN15323451, study PRJNA562643) | freshwater metagenome | isolation source: river surface water | place: USA:Blue River Watershed | collected 2017-08-18 | reverse complement strand
TGTTTTGGAAAACACATTTAGAAGCTCTTCAAATTCACTAAATTTTTTCCATTTTTTACCATTCTTATATTTTTTAGCATAATAATAGTTTCCATCTTCGTATATGACTTGGTTATCTAGTTCAAGAACAGCTAAATCTGGTTCGGGATGACTTTTAGAAGATTTATTTTTGTCAGTAACTGTATTTAGAGAGGTTGACATTATTTAATAAGTAATTAAAGAAGGTTATTAAAATTCAATTTTTCAAGTAAATAGATATTTAATTATCTTTGGATTTTCTTCTAAACGCCTCATAAGATATGGAATTGAATCATTAACTTGTCCATATGGTAAATATTTATAAGTTGAAATCTTTGAATCAATTAATCTTTGAGTATCATTCTGAATGAAACCATATAATGATGCATGAAATAAATTATCTTTTAGCATAGGAAAATTATTGGATTTCTCAATAATTTGACTAATATTTTTCTGATTGTGTGTGCAAATGAAACTATTCAGTTGATTTTTTGAACTATTTGATTTAATTTGTTCACTAATAATATCCATTGCTTTTTCATAATCTCTATCAGTTTCATCTTTTTTAATGTATAGTTTCAAAGTATTATAATCTTTACTATGATAAGCACCTCTTACTAATTTAATTCCTAGAAATGGATGAGTAGAGATATCTTTTTTCATACGGTCTAATGAATCTTCTCTATACATTTGATATGTTTTGTAAATATTAATTTTATTTTTGTTATAACGGAGTAAGAAACAATTTGTCATATCATTAATTTTATCTTGAACATCAACTTCTTCTGCATCAATCATAACCGTTTTATTTTTTGAAATCATATGTTCAATTACATTATTAATTTTAACGTAATCAAAATCAAATGAAGATAATTTTACTGCTACAAATTTAAATTTTTTACTTTCCGCCAAATCTTTATATTCTTGAACAATCTTATCTATTTCATTTGGATTTTCTGTTTTTTCTTTGATTAAATCAGGAATAGCTAATAGATTACTTTTGTTTAAATGTTCTATTTTATTTTCTAATGTTTTTATTGTTTCACCAGCAGTAAAATGATTATATAGTTTTTTAGCCATAAAATTCTTTGGGACATATCTAATTAGACTTCCAAACATTAGATAATAAAATAATAACAAAAATAATAATTTATCAATTTTATCTAATTACATATAATGGTTAAAAGCGAATGGTATAACAATTTAAAAAAATCTTCATTAAATCCACCTGATTATTTATTTTCAATAATATGGCCAATTTTATATATTATGATTTTTATGTCTTTTATTAATTACATTAAAGTAAAAACAGATTGGATAGGTATTGTAATATTTGTAATTCAAATAGCTTTGAATATTTCTTGGAGTCCTATATTTTTTGAATCCCAAAGTCCTGGTTATGCTTTAATAATTTTAATAATGATGTGGATTTCTATTTTGATAAATATAATATATGTATATAATACAGCACCATTATCATCTTATTTATTGATACCATATTTTTTATGGGTATCTTTTGCTGGTTATTTAAATTATTTTATTGCATTAAATAATTGATAAAATTGAAATTATTAAGTATTATCTTATAATTTCATTTATTATGTCTTCTGTAGCAGCCCCTTTAGGTGTATTAGGTACTAAGCTTTACGATCTTTTCAGTTTTCAAATTAAACCTGAAAAGGAACGTAAAAAGAACATTGTAGTTGTTGGTTATGGATGGGGTGGCAAATCATTTTGCGATCACATTGATACCAAGAAATATAATGTAACTGTTGTATCCAAAAATAATTATATGTTGAATACAACAAAATTAAAGAATTCAGTAACATTACCACTAAATCAAATTGATAAAAAACTTACACTTGATAATCACAAAAATGTGACATTTGTAATTGATGAATGCACAAATGTAAATCTACGCGATAGAGAAATTGAAATTAAAAATGGTGGTAAAGAACATGTTGATTATATCAATGATAGAATCGCAGTAGTTCCAACAAACAATTTACCCTTTGATTATCTTGTAGTTGCAGTTGGAAGTGATGTTAATGATTTTGGAATCCCTGGTGTAAAAGAAAACTGTTATTTTCTGAAATCCATGGAAGATTTAGTAACATTAAAAAATTCATTAGAAAGTAATGTTTACAAAAATGCAATTTCAACTAAAACTAATCAAGATAATTCAATTGTAATTTTAGGCGGTGGACCAGCTGGAATTGAACTTGCATTTCAACTATCAAAGGTGTATAAGAATATTAAAATTTTAGAAGCTATGCCAACTATTCTTCCAATGTTTTCACCAGAAACAGTGAACATGGTAAAAGAAGAACTAGCTAAAAGTAAAATCGAATTACTTCTTTCATCACCTGCATCAAAGATTGAAAAGAACGAAATCATTAGTAAAATTAATAAGATTAATTATGATGTAGCTATTTGGACTGGTGGTGTAAAACCAAACAGTTTCCTGAAAAAGTTTACTGATGAAAAGTTCGTAGTAGATAAAAATTTTAAATGGAAAGATGGTACCTTTGCAATAGGTGATATTGTAGCATCCAAAGAATTAGGTCCTCCAACTGGCCAAAATGCTAAATATCAAGGAAAATATTTAGCTGAATATTTTAATAATAATTTTAAAGGTGATGGATATAAATATGAAGAAAAAGGTAAGATGGTGCATACCAAAGATAATATTATAATCGAAACTAAATATGGTTCTTTCCGTGTGCCATATCTAATTGAACCGATTTTAGATTATTTTGTAGAAAATTAATTTATAAATTAGTATAATGTCAGATGAATTATTTCATGAATTAGAAAATACAACCTCAGAAAAAGAATTAATAAATGTTCCTTTAGAAAACCCATTAATTATAAAAATTAATGATACACCATCACAACCTAAATTAGATTTATTTTCAGAATCCACCGATATTGGAACTGAATCGGATTATGAATCTCCTAAGATTATTGATTTAACTGAAAAAGCAGAAACAGAAGTTGTACTTAATAAATTAAAAACGAAAACTTATGAAAATGAAGATGAAATCAAAAGATTAAATGATGAATTGATTCAAAATAAAGAACAATTAAAAAATAAACAAGATAATTTAAAAAAATTAACTGAAATGCAAGAAATGTCAGAAACTGATGATGATCGAGATAAGATAAAAGAAGATATTAATATTGAAAGAGAACAAATAAATAAAGTTAATGAAAAAATAGCTGATATAGAAAAACAATTAACCGAGTTGATGATAGAAAAAGATAATTTGAAAAAAGAATCAGAAGATTTACTATCGATTTATAAAATATTAGAATCAGGTAAATCTGAAACTGAACAACAAAAACCTGAAGATGGTGGACCTCCAACTGAAATATCAGAAACAGAAGCTATTCCTCCTACAGAAGCTATTGCACAACCTACAGAACCCGTTGCACAACCTACAGAAGCCGTTCCACCTATAGAAAGAGTATTACCACCTGTTCCAGTTCAAGAAAAATCATTAATAGTTGATGACTTATTATTGCAAGCAATTAAAAGTAAAATGGATAGTAAAAAATATAAAGATCCATTTAAAAGATTTTATGAACCAATGGAAACTAAAGAAATGTCTAATTATATAGTTTCAGTAACTGATGCAAATGAAGCATCTAACTTTAAATATGATTTTAGTGCAAAAGAATACGATGAAGAAAAAAAATATTCCACATCAGATATTCCTGTATTTTTCAGAAAACAAAAAGAAGCATTAACCTATTTATTTGAAAATGATTATTACAAAGAATTAAATTTCAATAATATTGTGTTAAATGGAGACAATGTTAAAAAATTTAATCCTCACGTATTTGATTCATTCCATTATAATGATTATATAGTTTCATCAACATTAACACCATTATTTCCTAAAGATTTGATTATGTTCGCAATTAATTTCAAAACAAAGAAATACTATACTTGTATGGATTTTTATTTTGATCCTACTTTTATAATTGATATGTTTACTATTTCACATTTCTTAAATGCAGAAGAAGCTAAGTATGTTGTATTTAATTCAATGGAAACCGGTAGTTTATTTGAAACTTATCATTTTCATATTATTGAATCTAAGGTCCCTTATTTTGGTGCTTATTTCAAAAACAATGCTGAGAGTATGAAAGCTTCAGATGTTTATAAAAAAATAGAACCTGATGCTGATAGTCCTTTTGCTGTAGGTTATTTAATTAATTTATCTCATGTAAAATTTTATAATTTTTTATATAATTTACCAGCTTTACTTTATGAATTAAGATTAGAAAATTCTGATAAGTACTTTTCACAAGTTTTCTTCTTTAAAGAAAATGATAAAGATTTATTATTTGTTAACTTTAGAAAGGTTCCATTAGAACATATAAGATTAGATGAAAAGAAAGCATTACCTCCTCAATATTGGGATAGTTTATATGAATCAGTTAACAAATTATATAACATTGTTTATTTACCAATAGGTTTAGTAAATTACAAATCAAAGGATATAAAGAAAGCTGAAAAAACAATAGAAGGTCTTTTAACAAAACCAGAAGTTATTGCTGAAATGAAAAAACCTTATTATGATCATCCTAAATTTGAAAGTAAAATTATTGATTTTTTAAGAAAGAATGGTTCAACTGTTATCAACTCTAAAGTTAAAAAATCATTTGGCTCAGGGCTTGATTATTGTATAAATCTTAAAAATGATATTATTAATAATGGAATAAATAATATGGATTGTTATAAACTCCCAATTTTATATAATTTAGGGAAAAGAAATATTTTAGGTAATGAAAATACTGAAAATGGTTTAATGTTAATAGATGGTGCCTATTTCCATTTTATAGTAACAAATCCATCTTTAGAAACAAAATTAGACCAAGTCCAACAAATTAATGAAGATACCGATTTGAAAGATGTAGTATTAACAAATTATACTTCTATTAAAAATCTTACAGCAAAATATTATTTATACAATCCAGTAAGAACTTACTTATTAGATTTCATTCGTTATATAGCCAAAGATAAATTAATTAGAAATCCAAGTATTATAAATTCATTTATTGTTATGATAGTTTATAAATTAATAAAATTACAAAAGAAAGGAGTAAGATTAACAAATTTGGATATTAATAAATTTTATTTAGTAGAGAATAATATTAAAGTAATTGATTATACATTTAATGATTCTTTAATAATTTCAATTGCAAGAGAAGAAAATGATGATTGTCATTATAAATTATATCATGAAGGTTTAGAAGTCTTTTTACCATTTGAGATTAAAAAAGAAAGGTATGATATCAAAACAATGTTAGGTGATTTGAAAAATATCATCAATCAATTACATCATTATTGTAAAGAAAATGGAATTAATAATTTATTATTAAATGATATAAATTCAACATTTGATAGAACAGATTATAATTTGGATACAATAATTTACAAATTTACTTTTGGTATTGATTATTTCACTTGTAAATCACCTAACTGGGATGCATTTGAAAGAATTAACAAATATATTTTTGATGGTAAAGCTAGTTGGGATGATATGGTAAAAAGATTAAAATCTACGCCTGATTTAGACCCTGTTAAATATCCCAAAATTGAAATTAAAACAGATGATTTTTTTATGTCTGGTAATGTTCAAGACCCATCAGGAATTAAAGAAGGTGACATATTAAAATCATATCATTTTAACGAGTTAAAATATAATATTTCCAATCAACCAACATATTTTTTTAGAATTAAAAATAATACTATAGATATGAAAGATCCATTTTATTCAGAATATTTTTCATTAGTATTTTCATTATATTCTAAATGGAAATCATCAAGTAGAGTTTATTATTATAAAGCAAATAAACCATTAAAATTAATTGATTTAAACTTTGGGGATCCAAACTCTGTTTCATTTAGAAAAAATAAGATGGCAGCATATATTGATATTTTAAAAACCATTTTTGGATTAAATATAACTCAAACAACACATCTTAAGTATGCGGTAACTGATAAATATCATATACAAGAAATGATAAATTTTGCATTAACAATCAAATATCCAGACTTGGCAGGATATAAAATGAATGGTAAGTATGATGAATATATATTCTTAAAAAAAGCAAACTTTTTATCTTGTTATGCCGTAGCCAAATTAAATGAAAATAATTTTGAATTATTTTATGACTATGATACTTTTACTGATGCTGCTAAAACTACAAGATATAAAATATTTGATTCAGAAGGATACGATAATTATTATGTTTGGTTGTCTCAAGAAGTTATTAAAGATTATGCTGAAAAACATTCTGATACACAATTAGATGGAAATAGTATTTTAAGAAATATTAATTATGATTTTTATTCATTATCCAGACAAGAACCAAGGGTAATCAGTTTTGATGAATTAGAATTAAAATATGGAGAAAGTGAATATTATAAAATAAAATATGAAAAATATAAAGCAAAATATCAAAGATTAAAAAGAAGAATAGGATTAATTGAATGAAAATTATAAATATCATTATTAAAAAATTGAAAAATAATATGGATGTATTAATAATAAATATATTATGAGTTACATTCGTAAGAAAAAAAACTATCTTGATACTCATTCAGATATGGATAAAACACAACGTAATAATTTACTAAATTCTCTAGATACTGACTATAAGAGAGCTAATAAAAATACATATAATGATTTCATTGGTATCGATAAGATGAAAGAATGTCTTTATAATCAGCTTAATGATTTCGAACAATGGGCTAGAAATGAAGATTGGAGTAAGTTTCATCATTCGCATTATGATTGGTGGACATTTCCTATTCCAGAGGGAAGTTCTAAGGGTATGGCATATACTGTTTATGAAGATGAAGTAAATCAACTGTTCAAAGATTGTAGGTATATTAATTCTTTAAAGAGATGTACCGATTTAGTTTGCAAAGCTTGGGGTTGGGATTTATACAATAGAAAATTTATTGAGAATCCAGCTTATAACCAAAAATGGTCTAATTGGCCAATCAGATTATACAAGATGGCTTTTTGTCTAGAATTTTTAGGTTTGTCAGAAGCTATCAGTGTAAGACTTTATGGACAATATCTAATTAATAAAGGTTATGAATTTACATATTGTAATTATAATCTTGAATATATCTTTGATGAATTAGATGATGATTAAAATAATTATTTTATATTTTCTACATTTTATTAAATGAAAATTATTTTATGTTCAAATGATAAAGATTATCAAGAATTCAAGAAAGAAAAAAATAAAACAGAAAGTATGAAAAATTTTAAAGAAAGAAATATTAAGGTAAAAAGGGTTGATTGTCAAGATTTAGAATTAAGAATCGTTGATGACAATAATAAAATTATAAAATTATATAACTACATCCCATCTTTTTCAGAATTATATAAATATTTTCCAATAGTTGATAAAACAGATAAAAATTATTCATTGTATTCAAATGATAATCCAGATAAAAGTATATCTGTTGGATTTAAAGATGAAAAGACAGCATTAGAAACAATTAACAAAATAAAAAAGAAGCCTCATGGTTATCAAGTTAAAGTTATTTTAACAATGTATAATAGAGCTAAATATCATCCTCATCAAACAAGTGATATTAAAAAGGCAATGAAAGTTTATAGGAAATGGTTAGATAAAAACACTTTGTAAAAATTGATATTCATTATATCTATAAAATAATTATAAATATAATGACAAATCCAAATTTTAAATTATTCTTAGAGCTAAAAAAATCTGTTGCAGTTTTATTAAATATTCCTAATGGTGCAAATGCTGCTAAAATAGCAGGAATGGCTCAAAAAGAAATTAAAGAGGCTAACCCAGATTTAGATATGCTAAAAATATGTCAACAATCATTTCAATTAATTAAAAATAATCCCAGTAAATACTTACAAAATAATGGACATGAAGTAGAAACTAAAGAAAGTTTAATTATTAAAAAAGAAAAAATATTAAGTGAATTAGAAATTATCAATGAAAAATTAGAAGCATTAGGCCACAAAAATGAGATTAATATTAATCAATTAGAAGCAGAGAATCAAGCATTAAAAAATTTAGTTAAGATTATGACAACCGAAGTTAACAATCTATTGACAAAAACAGATCCTATTTTTTTAAAGTATGAAGGTATTATCAAAAATATTGATTAAATTTTTTTTAAAATATGTTTTAATATAATAATGTCATCAATTGGTGCTAGAAGGTTATTTAATAAATTACTAGACAATAAAGTAAAATATGTTTTTGGTTATCCTGGTGGAGCAATTCTTCCTGTGCTAAATGAATTTTATAATCAAAACAAAATAAAATATGTTTTGTCAAGAACTGAGCTAGGTGGTAGTTTTATGGCAGAAGGTTATGCAAAAGTAACAAAAACACCTGGTGTAGTAATGGTAACTTCTGGACCAGGAGCTATAAATATTACAACAAGTTTACAAAATGCTTTAAGTGATGGAACAGCAATACTGGGATTAACAGGACAAGTATCAACAACCGTTTTAGGAACAGATGCATTTCAAGAAGCAGATGTTATAAGTATTACAAAACCATGTACTAAATGGAATTTAATGATTAAGGATGTTAATGATATTGATAAAACAATTGATTATGCTTTTTATAAAATGCATAATAAAAGATTTGGTCCAGTATTAATAGATTTACCTAAAAATATAATGACTAATCAAATGTTAGAAAGTAGTCAAACTCCAATTATTAATGAAAAAAATACTGATATTATTAATGAAGATAATATTGATATGATAAAGAAATTACTTGAAAAATCCGAAAGACCCGTAATTTTAGCAGGTCAAGGAGTTATACAAAGTGATTGTATAAAAGAACTAAGATTACTTTCAGAAATATATAATATTCCTGTTACAACAACATTGTTAGGTCTAGGTGTTTATAATGAAAAGAATATTTTATCATTAAAAATGTTAGGAATGCATGGTTCATATTATGCGAATAAATCAATTCAAAATTGTGATTTATTAATAAATTTTGGCTGCAGATTTGATGATAGAATTATTGGTGATCCAAAAAAATTCGCACCCAAAGCTAAAATTATTCATATTGATGTAATGGAAAAACATATTAATAGAACAATCAAATCTGATTATCATATAATTGGAGATTGTAAAGTTATTATCAATAAGTTACTTACTAAGATAATAGATAAGGAGGATACTGTTTATAATAATTATAACCCATATTTAAATTATGATTGGATAAAACAAATTAATGAATGGAAAAAAAATGATTTTTATTATCCAACAAAAAAAATATTACAAGGTAGAGAGGTTATTGATAAATTAAATAAAATTATTAATGACAGTTCTAATAATTATACAATAGTTGCAGATGTTGGTGCACATCAAATGTGGGCTGCTCAATTTATTGATTATAATTATCCAAAAGTTAAATTCATTACTTCTGGTGGGTTGGGTTCCATGGGATTTGCGTTACCTGCATCAATAGGTGTAAAATTAGGTAAACCAGATGATGTAGTTATTTGTATTTGTGGAGATGGTGGGTTTACTATGAGTTTTGTTGAAATTCTTACAGCGGTTGAAAATAAAATAAATGTTAAAATTTTAATCATTAACAATAATTATCAATTAATGGTTAAAATGTGGCAAGAAAAATTTTATAATAATCAATTAATTGGTGTTAAAATGAACAATCCGTCTTTTGAAAAAGTCTGTAAATCTTTAGGTTGTAAATCCATTAAAATAACCAAAAAAGGTGATGTAGAAAAACAATTAAAATACATATTAAATTATAATGAAGGACCAATTGTAGCTAATATAATTACAGATGATTCGGAAACTGTTCTACCAATGGTAATTCCTGGTAAATCATTAGATGAAATGATTATAAAAGAAGATTCAAATAAATTAAATGGAGATGCACCATGCTAAATTATTTTATAAATATCCATATAATGAAGCACGCATTTTACGTGAGTATTTAAATTTGTCATCATACCATAAGGAATTATGTAAAGTATTATTGGTTTCTATTTCATTTACTAAACCTAATTTTTTATAATATTCAATTAATGTTATATGTCGATCTTCAGGAGACAATTTATAATTTTTATAAGTTATTGATTTTATATTATCCCCCAAGATTGGTTCACAAAATAACAGAATAGGAATTTGAATCTCTTTTTTAATATTATAAATTGTATCTAGTAAAAAATGTGTAGCAAATTTGTTATCAATATGTTTGAAGTATTTGGGATTAACTTTTTCATCAATATATTTTTGATGAGGTATATTTGAATAAAAATTAGTTAAATATAATATTGGATAATTTGTTTCTATTTTGGTTGAAGCAAAATTAGAAGTATATTTTAAGAAAGTCTGAGGAGATATCAGAGATAATCTAAATTTATATAAAAAACCACCATTATACTTTGCAAAATTCAGTGCTATTATTAATAAAAGAACATTTTATTTATGTAATTTTTTTTTCAATTTTATATATTTATTTTTATATTTTAAATACTTATCTTCATATGATTCTGATATTTTTAAATATTTATTGAAATTAGCATGAATTAATTCTTTTCTCATTTTACCAACAACTTCTAATTGATATAATTTTTCTAATTCAACCATATTAAGAGAAGATTCAACAAATTTCAAAGCGGGTTTTACTATACCAGAAGGACAATAACTCGAACCATATGAACATATTGTTGCCCAATCTGACCCTATTTTTCCTCTTGCGTGCCAATATTCTCCTGATGAAAATAATAGTTGAAGAGGATGTAATGGTGGAATGAAAAATAGTTTACTTTCATTGCTTCCATCTTCGAAATGAAATTTTTTAATTAAATAATATTTTTTACTACATGAAGGTGCAAAATAATTATAGGTTGTAGCAGATTGATCTTTAAATAAACCATTTAAAATACTAGTATTGAATGACATACTATGTGGTTTATCCATTTTTAAAGTGCCTTCTTCAACACCATAATCACCTCTATATAAAATAAATAAATTTGGATCATTATTATTAAAATATTCATCTCTTTCACTATAATAAATATATCCCATTTCAATCAATAAAGTTTGATATATAATAGTTTTAAATCTATCAGGAACATAACTTATGCCCTGATCAACAAGAGTAGATATAAATCCAGGATCACCAGTAGGATTATCTAAATTCTTTTTTATATCGTTCTGAAATAATGTTCTTAAAGTAGCAATATAAATATCGTTCCTTTCATTAAAAATAGATAATTTTTTACAACAATCAAATCCATAAGTTCTTTGATTTACCATTGAAATATGATTACATATTAAGGTATTAACTTGAATTGCTGTATTTCTAAAGTCACTTTTTAAAAAACCAAATGAATTATGATTTAAAATATTATCATAAAATTCTCTAGCATTGGAATCACGATAAATACCATGATTTAAATCTACATCAAAACTTCTTCCTTCTAGTAATTCTTTATATTTTATCATTCTAGGATCTTTAATATAAGAAATAAATATTAAATCATATAAGATTCTTGGTATTTGAACTATTTCTATATTTGAATCTATAGTTTGGATTTTAGTTTTAATAAAAGTATATTCATCATTAATTATTGCATTTTTATCATCTTTTGAAAGAGTAGTTTGATTAATTTGACAATATGGAAAAGTATATTTTAAAATTTCTGTTAAAATTCTATCATTTGTAGTAGTTTCTGTTATTGGTAACCCATTTGTTTTATTAAACCAAATATAACAATAGTTTACATATTGTGTTTGTCCTGAAGTCATAAAAAATGGTTTTTTACTTTTGTCATAAATATTAAATGGTCTATAAAAGCAAGCTCCTGATGGTTTTGTTGGTTTTGTAATTTGTTCGATTGCATCTGTATATAATCTTAATAATTGTTTATGTTTTTCTGATTCTGGAATAGTTTTATCTCCTTCAATTCCATCGAATGATGCTTTTAAATAAGCAGCTTTTGCCAAAATAGTAGGATCATCTGAACTTCTTTTATTAGTAACTTTTTCTAATAAACTGATTAATTCTAATTCTAATTCAGGAATAGATTTTACTGGTTTAACTGGACCAATAGAGGGACTTGGACCAGGTGTAGAACCAGCAGGTAACATAGAATCTCTAACAATAGATATAGGATTTGCTTTTGAATATTCTATAAGTTCTGGAAAAAAAGCACTAGCTTGACCCTTACTAGCACAATTAATTTTGAATAATCCAGGGGCTATTTTTATAACCATATCTAAATTTATTAGGTCTTTGTATCTAGGAATAATATTTATAAATAAATTTACGACTTCTTCTTTTTCAAGAGTTATAGGAAGATTGTGAAAAAATATTTCATTTGATATCAAATCAGGATGTTTAATTAATAAATAATCGACTGATTCTAATAGTTCATTATCTAATGTATCTTTTCTAATATTACCTAAAGTTAAATAAAAATCTTGTTCAAATCCCATAGCCCAACTTTCAGATACTGATGTAAAATCTTCAAAATTAGTTTTACCAACAGAACTTGATTCAAATAAAATAGTAAATGATTTTTTATAATCTGGAGTTACATTTGAAGATATCACTTGAATTTTACTAACGTCATATCCATAAAAATAAAGGAAATCAAATAAATCATATGTAGTTTTATTTATATTATCAATTATAAATTTTAATGAATAAGTATCACTATCGACTTCAACCTTATAACCTCCTTTTTGATTTAAGTTATTTTTACCTAATTTACTTAAATTTTTTATATTCATTATATAAAAATAGATTTTAATTAAACTTCATATGACATTAAAGTATCAGATGAAGGATAATCAATTAATCCTTGATATTTTCCTGTTTTACTAACAATAAAATTATATAGTTTCATAACCATTTTCTCTCTTAAATTACCATCTATGTTTGAAGGATACAAATTAAAAACTTGAAATTGATTCATCAGATATTGAGTTTGACTATCGCATACATCTTTTGTTAAAAAGATTGGACAATAATTTATTTGATGAGAAATATTTGATTTATTCATAATTGAAACTAAATTTAGGCCATTTTGTATAAATTTTTGAATTGTTGTTGTATCAGGTTCGTTTTGGTTTCTAGTTTTAATTAGAAAGCAAAAATTATCTGCAAATAATATAAAATCTATATTTGATAACTCAGCATTTATTTGATTTTTTAGTTGTTGTTCATTCAAAATTTTATAATTAGATAAACATCCACATAAATATTTTAAAAATGAACCTTGTTTAATATCGTTATTTGATTGAGACATATTAGATGTTGTCGAATATTTAGAATGATTTCCATTATTAGAAGACAGATAGTTTAGTATGGTATTTTGAGACATTGTGAATTAATAAAATCAAAAATATTTTATATAAATTAATTTCATTTTTTTTTTGTGGGTATAGATAATGAGTAAAAAATTTGGTTGTTTTAAAGTAGAAACTGTTGCAGATAGATGTATGGAAATATCTCCATTTTCAAAAATGACACCATTTTTCCCCACAAAAGCAGAATGTATGAGAAATTGTAATACTGATGAAGAGGAAGAAGCATTAAGAAAATTACGTGAAAAATTCAGAATGAAAGATTTAACAGAAATGATTAGACCTGGATTGATTGCATCTTTTGATAAAATTAAAGATATGCCTTTATTAAATTACAAAAGAAGCCCTTATGCAAGCAGGATATTAAATAGTGACGAATTATATCATTTTTATTCTACATTAGTTAGAAGAACCAGTTATGGTAAGCATGATAATATTTTTTTAGATGATATCAAAAAGAAGTTAAATGTATTTAATGGAACTGATATAATAGTAACATTCACCGAAACAAGAAGTAATACTGTAATGGGTATAGATTTTAAAGAAGAATTTGATTCTGAATTTTTAGAAAATAGACAAGAATTTGAAAAAGAATTAACTGCTTTCATTGCATCACCGTCAACTTTTATGATTAAAAATATTTTGATAAATAATTTTATTACTGAAATCAATCATCATACAATAATGTTAATTAAAAAAGAACAATCAGGAGGAAAGACTTTATTGAATTTTTTTATTTATGACCCAACAGCGGGTTCTTATGTAAATTTGTATGATTTAATGGAAATATTTTTAAAAGATGCCTGTAGCGCAATTTCAGTTGATTGTAAAATTACTCAATTATCGAAAATTTATGGATTACAAAATTTAGAAAAACATACAAAAAATAACGAAATGATAATGAAAGGAATAAATAAAGAAATTAGTGAAAATATGACTAATATTTATGATGAATATAGAGAATTTAATAAATATTTCTTACAAAGAATCTATGTATATCTTGCGAATAAATATAAGCATAAATCCCATTTACCAATAGATATTGATGGCAGACAATATCCAAAAGATTTTACTAATATATTGTTACAATCTGAAATCAAAAAGCCTCATATGAATTTAAGAATGTGGATAACTGAGGATAAGATTACTTCTAAAATATTTAATGATAATGATGGATGGTTAAAACAAAGTTTAGATGTTAGTTTAGTTACAGTAGAAGAATTAAAAAGTTATGAAGACGATATAGTAGAATTAGGACGAAATTTTTTCCCTTCTATTTCTAAAGACCACATTCTAGAAGATGAATTAGTAACATATATTAAATTTATTTACACTAATTTATATACTTTTGACAATGATAAATTTATACCACCTATAATGCATATATTTAAAAAAATAGTTCAAAAATTGATGACAAATATTATTAAATTAAGAATGAAAATGGAAGATTTAGATAATCAAATTAATAAACATTATAAAATGGATTATTTTTCTGGTTATTGTTATTTATGGAGTTACTATACTATAATTTTAATTTTAATGAATCAAACAATAGATCCATACACTGTTATTAAAGGAACATTTTTCCAAACAATCGATGAACCAAAAATGAGAGGAATTTTAGAATCACAAGTATATGATTTACAAAGTATTCTAAATTATGAAAGTTCGCCTCATCCTTATTTTTTTAATAAAAATTATATTGATGAAGCGAATGCAAGTATCGAAGAAGCCAAACACGAATTGCCTACATTTTTAACACCAGATAGTAATGAATTAGGAAGAAAGACCTTTTTTAAAATTACTAACTTTTTATTATTAAATATATTATACAATAAAATTTCAGATAAGTATTTAAGTTATAAATATTCAAAAACATCTCAAAGTGAACTTACATTAAATACATTTATTGCACCTAAAGTAGATGAAATATTAAAAGATTTTTCTTTACCTGGACTTGATACTTCATTACCAGAAGATGATTTGAAAAGAGCTTTTATTGATAAAGTGTTGGAAGGTGAATTATTAGTTGAAGTTAATGCAAAAATAGTTGCTGCTAAACCAACAACACCATTAGTATTAGAATCTAAATATCAATATGTACAAAATGATTATAAAACCAAATATTTGAAATATAAATCAAAGTATGTAGAATTGAAAAAAAGATTGAATTAAAAAATCTTATTAATTTATGAATAATAATTAATGCTACATTATTATCCAAAAATGAAAGATATTAAAATGGCATCAAAAATATTAAAAAATATTTTTGAACCCACTAAATTTACTTTTGAAAAGGATATCTCTAAAAAATATGAGTGTAACTTATTTTTAAAGAGAGAAGATTTAACGCCAGTTCGTTCATATAAAATTAGAGGAGCTTATAATAAAATCTATTCGTTGACAAAAGAAAAGGATAAAATAGAAGGAATTGTAAGTTGTAGTGCTGGTAATCATGCTCAAGGAGTTGCTTTTAGTTGTAATAAACTAAATATTCCTGGATTAATTTTTATGCCTAAAAATACAACTAAACAGAAAATTGATAAAGTTAAAAATTTTGGCGGAGATATGATTAAAATTTATCTAGAAGGAAATACATTTGATGAATCATACGATGCTGCTAATAAATGTTCACTTGAAAAACAATTAGATTTTGTTCATCCATTTGATGACAGGAAGGTAATTGAAGGACAAGCTACAGTTGGATTAGAAATTCTAAATCAATGTAAAAATACTAAAATCGATTATTTGTTTTTACCTGTTGGAGGCGGTGGATTATCAGCAGGAGTCTCGACATATTTTAAACATTATTCTCCGCAAACTAAAATTATTGGTCTGGAACCTTTAGGTGCTCCTTCTTTAACTGAAGCATTTAAACAAAGGAAAGTAGTAAAATTAGATTCTATTAATACTTTTGTTGATGGTGCTAGTGTAAAGAAAATAGGTGATTTAAATTTTCCAATCCTACAAAGAAACCTAGATGATATTTTACTAGTTGATGAAGGTCATGTTTGTTCTAAAATTCTAGAAATTTATAACAATAATGGTATCATTATTGAACCAGCTGGAATATTATCACTATGTGCATTAGATGTAATGAAGAAAGATATTAATGGGAAAAATGTTGTTTCTATTATTTCTGGTAGTAATTCTGATGTTTTTAGAATGCCTGAAATTTTAGATCGTTCTCTTATCTACGAAGGTAAGAAACAATATTTTAAAATAGAATTTACTCAGAAAGCAGGTGCATTAAAAAATTTTATCATCTCAATACTTGGACCAAATGATGATATAATTTTATTCAGATATACTAAAATTATCAATCAAGAAACAGGTCCAGTGATACTTGGTATAGAATCAAAATCTAAAGAAGAAATAGATGTGTTAATTAATAAAATGTTAGATAACAAAATTAGTTTTCAAAGGTTAAATCCTTCCTCTATTTATGCTTAAAAAAATAGTATAATATAAAGTAATGGACTATTTCTATCCTTTAATTGGTATTACTTTAAATGTTATTCTTCTTTGTATTGTTTGTGTATGTTATAAAAGATGTAAATCTAGTGCGTATAATCAAAATCAACAGAACAATTTTCAAGAACCATTTTTAATCACGCATCATTATGCTATACCTATCCAATTTTATCCACAACAACAATTAGTAATACCCGGATTCAAAGAATCCAGTTTGTGTGACAAAGGAACAATTCCTCCAGAATTAGTACCGCCCAAACAACTTACTATGCCCAATATTCCTTTAACTCAAAATACAAATAATGAATTATATACTATTTATGAAAATGATGATCAAGGAAATCCTGTAAATCAATAATGTAAATGCGATATTGTCATAAATAAATAATATAATTTAATTATATATGAGTGTTGTGGGAGATAAAAACTCTGTATCTGCGTCTATAGATACAACTGTTGGTGCATCAACAGGTGCTGAAACTAGTAATGATTATTCCTCTGCTAGTGTTGATGTTAGTATAAAAGCCGGAACTTCTGCATCAGTAGAAGCTGGTTTAGAGGGTAACAATGTAAGTGCTTCAGTATCTTATTCTGACACAGTTGAAGCTCACGTAACAACAAATACTGAAATAAATAAAGAAGGTTGTGGTATAGCTGTTGAAACTGATACATATATAAAATCAGGTAATGAAGCAAATGCAAGTATTACTGCCGGTTCTTCAGGATTAGCTGTTGATGGGAATGTTTCAATTGGTTCATCTGTTGGTATTGATGCATCAGAAACTATTAATATGAGAGAAGGAAGTGTTACAGGCGGAGCTGGTGTCAGTATTGGAGAACATTTTGAAGCTGGTGGTGGTGGCGAAGCTACATTTAAAGATGGAAAAGCAACTATTGGTGTTAGTGGAGATATAGCAGCATTTGTGGGTGTAGAAGTAGATGTTTCAGTTACAGTTGATACTAAACAAATAGAAAAGGATTCTAAAGTAGTAGCTAATGAAACTGTTAAAGATGCAAATATTGTTGCTAACGAAACAACAAAAGTAGCAAATACTGTTTCTCATGAAGCTGATAAAGTAATTAATAAGGCTGGAAGTGATTTAAATAAAGCAGGTAATGACTTGAAAAAAACTGGTAATTCAATCAGTAGAGGCTTTAAAAAAATATTCAGATTATAATTTAATCAGACTGAAATAAGTTCTATTATTAGGGTCATGTATATCATCTAATTTATAGAGCAGACCATTAGGATTGGAACTAGCAATAGTTGCAGCAGGTTTATCACTGTTAATTACATCTAAAATAGCTTTTCTACTACTTGATGATATTACTTTATTTATGTATTTTAATTTAATATCACCAACTTCTTTTTCAATATGAGGTTCAATGTAAAATGTATCGTATGTATCTACATTTTTATTATTTGTCCAAACAGATAACATGATAGGAATATTAATGTTTCCTAGAACTTGGAAGTCTTCAGGAATATTTGTAATAATGCCAATTTTAATATTGTATGTAGGAACAAGTCCATAATCGATTTCTTTTTTAGCTAATTTTGAATAAATATCTTGAATATTAGAACAAATTACTTGTTTACCATATAATTTTTGCACAGCTTCGTGACTGAATGTATTTAGACCGAATAAATAACCAACTCTAATATGTTGAAGCATTTCTTCAATATATTTTACTTGAATCCATTTACTTAAATCCATTACTTTAATCATTAGATCTTCTTTTGAACATCTAGATGCTTTTTCTAGAATATTCTTTTCTACATCCATATTTGTTACACATTCTAGTGTGCTACTATCTTTCTTTAGAAATTCAAAGATATTCTTTTCTAATTTTATTTCAGCAACACGTTCACTTAGACCTAATCTAAAAGCTAATAGTATATTTTCCTTGATACTTCCATTAGTTATTTCATTGATTTTTTTATCAACTTCAATAGACTTTTTTGTAGGTGTGATAAAAGGCCAATAGTCAAAGTTTTTATTGTATAAAAAGTCATCAAATGAACTGATAGCTTGACGAATAGAATCTAAATCATTAAATTCCCTAATTTCGATGTTATCAAGCATTTCCAGTAAATATTTAGTATCTTCCCAAGAAATGCAAGCATCAGTAACACTTACACCATATTTTAGATTAGGAGTTATTTTTTGGTTCCCTTCATTAATATTACTTTCTATCATTAAACCACCAATATTGTAATCTCTTAGCATTTGGAGTCTTCTAATATAAACAGCTACTAGAGCTTGACGTTTAAAATCCTTTTCAGAATTACCATGACTACAATCAATTACTATTTTATTTGGTAATTTCTTTTTATTTAATTCAATCAGAAAATCTTCATTGTAATTTGTTCCTTTTTCACCTCCACGAAGGATAATATGACTGGAAGGATTACCAACAGTTTCAATGAAAGATGTTTTTCCATCATCATCAATTCCAAGGAATGCGTGAGGATAACTAGCACTTTTCATTCCTTCAATTGCTTTATCAACATTACCATCAGTTAAATTTTTAAAACCAATTGGCATAGAAAGTCCACTTGCAAGTTGACGATGAATTTGAGATTCAGTTGTTCTAGCACCAATAGCACCCCAACTTACTAAATCTGCAAGATACTGAGGTGTAATTGTATCTAGAAATTCTAGGCCAATAGGAATTTTCATTTTGGTTATTTCAATTAGTAATTTTCTAGCTAATACGATTCCTTCTGAAATTTGATTTGTTTCATTTAGATAAGGATCATAGATGAATCCTTTCCAGCCTAAACAAGTGCGGGGTTTTTCAAAATAAACTCGCATAACAATAAATAGGTCTTTGGTTTTTAAAGTTTGTAGTTTTTTAGCATACTCAATTGCTTGGTCGTAATTATGAATAGAGCAAGGACCTACAACTACCATTAGTCTTTTGTCTTTTCCTGATAAAATATTTTCGATGGTTTTTCTTGATTCAACAACAAAACTTTTATCTTCAAGGTCATAACTAGTTAACACTTCTTTAGGAGTCGGTAATGATGAAAACGTTTTAATGCGTGAATTTTTGAACATTAATATGATAATATTCTATTATTTAAACATATTTAATCAATTTTTTATATAATATGAAAAATTGAAATATCTTGAAATCATTCTAATTTTTTATATCATATGATATAAAAAATTGATAATATTTACTCTTCTTATATAGTTATTTATATAATGGTAAGAGGAAGACCCCGTTCTAAAAACATCGATAACAGCTTTTTCAGCTTCACACCAGAAAAAGATGGTCAAGTTGAAATATCAATTGGAAGTTATAAATTCAAAAATGTACTCAGCAAATATTTATATTTTGGAATGACATCAGGTATGGTTGCAGGTAGTTATTTAGGATTATCATCATGTATTCTAGGTCCACCTGTTTTACTTGGTCTATTAATGAAGAAAGCAATTAAAGGTTAAAGTAAAAATTGAAAAAACAAAAGTTAATGTATAGTTTATTAATGTATGTCTAATGTGCAGAGCCCTTCTATGTCTGACTTTTACTATCTAATCAAGTCTACGGATATTGATCGAGCAAAGCGTGTGAAGGCTTGGAAAATCACACAAAATACATTCCCGCATCCAATTTGTGCCGTTTGTGGAACACATTGCACATCTTTCGACTATAGACCAAGTACAACACAAAATACAGCTTTTAAAAAGACAAAAAGGTGGAGAGACAAGTTAAAAATGGATAAAAAGTTCTTTGAAAATATGGTTATCCAAGAAAGTTAATTTATAAAAATTGAAAAAACAAAAGTAATAATATATTTCATTTATGTATGTCCGATGAGCAAAGCCTACCGTTGTCTGACTTTTACTACCTCTTCAAGCCCACTGACACCGATTATGCAAAGCGGATTAAGTCTAGGAAGATTAGAAGGAATACTAAGCCTAACCCTAAGTGCGCCATTTGTGGCCGACATTGCAATTCATTAGACTTTGTTAAACCGACACAAAAAAATAAGTCCCTTAAGAAGTGCAAACGCGGAAGATGCAAGTTTATGATTAACAACAAATATTTCGAAAAGATGATTACTAGAGAAAAGGAGGAGGAATTTGTTGCAACTAACGAAACTTAATTTATAAAAATTGTATATTAAAGAAACTAGTTTTTATAATTAATAGTTTTAAATGGACTTTTATTTAAATAACAAAATTTATATTCAAATTGACAAACATTGGTTTGATTTTACTAATTTTACTAATCATCCAGGTGGAACAAAGATATTAAGAAATTTTCATTTGAAAGATGGAACATCAGAGTTCAATAGAATAAAAGAACATCATGATTCTTATATTGAGAGTAAACTAGATGAATTTTTGATAAAAAATAATCTTCTTATAGTTTATTTAAATTTATTAATCAATCGTAAAAATTGAAATATTTTACGGTTAATATAATTATTAGTTTATTATGTCGAATGAGAATCCTCTACGAAATAATGCACTTACTCCCCAACGCCTGGTAATGGTTCGCAATGAATGTTTTTATTGCGGTCATATCGAAGATGTAAAGCAAACAATGATTGAACATCTATTTGGAATCAGACATTGTTCTCATCATTCAATTCTAGCTTATCGCGATTGTAAAGCTTATCTGCATGAAAATAAGCTAGTAGATATCAATGATATTAAAAACGAAGAACCATATAAACGTTTTGTAAATGTGTTCAAAGATAAAAAGTTTTCCATCATTCGTTCAAATGGTAATGTTGACGATGGTTGGCAACTGAAAGAAGATAGCTTCATTGACAAGGCTTTTCTAAGTTGTAAGGATGGTTACTGGTATATTTCTCTTTGTAAGTATGCAGGGAAAGATATCATTACTAAAGGTTTCAAGATTAGTGATTTTAATGATGAACGACTAATGAAACTAAATAAAGATATTTATCCTGCTAATTTTATTGACCTACAAAAAGACCTAATGCATTTTCTTGAAAAGGGAGTATATAAGCGATTCTATGAAAGTCATAAGAATGTCATGAATCAAGATAATGACAATACAGTTCTAGATGAACCTTTTATAAAGAAAGTAACTTTTAATGGTAAACAAGTTCGCGTAGCTGTTTTTGACAAATAATTAATTTTCATTTATATTTTCTTGAAATTCTACAGGGAAATTAGTTTTACATAATGGACATTTTTTATTATTTTTCATAACAAAGGTAAAACATTCTTCATGGAATTTATGAACACACGTTTTTAATTTAATCCATTCTAAAGTTGAATCTTCGTCATAACAAATAGAACAAACATCATCTGGTTTATCAGATAAGATATACGGTATTTTGAGTTTTAATTTAATATAGTCAATTGCATCTGGATTATTTTTAATTGCTAATAAACATAATTCTGGTGTTTGATTTGTAATAAATTTAATTGCTAATCCATTTATGTTTACAGCATATTTTAAAAAATAATCTTTTTCAAAAGTTACAAATTCCACAGCTTCATAATTATTCGCTATTGCACGATGACAAATAATTTTATTTTGTTTTCTTGCAAATTCTAATACCAAACCATTCTTTTCAACTGCTTTTAAAACCAAAATATTATTTTGATATTTTGAAGGAACAAATTCTAACGCTAAAGGATCTTCATTTATAGCTGTTGAACAAATTAATTTATTTTTATTTTCAATAAATTCTAATGCACATCCATCATTTTCAACAGCTAAAATAGATAATTCATCACTTTGTTTTTTTACATATCTAATAGCAAATCCTGTATTTCTAATAGCTATTTTTTCTAATTCATCTCTTTTAGGAATATTATCTGGAATAAAACATAAATTATTTCCATCTAATTCCAAAGCTAATTTACTTATATTAAAATTTTTATTTCTGATAAATTGGTAATTTTTTGGATTTTTTTCCAGTGCTTTAATGCATATTGAAGTATTTTGTAATTTAAAATCTTTGAAAAAAGAAGCGTCTTTATCTAATATATCCAAACAAAAATCTTCATTTTTTGTTGCTTCCGAAAATAACTCATAATTATTTTGATATATTTCATTTAAATTTTCAAGTAATATATCATCATTATTCATTAAGTTTTATAATTAATATCTATGTAATATAACATCAATTTTTTATAAAAAAGTGAAAAAAAATGGTTATAAAAAAGTTTTAAGTATACTAATGTATATTTGTATGTGGAAAGGTATTATATTCACTACAACCTTGTTTTTTACTTTCTTTACTGGAAGTAATCAATTTGAGGTTCCACCATCAAAAGTGTTTCCTAAACCATCATCGAATGAGTTGATAATTAGTAATAAATACGATTTTTCTCCTCCTCATCATTTAAGAGCATTTAATAACCAAAATTTTGATGTACTTTTATCAAATAGCAATTTATTTGATAATAGAAAATTATTTGATACTGGTATATTACCAACATTAACCGCGACTTCTACTCGTACTGCAACAAAATCTGGAAGTTCGACAAGAAGTGCTCAACCTTCTCAATCTAGCACGAGAACAGCTGTAGCTACGGAAACTCCTGACAATTCTTTAACTTCAACTAGGAGTAGTACAACATCAAGGTCTTCTACGGCAACTGCTTTACAATCAAAAACATCTACTTCTTCAAGGACAAGTACTGGAAGTTCAACAAGCTCAAAAACTGTAACATCAACTAGAACTTCAACTACAACATCTACTAACAGTAAATCTGTTAGTTCAACAGCTACTTCCACTAGAACTACAACTAGTTCAAAATCTAGTTCAATATCAGCAACTAGTTCTGCAAGTAGTCGTGGAACAAAATCAAATACTGTTTCATCTTCTTCTTCAAGAACAGGTATCATAAGCAAATCCTCAAGTAGTTCATCCACATCATCAAGAAGTATCATTTCAAGTAGAAGCTCTTCAGCTACTAATTCAAGAAGTGCAACATCTAGAAGAACTGTTTCTTCAACAACTACTTCGACTGCATCTAAAACTGGTTCTTCTTCACGTTCATCATCTGCAAGGCCAAGTGGTGCAAAGACGCAAACTTCAACAAGGTCATCTACACCTAGTAGTGCACAATCTAAAAGTAGTTCTGCAACAGTTACTACATCTAGAACTGTATCAACATCAAGAACCAGTTCTGAAAGCGCAACTAATACTATGTCTATATCGGTTAGTAAGAGTGTAATATCAACTGGTTCTTCAACAAGAACTGGTTTTTCATCCAGAAGTAGTTCAACTAGTGTAACTATTTCAGCTAGTCAAACTAATTCACCTACACACTCAGTATCTAGTAAGAAATCTAAATCACCTTCTACTTCACCAAGAAATAGTAATACTATAACAATAACAGCAAGTGTAAGTTCTTCAGCTAAAAGAACATTATCTAATACTATTTCACCTTCTACTTCTTCAAGTGCAACTAGTACAAGAACTACTACATCTACTAAATCTAGTTCAGTATCACCCACACAAACAGCATCTGTAACTAGTTCTAGAACTAATAGTGTTAGTGGAACAACTAGTAGAAGTGTTAGTGTATCAAGAAGTGGAACTGTTACAAGTTCTGGTAGTAGAACAATCAGTGTATCAAGAAGTAGTACAGGTTCTATTTCTACTTCAGTTACTAGTTTACCTACAAAAACAATTAGCGCAACTTCAACTATTTCACAAACTCAAACTGCTTCTCCTACAGAAACTTATATCATGAAGAGTAAAACAACTTCAGCTACTTCATCCCAAACCAAATCAGTTTCTGTTTCAGCATCTGAATCCACAACTAATACAGTTTCTGCAAGTGTAAGTTCTAGCATAACTAGTTCAACTTCACCTTCAACATCTAGTTCAGTATCTGGAAGTTCTACTTCATCATCTAGTTCTACAATTTCACTTACTGTTACTGTATCTAGAACTACAAGTGCAAGTTCAACAACAAGTAAATCTGTTTCTACAACTAGAACTTCATCTGGAACCACTACATTATCTGCTTCAGTATCAGGTAGCAAATCAAGTAGTATTACTAGTTCATCTTCTAGATCTTTATCTGATACCAAGTCAAGTACTGCTTCTACCTCAATGTCTATAACTTCAACTTCATCAGTATCAGTATCTAGTTCAGGTAGCTCAAGTGTTTCACCTTCACCATCTAGCACAGCAAGTGTTTCTAATAGCGGAACCATGACTATTTCTGTTTCAGAAACATCATTACCCTCATCTAGTTCTATACAATCATTAACAAGTAGTTCATCTGCATCAATAAGTGCTTCATCTACATCAACAGCTTCTACTTCATCTATAGTAACAACATCTGGTTCTGTAAGTAATACAGCAAGTACAACAATAAGTAGTTCGCCCAGTATGACTATATCAACAACATCATTGCCTTCAAGCACCCCTGAAACAACACCTAGTGGTCAATCTAGTTTATCTTCTAGTTCATCTGGAAGCACATCATCATCTTCTACGGCTTCCCTGAGTGCATCTAATAGTCCTTCATCAAGTGATTATGGAACTGCAACAAGTATGAATACATTGACGAGTTCAAGTTCTGGAAGTGTATCTGTATCATCTAGCTCTACATCTTCTGTATCTTTAACTGTAACATCTAGCGTAACTACATTACCATCAGTTTCTACTATGTCTTCACCTAGTAGTGCACCTTCATCATCTCATTCAGTAACTGTAAGTGCAAGCGGTATGGTATCGGTTTCAACTGCACCTAGTTCAAGTGCAAATCCTACAACCACACAATCTGCTACTGTATCAAGTAGTATAAGTGCATCTAGGTCTAGTGTATATTCAAATAGTGTTTCATCAACTGGTTCAGGTTCTGAAACATCTACTAGAACGGCAACACAAACACCTACAATGACAGGAACACCTACACCATCTACAACACCATCTACAACAACAACTTTAACTGCTACTGTTACACCATCTCAAACACCTAGTAGAACAGTTACCCCTACAACAACTACTACTTTGACTGCTACAGTAACACCAACAAGTTCAGTAACTGGCACTGTTACACCAACTAGAACACCCAGTAATACCAATACGCCAAGTAGAACTATGACTGGAACTAGTTCAGTAACTTCCACTGGAACCCGTACTTCAAGTGTTAGTGGAACGAGAACAGTAACACCAAGTGTGACACCAACATCATCAATAACATCTACTACTTCACAAACACCAACCAGAAGTAGAACACCTAGTAATACAGGAACACCTACAATAACCCCATCAAGAACTGGTTCAATAACAGGAACCCCATCAAGAAGTGGCACACCTAGTAATACTCCATCACAAACTCCCACGCGTAGTAGAACATCATCCTCTTCTATTACTCCTTCTGTTACACCAACAAGCTCTAGAACTGCAAGTGTAACTGCAACACGTAGTAGAACACCTACATCTTCTGGTACTCCTTCTAAAACTCCTACGCCATCTATTACACCTTCTAAAACTCGTTCTGGAAGTGGAACACAAACTCAATCACAAACTCCTTCTAGAAGTGGAACAATAACACCTTCATCAACTGTTGGCTCATCCCCATCACAAACTCCAAGTACTACAATATCATTAACATCATCACCAACACC
>JACCDY010896298.1_pt1 | contig 26524 bp, 24 predicted proteins | sample 7446391 | NCBI WGS metagenome assembly JACCDY01 (sample SAMN15323451, study PRJNA562643) | freshwater metagenome | isolation source: river surface water | place: USA:Blue River Watershed | collected 2017-08-18 | reverse complement strand
TTGCACGCCTGACTGCCGCCGACCCCCAGCAACGGCAGGATCGCCACCGACAACACCACCACGCCCATACCGCCTATCCAGTTCATGAAGCAGCGCCAGAAATTGATCGATAGGGGCAGCGTGTCCAGATTGCTCAGCACCGTCGCACCGGTCGTGGTGAGCCCCGACACGGCTTCGAAATACGCATCGGTGAACGACATGCCGGGAAACTGGAACATGAATGGCAGGCAGGCAAACACGGGCGAAATAGTCCAGGTCAGCGCCGCGAGCAAGAAGCCATCGCGCACCTGCAGTTCAGGCGCCTTCACTTTGAGCCGGGTCTGGCGCCAGAACACGTAGCCGAACAGCAGCGTCAGGCCGATCGCATGAATGAAGCTGTCATCGGCGCCGTCACCGACCGCGACCGACACCAGCCAGGGAATCATCATCACGCCTGCCACCACCATGATGACGAACGAGAGCACATGCAGCACGACGGTCAGGCGCACCATGACCGTCTCCTACAGGAAAAGGCCGCTGACCTGCAGCAGCCGTTCCACGCGCGGAATGATCTTCTTGTCGGTGACGAAGATAACGAGATGATCTTCAGATTCAATCACTTCATCATGATGCGCCATGATCACGCGCTCGCCGCGCACGATCGCGCCCAGCGTCGCACCCAGTGGCCAGTTGATCTCCTCGACCTTGCGCCCGACGACCTGGCTGGTGGAACGATCACCATGGACGATGACCTCCAGCGCCTCGGACGCACCCCGGCGCAAGCTGTGCGCCGCGTCGACGTCTGCACGACGAACATGCGAGAGGATGTCGCTGATCGCCGCCTCAGCCAGACCAATCACGATATCGATGTTGCTGCGCTCGAGCAGATCGACATAAGCACTTTGGTGAATCAGCGCGACCACACGCGCCGCGCCTGAGCGCTTGGCCAGCAATGAGGCAATGATGTTGCGGTCGTCGCTGGTGGTCGCCGCGACGAACAGATCAACTTCTTCAATGCCTTCGCTCTCAAGCAGTCCGGCATCGCTGACGTCGCCGCGCAGCACCAGCGTGTGCTTGAGAATGCCCGACAGGTATTTTGCGCGAGTCTTGTCGGGTTCGATAAGCTTCACATTCAGACGCCCTTCCAGCGCCGACGCCAGTCGAAACCCGATGTCAGAGCCACCGGCAATCATGACCCGCCTGACCGGTTTGTCCATCTTGCGCAACTCTTGCATCACGTTGCGCATGTCGCCGCTCTCGGACAAGAAGAAAATCTCGTCGCCGTTCCTCACGACGGTTTCGCCATCCGGTCGGACAGTCGCGTTCTCTCTGAAGATCGCGACAATGCGCGCATCGATGTTCGGCAGATGGCGCGGCAGTTCAGAGAGCGGACGGCCGACCAGCAAGCCATCGGCGCGCGCGCGTATCGCTACCAGCCGCACGCGACCATGCGCAAAATCCAGCACCTGCAAGGCTTCAGGAAATTCGACCAGCTTGAGCACATAGTCGGTGATCACCTGCTCAGGGGAGATCATGTGACTGATGTCGAACAGCTCGCCATCGGAGAGTCGCGCATCATTGAAGTATTCGACGGCACGAATACGCGCGACCCGGTCCGGCACATTGAAGAGCACATGCGCAATCCGACAGGCGAGCATGTTGACCTCGTCGACCTCGGTCACGGCAATCAGCAGTTCGCAGTCCTCGATGCCCGCCTCGCGCAACACGGAGGGATGCGCGGCACTGCCCTGCACGGTGCGCAAATCGAACTTGTCGGCAAGTGCCTTGAGGCGCTCCTCATTCAGATCGATGACCGTGATGTCGTTGTCTTCCGAAGCCAGATTCGCCGCTACCGACGAACCCACCTGCCCCGCCCCCAGGATGATGACTTTTCTCATTATTGGTTAAATACCGCGTAACTGACGCGACCGAATTATAGGAGACCCCGGAGCCGTCATTGACATTAATCGACTGTCAAATATGAAATAAATCGGGCAAGCGTCAGACAAGCGCCGCATTGACTCTCAAATAAATGCTCAGTTGATAATTCCCAGCGATTGGGCGCTTGCCCGCAATGCAGCATGACCGACAAATACCGACATCAAATAAACAACTCGCTGCTTTACCAAAATTTATACTGAAAAATTTACTTGTTTAGGTAAGCATCTGTTTATAAACGGATATCACTCAACGCAGCGAGTCGTTGAAAAACCAGTATTCATGCGCTTTTCAGAGAATTCAGCGCATTGTCAGGATTTTATCAAATCTGATTTACCGATTGTCAATTGAGTCTGCAATCAAGTATTCTTGCTCGGCAGTAACATTTATTGTTAGGGGGGAGAAGCATGGCAAAGAACATTCGCTTCGGCGAGTATGTGCAGGCTGTGACTGTCGATTCAGACTCGATCAGCTACTCAAAGATGCTGCCGAAGCCGAAGCTGGACAAAAACGGGAAAGAAATCCCGATGCGTCCGGAAAAACTTCAGCTCACCGGTTCCGACGTATACAACCTGCTGCAGCCGTACCTGAGCGTACGTCTGATGGAGCAGGTGTCCGCGGTGATACCGCTGGCCGCCTATCTGGTGCTGTTTCAGATTTTGGTGCTGCAGCGCTCGATTCTGGGGGCGACCGAAATCACCGCAGGTCTGTTGGCCGTTATCGTCGGCCTGATGATCTTCATGGAAGGCCTGAAGCTCGGCCTGATGCCCTTCGGCGACATCATCGGTAATACCTTGCCGAAGAAACTGCCACTGGTCGGGGTGCTGATTATTGCCGGCCTGCTGGGCATTGGCGTGACCTACGCGGAACCTGCGATCGGCACACTGAAGATCGCCGGCTCGCTGGTCGATCCGACCAAGGCGCCTGCGCTCTTCTACGCGCTGCAGGTGCAGACGGAAACGACCGTTCTGGCCGTGGGTATCGGCGTGGGTGCTGCCGCGGTGATCGGTTCGATGCGCTTCCTGTACAACTGGAGCCTGAAGCCGCTGATCTACCTATCGCTGATTCCGACCACCCTCCTGACCGCTTACTGCGCGATGGATCCGGTGCTGAATTCCATCGTTGGTCTGGCTTGGGACTGCGGTGCGGTAACGACCGGCCCCGTGACGGTGCCACTGGTGCTCGCACTCGGTATCGGTATTGCCTCATCGGGTGGCAAAGGCGACAGCTCGCTGTCGGGCTTCGGCATCGTGACGCTGGCCTCGATCTTCCCGATCGTGGCGGTGCTGATCGTCGGTGTGTATTTCGGAAGCACGGTCTCTGTTGAAGAGATGAATGCCGCCAACCTGGTTGTTGCTGATGCCATGAAAACGGCTGCCGGCGGCGACATGTCCACCTGGGACAAGATCCTGATGGGTCCGATCAAGGATGGCGTGCAGGCGATCGTGCCGCTGGTGATCTTCCTGATGTTCATCCTGTTCGGCATCCTGCGCACGCGTATGCCGAACACTTTCATCATCAGCTATGGTATGGTGCTGTCAGTGGTGGGCATGTGCGTGTTCAACATCGGTCTGCTGTATGGTCTGTCGTCGCTGGGCGATCAGGCTGGCAGCCTGGTACCGGGCGCGTTCCAAACCATCACCCTGCCCGACCGTCTGCTGCTGCCCGGTGACAATCCGGAATATGGCAACCTGTACGGCCCGTTCTGGGGAACCATCATCGCTTGCGTGTTCGCCTGGGTGCTGGGCTTCGGTGCCACGCTGGCGGAGCCTGCGCTGAATGCGCTGGGTTCCACCGTGCAGAACATGACCAATGGCTCGTTCAAGAAGTCGATGCTGATGTATGCCGTCGCTGGCGGCGTGTCCACCGGCATTCTGCTCGGGGTGACCAAGCTGATCTTCGGCTACAACCTGCTCTACATCCTGATCCCCGGTTACATCATCGGCGTGGTCCTGACCATGATGTCCTCGGAAGAGTTCGTCAACATTGGCTGGGATAGTGCGGGCGTGACGACCGGCCCTGTGACCGTGCCGCTGGTGCTGGCGATGGGCCTGGGCATGGGCGGCGCGGTGAAAGCAGTCGAAGGCTTCGGCATCCTGGCCGCTGCGTCGATCGCACCGATCGTCGCCGTGCTCGCGCTGGGCGTCTACGTTCAGTACAAGGTGAAGAAAGAGATGGCTGCCGCGGCAGCCTGACCGGACATCAACGAATCAACAGAAAAAACTACATCCAGAATTAAAAGGGGAACCTAATGGCCAAGCGTAAAGTTACGAATTTGACCGAAGTGGCTCTGATTACCTGCGTGGTGCAGAAAGGCCTTGCAGACACAATCAATGACTCGCTGCTGGAAGTCGGTGTGCAGGGCTCGACCGTGCACCTCGGTACGGGCACCGGCGTGCGTGAGCGTCTCGGTATCCTCGGCGTCGCCGTGGACGTCGAGCGCGAGATCATCTCTGTGCTGGTGCCGCATGACCAGATCGATCGCATCTTCGAGAGAATGTTCCTCGCGGGAAGGCTGGATACACCGGGCATGGGTTACATCTATGTGACCCCGCTGCTGCAGGCGGCCACCTACATTCCGCCGAATCTGCTCAAAGACTAATCACTCTTACGACTGAGAGGACAAGACGATGAGCCAGAACGAACATCCGGACATCCCGTACATCGACTACACGCGTCTGATCACCTGCATCCTGTATGAAGGTGGCGCCATGAAGCTCATGGAGCTGCTGCATCACAAGGGGATCAACGACTGTCATTTTTACAGCGTACGCGGGAACCCGATCGGCCGCGCATCGATGGCAGGCAACCTGCCAGAGATTCCCAAGACCGAGATCCTGCACGCAACCGTGTCCGCCGACCAGGCCGACTATATCTACCGGATGCTGTACGAAGAAGCGAACATGGACGAACAGGGCAAAGGCGTGATCTACGTGAACCGCCTGATCCGCTCCGCTCCCATCTCGCTGCCGGAAGAGTCGCACGTCGGCGCCTGAGGCTAAAGACACGAGACCCTATACAACAGCCACTCAATACAGGAGATATTCATGAGTGATGTCATCAAGAATATGATTGCAAAAAACAAGCGCGCGATTTTTGACGTCGAGGCGATTGTTCAGTTCAACGTCGGTCAGATCCAGGTGGCGCGAAGCACCATCGAAGAAAACATCACCGACGCCCAGCAGAGCTACCTGATTAACGCCGCCGGTAACCGCGAGCTGATCATGCGCACCACGGACGATGTGTTCCGTAACCGCCTGATGATGATCGAGCAGCTGACCCCGACCAACGCCGACCAGGAAGCCTTCCAGCTGTCGATGGCCAACCGTGTGAAGGTCGAATACCTCGACCATCGCACCAAGATCAATCGCAAGATGGCCTCGATCGCGCTGAAGATGGCGGAAGCCATCCGTGCGCTGGGCGAAGTCAGTCAGACCTTCTACGAGCTGAACGAAGAGATGGTCAACTACATCGACGAAGTCGCTGATACCAATGGCCAGTGGCTGGACGGTGAGCTCAAGCAGCAGATGGAATCGGCCTCGCATCATGGCAACGAGACCCGTGTGATGGAGATCGAGGAAGTGGTGCGCACCATCCGGTCCAGCTCGACCGAGACTCGCAAGATGATCGATGACACCTTCCGCGATGCTGGCGAGCTGAAAGAAAAGCTCAACAACATCCAGGATGCCGGTAACGAGATGCGTGATCAGGTGATCTCGCTGCGCGAAAAAATCGACGCGAACCAGAAGCGCGTGTCGGAACATATCGCCGGCTAATGACCACGTGCTGGCCGCTGCACGCGGCCAGCACGTACCGGAGCTGCCTCGCAAGCTTCGTCAGAATCAGAAAGCTCAGGCTGGCGATGCCAGCCTTTGCCGTTTATTGAACCACCCCGGCAGTACCCTGCTACAGACCGCAAGACAACATCATGCAATCACTCCAGCGTCGCCTCATGGAGATCCTCGACGGATCTGCCCACGACAATGCCAGCAAGTTCGTCGAATGGCTGATCACCATCGTCGTCCTTACCAACTGTGCCGCGGTCATTCTGGATTCCGTCCCCGAGATCCACGCAGAGTACAAAGACGTGTTCCACGAGTTCGAATTCTGGAGCGTGATGTTCTTTACCGCCGAGTATCTGCTGCGGTCATGGTCCTACGGTGCGCGCTACACGCCCGAAGAAGGCGGCGCGTGGAAAGGTCGCAAGGAATACATGTTCAGCTTCTTTGGCCTGATCGATTTTTTTGCGACCGCGCCGCACTACGTGCATGCGTTCTTCCCGTATCTGGACCTGCGCGTGCTGCGCGTGCTGAGGCTGCTGCGTATCCTGAAGCTGTCCAAATACAACAGCGCGTTGCAGGATTTATTCCACGCCGTGATGTCAGAGAGAAAGGCGTTTACCTCGGCCCTGTTCCTGCTGCTGATTGCCACGATCGTGTCAGCGTCGCTGATGTACTTTGCCGAGGGCCACAATCAGCCGGAGCATTTCGGCTCCATCCCGGCCTGCATCTACTGGGCGATCATTACCATCACCTCCGGCTACGGCAACGTGGAAGAGCTGACGCCGGTCGGCGACATCATCGCGCTGATGACCGGCTTTTTGGGCGTCTGTATGGCGGCAATCATGACCGGTATCGTCGCCTCGGCGTTCTCGAACCAGATGTCACGCAAGCGCGCCGCGTTCGGCCAGCAGCTGCGCGAGGCACTCGCCGATGGCGTGATCACCGACGCCGAATCCGAAGTGCTGGAGCGCCTGAAGCGCCAGTATCGTCTGAGCGACGATACCGTCAAGAGCATGATGGAAGAGGCACGGAAAGAGCTGGCGAAAGGCTCCTGATTGGTCCGGGGCGTGCCCGCGCCCCGGTCGACCATCCCTCTCCGGCCTCGCATTATCGGGCCAGTCACCGTTAATATGATGACACGGGACTCACCTGCGCCAGCAAGTCCCGCCCCCGTCGATCCCGCCAGCCTACCCGACGCAAGCAGCCCGACTGTCTGAGACTTGCTTCGGGATCAAGAATTGTCAAGCACCGCTTTACGTTTTTTTCCTTAATGTTTACAATTAAGGAGTGCAAGGAGGACAATTAATTATGGAATTCCCTCAATTGGCCAAAGTCGGCCGCCTGATCATGGCCAATCCCTCAAATGTGGCGATTCGCTTTGCGCAGGCCGAAGGCATCAGCCGGCAAGCGGCAAGCGCGCGCCTAGCTGCACTAAAAAAAGCGGGCGTGATCGATGTTCAGGGTGTGGGGCGCGGAGTCCGATATGTCATTCTGGAACTCGCTCATGATGTCCGGACTTATACGGTCAAGGGACTGTCGGAAGACCGGGTCTGGCGAGAGCAATGCGCGCCGCTGATAAAAGATTTGCCCGACAATGTGCGCGGCATCTGGCATCACGGAATCACCGAAATGGTGAATAACGCTATCGATCATTCTGGCTCCGACATCGTGGAGGTTGGCATGACCAGAAACGCCCTATTGACCCGGGCTTGGGTGGCGGATCACGGCGAAGGAATTTTCCTGAAAATTCAACGCGCACTGGATCTGTATGATGCGCGCGAATCGATCCTGGAACTCGCCAAAGGAAAATTCACGACCGATCCTGTTAACCATTCGGGCGAAGGCATTTTCTTCTCTTCGAAAATGTTTGATCGCTTCACCATTCGTTCAGGCACACTTTTTTTCTCGCACGATGGTGACCAGCCTGACATGCTCTCTGAAGAAAACGATCTGGGAACGGGTACCATCGTGACGATGGAACTGGAAAACGACTGCGAACGCACCACCAAGGAAGTCTTTGACCGCTTTGCACTTCCCGAAGAATATTCATTCGCAAAAACGCTTGTGCCGGTGAGACTCGCCCAGTACGAGGGTGAAAAATTGGTGTCGCGTTCCCAGGCAAAACGGCTGACCCGCCGCTTCGAACGATTTCAGACCGTGATTCTGGATTTTTCCGGCGTCGAGGAGATCGGTCAGGCATTCGCAGATGAAGTATTCAGGGTGTTCAAGTCAGCCCACCCGCAGATCACGATGACGCCCATCAGAATGTCCGACGCTGTTCGCTCAATGATTGAACGAGCAGAGCTCAAGCTAAAGGAAAAATAGACTGTTGAGATCATCCTCGGTGGGCGTCCGGGGCCTCAGCGCTTTCGCCAGCCTCCGGCACCACTGCCCGGCTGGCGATCTTGCCAATCGTCAGACCCTGCACAAGGATGGACGCGACCACGATGCCATAGGTGAGCGCCAGCACGATATCCCGCTCCGGCCCCTGTGGCAGCGACAGCGCCAGCGCCACCGAGATGCCGCCCCGCAGCCCGCCCCAGGTCAGCACCACGCCTGCGCCGCGCGGCAGATTGAAATAGCCGGGCGCGGCCATCACCGGCACCCAGACCGTGAGCGCACGCGCCACCAGCGTCAGCGCGACCATCACCACAGCGGCCATCAGCAGATTGATCGAGAAAGCAATCAGCAGCACTTCCATGCCGATCAGCACGAACAGGACCGCATTCAGGATATCGTCGATCATCTCCCAGAACATGTCGACGTACTGACGCGTGGTATGCGACATCGCGTACTCGCGGCCATGATTGCCAACCACCAGACCAGCCACGACCATCGCCAGCGGTCCGGACACATGCAGCTTGCTAGCCAGCAGATAGCCGCCCATCACCGAGGCCAGCGTCAGCATCACCTCGACCTGGTAGTTGTCGATGCTGGCCAGCAGACGGAACGTGAGGTAACCTAGCAGCAGCCCGTACAGCAGCCCGCCGCCCGCCTCGTGCATCAGCATGCCTAGGCCTTCGTCGAAGCTGGGCAGCTTGCCCATCACGAGCATGCCCATCAGGATCGAAAAGATCACCACGCCCACGCCATCATTGAACAGGGATTCGCCGGCGATCACCAGTTCGAGATTCTTGGGAATGCCCGCCGATTTGAGAATGCCCATCACCGCGATCGGGTCGGTAGGAGAAATCAGTGCGCCGAACAGCAGGCAATAGATCAAGGGCAGCTGGATGCCCAGCAAGGGCAGCACGGTCCACGCCGCGAAACCCACAATAAAGGTTGACAGCAACGTCGAGAAAAACGCCAGCCCTAGCACCTGCCAGCGATAGGCCTTCAGCTCGGAGAGATCAATGTGTAGCGCGCCGGCAAACAACAACAGCGACAGCATGCCCTGCATCAGCACATTGGAAAAATCGATGGCCTTGAGCATGGCCTCCATCTGCAAATGCAGACCGAAATCCACGCCGACCAGATCGAGTCCGACAATGAGCAGCGACAGGCCCAGCGATGTCGCCATCACGCCGATGGTGATCGGCAGACCAATATAGCGAAAGTTGATATAGGCAAGCAGCGCGGTGAGGACCAGACAGGTCGCAGTGATCTCCAGCATGGCAGCGGTATGTTGTAATTTTTGTAATGGAGTGCGCATTCGCCGCGCACACCGCAAGCATAACCGCTCCGGCGTTTCCTACCGGAAAAACTTTGACTGCGAGAGATTCAATGCATCAGCGACATCTGCACCACATAGGCGAGGGCCCCTGACAAATAGCCGATCATCGCCAGCCAGCTGATTTTTTTCAGGTACCAGACAAAATCGATGCGCTCCAGCCCCATCGCCGCGACCCCCGCTGCAGAACCGATCACAAGGATGGAACCGCCGGTGCCGGCGCAGTAGGCAAGGAACTCCCACAGAAAGCTGTCGGTCGGGTACTGGCCCAGGTCATACATGCCCATGGCGGCAGCGACCAGCGGCACGTTATCGACAATCGCGCTGACCATGCCGATCAGCAGAACGATCAGATCTTCACGTCCCACGGTGTCGTTCAGCCAGCCCGCCAGTGCGGGCAAAATGCCCGAATGCTCCAGCGTGGCGACCGCGAGCAGGATGCCGATGAAAAAAACGATCGAGGCCATATCGATGCGGTTGAGCGCACTGGTGAGATTCAGATGCTCTCGCTCTTCCTCGGTCTTGGTGCCATGCAGGATATCGCCGACCAGCCACAGCAAGCCCAGACCGAGCAGCACGCCCATGAAAGGCGGCAGGTGCGTGATGGTCTTGAATGCGGGCACCGCAATCAGCACCCCCAACCCGAGGAAGAACATGATGTTGCGTTCGCGCGCGGAAGTCGCCCCCATGCCGTCCATCGCCGGATCGCGGGCGGGCTCGGTCACGGTCTGGCCGCGCACCATGTAACTGATGACGGCCAGCGGCACCAGCAGGCTGATCAGTGAAGGAATGAACACGGCGGACATGATTTTCGATGCGGTGATCTGTCCGCCTATCCACAGCATGGTGGTCGTGACATCACCGATCGGCGACCATGCGCCACCGGCATTGGCCGCGATGATGATCATGCCCGCAAACAGCAGGCGCTGATCACGCGAGTCGACCAGCTTTTTCACCAGCGACACCATCACGATGGCGGTGGTCAGATTGTCGAGTACAGCACTCAGAAAAAATGTCACGACACAGACCAGCCACATCAGGGCCGCGACGCTCGCCGTGCGAATGCGCTCGGTAACCACCTCGAAACCGTTGTGCGCATCGATGACTTCGACAATCGTCATCGCGCCCATCAGGAAGAACACGATCTGCGCAGTGCCCACCAGCGTTTCGGACAGATGTTCGCCCACATGGCCACCATCGGCCATCAGCGAGTAAATGCTCCACAACAGCCCTGCGCCCAGCAGCGCCGAGGCCGATTTGTTGATCCGTATCGGATGCTCGAACGCGATGGCAGCGTAGGCGATAACGAAGACGACGATCAGCGCGGTGTTCATTGCATTCCCTTGGGTATCGGCGGGCACCGCCGTCGGCGGGAGCCATTGTTATGAATTTTGTTATTCAGGCAAGTGAAAAGACGCGGCAGTGTAAATCAGCGACCGGTGCGAGGGCAAGACAACTGTACCCGACTGGCGCGCGTCATCGTCAAGATGCCAACAGGGGTCGAAAAACGCTTGACGGACCGCTGCGGAATCAGATGGCTTCCGCGAGGCGGTAGCCTACCCCGGGTTCCGTGATCAGCAGCGCAGGCCGGGCAGGATCGGTCTCCAGCTTGCTCCGGAGCTGGGCCATGTACAGCCTCAGATAATGGGTATGTTCAACGAACTCAGGCCCCCAGACATCCTGCAACAGCTGCCGGTGCGTGACGACCTGTCCCGTCTGACGAACCAGACGTGCCAGCAAACGGAATTCGGTGGGAGTGAGCCGCACGCTCTCGCCCTGTCGCAGCACGCGGCGGCGGACAAGATCAATCTCGATCTCCCGATGCCGGTACACATCGATCGTCTCGCTGTCGGCAACACGCCGGTGCCGCAGCGCGACCCGCAGGCGCGCCAGAAGCTCGCTGATACTGAACGGCTTGACCAGATAATCGTCCGCCCCCGCATCGAGCAGGTGCACTTTGCTGTTATCGTCGTAGCGCGCCGAGATGATGATGATCGGCAGCGAGGTCGACCATGAGCGCACCCAGCGGATCAGCTGCTCGCCCTCGCCATCAGGCAGACCCAGATCCACGATCACCAGATCGGGCGCTGATGGGGCGGGTGGAGGGCTCATTGCACTGAACCGGGCGGTGCCCTCGGCGAGGCTTCCCGTCTGCGCGACGCGGTAACCCTCGGTCTCCAGCGCCTGCGCCAGCATCTGCCGCAACGCGCGGTCATCCTCTACCAACAGCACCGAGCGCTGGATCATTCAAGCGCCTCCAGCGGCGCCGGGGCCTCCTCTGGCAGCGGCTTGAGCGGAAACGTCACCCGCACCTGCGTGCCGCCTGTCGCAGACGCCTCGATGCCAATGCGCGCGCCATGCGCGAGCGCAATCGCCCGGCACACGGCAAGACCCAGACCCACGCCTCTGCGCTCGCGATTGCCCGGCCCGCTGTCGACAGGCTGTCCGGGATGCTCCAGCCGCTGGAAGGCATCGAACACCTTATCGCGCCACTCGGCAGGAATGCCGGGGCCCTCGTCCGCGACCCGCAGCAACAGCTCATGCGCATCGCTCTCGGCATCGATACGGATGGGAGCATTGTCAGGCGAATACTTGAGACTGTTGATCAAGAGATTGTCCAGCATTTGCAATATCAGAATCGCGTCGCAATAAAGTAGCGGCAAGCCCGGCGAAAATGACAAGACGATGCTCGCCGACGGAAAACCGCGCTGCAAGCGTGCGGCTGCCACGCCTGCCAGCTCCTCCAGCGATTCCCAGTTCAGGTTCAGTGCAATACCCTGACTGCTCAGGCGCACCAGTTGCAAGGTACTGGTCGTCATGCGGTTCAGATGTTCGGCCTCCGCGATAATGGTATCGGCCAGTGCTGCTGTTTTTTCGGGTGAATATTTGGACGCTTGCTCGCTCAGTGCCGAAGCGGCGCCGATGATGGTCGCCAGCGGTGTGCGGTAATCATGCGATATCGAGGTCAGCAGAGTGTTCCGCAACACCTGACTGTTGGCTTTTTCCAGTGCTTCGGCCGCCAGACGCACGGCCTCGGCTCGCTCGAACTCGGCCCCAAGCACATCGCACAACGATGTCAGGTGCGACCGACCGAAGCGCTGAAAACTGGCATACCCCTCGTCTGACACGCAGACCGCTCCCAACATTCCGGCCTTTGAAAGAATGCGCATGCAGAGCGATGATTCTCCCGGATGGTCGCCGACGGAATGATCATCGGCACCGGCACCATCGATCAGACGCCGCAGCTGCTTGCTAACGCGGATGGGTGGATTGCCCAGAAAAAGCACCTCGCTGTCGCCATCGGTTCGACCCGAAGCGGCCAAGCCTGCCGGGCGATTGTGCAGTATCGCGTAGGCGGGTGCCCCGGTGGATTCCCGCAGGATCTGCAGCAGGGTCTCGATACCAGAGACCAGATCATCGCTTTCACGAAAACCCTCGCTCAGTCGCCGCAACTGCGTGACGCGCTCGGTCTGCAAGGCCTCGCTGGCGACCGCACGTCGCAGCCGCGCGGTGAGCGTGCTGACCAGGGTACTGACGACCAGGGTGGTCGTCACCAGCAGCAGATCTTCTCTGACGCTGTGCCAGAAATCGAGACGAGGATCGACAAAAAAGAAACTGAAAAAGGCCACCGACGCGACATGGATCAGCAAGGAAGGCAACGGCCTGAGCCAGACACCGGCCGCAGCGCTACCCAGCACCAATACCAGCGCCAGGTTAGGCATGGAGATCCGCTCATCCAGCCATGCCATCGACGCCCAGGCCAGACACCAGACAAGCAGGCCTTTCCAGCCGTTGGAGTGGGTGCGCGAATCAGACGGAGCGGAAAACATGGCGGCGACGTTGCAGACCCAGAGAGTGATAAATAAAACCGTATTATCCCTCGGAAGTCATACCCTTCAGCTCGCCGGGACGGATGCATTCCCCGTATCCGCCGACAATGATTCAGCCTGCGCGGTCAAGTGCGAAACTGCTCGGTCTGTGCACCTGTGAAGGGGCCTCAAAGCGCGCGGCGTGACCCGCGCATCAGCAAACGCATCAGATTGCAGACCACTTCGCGCTCCGGCGCGGACAGCGACTGATAAGCCTGCAATACATCTCTCTCGTTCATTCGCTCTTCCGCCTGATTGTCCGAAGGCTCAAGCATCGTGCCCTGCCCCAGCAAGAGCCAGGCAGATGACACGCCGAGCATTTTTGCCAATGCATTGAGGTGTGACTGCGTCGGTATGGATTCTCCCAGCAGCCAGCGCCTCGCGCCATGCATGGAGATGACGTCGCCCTCGCTATGAAGATTGAAGTATCGGGCCAGTGTGGTCGGGCTATCGTCGAGGCCTGCATGGGCCAGTGCCTGTATCAGCCGCTTGGCAAAATCCGATCGAAGTTTTTGTATTGCATTGGTCATGCGGGAACTTTGCCCTCCCTGTCGTTAGGAAAGCATAAGTATTCTGTCAGGAAGGTGACAGAATGATTGATTAAGCCCTCAAAAAATTAATTCAAGTGCTGCAGCGGAAAAAATTTTTTGATTGACATTGCAGACAACACAGATTGACCAATACTCAAGCTTCGCAGCAGTCGCTCACGGTGACCGCCTGTGAATCTGGCTTGACGTACGGATGAAGTTTGATAAAACACGCAAATTTTTCGGTTTGACGAAAAACGGTTGACCCGACACACGAGGCCAATCAATCTGGCGCACTGAAAAAAAGTCGTGCATGATTTCCGTAGAACAACTTTTAAAAGCAGATCCATCAGACTCGCACGCTGAGCTGATGTGCTCGCTACAGGGAGTCCGTCATGCAGACCGAAAGCCTCGATGCGCCACCTGTCGTCCAGGGCGACACGTCCAATGCCGTCTCACTGAAGGACGATGCCAAGCCTGTCTATTTTGGATGGCGCGACATGATCTTCATCGTCGCCGCGCTTGTCGTGGCGATCACCGTCGCACGGCTTGGCCTGTCCACCTGGACCGATGGCAATCGCACCGAAGCCGTCAAAGCCCAGGGTGAAACCGTTGCGAGCTGGATGGCAGAACAGGGCAAGCTCCGGGAGTCTGGACAAGCCAGCGATGTCGCTGCGTGCAATCTCGCCGACACGCACTGGTCGGAGTGCCGGGATGCGCTGATCGCCACCGGCGGGCCCTTCGCCGATATGCGAAATCAGTTCAATGCATCCGATGCTGTGTTTTCAACGAGCTGCGACCGCACACGGCTGGAAACCCAAGGCAGTCTGATCCTCGAGAAAGGCACACCAAAGCCACCGGATGGCAGCAGCCTGGCCTACAGCCCACTCAGCGACGACGAGCTCCTTGTCGAGCCTCTGTCATTGCGGCTGTCCATCTGCGGACGCGGCTTCTCTGTGATTCATGTCGCTGAGTTCCGTTTCTGAGACGTACAAGCCAATAAAAACATGACGAGCCGTACTAGCGGCCAACTGACATTCCGGGGGGAAGGTATTTCATGGAGATGAGCCACGACACGGATCACCGACCGCCAGTCACACTGAGAAATTTCATTTATGCGTGGCTGTTCGATGCGTCGAATCCCAATAATCTGCAGCGGGAATTCGATCGCTGGATCTCCATTCTTATCATCGCCAATCTGGTCAGCATACTGGCTGAGCATGTGCCGGCGGTCTACGAGCCGCACAAATTCCTGTTCCATGTGTTCGACCAGTTCTCATTGGCGGTCTTCACGATGGAATATCTGCTGCGCCTGTTCGTGGCACCGGAAGATCCGGAATTTGCGCGCTCCCGCATGCCGCGGCTACGCTATATTTTCAGCCCGTATGCGCTGATCGATCTGGCGGCGATCCTGCCGTTCTATCTCAGCTCGTTCATTGCGATGGACTTGCGCATGCTGCGTACCCTGCGGCTACTGCGGCTGTTGAAGCTCTTCCGTGTGGTTGTCCCGGCCGTACAGGAATTTCGCCGCCTGAACGAGGGCCGTACCTTCCGCCAGCAAGTGTACGCCGCGCTGAATCCGACACCGACCAGCGGCAAGCTGCAGGAGCTGCTCGATACCTTCATCGTCTGGTGGGTGTTCATCTCGGTGGTGTCGGTCGTGCTGGAGTCGGTAGAGTCCATCCACTATGTGCTGAACGTGCAGTTCATCGTGGTGGATGCGATCGCCGTGTTCATTTTCTCGATGGAATACATCTTCCGTCTGTATTCGTGCGTGGAAGATCCGGAATATCGTGGCTTGGGCGGTCGGTTCGAGTACGCCCGACAGCCCATCGTGATCATCGATCTGCTGGCTATCGTTCCCTTCTTTCTCGAAAGTCTGCTGCATCAGGTCTTCGATCTGCGTTTCCTCCGGATATTCCGCCTGATGCGACTGCTGAAACTGACCCGCTACACGACCTCGACCGGCACCCTGCTCAAAGCGCTGAAGCGGGAATGGCCAGTGATTGGTGCATCGACCTTCATCATGATCCTGCTGGTCATCCTCACGGCCAGTCTTGGTTACCTGTTCGAGCATGAGGCCCAACCAGATAAATTCGAGAACATTCCGCAATCGATTTACTGGGCGGTGGTCACGCTGGCGTCCGTGGGTTATGGCGATATCTCTCCGGTAACCCCGGTAGGTCGCCTGATGACGATCATCATGGCGCTGGTCGGCATCGGCATCTTCGCGGTGCCGGCCGCGATCTTGTCGACCGCCTTCAACGATCAACTGCACAAAGACCGGGAAATGATGCATGCGGAACTGCTGCACTTCATGAAAGACGGCAACCTCTCTGATGAACATCGTGCGCAAATACTTCGCGAAGCCCAGGAGCTGCACATCTCGCCCGAGGAGGTTGACTTGCTGATTGAAAGAGTCCGTCTCGAGCGAGAGGAACAGGCGCGCGGCGCACTGCCTCTGGAGCTGATGCGCGAACAGCCGGAGATCGCTTTCGAGCAGTTCCGGATCGCAGTCTCCAACCTGCGGCAGATTGCCGCGACGGGCAATGAGGTTCAAATGCAAACACTGTTCGAGACCCCGGGACGCGCAACGGAGGATGAACGCGCAATCTGGCGCCAGTTGAAACGCTGACGGCGACCTCCCTGCCGGGATGCTGCCCCCGGCAGGGAAATGCCGGCCCCACGTCAGGACATCAGATAAAAAGCAATGCCCAGCGTAATGCCCAGCAGCGTCAGAATAAAGCCCGTGTGATCTTTGCGTGGCAAAGGCAGATCCGCTGACGGCGGTTGCAGATGGCTCAGCAAACGGTGCTGGAAGCGACGGGATGACTGCATCAGTGTATTGATCAGAACAAAACGCATGAAGGTCCTCCGTGAGAATGATTCAACCAAACAGCACTGCATATCGACCTGGCCTTATCGAAGAGTGAACGACAAATCCGAGCGACTGCAGCCTGACCTTATTTTGCATCAGTAACGACAACCAGTACATCGGCCATTCATAAAAATAGTCTAAAAAATCCTTTTGATTCCTTTATTTTTTCTGCGATGCGCGACATCGGCATCGCAGGCTTTATCTCGTCTTTTGGCCTCCTGAATTCATGAAACACACCCTGATGAAGATCCTCGATGGATCTTCCTATAACCTTTACAGCAAGCTCGTCGAATGGATAATCACCCTGGTCGTTCTGACCAATTGCGCTGCCGTCGTATTGGATTCGGTTCCGGAAATTCATGCGCAATACAGAGATTTTTTTCATGAATTTGAATTCTGGAGCGTGATGTTCTTCACCAGCGAATACGTGTTGCGCTCCTGGTCATATGGCGCACGTTACCCGCGCGATCAGGGCGGCGCATGGAAAGGCCGACGCGAGTACATGTTCAGCTTTTTCGGGCTGGTAGATTTTTTTGCGACCGCGCCGTTTTATCTGCACTTCATGTTTCCTTACCTGGATTTGCGCGTGCTCCGCGTGCTGCGGCTGCTGCGGATCCTGAAGCTCTCCAAATACAACACCGCACTGCAGGATTTGTTTCATGCGATCGCGTCCGAGCGCAAGGCCTTTACCTCAGCCCTGTTCCTGTTGGTGATCGCCACGATCGTCTCGGCCTCGCTCATGTACTTTGCGGAAGGCCATCATCAGCCTCAGCATTTCGGCTCCATTCCGACCTGTATTTACTGGGCAATCGTGACCATTACCTCGGGCTATGGCAATGTGGAAGATCTGACACTGGCCGGCGAGATCATTGCGCTGGTCACCGGTTTTCTGGGAGTCTGCATGGCCGCGATCATGACCGGTATCGTGGCCTCGGCTTTTTCCAATCAGCTGTCACGTAAAAAGGCAGCGTTCGGTCAGCAGTTGCGCGAGGCTCTGGCCGATGGCGTCGTCACCGAGGCTGAGCAGGAAGTGCTGGAACGCTTGCGCCGTCAGTACCGTCTGAGCGAAGAAACGGTCACCAGCATCATGGACGAAATCCGGAAAGAGCGAGAGACAGCGGCGGCCAGCAGCTAGCTGGCCTGTACCCGCCACGCTGCCAGCGCACCACCGTGCACAAGCACGCCCTCAGGCGGCGACGGCAGGTGCCTGATACAGCGGCTCCACCCTGCCCTCCGCGTCCACCCGGTAGCAGCGCAGATCCAGATTGAACACCTCGGGCTTGACGATGGACTTGCCCATCAACATGCGCGCGCATTCCTGTATGCCCTCCGGCACTGAAGGATGCGGGAAGATCAGTTCCGCCAGCTTGTGGACGCCCTCGCCCAAGGCGATCATCAGCGCGATGGCCTGACTGGTGCTGGAGGCGTGGTTGCCCATCACCCGCATGCCAAGGATCTTCATCTCGTCGTCATCCGTGACGAGGATCTTGAAGAAACCAGATGTCTTGCCCATTGCAATCGCGCGGTTGATATAGCGGTAGTTCATCACCGCCACCCGGTAGGGAATTTTTTTCTTGCGCGCCTGCGTCTCATTGAGCCCCACAGCGGCCACTTCGGGATTCAGGAACATGATGGTCGAGATATTCTCGTAGATCAGCTCGTGCGCCGGATCGCCGAAGATGCGCTCCACCGCATAGCGCCCCTCCAGCTCACCGACATTGACCAGCGAGATATCGGCCGTGAAATCGCCGACCGCGTAAATGTTCGGCACCGTGGTCTGCGTATCGTCATCGATGCAGTAGCCGCGCTCGTTCAGCTTCACGCCGGCGTTTTCCAGACCGAGATTCTCCGTGTTGGCTACTCGCCCTACCGACACCAGCGCATGATCGACGGTGTGCGTCTCGCGCCGCCCGTCCTTGTAGTTCAGCACATACTCGACACGGCCATTGATAATCTTCATCGATTCCAGCGACGAACCGCGGTGGATGACCACACCGTTTTTCTCCAGGTTGGCCGCCAGCGCATGCGAGATATCCTCGTCCTCAAACGGCAGGATGCGCTCTTCTTTATCGATCAGATAGACCTTGGTGCGACCGTAGTTGGAGAAGATGGTGGCGAATTCGCAGCCGATCACGCCGGCACCCAGGATCACGATGCTTTTCGGGAAATCCGGCAATGAGGCAATGCCATCGCTGGTGAGGATGATTTTTTCATCGATCGGAATATCCGGCAGGTAGCGAGGCCGGCTGCCGATCGCCAGCACCATATGCTCGGCGCGGATGACCTCGGTGCCGCCCTCATTCAGCGCGATCTCGATCTCGTGCGCATTGAGCAGCTTGCCGTGACCCTGAAACTCCTCCAGCTGGCCTTTGCGCCGGAAATGATTGACCTGCTCGCGCAACTGACCGTGCTTGCTGCCCACCGCGCGGTGCATCTCGTTGATGACCGCCGAAAAACTCAGTTCGCAATCATGAACGGTATAGCCATAGCCGGTATGCCGGGTCTGCTTATAGAGCTCGGACATTTCCCACAAGGTCTTGGAAGACAGCGCGCCATTGAAAATTCCCGCACCGCCCAGCTTACCGCGCTCAATCAGCGCGACCCGCTTGCCAAAATCCAGGCCGCGCATGGCGGCGGCAAATCCGGACGGTCCGCCACCAATGACGACCAGATCAAAGGTTTTCATCGTTCCCCCTCAAGTTCCTGGCACATGAGCCAGATGCGAATGAGCGTTACTCTCAGTTCGACGGGCGCTCCCGGTCGATCTGTTCCCAGATCGTGCGATCGAGATCAGTCGCATGCCCCGGACGTTGAAGCTGGCGGCTGATGTAGTCATTGTCGGCGACTGCCGCAAGCTCGCGCAGTCGTGATACCAGTATCCGGTACTGCGCCAGCGCAAATTCGGGATTGCTGGCTGCGAGCGACAAGGCCTCATACTCGCTACTCGGCGTCTCGGTCGGGTCACTACCCGCCTCGATCTGGGCGATCAAATCCTTGATTTCCGCCTGCGTCAGGTGATGCTGCCGCGCATGGAGGATGAACTCTTCTCGCGCGTGATCAGTGAACTCGGCTGCGCGCGCCGCCGCCAGCAGTTCGCCCTTGATGCGTTCGCGGTTCAGCCGCAGCTGATCGGTAAAACCCGAGGCCATGATCGCGGCCGGGATCGCGAAAATGCCGATGCCGACCAGGGCAAGGATCACCGTGATCAGACGCCCGCCGGGCGTGACGGGCGAGATATCGCCGTAACCCACGGAGGCCAGCGTGATCACTGCCCAGTAGATTGACTGCGGTATGTTCTCGAACTTGTCCGGCTGCGCATCGCGCTCGAGCAGATAACCGAAGGCTGCCATCATGAACACCAGCAGCGCGATCATGAACATGGCGGCCATCAGCACCGGGACTTCCTTGCGGATGACTGCGAACATGGTGTCACTGGCGCTCGAGTAGCGACCAAGCTTCAGCAGTCGCACCATACGAACGATTCGCAGGAAGCGCAGATCGAGCGCGCCACCGAACAACAGCTCCAGCATGAAAGGCAGAATGGCCACGAGATCCAGCAAGCCGGACGGCGATTTGAAGAACCGCCAGCGCTCGATCAGGGAACCTTGCTCAGGATGCTCCTCCGGGTACGCGTAGAGCCTCAGGGAATACTCGATGGCGAACACCGTAAAGGACACGATATCCAGCACCGCAAAATGGTCCGCAAAATGCACATTGATGCTCTCGACGGACTCCAGCACGATCGAGAGCACCGACGCCACGATCCAGAAGATCAGGAACAGCTCGATCGCCTGATTCAGCTTGCCGCCGTAGTCGCTGGGGAACAGCAATGCATGCACTTTCTGTCGAAGGGTACGGCCACGGTTGAGCAGCGCAAACTCACGGCTGCCCTCGATGAAGACCTGCGTGATCTTCAAAATCCGCAGCATCCTCAGCACCCGCAGCACGCGGGTATCGAGCGCCAGTAGCAGGCCGACAAAAAACGGGAGGATGGCGAGCAGATCGATCATGCCCAGCCAGCTGCTCACGTATGCCCATCGGGGCGACCGCTCCGAGGCGAATTCCGGATCTTCGGGCGCCAGATACAGGCGCAGCAGGTATTCGATGGTGAAGATCGACACCGAGAACACATCGAATGCATGGAACGCATCACGATGCTCGGCATAGATGGCCGGCGCCGATTCGAGCAGCAGCGCGAACAGGTTCAGCAGGATCAGGATCAGGATGAAACGGTTGATCGATGCGCGCGCACCGGTCTCTGACTGCTCGTCGAGGAGCAGTTCATACATCCGGCGGCGCAGGCTGTTGACCGCCGGCTGCCTTGTTGGGTCTGCGTGCATGAGAAGGATACCGGCATAATCGCCAGCAGAAAAATGTTATTGAAATGTTCAGTACGTGTCGCTAATTGCAAAAATGCGCGATGAGTGTAGCCGCCCGAATTCAGGATTGGCAATCACTCAACGCGGCTTAATCAGCCATTAAAATATCAAAATAAAAATAAATACCCTCGATCTCGCATTTCTTGTCCAGTTAATTCAATATCGGCAAAAAACACGAGGCATGCAGGCTGCACTCGACGATATAATATTGTCGCTTCGCTATCCGACCTGGCCGATCGCCCTGCACCGGGGCCTGCAACCAATAATGGCCATGCATCGTTTTTGATTAGACTCGCAACAATGACTCGACACCGGGAAAACCGGTCTACTATTGCTATACATGAAATCCCTGCAGACACGCGTTTACGAACTCCTTGAAGGCTCGGTACACAACAAAGCCGCCCGCTATTGCGAGATATTCATTGCGTCCGTCGTTGTATTGAACGTGCTGGCGATTATTCTGGAGTCGGTGCACGAGCTGCATGAGGCCTACGAAACGTATTTCCATATTTTCGATGTCGCCAGCGTGATGGTGTTCACGGCGGAATATATCTTGCGCGTGTGGTCGTATGGTGTGAAATACAAGGCTGAACAGGGCGGCGCCTGGCGCGGACGCAAGGAATATATTTTCAGCTTTTACGGATTTATTGATTTTTTTGGCACCGTGCCGTTCTATCTGCAGCTGCTGATGCCGGGCATCGATCTGCGCTTCCTGCGACTGTTCAGGCTGATGCGTATCTTTAAGCTCTCGCGCTATAACAGCGCGCTGACCGATCTGATCGAAGCCGTGCGCTCCGAGCGCGACTCGTTCACCTCGGCCCTGTTCCTGCTGCTGATCTCCTGCCTGCTGTGCTCGTCGCTGATTTATATCGCCGAAGGGCACCTGCAGCCGGAGATCTTCCCGTCGATCCCGGCAACCATGAAGTGGTATCTGCTGACCATTATCTCCGGCTGGGGCAACGTCGATCCGGTGTCCGTTTTCGGGGTGGTGCTGGTGGTGATGACACAGGTACTGGCCATTGCACTGGCTGCGATCCTGACCGGTGTCGTGGCGACTGCCTACACTACCCAGGTCGAACGCCGTGAAGTGCTGTACGAGACACAGATTCGCGAGGCGCTGGCTGACGGCATCGTGACCGAAGAAGAGCAAATGCAGCTGGAGCTGATGAAGAAGCAGTTTGGCATGAGCGACGAACAGGTCGAGGCGATCGCCCGTCAGGTTCGCGAGGAAAAAATGCATCAAGAGCAGCAGGAACATCGTCGTTTTGCCACCTGAGCAGCACCGGACGGCACAACCAGCCACGAATTAAAAAAACGCCGACAAACCAGCCGGCCATGCAAAGCCGGCACCCAGGGGGAACAACATGATTGAATTTATCCAGCAACTCAACTGGGTGGTGATCGGGCAGATCATCCTGATCGATATCCTGCTGGGCGGGGACAATGCGATCGTCATCGCGCTGGCCTGCCGGCACCTGCCTGAAGATATGCGCATGAAAGGCATCGTCGGCGGCGCGATCGGCGCCATCGTTGCCCGCATCGTGCTGATCGCTTTTGCCGTCACGCTGCTGACCCTGCCCTATCTGAAACTCATCGGCGGCGTACTGCTGCTGTGGATAGGCGTGAAGCTGCTGGTCGGTGAGGATGAGGGTGACGAAGACATCGACGGCGGTGACCGCCTGATGACCGCGATCAAGACCGTCGTCATTGCTGACCTGGTGATGAGCATTGATAACGTGATCGCCGTGGCGGCCGCTGCCGAGCAGGCACACGCTGAACACAAGATGTGGCTGGTCGCCTTCGGCATCATGGTCAGCATTCCCGTAATCATCTGGGGCAGCTCGGTCATCCTGAAAATCATGCACCGTGTGCCCTCGGTGGTCACGCTGGGTGCCGCATTGCTCGGCTATCTGGGTGGCTCGATGATCTCGAAAGACGTGGCCATCCATGCAGAGGCAGAGCGCCTGCTGCCAATGGATCTGCTGAGCCTGCATGACATGGGCGTGCACCTGAGCCTGACCGGTACCATGGGCGCGATTCTGGTGGTCGTTGCGGGCTGGTGGCTGCAGCGCCGCGCCGGCAGCAAGATCGGCGACGAGCCGGCCGCGACCGCGGACTGATACAGCGGCAGGCTCATGGCTTCCGGCACAGACGCCTCGATCCCCCGTATGCTCTCAGGCTGGCGCCTGAAGTGGTACAACGTCATCTTCGAGGCGGACACGGCGGCCGGCAAGCGCTTCGATATTCTGCTGGTATGGGCGATCGTGATCAGCCTGATGGTGATCATGCTCGACAGCGTGCAGGATATCCACAACTCGCACAAAGCGTTGCTGGGAGCAATCGAGTGGTTCTTCACGATCGTATTCACGCTGGAGTATCTCGCCCGCATAGCCTGCAGCCCTAGTCCCTGGCGCTACATGAAAAGCTTCCTGGGCGTGATCGACCTGCTGTCCATCCTGCCCAGCTTCATTGCGCTCTTTATCCCGGAAGCCTATGTGCTGCTGGACGTGCGCATCCTGCGGCTGCTGCGTATCTTCCGCATCATGAAGATGTCGGGCTATGAGGAGGAATACCAGTGGCTGCTGCTGGCTGTGGCCGACAGCCGTCACAAGATTGGCGTTTTCCTGTCGATCATCATGGCGCTGGTGGTCATCCTCGGCACCGTACTGTATGTCGCCGAAGGCCAGGAAAACGGCTTCACCAGCGTGCCCACCTCAATCTACTGGGCGATCTCGACGCTGACCACCGTGGGCTTTGGTGACATCACACCGAAAACCGACATCGGGCGTTTCATTGCCTCCGTGATGATGATCTTCGGCTGGGGCATATTGGCGGTGCCGACCGGCATTGTCTCCGCCGAAATGATCGCGCAACAGGCGGTGAAAAAAACCCTGACCGAATCCACTACCCGCACCTGCCACAGCTGCACAACCGAGGGACACAGCGCCGATGCCTCGTTCTGCATGCATTGCGGCGCTGAGCTGACCGAGTATTTTGGCGAAGCGCCCAAGCTCACGCCAAAGATAGCCTTTGCGGCAGCCATGATCTACATGGTGAACGCCGACGGGAAGATCGAGCCGCATGAAATCAGCCGTCTGGTGACCGCCGTCAGAAATGACCGCGAGTTACTGGAGGTCGCGACCCGCTACACGAAATTCCAGGATGCCGACAGTTTCCTCGCGAGCTGCACGACCATCCTCGACAAAGACCAACGTCTTTCCGTGCTCGTGAATCTCTATGACGCCATTCTTGCCCATGGCGATCCATTGCCACAAGAAATGGCGCTGTTCGCGAAATTCATGCACGCTTTCGGCTACCAGGAAAAAGAATTCGAGCCCTACTTCCACTCGATCGCGGTAAAAAATAATCGCGCGCTATTCGGGCATTGATCAGATCTCGGCGCAGTGGTAATCAACCGCGCTCCGCAATGAACACATAGCGGTTCAGGCTGAAAAAATACTCTCCCCGCTCGCCCATGCGCTTCGCATCCTCGCGCCACGCGTCGATGTCGTCCGCCGAAAGGCCGTTGCGCCCTGACGCAAAATTGCCGATCAGCGTCATCATGCCCACGCTGTAGGTGGCCGGATCATAGGTGAGATTCAGCAAGGGGACGATCACGACCTGCACCTTCCGGAAACCCGCCGCTTCCATCCGGCGCTTCAGGGTGCGCGGCAATTGCGGATGCGGTATGTGCTCGTTCCAGGTGTCCAGCACCCGGCGCATGCGCACATCGTCGCTGCTGGCCCAGACGGCCGATTCCCAATCGGTATCCACCAGCACCGCCCTGCCGCCTGGTCGGATTACCCGTGCCAGCTCTCTCAGCGCGCCATCGATGTTCTCGACATACTCATACACTTGAGAGGCGAGCGCCAGATCAAACTGCTGGTCATCCGCCGACAGCGCAGCCACGTCGCAGCGATCAAAACGCACCTGCGGCAGGCTGGCGCATCGACGTGCGGCAATCGCCAGCATAGGCTGCGCAATATCGATGCCCAACACGGAGCCCGAGGGCCCGACAGCGCGCGCCAGTCCTTCGGTCGTCAGTCCCGGGCCGCAGCCAATGTCCAGCGCGTGCTCGCCGGCACGCGGCGCCAGCAGCGACATCACGCGTTCGCGCTGCTCGACGACATCGGGCGTCAGATAAACGGCCTCGAGTTGTCGAGACGCTTGTTCGTCGAATTGTTCTTCTGCGGTGGGGGCGGTGCTCATGTTTTTTCCATAAACTTTATTCGTAATGAGACCACATCCGGAGAATTTTAACGGCTTTATCTTTCTTCAATACCTGGTATACCAGCCGATGCTGAATATTGATGCGCCTTGAATAAGCCCCTGACAGGTCCCCAACCAAGGCTTCGTATCTGGGGGGATTTTTGAACGGGTCAGACTGCAGAATCATCAGAAGTGCTTCTGCTTGAGACTTCAAGCCCGCTTGTTTGAGCTTTTTAGCGTCTTTTTGAGCCTGCTTGGTGAAATACAGCGTCCATTTCACCATGTAAGTTTAGTACTTGTTTTTTCCAACGGGGTTTCCAAGCCTTTACGTATGGATTCGCGCATGCCAGGGATGGAAAGCAGATAGAGTGTTTCTTGAATCGCAGACCAGTCTTCTTCTGAGATGAGAACCGCCGAATTTCTTTTTCCCGAGATGAGTACCGGCTGATGCGACTCTGCCGTTTCGTCTATCAAACGAAACAATTTGCTTCTAGCCTCAGTGGCAGTTATTGTCGCCATAAGACCCTCCATTAAACGTACGTTAATCAGTACGTATACTAGTACATATTTCAGTACATGTACAGCCTGCATCAGATTTCTTTAATGCAACCCCTGTTCATGATACCGATCCACAATAAACCACGCCCCCAGCATCCCCGCGCACGCACCAAACATCACATAAAACGCCGGCGCCAGCGGCGAGCCCGTCTCGCGGATCAGCCAGGTGACGATCAGTTGCGCAAAACCGCCGAACAGCATCACCGCAAAATTGTAGGCCAGCGCCAGCCCGGTGGACCGGAGGTGCACGGGGAATTGCTCGGCCAGCGCAGTGGACACCGGCCCGAAGGACATCGCGACCGCCGTGCACAGCACCACCTGCATGATGGCCAAACGCACCACCGAGGGCTCGGAGAGCAGCCAGGCCAGCAGCGGATACGGCAAGAGCAGGTAACACAGCATCGCCGCCATCAGCACCGGACGACGGCCGATGCGGTCACTGAGCCCGCCGAACACTGGTGTGATCAGGGTCAGGCAGGTCAGCCCCGCGACCTGCGCGATAAAGGCCTCGCCCAGCGGTATCTGCAGCTGTGTCTTCGCATAAGTGGGCATGTAGATCAGCACCACGTAGTACATGATGGTGCCAGCCACCACGAGCCCGAAGCTGGCCATCACGCTTCGCTTGTGTTCGCGCCACAGCAGCCGCAGACCGACGCGCTCTACCTGCTTCGCGCTGGCCTCGATGAAGGCCTCGGTCTCGTTCAGATGACGGCGTATGTAGAGCCCGACCGGGCC
>JACCDY010833432.1_pt1 | contig 26588 bp, 25 predicted proteins | sample 7446391 | NCBI WGS metagenome assembly JACCDY01 (sample SAMN15323451, study PRJNA562643) | freshwater metagenome | isolation source: river surface water | place: USA:Blue River Watershed | collected 2017-08-18 | reverse complement strand
GCGTGACGCTGAAGTTTGAAGGCAAAGGTGTGGATGAGACCGCTACCGTGGCTGCCATCAAAGGTGACAAAGCCCCAGGCCTCAAGGTGGGCGATGTGGTGGTCAAAATTGACCCTCGCTACTTCCGTCCCACCGAGGTGGAGACTTTGCTGGGCGACCCTTCCAAAGCCAAAGTCAAACTGGGCTGGTCGCCAGAAATTACGGCGCAGCAAATGTGCGCTGAGATGGTGACTACCGATTTAGAAGATGCAAAAAAGCATGCACTTCTAAAAAAGTACGGTTATAAACAAGCTTTTAGTGTCGAATGATTTTTAAGCTTTATCTTACTAGCCTGAGTGCCCTAAAAATGTTGGGTTAAGTAATTAACTTTATGAGTACGATTCAAAAATTCATAGAATTGCTTACGCCTGCTGAACAAAAGCGAGCATTGCTTTTGTTTTGTATGGTGATCGTTATGGCCTTGTTAGATGTAGCGGGTGTTGCCTCAATTATGCCGTTCATGGCTGTATTGGTTAAACCTCAGTTGATCGAGTCAAATCCAGTATTGAGCTACATTTACATTACATTTCTATTTGAAAGTCATCATGATTTCTTGCTCGCACTTGGAGTGGGCGTTTTTGCGTTGTTGGTATTTTCATTGTCCTTCAAGGCGTTTACGACGTATGTGCAGACCCGTTTTGCTCTCATGCGTGAGTACAGTATTGGCCGGCGCTTGGTTGAAGGTTATTTGCATCAGTCATACAGCTGGTTCTTGAGCCGCCACAGTTCTGATTTGGGTAAGACGATACTCTCCGAGGTCAGTAACTTGGTTCATGGAGGCATGCTTCCACTAATGACCTTGATGGCTCAAAGTGCTGTTGCAATAGCATTGATGGTCATGTTGTTCTTGGTAGACCCTTGGCTAGCCGTTAGCGTAGGCGCAGTTTTATGCCTAGCGTATTTCATTGTTTTTAGACTTATGAGTGGTGTGCTTAGACATTTGGGTGAGTTGCGCAGTTTGGCTAATGAGCAGCGCTTTGCTGCAGTTAGTGAGGCCTTTGGAGCCGTTAAAGAAATAAAAGCGCACGGGCTAGAGCAGATTTATACCGAGCGATTTGCTGAGCCAGCAGAGAGATATGCCAAGGGGCAAACATCTGCACAAGTTATTGCGCAGTTGCCAAGATTTCTGTTGGAGGCTATAGCATTTGGCGGGATGCTTTTGGTGGTGCTGTATCTCATGGTGAAGAGCGGTACTTTTGCTAATGCGCTGCCAATAATTACAGTTTACGCATTCGCAGGCTATCGCCTGTTGCCTGCTTTGCAGCAGATTTACGGAACATATACGCAGCTGCGGTTCGTTGATCCAGCTTTAGATGCATTGCACAAAGATTTAAAAGGTCTGGCGCAATCCGATATAAAGTCAGAGGAAGTTTACGCTATGCAACTTCAACAAGGTATTGCGCTTGAGCATATTGAATACACGTACCCTAATGCAAATAGATCTGCGCTCAAAGATGTCTCGCTTCAAATATCGGCAAAGAGCACTATTGGGTTGGTTGGTTCGACGGGAAGCGGTAAAACAACTACTATTGATTTGATTTTAGGATTGCTTGAACCTCAAGTCGGCACTTTGAGCGTTGATGGCGAGATTATTTCCACTAAGAATAGACGAGCATGGCAAAGAGCAATAGGTTATGTGCCTCAGCAAATTTATTTGTCTGACGATTCCGTAGCTGCTAATATCGCTTTTGGAGTCAATAAAAATGAAATAAATCTACAGGCAATAGAGCGCGCGGCGAAAATTGCTAATTTGCATGATTTTGTGGTCAACGATTTGCCGCTGGGATATCAAACTACTGTGGGTGAACGCGGAGTTAGATTGTCTGGTGGTCAGCGTCAGCGAATTGGCATTGCGAGAGCATTGTACCAAATGCCTAAAGTGCTCATATTGGATGAGGCAACAAGCGCTTTGGATAATCTTACAGAGCAAGCTGTGATGGATGCAGTTCATAAACTAAATCATGAAATAACTATCATTATAATTGCGCACAGGTTAAGTACAGTGCGTGAATGTGATAATATCTTCTTGTTTGAAGATGGAAGAGTTAAACTGCAAGGCTCATATGATGAGCTTATTCACTCTGATGCCAAGTTCCGAGCGATGGCAGGAGTTCATTAAAAAAGACTACATATGCTTTCAAATTCTACAATTCTAGTTACAGGCGGTACGGGTTCATTTGGTCATACATTTGTGCCAATGACCCTGGCAAAATACAACCCGAAAAAACTCATTATTTTTTCGCGAGATGAAATGAAGCAATGGGAAATGGCTAAATTATTTGCTAATGAAGACCGTGTAAGGTTTTTTATAGGCGATGTGCGAGATAAAGAGCGTCTCTACAGAGCGCTTGATGGTGTAGATTTCGTAATTCATGCTGCAGCAACAAAAATTGTTCCTGTTGCTGAATATAACCCCTTTGAGTGCGTTAAGACAAATGTGCTTGGAGCAATGAACTTGATTGATGTCTGTATTGATAAAGGTGTAAAGAGAGTAGTTGCCTTATCGACAGATAAGGCAAGTAGTCCAATAAATTTATATGGTGCAACAAAATTGGCTTCAGATAAATTATTTGTAGCTGGTAATTCATACTCTGGAGCCCATAACACGCGTTTTGCTGTTGTCCGCTACGGTAATGTGATGGGGTCAAGAGGCTCAGTTATACCTTTTTTTATGTCAATTAAAGATCGAGGAGTTCTGCCCATTACTGATGGACGCATGACACGGTTCATGATATCACTTGAGCAGGGCGTAGAATTAGTTTGGCATGCATTTGAAGATATGGTTGGAGGAGAAATTTATGTAAAAAAAATACCCTCAATGAAAGTCACTGATTTAGCTCATGTTGTTGCTCCAAACTGCAAGCATGAAATTGTAGGTATTCGACCTGGTGAAAAGTTGCACGAGCAAATGATAGGTGCTGACGATGCTTATTACACATATGAGTACCCAGAGCACTACAAAATTCTTCCGGCGATCAACAATTGGGATAAAGATCCAAATCGTATTAAAGATGGAATGCCGGTAAAGGAAAACTTTGTTTACTCAAGTGACAATAATGAAAAATGGATGGATAAAAAGCAGATGGCTGAATGGATTAAGTTTAATGAAAATAAGATTGGAAATATTTAAATATGCAAAATTAAGGGCGTAAGCATTTATTCTATTCCGATATTTATGTTGCTATTTAAATATACCATTCAAATTGACGGGCTTAATGTCCTCGGGTGGCATAGTTCGAATAGTTGATTGCTTACTATTAAAGTGCAAATCATAATTGATAACTAAACAAAACTACAAGTCCAATGCATATTGTCTATTTGGCTCTCGATCAGAAACGTGAAGGTTAAGTATATATCATAAGCTATTTTGAATAGGGATGGAGCGCTCTTTCTGCGGTACTCGAGCTGATTTTTGAGATCGTGACCTGTAACATGAAATGTAGAATTTAAAAGACAAATGAAAAATATATGCAGAATAAAAGATGTTTTATTTGAAAGGTGTCGAATTATTAAGTACGGAGCCAGTTAGGACTTCCTATGGAAGCGGCCTTTTGAAAAAGGTTTAAGGGTGAAGTTGAAAATTAATAATGTATTGCGTGAGAGTATGAAAAAAAACCAAAAAAATATTTTTCTCGAAACTGAGGGGGATGCTTGGTTTGAGCGTAATAAAATACAGTTAAGTGGTCGTGTGATTAATTCTGATGACCAGATAATTAAGGCGATTGACACGTGTTTGAAAATAAACAGAGAATGCTTTGAAGGTCTGCGCTTGTTAGAGATTGGCTGCGGTGACGGAAGTAGATTAAGTTGGTTGAATAAAAATAGACGGTTAAACTGTTCGGGGGTCGACCCTTCCACAAAGGCAGTTCGTGTTGCTTCAGATAAAGGTATTCACTCTATAAAAGCTACGGCCGACAAATTGCCATTTGAAAATAATGAGTTTGATATTGTTATTTTTGGATTTTGTTTGTATCTTTGTGATATTGAAGATCTATTCCAAATATCGAAAGAAGCGGATAGAGTTCTCAAAAAGGTAGGCTGGATAATAATTCATGATTTTTATTCAAAAACATCAATAACTAAGACATACAAACATTGCGGTAATGTAAATTCACATAAAATGGATTTTAGAAAACTCTTTGATTGGCATCCTGCATACACATGTTATTCGCATGAAGTAAAGCATCATGAGAATATAGAATTTACCGATGAAGTTAATGAGTGGGTAGGGTTGTCAATATTGCGTAAAAATCTTCAGGGAAGGTAATCATGAAAAATAATAATATATATGTTGTTGGTGCGGGACTGTATGGATGTTTAACTGCATGGAAATTAAAAAAAGATTACCCGAATAGAGAGGTGTATATTGTTGACTCTGCCAATCACGTATTGTCAGTTTTTGACTCTGTGTCATTAGGTGGAAGGTTTGTAAATAATGGTTTTCATGGCATTGAGTTGCCGCGTGCGAATCATCTATATGAATTCCTGACAAACGAGTTGGGCGTCAAGTTAAATAAAGTTAAAAACATTAAGAAAATTCTGATATCGGGAAATTTGGTTGAATATACAGATGAGCTAAGAAATTATCCGCAGACTATAAGCAAATACTTCAGAGGAAATGCATCTCAATTAAGGAGTTGTTTAGATGTATTTAACACTGCAACAGATGAGTATTTATCTGTGCTAGAGAGGGTGTCTCATAGATATTCGGATGACCTGCAAAATGTAATTCATTTATTAGCACCTTGGTACTTTCCTGCAGACTTTGCAATTGAATCTGATGACGAAGGTGATGTATTTAGAAACAAAGTTAGAGCTAGTTTGCTGAATCCTGAATACGCATGGCCAGAATCAGGGCTTTTTCAAGAATTGCAGCAGGTATTCCATAATAAACTCATGGAAATCGGCGTTGTTATGATGCTTAATCACAAGGTGGAAATATCTGAAAGTGGCTTATCCTTGAAAAATTCGTCTGGTGACCTGCGAGCATTGAATTTAAATAATGATTACATATTTTTTTGTGCGCCACCTCTATCAATACTAAAATTTTCTTCGGCTAAGCTCTATTCAGAGTTGACTAATGATCCAAGACATATTTTTAATGTTTTGGTTAAAGCAAGGAAAAGTATTGAGGCTGTTGAGTTTACTGAAATATTGTGCTGTGATGAAAGTGTTCCCTTTTTGTCGCGTGTAAGCAAACCATCGTTAGATAATAATGATGATGATTTTGCGTATATTCAATTAGAAGTTTTTGAGAGGAGTGAAAACATAACTCATCAGCACGAAGAGGTAGTTGGTTATTTAGGTTTGGTGATGGAGAAAATTGGCTATTTAGATTTAAAAATAATTGAAAGTCGCAAAACAAGAACGGTCTTTTTCCCTTCGGCTAAAGCGAATAATGATGCTCTTGAATGCGTTCGCAATTGGGCGAATAATTTCTCTAATATGCATTTGCTAGAGGCTTTTGGGCCTATCAAAATGGCTAAGACGTGGCATTACTCAGATGAGAATGCCCGATTGATTAATAACAGTAAAGGCAAGGTATGAGTCAAGATGATTTTTATTACTCAACAGAGGCAAATGATTTTTTTGATAGGTGGCGATCAAGTGCTGGTCGCGAATATAATGGAGATCTAAGAGAAAATAAACAATCAATTTTATCAGTGCTTAGAGATTGCATTGATTTGCAAGGACTACGTGTACTTGAGGTTGGGTGTTTTATTTCTGATTTGCTGGCTACTCTAGAAAGAGAATACTCGTGTTGCGTATCTGGTGTAGAAGCTTCTGCTAAAGCTTGCGATATGGCGAAATCGCTATTCGAACTTGAGGTTGAGAACTCAAGTTTCATAGCTTCAACTTTCTTCGGTTTCAATGATGAACAAAAGGGTACGTTTGATCTGATTATTTTCGACGATGTATTATCGTGGATGGGGCGTGAAAATATATTGCAAGTTATTGCTGTCGCTGATTGGTTGTTGAAGGACGCGGGCAGTATTTTTATCCGTGACTTTTCTCCTGCATTTGCTTTTGCATATGAAAACCATCATAAAAAAGGTCATGGTGTTTATAATTTCAAACAGCCTAATGGACATCGTCAATTGTTCCTTAATTCAGGAAAGTATTTTGAACGCTACACTAAGGTATACACCGATTTCAGCATGCAAAAAGTTGAGATCACTCGTGCTGATAGTGCAACTTGGGCGGATTCATTAATTACAAAAACAAAATATGCATTGCACCCAGTAATTGAGATGTAAGAAGTGAAAAATGATCAATAAAAATTTGAATTCGATCTAAGCAATTTGGCTTTGTATGGTTTAAATGCTCTCTATATACAAAGTGTTTAAATTGCATTTTAGTCGATTCGTAAGTATACTTCTATGATGAGATTAACCAATGTAAACTTTCAAGGCGTTTGTAGTTTTCCGAAGAGGTGTATGTCTCTGACGAAATTGTCGCTAAATGCTTAAGGTTACTTAGCTTTATTTGATGACATGTTAGAACATTCAGATGCTTAGTCAGGTAATTGTGACCCAAGTTGAATTCTCAATTCAAACGCACAACTACAATGCATTAAATTAATATAAAATGTTCGCAGGTACAAATTTTTATGGTATAAAAAAAATACTATTGACCTACGCGCGCCTACCTTTATGGTTACCTTTCCCCGTAGCTGTGCAACATGGATGGCAGAGAGTTTCAACAAGTTTTGAGAAGTCGACATCGCCACCTGAGATTTGGGTTTGGTCTGATCGAATAAGAAATGATTATTTACTGAAAGGCAATGGACGTAAAGTGCGTTGTATAGGCGCGCCATTTCTTTATTTATTGCAGAATATACAATTTGAAAGAGAGACTTTATTTTCTGGTAGTGTATGTATACCACCACATTCGTCTCAATTTACAGAGTTAGAATATTCTACGAAAGATTTCATTAAGTCTGTAAAGTCTCTTGGTTCGGATTACACGCCTGCAGTTGCGATGATTTATTATTTAGATTTAAAGCCGCAGATAGTATCCTCTTTTGAAGATCATGGTATATCTACTGTCTCTAATGGATCTATCTATGATGATGATTTCCTTGTAAATTTTATTCACAATGTTGGTGGTAAAAAATACTGTATTTTTACTGAAATCGGTAGTGGTAATTTCTTTTGCACATTTCTTGGCATTCGGTCGGTGAGAGTATTGCTAGATGTAAAACATACAAATCAAGGTAATGTGCATTTCTCCTCTGAATCGGATGGTATTTCTAAGTTTAAAAAAAATGATGATTTTTTCATCGAGAATATTAATAATATTAATTTTGTTAAAGAGGAGCTTGGTTATTTAAATATGATAACAAGCGAAGAGATGCGTTGGTTAATTATAAGAAATATATTTTCTCTGAGCTATATTAAGTATCCGTTTCGGCGTTTGTTTGGACGCATTTTCAAATATAAAAAATTTCGATCAAAATAAAATGAGGAACATTTGTGCTAAATAAATTTGTATCCTATCTTCGTGGGCATGCTTTTATGCCTGGAATCGCGGGCATTTTAAATAACCCTTTTTATTTGGCTCGTCGTGGGCTTTCGGATGCTATTGCAAGACATGCAATCAATGTGGATGGTAGATTGTTGGATGTTGGTTGCGGAACGATGCCTTATAAAAATATTTTTCATGTAAAAGAATATATTGGAATTGATATTGACAACTCTATTACCAGGAGAAATAATATTGCTGATATATTATATGCTGGCACAACATTTCCAATAGATGATTGTCAATTTAATGTGGTTCTGTGTAATCAGGTTTTGGAGCATGTTTTCAATCCTGATGAATTTATCGAAGAGATATGCCGGGTATTAATTCCTGGTGGAAAGCTGATTATTACAGTGCCATTCGTATGGGATGAGCATGAGCAACCATATGATTATGCGAGATATACAAGTTTTGGACTTAAGGCTCTATTGGAAAAAAATGGTTTTAATATTCTTTCACAAGAGAAAATTGGGTGCGATGCCTCGATATTGTTTCAATTGACTAATGCATATTTGTACAAAGTAACAATTAACTGGAATAGATACATGAGAATTGTCTTTACGGTTACGATAATGTCTGTAGTTAACTTACTCGGCTCTGTGGCAAGATATGTTTCTCCCAAAAATCAAGATTTATATCTCGATCAAATTGTTGTTGCTGAGAAAATATGAAGATAAAATTTTTGAATAAAAAAGTTCTTATTACGGGTGGTCTTGGATTTATAGGCTCTTCGTTGGCATCGAAATTAGTTAGTCAAGGTGCGCTTGTAACATTAGTGGATAGCTTAATTCCGCAATATGGTGGAAATATATTCAATATTCATAATATAGCTAAGCACGTTACGATTAACATTTGCGATGTACGTGATCCTTTTGCAATGGGGCACTTATTAAAAGGCCAGGATTTTTTGTTTAACTTGGCAGGGCAAACTAGCCACATGGATTCGATGACTGATCCACAGACTGATTTGGACATCAACGCAAATGCTCAGCTATCAATTCTTGAGGCTTGTCGGAAATATAACCCTGCTATCAAAATAGTATTTGCAAGTACACGTCAATTATATGGTAGGCCTGACTATCTGCCAGTTGATGAAAAGCACCCAATTCGTCCGGTCGATGTGAATGGCATCAATAAATTGGCTGGCGAGTGGTACCACCTACTCTATAACAACGTTTATGGCATAAGGGCATGTGCATTGCGTTTGACTAACACATATGGTCCTGGTATGCGGGTGAAAGATGCACGCCAGACATTTTTAGGCATTTGGGTAAGGTCTTTGATAGAAGGTAAGCCTATTAATGTGTTTGGTGATGGCATGCAGTTGCGCGACTTCAACTATGTTGATGATTGTGTGGATGCATTATTGCTTGCAGGAGCCAGTGAGCTAGCCAATGGCAAGATTTACAACTTGGGTAGTAGCGAAGTTACGGGGCTTAAGGGGCTTGCTGAGATGATGGTTGATATGTATCCAGGCGGGGTTTTTCAGTTAGTGCCGTTCCCTGAAGATCGTAAAGCAATAGACATTGGTGATTACTACAGTGATTTCAGCCTTATTAGCCAAGATCTTGGTTGGATTCCGAAGATTGATTTAAAAACGGGGCTGCAAAAGACGCTTGCCTATTACAAAGAGCATCACGTGCATTACTGGGAAAATTAACAATGATTTTGATGAATGACTTTAAGGCTGAGCCTGCAGAGATACGTCAGGCCATGCTAGGGGCTGCGCACCGTGTGCTTGAGTCTGGCTGGTATGTTTTAGGTGGCGAAGTTGTTGCATTCGAAAAGCAATGGGCCCGGGCGTGCGGATTAGCATATGGCGTCGGCGTGGCTAATGGTATGGATGCCATCGAAATTGCTCTGCGCGCTCTAGATATTGGTGCTGGTGATGAAGTTATCACAACGCCAATGACGGCATTTGCAACCGTGTTGGCTATTCTGCGGGCGGGCGCTATCCCAGTTTTAGCAGACATTGATGCTGATACCGGTCTGCTTTCAATGAAAAGTGCGAAGCGCTGCCTCAGTAACAAAACCAAGGCAGTTGTCTTGGTTCACTTGTATGGCCAAGTAAGGGATATGCATGCTTGGGTGGACTTTTGTCAACAAAACAAAATTGAGTTGATTGAAGACTGTGCACAAGCGCATTTGGCTACTTGGAAAGGGAGCGTAGCGGGTAGTTTTGGTGTTGCAGGCGCTTATAGTTTTTATCCAACCAAAAACTTGGGCGCTCCAGGTGATGCGGGTATGCTGGTTACCAAATCTGTCGAGATTGCGAAGCGTGCCGACAGACTTCGCAACTACGGCCAAAGTGTTCGCTATCATCATCCAGAGTTGGGAATGAACAGTCGATTAGACGAAATTCATGCGGCCATGTTGTCGGAGCGGTTGAAGTGGTTAGGCGACTTTACAAAACAACGTTTGTCTATAGCGGCATCTTACAGGGAAGGTATCAACCATCCAGACGTTTTTCAGTTAGCAGCGCCAGAGGAAGAGGGTGCTCATGTGTATCACCTTTATGTGGTGAGGACTTCGAAGCGTGATGAAATGCAAACTCATTTAAAGGCTAATGGAGTTCAATCGCTCATTCACTACCCTGTGCCAATACATAAGCAACTCCCCTGTAAAGACATCAAACATGATCCAATGGGGCTAAGCCAAAGTGATCGGCATGCAGCAGAGTGCTTGTCATTGCCGTGTCATCCGCAAATGTCAAAAGATGACATTGGACATGTAATTGAGGCTGTAAACTCGTTTAGGGGTTAATAGTTGGAGCACTTCGTAACTTTATTTGACAGCGTATTCTTGCCTCAAGGATTAGCGTTGCATACATCAATGCAGCGTCATATAAAGCAATATACATTATGGATATTGTGCGTAGATGATACATTGTATGATTTTTTGCTGAAGCTTAACTTGGTTAATGTTCGACTGCTTCAATTAAGTCAACTCGAGACGACAGATTTGCTTCGGGTAAAAGCAGAAAGAACTAAGGGTGAATATTGCTGGACTTTGACGCCGTTTGCACCTAGATTTGTCTTTGAAGCGGATACTAATGTCGACCGAGTGACTTACATAGACGCAGATATTTGGTTTAGAAAAGATCCTAAACCTATTTTCGAAGAATTAAATGCTTCAGGTAAGTCAGTATTGATTACAGATCATGGTTTTGCGCCTGAATATGATCAATCAGCGACGTCAGGGCAGTATTGCGTTCAATTTATGGTTTTTCAACGCTCGGCTGCTGAGCAAGTTCGGTGTTGGTGGGAGGGCCGTTGCATAGAATGGTGTCATGCACGTATCGAGGATGGTAAATTTGGAGATCAAAAATACTTAGATGAATGGCCAGAATTATTTAGTGATAAGGTGCACGTGTTAGAACACAAAGAGTGGACGCAGGCTCCATGGAATGCAACAAGATTTCCTTATGGCGATTCTATTTTTTTCCACTTTCAAGGGTTAAGAATCATATCGGAAGAAGAAATTAATTTGGGGAATACATACATTTTTCCAAAAGTATTGTTAAATGAGGTGTATAAACCATATGTAGATGATTTGAAGAGGATCGTCTGCGCTATGAAGCAATATGAATGGCAAATTTTGCCACAAGGTCTACGGCCTAATTTTTTTGAAAGAATAAGGCTTTGGGTGGCCGGCGTTTACAGGCAGTTTTGGCGTTTTAAAGCAAACAACATCATACGAATTTCTTGAGTATATGTTTTCAATAATTACCGCCACTTATAATGCTGCTGAACATATTGGCATTCTTGCAGATTCGTTACGAATTCAAAATGACAAGAATTACGAATGGATTATTATTGATGGCGGTTCAACTGACGGCACAGTTGATACAATTCATCGGTGTGCAGAAGGGTTAAACTATAAGTTGATATCCGAAAAAGATTTTGGAATTTATGATGCATTTAATAAGGGCATTAAATTGGCGGCTACAAAATATTATATGGTGCTGGGTGCTGATGATTACTTGCTACCAGGGGTTTCTAAATTATTAAACGAAAAAATAAGAAATGAGCAAGATTTTGATCTCTGCGTGTCATCAGTATTGATTAATGGTGCTACTGTACCAGCTAGATGGGTCCCTAAAAAGGGGTATTTGGGGGCGCATCAAATTGTAAATTCACACAGTGTTGGAATGTTAATCAACAAGGAGCTGCATGAAAAAGTGGGCTACTATTCGCTCAAATACTTACAGTGTGCGGATGCTTTATTTATCAAATCATTGGCGAGTGTGGCTGAGTTAAGAGTTGTTTTAAATATGATCCCTATTGGCTGCTTTGCTATTGGTGGCGTATCGACGGTAAATATTGCTAGGGGGTTATGCGAAGGTTTTTTAATACAGTTGGAGACTGAAAAAACAAAAGTAATTCAGTGTATATTTTTTTTGGCGAGAATATTTAAAAATTTTCATAAAATTATTAGATAAATATAGCTTTGAAAATTCTATTTCTTACTCGATACGGAAGATTGGGTGCGTCGTCTAGGGTTCGTGTTTTGCAATACATTGACTACTTTCAGGCGCAAGGAATATTGTGCGATGTTTCACCTTTAGTGTCTGATGGCCAGCTATCAGTAAAGTATGAAAAAGGTAAATATGAAAAGCTAAAGTTATTGAGAAGTTATCTGCGAAGAGTGAAAGAGCTAATATCCTCTGATCATGATTTAATTTGGATTGAGAAAGAAGCTTTACCTTGGTTTCCTGCATGGCTTGAATTATCGTTGTTGAAGGGTAAAAAATATTTACTCGATTACGATGATGCTTGGTTCCATAATTATGATTTGCATCAATCAAAAATTATAAGATTTTTCTATGGAGATCGCCTAGATAGATTGATGCATGAGGCCAATGCTGTATTAGTTGGAAATGACTATCTTGGCAAAAGAGCTGCCGCGGCAAATTCAAGGCGAATTGAGCTCATTCCAACCGTTGTTAATGCGACGAAATATTCAAGTCATCACAAAGACAATAACAATTCGCATTGTCCAAAGATAGTTTGGATAGGTTCGCCAACTACAGTAAAGTATTTGCATGAAATAGCTGGAGCCTTGCAGGAATTAGCCAAAAAGCACGTATTTGAATTGGTCGTTATTGGTGGGGATTTCAGCTTACAAGGCGTAATGACACGTCAGGTTATTTGGAATGAAGATGAAGAGGTGGAGTCAATTGCTAATTGCAATATTGGCATTATGCCTTTGATAGACTCGCCATGGGAGTCAGGAAAGTGTGGCTACAAATTAATTCAATATATGGCTTGTGGCCTGCCTGTAGTTGCGTCGCCAGTCGGGGTAAATGTAAAAATAGTAGATCACAGTTGTAATGGTTTTTTGGCATCGTCCAGCAGAGAATGGGTGGAGTATTTAAGTTTTTATTTGGAGAATTCTGAGGAGGCAGTAAAGCATGGGCATGCAGGGCGACACAAAGTATGTGCCAAGTATTCATTGGAGGTTATGTCGCCGGTGGTTAATGATATATTGATAAGTTTGGCGAGAAAATGAGGGTTTCTTCTTGCGTGATAATCTTACCATTATATTATCTTTATCTCCTTCAGTTAGGGGGTGAAGGTGCTCCTGATCGGTATTCGTATTTTATAATTTTAATAACCCTTCTATGGATGTTCGGATGGGGTATGTTTTTCCATATATAATTAAATTATTTCATGTCTTGGTAAATGACTCATATAAAGTGCAGCTAAATATGGGCGTTTATTTTTATTTGGACGCATTCATTGCAATCAATAGAATAATATTTAATTACGCATTATTTATTATGTTTTTTATCATTTGGGCATATTTGCATTTTAAATATGGATAAAAAAAATAAAAGAATTATATTTATCACAAGCCATGCAGAGTCGCTTGTGGGGTTCCGATGGGTGTTAATTAAGCAGCTTGTTGACAGGGGGTGTAAAGTATATGCATTAGCACCTAATTTCAATAGTTCTGTTTGTAACTTGCTTAAAGTGCTTGGGGTTGTGCCTGTAAAAATAAATTTGAATAGAACAGGAGTAAATCCTTTATTTGATATGTTAAGTGTTATTGGTATATTTTTAATAATCAAAAGAATAAGGCCGGAGGTTGTATTAAGTTATTTTATCAAGCCCGTGATTTATGGGACTTTGGCCGCTTGGATGGCTAGGGTGTCTAAACGTATTGCAATGATAGAAGGACTGGGTTATGTTTTTACATACGAAGCCAAAGAACTAAATTTTAGAAGTCGATTTTTAAGGCTTGTAGTAACTGCGCTGTATCGTGTCTCACTCAGATTGGCAAATACAATTGTTTTTCTTAATCCGGATGATAGAGCGGAGTTTTTGGGTCTTGGTGTGGTTGGAGAAAATAAATCTATTTGTATTGGGGGGATTGGCGTCGATTTAAATAAATGGGTACTAGAATCCATAGTGCTTGAGCCTGTCACATTCTTAATGGTCGCAAGATTGCTGCGTGAAAAAGGTGTTTATGAATACGCCGAAGCTGCTAAATATGTCAAATTAAAATATCCATTGGTCAAGTTTGTTTTGCTTGGTGGGTTAGATGAGAATCCGGGATCTATTGAATTGGAGCAAGTCTTAGCTTGGAATGAGCAAGGCGTGTTGACGTGGCATGGGCATGTGCCGGTGGCCGAGCACATGAGGAGTGCCAGTGTGTATGTGTTGCCGTCTTATCGAGAGGGAGTGCCTGTTAGCACAATGGAGGCGATGGCGATGGGGCGGCCAATCATTACAACTGATGTGCCAGGTTGTCGTGAAACAGTAGTGGATGGCGTAAATGGTTTCATGGTCCCTGCCAAGGATTCGATGAGGCTGGCCGAGAAAATGATTTGGTTTATTGAAAATCCATCCAGCATTGTCGCTATGGGGGCGGCAAGCCGGAAAATGGCAGAAGAAAAATTTGATGTGCAAAAGATAAATGCGAAATTAATGCAAATATTGCTTGGTGATGAAGATGAAAAGACTGCTTGATATCACTGTTTCTTTGTTGCTGATGTGTGTGATGCTGCTGCCTCTGGCAACATTGGTTTTTTTGATTCGAAAAAAGTTGGGTAGTCCCGTGTTGTTTTGCCAAGTGCGCCCAGGGCTTGATGGCCAGTTGTTCACCATGGTTAAGTTTCGCACCATGACAGATGACCGAGGGTCAGATGGTGTTTTGTTACCAGATGCTCAGCGATTGACGCCCTTTGGGCGTTTTTTACGAGCTAGTAGCTTAGACGAGCTGCCAGAACTGTGGAATGTGTTGCGTGGTGACATGAGTTTAGTAGGACCAAGGCCACTACTAGTTGAATACTTGCCGCTGTACAGCCCCGAGCAATCGCGCCGCCACCAAGTGCGGCCGGGCATTACGGGGTGGGCGCAGGTCAATGGGCGTAATGCAATCAGCTGGGAAGATAAATTTGCATTAGATATTTGGTATGTGGACAACCAGAGCTTGTGGCTGGACATCAAGATACTTTGGATGACTGTGCGTAAAGTGCTTGTGCGCGATGGAATAAGCGCTGCAGGTGACGTGACGATGCCAAAATTTACAGGCTCGAAGACATGAAGCGTTTTGCCATATTTGGTGCGAGCGGTTGCGGCCGTGGCGTGATGCCGCTGGTGCGGCAGCACTTGGAAGCTGGCTTGTCAGCGAGCGAGGCAGATTTGGTGTTCGTAGACGATCAACCGAGCGCTTCAGTACTGAATGGACAGCGAGTGCTGACGTATACAGAGTGGCTGGCCGAGCCGGCTAGTAGTCGCCACATTAATGTGGCAATTGCAAATGGCCAAGTGCGGCAAAAGCTAGTGCAACGCTGCGCCGCTGATGGCGTGCAGTTTTATGAAGCGCGTGCTGCCAATGTTGTGCAGCTGGACGATGTGCAGCTGGGCGAGGGGGCTGTGCTTTGCCCCTTCGTGACCCTGACTAGTAATGTGCGAATTGGCAGGCATTTTCATGCCAATCTTTACTGCTATGTTGAGCATGATTGCGTAATTGGTGATTTTGTAACGTTTGCACCGGGCGTGATGTGCAATGGTAATGTGCATATCGAAGACTATGCCTACATTGGCGCGGGCGCGGTCATCAAACAAGGTCTGCCAGGCGCGCCTCTGGTCATTGGTCGTGGTGCAGTGGTCGGCATGGGGGCGGTAGTGACGAAAAGTGTTCCACCTGGGGTGACCGTGGTGGGTAATCCGGCAAGACTGTTAGGTTAATAGCAAGGAGTCAGCTGGATGGAATATGTTCTAGGAGCTCTGTTGGCTTTGTCGGTGCTGTGTGACTTGCACGGGTACTACGTGAAGAGTTCTGTACAGCCAGAGCGACAGGCAGAAGTGATTGCATTCGGTAATTGGGTGATCTATTTGGCACGCATGATGAATGTGGGCTTCGCCATGGTGTTGGCGTTTTTATATGAATTGCAAATGCCCGTTAGGCTTTCAGTGATTTTCTTTTTAGGTTTTTTCATCGCCTGGATGGGGAGTCTTATGTATTTGCGCACCCCTGTAGTAGAGCGCTGGCTAAGTTCGGTGCTGGGTTTTTTGTTTTATCGCCCATTCCCACAATTGCGAGGCATTCAGTATTGGCGAAAAGTCGGCTTTGGCGTGTGCGTGCGATGGTTGTCGATGATGGCCAGTGCTGCATTTGTTTACTTGGCTTTGTTGCTGCCTTTTTTAGCTGCGCGTTTGTTACCTGAGTTTCGTATGACAGTCGTGTTCATTGGGCAGTTGATGAACTTCATGTCTACAGCTATTTTGCTGGCGTATATCGAGCCAAGAATGATGCAGGGGTTAGACCGCAACGTACCGCAAGATGAAATGGATGGTTTTATTTCTGGCCGGGTAATGTTGGTCGGTTGTATGACTGTTCTTTCTTTGGTGTGGGTTGTGTCATTTCGCAGCTAATTAGCTTTTGCCCATGCAAAAATAAAAGCACAGAATGGTTGAGATATTTTGATATGTTGAATACATCATTTTCACCGTGGCCCTTATTTACAGACGAAGAGGCTGATGCTGTAAAGCGCGTGCTGCTAAGTAACAAAGTAAATTATTGGACTGGTACAGAAACACGCGAGTTTGAAAAAGAGTTTGCAGCTTGGTGCAATGTGCCTCATGCCGTTGCATTGGCCAATGGCACTTTGGCGCTGGATGTTGCACTCAAAGCTTTGGGCATTGGCCCAGGTGACGAGGTTGTGGTGACGCCGCGAACTTTTATTGCTTCAGTTTCGTGCGTGGTCAACGCAGGAGCAGTGCCGGTGTTTGCCGATGTAGAGGCTGAGAGTGGCAATATTTCGGCTGCCACCATTGCCAAGGTCATTACACCCAAAACCAAAGCAGTTATTTGTGTGCATTTGGCCGGCTGGCCGTGTGACATGGACCCCATCATGGCACTGTCGCAGCAGCATGGTTTTAAGGTGATTGAAGATTGTGCGCAAGCGCATGGTGCACGCTATAAAGGGCGCCCCGTGGGTAGCATCGGTCATGTGGGGGCTTGGAGTTTTTGCCAAGACAAAATCATGACGACTGCAGGCGAAGGCGGCATGGTCACCACCAACGACGAAGCTTTATGGCGAAGCATGTGGGCATACAAAGACCACGGCAAAAGCTACGAGGCTGTGTACCAGCGTCAGCATATGCCAGGGTTTAGGTGGTTGCACGAGAGCTTTGGGACCAATTGGCGCATGCTTGAAGTGCAAGCTGTGGTGGGGCGAATTCAGCTCAAACGCATGGCGCAATGGCAAGCACTGCGTGCAGCGAACGCCAAAGCTATTGCAGATGTGTGTGCCAGTTTTAAGGCTCTACGAGTACCCGTATTTCAATGTAATGCTAAAACTTGTGCGGGGGCGTGCTCGACTGCTTGCGCAGAGCGCATAGGATGCGTGCACGCGAATTACAAGTTTTACGCGTACATCAATCCAGCAGACTTGAATGAAGGCTGGACGCGTGACAAAGTAATCGATGCCATCAACGCCGAAGGCGTGCCTTGTTTTCAAGGTTCGTGCTCTGAGGTGTATTTAGAAAAGGCTTTCGACGGCACAGGTTGGCGGCCTGAAGACCGACTGTCAACTGCACGGCAGCTTGGCGAGACGTCATTGATGTTTTTGGTGCATCCCACATTGACAGAGATTGACATTCAAAAAACTTGCGAAGCAATAGCGCATGTAATGTGCAAGGCTAGCAGAGCATAAAACATGGCACTCAATCGAACGGCATCATATTTATTGGGCATGCCTAGAGGTACAAAGCGCCTTGTAGTGGTGGCTGTGGATGTGGCATTTTGCTGGGCTGCGGTTTGGTTGGCATTTGATTTACGCCTAGAGTCATGGCTACCTTTTAATGCCAATATGGCAATTGCCTCAGTGGCCTCTACGGCCATTGCGTTGCCTTTGTTTGTAGCGTTTGGCTTGTATCGCGCAATTTTTAGGTATGCCGGTATTGATGCGCTTTACGCCATTTTTAAGTCGTTGGCTATCTATGCCTTTGTTTTTGTAAGCATCTTCACGTTGATCGGTGTGGCGGGCGTGCCCCGCACGGTAGGCATTATTCAGCCTACTTTACTGGCGGTGTTCGTGTTGATGTCGCGTGTGATGGCGAGATATTGGCTTGGCGGGTTGTATCGTCGTATGAGCAAAGCCGACGCACGCCGGTTGTTGATATATGGTGCTGGCTCAGCAGGGCGCCAACTAGCGTCAGCCTTAGCCAATAGCTCAGAGCTAAGGCCCGTAGGCTATTTAGACGACGACGACCGTTTGCATGGACAAACCCTCAATGGTTTAAAAATATACAACCCCAGTCGGTTGCACGAGCTTGTGAAAAAGCTAAACGTGCATGATGTGCTGTTGGCTATGCCTTCTGCTTCGAGGGCAAGGCGTAACGAAGTGTTAGAACTTACTCGCAAGGCGCGGGTGCAAGTTCGTACTTTGCCAGGCTTGGCTGATTTGGCGCAAGGCAATGTGCAAGTGTCAGACTTGAAGGAGCTTGACATTGAAGACTTGTTGGGACGTGAGCCTGTGGTGCCCAACCCTTTGCTGTTGGGTAAAAACATAGCAGACAAAGTGGTGCTGGTGACGGGGGCTGGTGGCTCGATTGGTAGTGAGCTATGTCGGCAAATTATCAAAGCCAAGCCTGTAGTTTTGTTGTTGGTGGAGTTGTCTGAGTTTGCTTTGTATGCGATACACCAAGAACTAGAGAAAAAACTTCAGCAATCGCAGCTTAAGTGTGAGTTAGTCCCGTTACTTGGCAATGTGCAAGATGAAAAGCGTATGTACGACATCTTGTCTACTTGGTTGCCTGCCACGGTGTATCACGCCGCAGCGTACAAGCATGTGCCGTTGGTGGAGCAAAACATAGGGCAAGGGTTGCAGAACAATGTTTACGGCACATTGGCTTTGGCTCGGCAAGCGCTCAAATCTGGCGTGTCGGACTTTGTGTTGATCAGCACCGATAAAGCGGTTCGACCTACCAATGTGATGGGCGCTAGTAAGCGCTTGGCGGAGTTAGTGTTGCAAGCCTTGGCACAAGACACTAATCAGCAAAAAGGCGCAACGCGGTTCAGCATGGTCCGATTTGGTAACGTTTTGGGCTCGTCAGGATCTGTTGTGCCTCTGTTTCGTCGTTTGATCAAGGAGGGTGGCCCCATTACGGTGACTCACCCCGAGATGACGCGCTATTTCATGACCATTCCAGAAGCCGCAGAGTTGGTGATTCAAGCTGGGGCTATGGCTGATGGTGGCGATGTGTTTGTGCTTGATATGGGCGAGAGCGTCAAGATCATGGACTTGGCTCGCCGCATGATTGAACTATCGGGGTTACGTGTGAAGGATGCAAGTGCACCTGATGGGGATATTGCCATTGAATTTTCAGGCTTGCGCCCGGGCGAAAAGCTGTACGAAGAACTGCTGATTGGCGACAACCCCATGCCTACAGCGCATTCACGAATCATGAAAGCACATGAAGAGTTTTTGCCGTGGGATGAGTTGCAGTCTGAGTTGCTAAAGTTAGCGCAGTTTCTCCAAAAAAATGATGTTTCAAAAATTCGTGCCCATCTGAAAGAGTTGGTCGTCGGCTATCAGCCCGAGTCTGATGTGTCCGATTGGCTTTACCTCGCGCATCAAAATAATCTTGAAAAAGTGAAAACTTAAATGACAACAACCATGACACCTTTATACGAGCAAACAAAACAAGCAAAAGCGGCTATGTTGTTTGTGGCTGTGCTTGGTATGGCAGTGTTCGCCTCTATCGCGCTGACCAATTTTGCAGTGCTTGGCCTCTTGTTGCTTGCGCCTTTTGCATGGCGTTATTTTTTACAAACCTACCCAGTGATTGAGTCTGAAACTAAGATTTTCTGGGCTTTGGTTGCAGCGCTGTGCGTGTGGGATGTTGCCACCAATGTGTTGGCTGGGGCGGGCCTAGGTGCATCGCTCAAGGAGCTGGTGCACGACATGCGGACTTTCGGGTTTGTTCTGGTGTTGTGGGGGGTGTTTGCGTTTCCCGCGATAGCAAGGTTAGCGTTTTGGGCTGTGTTTACGACAGTACTTTTATTTGCTTCGGTTAATCTTTTCTTAACGCTAGCAGGAGTAATTCCACAGGGTGAATATTTCACGACAGGTTTTCGTTTTTCACATATGTCGCACATGTACGGACAAGCTTTGGTGGGGTTTGTGTTTGTGTTGGCTCAGATGTGGTTGGTTAGGCCAAAGTTATCGTGGCGTGTGGCAGTGCCTATTGCTTTGTTGTTGGCCTCGTTGGTCTTGGCTAGCGAAAGGCGAACTGGATGGGCGCTACTAGCTGCCGGTTTTGGGGTGTGGGGCTTACTCAACGCAAAACGTCTGTTTGCAGGTAAATACAAATGGTGGTTATTGGGGGCGGCTGTTGCAACAGTGGCGGTGATCGCTAGTTCTGATGTGGTGCATCGGCGCATGGGCTTGGCTGTGGTCGAGTTCAACGAGTATCTTGCGCTGACTCCAAAGGAGCGCTCTGCAGCAATTTTTGGTTCTGTATCTATTCGCATGCAATATGCAGCAACAGCGTGGGAAGCCATTAAGCAGAGTAACTGGTGGATTGGCGTGGGTAGCATAGGGTTCCCCGCTGCTTACCAAGCCGCCGCAACAGCACTTGAGGTCACACCTGAGTCATGGGTGCGTTACAACTGGGGCAATCCACACAACGAATATCTCTACATTCTGGCCAGTAAGGGTGTGATTGGTTTGGTTTTGTATCTGGCAATTTTTGCTCAGGCATGTCGCGTGGCTTGGAGTAAAACAGACGAAGTTCAGCGCGTGGGGTTGGTGATGTTCGTGTTCTTGTTCATGTTGAGCATCACCACCAACTCCATGATGATTGATATGGAAGAGGGCCACTTCACAATGCTTGTATTGTTGATATTTTTGGCTCCTAAATCTCTTAACTTGTTAAATGACGAGTTGAAAAACAACACTCATTCAAAGCAAATCTAATCTAATGACTATTTTGGTAACAGGCTGCGCCGGCTTTATTGGTAGCAATTTCGTCCACACTTGGTTGGCCACCTCGAATGAGTTGGTAATTAATTTAGACAAGCTGACGTATGCGGGTAATTTAGAAAATCTCAAATCGCTCGACGGTGATGCACGTCATGTATTTGTGCAAGGCGACATTGGCGACCGTGCCTTGGTAACCCATCTGTTGCAAGAGCATAAACCCCGCGCGCTGTTGAACTTTGCAGCAGAAAGTCATGTAGACCGTTCCATTCACGGGCCAGGTGACTTTATCGAAACCAACGTGGTAGGTACGTTCAATTTATTAGAAAGCGTGCGCGCTTATTGGCAAGATTTGACTGCTGCAGAAAAAGCTGCTTTTCGTTTTTTACATGTGTCGACCGACGAGGTGTATGGCACGCTGTCGCCCACCGATCCACCGTTTGCTGAAATCAAAAACTACGAGCCCAATAGCCCCTACTCCGCGAGCAAGGCTGCCAGCGACCACTTGGTGCGCGCATGGCATCACACCTACGGTTTACCGGTGCTCACCACCAACTGCAGCAACAACTATGGGCCTTATCACTTTCCCGAAAAACTGATTCCTTTGGTGTTGCTCAATGCCTTGGCCGGCAAGCCGTTGCCCATTTATGGCGATGGCCAGCAAGTGCGTGATTGGCTGTATGTAGAAGACCACTGCCGCGCCATTGCCCGTGTGCTGGAAGCTGGCAAAGTGGGCGAGACCTACAACATCGGTGGCTGGAACGAAAAACCCAACCTCGATGTGGTGCGCACCCTATGCGCCGTGCTGGATGAGCTGCAGCCCCGCGAAGACGGCAAAGGCTACGCTGCGCAAATTACCTACGTCAAAGATCGTCCTGGCCATGATCGCCGTTACGCCATTGACGCACGTAAGATTGAACGAGAGTTAGGCTGGAAACCCCAAGAAACATTTGAAACTGGTATTCGCAAAACCGTGCAGTGGTACTTGGACAACCAAGCGTGGGTAGAGGGTGTCACAAGTGGTGCTTACCGCCAATGGGTGGGCAAGCAATACACGGGGGAGGTTTAATGAAAATTGCAATCGTAGGTACTGGTTATGTCGGTTTGTCCAACGGCATTTTGTTGGCGCAGCACCATGAGGTAGTAGCGCTTGATGTGGTGGCTACCAAGGTAGACCAGATCAACTGCAAAGAGCTGCCTATTGAAGACGCAGAGATGGAAGACTATCTGCGCCACAAGCTGCTTAGCTTCAAAGCCACGCTTAATAAAGAAGAGGCTTACAAAGGCGCTAGCTTTGTGATCATTGCCACTCCTACTGATTACGATGCTGAGACCAACTACTTCAACACCAGGTCAGTGGAGAGTGTGATTGCCGATGTACTAGCCATTAATCCGCAGGCGACGATGGTGATCAAGTCCACCGTTCCAGTTGGCTTTACCGAACGCATGCGTTTGAAGTATATGACGCATAACTTGATTTTTTCTCCTGAATTTTTGCGTGAAGGCCGCGCGTTGTATGACAACTTGCACCCTAGCCGCATTGTGGTGGGCGATCAATCAGACAAGGGGCAAGCGTTTGCGGACTTGCTGGCCGAAGGCGCGATTAAAAAAGACATGCCTGTGTTGTTGACCGATAGCACCGAGGCCGAGGCCATCAAGCTTTTTGCCAACACATATTTGGCCATGCGTGTGGCGTATTTCAACGAGCTAGATAGCTATGCGTCTTCGCTGGGCTTAGACACTCGTCAAATTATTAATGGTGTGTGCCTAGATCCACGCATTGGCAATCATTACAACAACCCATCTTTCGGTTACGGTGGTTACTGCTTGCCCAAAGACACCAAACAAATGCTGGCTAACTATGCTGATGTGCCGCAAAACTTGATGCGCGCGATTGTGGATGCCAACAGCACTCGCAAAGACTTTGTGGCGTTTGATATTTTGAAGCGCAGACCCAAAGTGGTGGGCATTTACCGCTTGGTGATGAAGGCGGGCAGCGACAACTTCAGAGCCAGTAGTGTGCAGGGTATCATGAAGCGATTGAAGGCCAAAGGCATTGAGGTGATTGTGTACGAGCCTGTGCTGAACGATCCGCACTTCTTCAATTCACCTGTGGTGAACGACTTGGAGGTCTTCAAACAACGCGCCGACTTGATCGTGGCCAACCGACAAACTGCAGACCTCTCTGATGTGACCAACAAGGTGTACACGCGGGATTTGTTTGGATCGGACTAATCGACTGACCATGAAAATCCTTCTTTTAGGTAAAAACGGCCAAGTCGGCTGGGAGCTGCAGCGCAGCTTGGCCCCCTTTGGCGAGATGCTGGCACTTGACCGCTACAGCACCACCTATTGCGGTGATTTATCTAAACCCGAAGAGCTGGTTCAAACGGTGTTGGCCTACAAGCCAGACTTCATCGTCAACGCAGCCGCGCACACAGCGGTTGATAAAGCCGAGTTAGAGCCCGAACTTGCAAGGGCCTTGAATACAGAGGCGCCTGCAGCTTTGGCCAAAGCTGCAGCCCAGGTGGGGGCATGGTTGGTGCATTACTCGACCGACTATGTGTTTGACGGCAGTGGCACACATGCCAGGCAAGAGGGCGAGGGCACAGGCCCACTGAGTGTGTATGGCCACACCAAGCTGGGCGGCGAAAAAGCGATTGTGGCCAGTGGTTGCAAGTATTTGATCTTCCGCACCAGCTGGGTTTATGCCGCACGCGGGGGCAACTTTGCTAAAACCATGCTGCGCTTGGCACAAGAGCGCGACAAGTTGACCGTCATTAACGATCAGCATGGCGCACCCACAGGCGCAGACCTGATTGCAGACGTCACGGCACATGCTATGCGCTGTGTGCTGAACACACAAAACATTTCGTTCAGCGGGGTCTATCACTTGGTGGCGTCGGGTGAAGTCACATGGCATGGCTATGCGAGTCATGTGATTGCGCAAGCTAAAACCATCAAGCCCGAGTTGGATTGGCAAGTGACGGACATCGCGCCTGTGCCGACCATTGCGTTTCCAACACCTGCAAAAAGGCCCCTGAATTCACGCCTGTGTACGCATAAACTACAGCAAGCATTTGGCCTCGTTATGCCGCCATGGCAACTAGGTGTGGACAGAATGTTGTCCGAAATACTCTAAACAAAAACAATAGATATGACCAAACAACGCAAAGGCATTATTCTCGCCGGTGGCTCTGGCACCCGCTTGTACCCCGTTACGCAAGCGGTCAGCAAACAGCTGATGCCCGTGTATGACAAGCCCATGATTTACTACCCGCTCACCACACTGATGTTGAGTGGTATTCGTGAAGTATTGGTTATTTCAACGCCTCAAGATACGCCACGTTTTAAAGAGCTGTTGGGCGATGGTAGCCAGTGGGGCATGCATATTGACTACGCCGTGCAGCCGAGCCCCGATGGCTTGGCTCAAGCCTTCATCATTGGCAAAGACTTTGTGGCCGACCACCCCAGCGCTTTGGTGTTGGGCGACAACATTTTCTACGGCCATGATTTGGTGAAGCAACTGCACAGTGCCAATACCCGCACCAGTGGAGCCAGTGTTTTTGCCTACCATGTGCATGATCCCGAGCGCTATGGCGTGGTGGAGTTTGATGGCCAGTTCCGAGCCTTGAGCATTGAAGAAAAGCCCGTCAAGCCCAAAAGTAACTACGCCGTTACTGGCTTGTATTTTTATGATGAACAGGTGTGTGACATCGCTGCTGCCGTGAAGCCTTCTCACCGTGGTGAACTCGAAATTACCGATGTGAACAAGCGCTATTTAGAGCTGGGCCAGTTGAATGTCGAGATCATGGGTCGTGGCTATGCATGGTTAGACACAGGTACGCATGACAGCCTGCTAGAAGCTGCCAGCTTCATTGGCACGCTGCAAAAACGCCAAGGTTTGATGGTGGCGTGTCCTGAAGAAATTGCGTATGGTCAAAAATGGATTGATGCAACAGCCTTGCAAAAGCTGGCTGCGCCTTTGGCAAAAAATGGCTACGGTCAATATTTGTTGAACCTGTTGAAGTAACCCGAGATGCCATATCAAGTGACAACTACGCCCATTGATGGTGTGTTGATGTTAGAGCCGAAAGTGTTTGGCGATGCACGCGGGTTCTTTTTTGAAAGTTTCAATGCGCGTGACTTTGAGTCCGCCACAGGGTTGAAAGAAACCTTCGTGCAAGACAACCATAGCAAGTCAGGCAAAGGGGTGTTACGCGGCTTGCACTACCAAACTCAACATGCGCAAGGCAAATTGGTGCGCGTGACACACGGTTCGGTGTTTGATGTAGTGGTCGATATTCGCAAAGACTCACCGACCTTTGGGCAGTGGTTTGGGCATGAGCTTTCTGCCGAAAACAAAAAACAAATGTGGATACCAGCTGGGTTGGCACACGGTTTTTTGGTCACGAGCGAGACGGCAGAGTTTTTGTATAAAACGACAGACTATTACTACCCCGAATTTGAACGCAGCTTGCTTTGGAATGATTCGGCCATTGGTATTGAGTGGCCTTTGCACTTGTTAGATGCGGAGCCACTGCTTGCGACTAAAGATGTTCTAGCGCTGACTTTTGCGGGCTCAGGATTTGAGGATTGAACTCGCTAACGCAAGCGAGCCATCCAAATCGTCAAGCTCAGTAGCCCCAAGCTGCTAACCCATGCAAAAGCAGTCATGTGCTGCACTACATCGATAGATAGTGCCAATCCCAATGGGGCAAACAGCACCAATGCTTGCAACACACCTAACGTAATGCAAGCCCACGAGTAGGCGCTAGCTGATTGCGTTTGAAAGGGCTTGTGACTGAAGGCCGCAGACAAGCATGCGCATCCTTGCCACAAAACCAGTGGCAAGATATAGGGCCACACGCCGCTCCAACGCGGATCCAGCCACTCTTTGTACAGTGCAACGGCGCATGACAACCCCAATATGACTACGGTTGCGAATGCGCTTAGGCCTAGCCACCAAGGGTTTGTGTTTTGCTGGCCTTTGGCCAATGCCACTTGTGCCCATGCCATGTGCACCACAGCAGGTACAAATCCGAGCACGCGCAGCAGGGCGCTCATCCAGCCGGTTTCTTCGGCGCCGTACAGGCGTTGCCACACTACGATGATGGCTGTGGCTAGCATGGCGTCTGCTAGTGTGTGAGCCATGCGCAGGGTAGCGCTGCGTGGGTCGGACTGCTGGTTGGCAATAGGAGCGGCATTATTACTTGCATGCGCATCACGTGCGCGCAGGGCAGGCGCCAGCCAAGCCGCTCCCACGGCATAGCCTAGCAGTGCGGAGACTACTAAAGTGGGGCCGCTCCAGCCGAGCGATGCGCCCACTAGCGTCGCAGTGAGTGCTGCAGCTGCCGCTGTTGCAGGTGGTAGCGTGCGCACCGCTGCCTGCTGCCAAGCCGAGCCCATGCGCAGGGTGAAGCTTTGTGCCAACATCCACCCCATTTGGCAAAACGCCAAAAGCAGCGCCCATAGCAAAGCTGGCCATAGGCTGAGCTGACTGAACCACACAGCCAAAGCCGCTACGGGTAACAAAGCCAAGCCGCGCAAAGCACTGGCACGCCACGCGTGTTGTGCGGCGATATGG
>JACCDY010037366.1_pt1 | contig 26675 bp, 30 predicted proteins | sample 7446391 | NCBI WGS metagenome assembly JACCDY01 (sample SAMN15323451, study PRJNA562643) | freshwater metagenome | isolation source: river surface water | place: USA:Blue River Watershed | collected 2017-08-18 | reverse complement strand
TATGACATTCAAATTCTGCACAGGATTCCATCATGCTTACGCCATCCTCGTCTGATATAATTGCTATAATATTTTTGCCATCAATTTCTTTTTTGCCCACTGGCATCGCTTCAAACTTGGTATTTAAAATATAATCAAATGCGGCAGCAAATCTTGGATGTACTGTCACATATTTATTCAATTCAGTTAGTTCGTCTAATATCATTATTTTTTCTGTTTAAAATTTGAACCATTCGGCGCCGACTTAGCACCATTCATCGATTGCTTCGCAATCTCTTCTACCACTAATAAATCCTCTATATCAATATTCATAGGCAATTGCCCCACTTTCACAATCGCACGCTTGCCTTTGAAACCTATCACTTCTCCTACTTGGTAATTCTTTTTCAATTTCACTGTAGCACCTACTTCAATCGGTGCAGCCGACTCCTTATATTGCTTATCTACTTTCTTAGCCAACTTATTAATGACTATGGCATCATTCTTTTTAAAGAGTAAGTTGTACAAGGTCTTCATTACTTCCTCTTTCTTATCTGATTTTTTATAATCCAACGCAATCTGCTTTAAATTACGTTCCATCTCTTTCAAATAAGTGAACTTCTCCTCTGATACTCTATTCTGCTCTTTTAATAAAGTAATCTGTTGAAGATGTTTTTCTTTATTTAAGGTCTTATTCAACTCTAATTTAAGTGCGTCATTTTCTTTAATCAACTTATGTAATTCCTTGCGTTCTTTTTGTACCAATTGCAAATCCTGCTCTGTCCTATTTAATAATTTATCTAATTCAAAATGGTGTGTGTCCACCAATTTTCTCGCTCTATTGATTAAATGCTTCGGTAAACCAATTCGTTCTGCAATCGCAAAAGTATAAGAGCTTCCGGGCTTACCAATGACTAATTGGTACAAAGGCTCCAATTTCACTTCATCAAATTGCATCGCACCATTCACTATGCCTTTGTTGTGATTGGCCATCACTTTCAAATTCAAATAATGCGTAGTAACAATCCCTTGTGCGTGTTTATGCGACAACTCTTCTAAAATCACCTCTGCAAATGCACCTCCTAAATGTGGATCAGATCCACTTCCTAATTCATCAATAAAAAATAGGGTCTTACCATTGGCGTTTTCAATGAAGTACTTCATATGTGTCAAATGACTACTATACGTACTTAATTCAAACGCTAAATTTTGGGTATCGCCTAATTGAATGAACAATTGCTTGTAAATGCCCATTTGAGAATCTGGATGCACGGGAACCAACAAACCAGACTGTAGCATCACTTGGTTTAGCCCTAATGTTTTCATGGACACGGTCTTACCACCTGCGTTGGGTCCACTAATAATCAAAATCCTTGCTTCGTCGTCCAATTCTAAATTGACAGGGATTGTTTTTTTACCAGATGCCTTATTGTACATATACAATAAAGGATGGTAGGCTTGTATTAAATGTGATGTGGCTTTGTTTTCTACCACTGGTAAGTGTGCATTCATATCAATCGCCAATAAAGCCTTGGCTTTGATAAAATCAAATAAGCCCACTATTTGTAAATACCCCATCAATAAACTGGAGTATGGTGCAAGTTGTGAAGTTAATTGTCTTAAAACCCTTTGTACTTCTTTAGCTTCATCCTGTTCTAAGCTAAATAATTCATTGTTCAATTCAATGGTTTCCTCTGGTTCAATGAAAGCTGTTTTTCGACTATCACTTTCTCCATGTAAGAACCCTTTGACTTGTCTTTTATATTCAGAGAAAACAGCCACTACACGTCGACCATTGCTAAAACTTTCATCTATATCCGCAGTGTAACCAGACTTGGCTAATCGACCTAGTACTTTCTCAAAAATCCTTCTTAGTTCCTGTCTTTTCTTATACAATTGAGCCCTGATCTTGGCTAAGTCTTCGGATGCATTGTCTTTAACTAATCCTCTATCATCAATCACTTCATCAATGGAATCTATAATCGTTTTTTCAAAATAGCTCTCTGCTATCACTAAATATAAGTGACTATAAGCTGCTTGTCGTTCTGCGTCAAACCATTTGAATATTTGGCCTAGATGATCCACCAATTTGCGCACCAACAACCATTGCTCACCTGTTAATTGCGCTCCAGGAATACCCAATAATTTTACGTCTTTTCTAATGTCTAAAATAAAGTCACTCGGAAAGTATTGATTGGCTTGCTTAATAAACTGGTATTCCTGCGTTTGCCTTAAAGTAATTTGGATATAATTCAAATGCGTATGTATCCGCATCGCTTCCACCTGCTCTTTTCCAATAGTGGATTGACAGTAATTCAATAAAATAGACTTAATCTTATCAAATTCTAATTGTGAAAGGGCGTTGTCAGGATATACTCGCATGGGCTTAATGGAGGCAAATTTAGTTAAATAAACATTAACAGCATTAGAACAAATTAGCCTTTGATTTGTTGTAATTTTAAGTAACCAGTTTATATGAAAACAAACAAACATATCACAGCCCTTTTATGCAGCGTTATTTCGCTCTATGCCTGTGCTCAATCGCCTAAAAAGCAACCCAAAACGCAAAAAATCAATATGGAAAATACACAAACAATTACCTTAGGCTCTGGCTGTTTCTGGTGTACAGAAGCGATCTACCAACGTTTAGATGGCGTAGTTAAAGTCACAAGCGGCTATAGTGGCGGCCACGTAGATAACCCCACTTACGAGCAGGTTTGTGATAAAACCACTGGACATGCAGAAGTTTGTCAGATTGTCTTTGACACCACTAAGATAAGTTTAGACGATATCTTATCAGTTTTCTGGAAAACACATGATCCAACCACACCCAATCAACAAGGGAATGACGTAGGCCCCCAATATCGATCTGCCGTTTTCTACCACAATGAACAACAAAAAGAATTGGCGCTTCAATACATTAAAGCCTTGGACGCAAGTAAGGCTTGGGACAAACCAATCATTACAGAAGTGACTGCTTTTACTAAATTTTATGCTGCTGAATCTTATCACCAAAACTATTATAACAACAATACCAATCAAGGGTATTGCAGGTATGTGATTGGGCCTAAATTGGAGAAATTTGAAAAAGTATTTAAGGATAAATTGAAAAAAGATGAAGAATAAACGCTTGGATTCATTTATATATAAATGAAAGATCAGATTTGAGGAGAATATTTTAACTTAGGGATTCAATTATTTTGAATCCCTAATCTTTTTAATTCAAAAAGATTAATATAGCACAAAGTGACTAATAAAGAGTAGTTTACAAGAGAGGAAAACTCTATCGGTAACGATTTAGTAATGGTGCTTATTACATTCTTTTTCATTTGATTACCTTGTAAATCAATATTGCAAATATAAAAAATAAAGGGTAGAGTACATTGGCTCTTTACCCTTTATTTCGACTTACAAAGTTATTGCGGAGGTTGCTCATTTGTGTGCTCCTACAATTGCGCATTACCGTAATCCCAATAGTATGAGCCCTGCTTTAGTATAAGACATGGCAAGGTGTATATAGAATATGTACCCAAACAGAGAGATACAGAATGCTTTAGATATATGGCTTAAGCAAAGGCTGGTAGTTTGACCTATCCATGTACCAGGAACACTGAGCATAAAGCTATGGTGCTGTTTTATATCCATAATGACAGCCTTACTGAGTTAGAGTTTTTTTCAAGACATTAAAAACTCAGTCAATCAGGTCGCACAATAATTAAATCGAAACTTATTAAGATCGATTTACCCTACTGTTCAAGATCTGCCCTTAAAGAGGTCTACGTTTTTAATTGCTATGTTTTTAAGCCTAATCCGCCTAAATTCTCTTCTTTTATTTGAGTCGAAATTCGGTAGGAGAAATACCTGAGAGTCTCTTGAAAAATCGGCTGAATACCTGCACGTTTTCAAATCCGAGTTCGTACGCTATTTCAGAAATATCCCGTTTTGTATAATGCAGCAAGTTTTTAGCCTCTAACAGAATACGGTCATGGATAAGCTGAAGTGGTGATTTTTCATCAATCTTCTTAAAGGTATTGGTAATGGTCTTTGGTGATTTGTGTAATAAACCTGCATAGTAAGAGACGCTATGCTGCTCCTTAAAGTTTTGTTCAACCAGAAAATTGAATTCCCTTATTAAATTATGCTGACTATCGTCGATGAAAGACAAGGTACCTTGCATTTTGTATATTCTTGTGCACAGTATCAGGATGCGCTTGAGGACAATTTGCAGCATTTCAAGCTGCAATTCGTCTTTCATTTCTAATTCCATATCGGTTAGGTTCCAGGCATCATTCATTATCGCAAATTGCGGCTCCTGAACCGAAACAACCGGTATTTTTGCAGGTGTATAATACAATACACCTTTACAGCCGACTTCGCTATCATGGTTAATTATGCAATAGAATTCTGAATTGAACCGAAGCATTTTCATAGCGTTAATCTGCTCATATTGCACATGATGGTATTGAGAGAGACTAACAATCTGGTTGTTATTAAAAGTTTGGTGAATGCCATCGATGATCAATTTGTTTCCGTCAGATTGAAACCACAGTAGCTGCAGAGCCCCAGATACAATCGGCCTAAAGCTTCTGAAATTGTCACAATCTACATACTCCAACTCAAAGTATTCGTTCTGCTTTCCTTGATAGATCATATTAATATTCAATTTAAAGTACTTCTATATTATTATCAAAAATACATATAATCTCAAAACACAATTTAATTTAAAGCGAATCTTTAAATCAGATCAATAGTTAAAAGTTGTTTCTTCCTTTGAATCATTCAATTTGATAGCTAACTCAGCGAGTCGGTTGCGTATCTGATCTGACAAAGTAAAGTTTCTATCTGCTCGCACCTTATTCCTAATTTCAATTAGTAATTTGATTGTCCCGTCGAGTTTTTCAGCGTAGCTGTCATACACACCCGATCTCATTTCCAATCCTAGTACGTCAAAAACAAAGGTTGAAATACCTTTATTGAAATGTTCCAGATCGGTTGCTGAAAGTATGGCAGTCTTGTCTTTCAGTTGATTAATATACGTAACGCCTTCAAAAAGGTGTGAGATAAGTATCGGCGTATTAAAATCGTCATCCAACGCCTCATAACATTTGGCTTCCCAACCAGCGATGTCGAGTGTCGATCTATTTCCAGGCTCAAGCTTCGATAAGCTATTTATCGCTTTCATCAGGCGGTCGTATCCTTTTTCAGCAGCCAGGATCGCCTCATTCGAAAAATCCATAATACTTCGATAATGCGTTTGTAACATAAAAAAACGCGTCACCGAAGCTGAAAACGCTTTGCTAAGAACAGGATTGTCGCCAGCCAAAATCTCATCTGGCAGAATATTATTTCCACTAGATTTGGACATTTTCTTTCCATTCAGCGTTAACATATTGGCATGCAGCCAGTAGTTAACCGGTGCATGGCCCGTGGAGGCTTCTCCCTGAGCTATTTCACATTCATGATGTGGAAATTTCAGATCCATACCTCCACCGTGGATGTCAAATCTTTGCCCAAGGTATTTTGTGCTCATTGTGGTGCACTCCGTATGCCATCCCGGAAAACCATCGCTCCACGGCGAAGGCCAGCGCATTATATGGTGTGGATCAGCACGCTTCCATAGCGCAAAATCCTGTTCATTCCGTTTGTCAGACTGGCCGTCAAGTGGTCTGGAGTTATCAAGCGTGTGTATCAGGTCCCGATGGCTGAGCACACCATAATCGTAATCCTCACTATACTTTGCCACGTCGAAATATACCGATCCATTCGATTCGTAGGCATAGCCCTTATCTATGATGTTCTGTATGACATTGATTTGCTCAATCATGTGACCGGTCGCCGTTGGTTCAATGCTTGGCGGCAAAAGGTTGAATTTTTGGAGGATATCATGGAAATCAACGGTATAGCGTTGAACAATTTCCATTGGTTCAAGTTGTTCCAAACGCGCTCTTTTTGCAATTTTATCTTCACCGCTATCTGCATCATCAACCAGGTGTCCTACATCAGTGATATTACGCACATAACGGACTTTATAGCCTAAATGCAGAAGATAGCGATAGATGATATCGAACGAGAGGAATGTCCTTACATTACCAAGATGTACATTACTGTACACCGTCGGACCGCAGACATACATCCCAACGTGACCATCTTGAATCGGTGTGAATATTTCTTTTTCGTTCGAAAGTGAGTTATATATTTTCAGTGGATGATCTTTATATATAGTCATATTGAATATTCAAAAGTTGCAATGTTTTGAAGGTAAATTCTAATTCACTTTTCCAACTCTTCAATAATTGCGTAATCTAACCATAATAATGCTCGATTGGGATCCGAACCAAATATGGAACGGACTACCTTACCGTTTTTATCTACCAAAACCCAGTGAGGTGTCCCCCCGGCTTGGTAATCGTGAAAAGTGGTGGCCATACCGGCATCCCTAAAAACCGGAAACCTAACATGCAATGACTTTAAATTTTCAATAATTTCATCATTGGTATATTCGGGACCTTCAAAATTGCTATGAATCCCTAATACGTTCATCTTGTCCCCGTGTTCATACGCCATTTTATTGGCAAATGGGATAGCTCTTCCTACACATCCCGGACAGCCTAAATAGAAAAACAAGATCAATAAGGGTTTTCCTTTGAAGCTATCGTAATGTGGAAGATCTTTCTGTCCGATACTTTCCAAATGCCAGGGTTGGATTTGGTTGTTCAAAATTTCCATAACAATAAATATCAAAATTCCCCTATCCTTTTCAGAAGGGGAATGCAGTTAATCGACGTAAGCATGTGCGCTTAAATCAGTTTATTCAGGTTGCCATATTGATTGAATCTGTCTGATCATCTGATTGGTAAATCCCCATTCATTGTCATACCAAGCCATTATTTTCACTAGGTCTCCATCAACAACCCTTGTCATTTCTAAATCTACGGTAGAAGCGAAAGCACTTCCTATGATATCAGTTGATACAAGGGGTTCATTTGTTACAGCGATCACTTTTTTATACCGTTCTGTGGTCGCTTCTTCTGACAGAATCTGATTGATTTCCTCAACCGTGGTAGGTCTCTCAGCAATAAAAGTAATATCCGAAATGGAGCCAACAGGGACGGGAACTCTAATGGCAACGCCGTCGAACTTTCCGGCGTACTGAGGTAATACTTTAGTAGTCGCTATGGCTGCTCCCGTAGCAGCCGGTGCCAGATTCAAGCCGGCCGCTCTACCCATGCGTGGCTCTTTTTTCGAAGGCGCATCGACAAGGCTTTGTGAAGCAGTATATCCATGTATGGTATTAAGAATTGCTTTTTTTATACCTAACCTTCTTCCCAAAATTTCTATTACAGGGCTGATGTTATTGGTCGTACAACTTGCACAAGAAAAGACCAATGTCTTATCATCTGTAGTATTTACGCCATAAACAACTGTTGGAGTGTCTTTTGTAGGACCTGAAATTACAGCTGCTTTAGCACCAGCCAGAATATGCCCTTCAGCATCGGCACTGTTGGTAAATATGCCGGTACTTTCAATAACAACGTCTACATTGAGTGCTTTCCATGGTAACTCTAAAATGTTGCGTAGACTGGAATACTTGATTTCTTTATCCCCCACAAATAAGCTGTCTCCTTCAAATTTAACATCTTTAGCATACTTACCATAGTTACTGTCGTATTTAAGCAGATATGCTGCATTTTCTACCGACATCAAATCGTTTATGGCGACGACTTCAAGGTCATCGGTTTCAAAAATCAGTTTTAATGCTGCCCTTCCTATGCGACCAAATCCGTTGATTGCTACTTTTTTCATGATTTTTTATAGTTTTTTGATGATATTATCATTTATTGGTTGCCTTATTAGCTTCCTTCGCCACTTTAAAAAGTGCCGGATTAATATGGCAGTATCCTCCCGGATTCTTATCCAGGTAGTCTTGATGGTAATCCTCGGCTTTATAATATTTCTTTATGGGGGTTACTTCAACTGCTATAGCTCTGATATGTTTTGCCGCCTCTTTATTTATCCGTTGGTTTATAAGTGGTAACTGCTGGCCTGAGGTGTAATAAATGCCCGTACGGTACTGATCACCGATATCATTACCCTGTTTATTTACGCTCGTAGGATCAATAGCAAGGAAATACAAATCAAGTAACAGATTCAAATCCAATTTTTCAGCATCGTATGTAACCTTTACGGTTTCAGCGTAGCCCGTATTTTTCTGTACTACATCCTCATATGTCGGATTGTCGGTACGGCCATTGGCAAAGCCTACTTCGGTAGCGATAACACCATCTACCTGTTTAAAAAAATGCTCTGTTCCCCAGAAACATCCTCCGGCAAAATAGATAACGTCCGTGCTATCGCTATTGCCTGTCATTTCAGTAATGCTTACTTTTTCTTCCAAGCCCTTATTATGCTCGGCTTTGTTACTCATACTGTTGCTACAACCTGTCATGGCGAAGAAGCCGAGTGCGGTCGATAAGAAAACTACTATATTCATATCTTTATTTTTTTATTTTCCATTTCTTCAACAAGCTTTTTGTATACCGACTTTGTAAACCGAATATATTCTTTGGTTAAGGTATCATAGCCAACCCATTGTTGGACATTTTCATAAGGGCATGTAGGTGCGCCTTCCTCCTGTCCAGAGACCAATATATACCGATCGGGATGCAGCTGGTAAATTTCTGCCGTTACTTTGTTCATTGCTTTACAAAAAAGTTCCAAAGCGCTCAAAGTGGCAGGTGTAGCCATTCGGATTTTTGACCAGATAATCTTGATGGTAGTCTTCGGCAGGCCAAAATTTTGTGAACGGCTCCAATGTCGTTACTACCTTTCCAGGCCAGCGTTGCGAATCATCAACTAATTTGATCATTTCCACGGCATCATTTCCTTCTTCATCGTTCTGAATGAATAGTGCCGAGCGGTAACTTTTGCCCCTGTCATTGCCCTGCCTATCTACCGTGCTGGGATCATGTACCCTGAAAAAATAATCCAATAACTCCCTATAAGTTGTCTTGCTTGGATCATAGGTAATTTCAACACCCTCTGCATGGCCGGGATGATACTCGTAGGTGGGATTATCGTTCTGTCCCCCTAAGTACCCGACTTCGGTATTAATTACGCCAGGACGTGCTCTGAAAAGATCTTCCATGCCCCAGAAACATCCACCCGCCAAATATGCTTTTTTCAAATTTTCCATTACTTATAGCTTTTATTTTATTTAAGTTCTTTAAAATTTTTGATCTGAAATGCTTGAGAGATCTCAGCCCTCTACTTTCTTAAGCGCCACGGCATTGATACAGTATCTAAGACCACTTGGTGCAGGACCATCCGGAAAAACATGGCCCAAATGCGCATCACAGACATTGCAGGTCGTTTCCACTCTTATCATACCATAACCACCATCCTTATGGTAGGCAATATTTTCAACAGCTATGGGCTGAGTGAAAGAAGGCCAGCCAGAAGTGCTGTTAAATTTTTCAGTTGCATCAAACAAAGGTGTTCCACAACTGATACATTCATATTTACCCGGTTCAAATAAGCCGCACATATCCGAACTATGTGCTCGCTCAGTACCCTTCCCCCTGGTAACAAAATACGAATCGGGGCTTAACAGTTCTTTCCATTCCTCGTCTGTTTTTTCCACCCTGCGAGTCGGAACAGGATTACCTTTGTTTACGAACTTGATGATATCATTCCAGTTTAACATAACTATTTATTTTGAATGTTACTATTTATTTCCTATTTCCAACGCGGATATCTTCTTTTGAAGTTCATCCTTGGTTCGAAGACCTACTATGGTCTCCACAGCTTTTTGGTTCTTGAAAAAGATCAATGTGGGGATGCTACGCACACCAAAACGCTGGGCAAGTTCCTGTTGATTATCAACATTAACTTTAACTATTTTGACCTTCCCCTCAAAGTCTTTGGACAGGTCATCCAATGTGGGTAATAGCGTCTGGCAAGGACCACACCAGTCGGCGTAAAAATCTACAACTACGCTTGCTTCTTTTTGAATTGTTTCTTCAAATTCCTGTTTACTTTCTATTTTTCTCATAACTAAAAACTTTAATTGTTATCTAACTCCACAAAGTTAATATACGGCAATACCCTTTCTCTTACCGTTATCACCCGATATTTTGGCAATTCTTCCCATCTTAAAAATCATTTCGAATATGATGACCGAATGTTTTGCGTATTGCAGCTAGTTTAGGATTTATATTGGTTTGGCAGAAAGGTTTCTGTTTGTCTTTTTTATAATAATTGAGGAAACGCTCCGAATTCAATCTGAAGTCTGCCAAGGGCAGTGTCTGTGTAATATATTTGGTGTCATTTTCCTTTGACAGTTTATTGATTATTATTTCGATAGTGTCTTTATCATTGGGATCAATATAATACACTGCCGAACGATACTTGTAACGCATACTGTGTGCGCTTGCGCTACTATGCGTCAGCAGATGCACTTCAATTAACACATCCAGTGTGATGCCTTCATTAAAATGGACAATAACGGCTTCTGAAAATGTATCATAGGGGTTCAATGAGGAGATCCAGCCCTGCTCCACAGACTCAACGCCATTTAAAGCCTGAAATATGGCTTCTGTACACCAATGACAGCCTCCACCAAAACCTATTTTTTTCATATTTCTTATTAACAAATTATTATCTGAGCTAGCGTCTTTTATATTAAAATAATGAATTGAACTCCTAAAGATTATTCGGAGATGCTGCGCATTCTAAAAATTCTTCGAGTTGTGATATCGTTGGATTCTTAATATAATCGTTGCCCACTATTATGGTAGGGAACTTTAATTTACCTTCGTACAGACCCCGTACTTTAGCTTCGGCTTCAATTTTTGTTTCCACATTAAAATCATCAAATTCCATCCATTTGCTTTGCAGGTAGTCGGTAACATCTCATCCCTTCCTTTTGATATACATCCGTAAATTGGTTGTTATCTCGCTTTGAAAGCATTGATGACGGACTATCTCAATTATCAGAATTAAAAGAACTTCCCAATGTTTGCATTATTGACCTTGATTTTTATGACAAGAGTGTGCTGGCACAGCTTCAAGAATTGAGCACACAATATCCCACCATAAAACTGATTGCCCATAGTGATATTGACACTGAGACGGTTGGCAGGATACTTCTGGATATTGGTTTTTCAAGTTGTTTACTTGTAGGTAGCGATGCGGATGATTTTAGGAAAGTTATCGAAAAAGTTGTAGAAAGTTAATTATTATATTTAGTCAATTCCCAGCCTTTTATGCATTTCATGCCATTCTTTTCCGAATTGTATACTTTCTAATGCCGCTTTTCGCTTTTCTTCTGGCAAACAATCGATACAGGTTGGATACTGAAGTTGTTTGTAATGTTGCTTACATTGAGGGCAAAGTTCCATTTTTTTGATATCAAAATTATAGGCGCATTTTCGGCAAGCAGTTATTGCATCTTCAAAGGAAAGATATTTGATACAGTCATTTACATGAAGTAAAAAAGCCTCTTTCTCAATCTGCTCTGCATCCTTATTTTTAGCACGTTCTCTTTGTAACCAATATCGGATATTAGATAGATTGTTCTTATTTTTCCATTTATCCTTTGAAACAAAGCATTTGTCTTGAACTTCGTATGCATCTTCATTTTCAAAAAAAATAGAAATGAGTTCATTTGCCGATCTGAAAATTGCTTCATCAAATTCGTGCTTACAATCTGCGCAGCGATATTTTGGAGTTTTCCTTACCCTTACGCTTGGATTTTTGTTATTGCAATTTGAACACAGTGGAACGGGGTCATAATCATATCTTTTTTGCACGTAATCTGTAAAATCAGATTTACTAATTTCTTGATTGATGTCTATGTAGTCTTTAGTATATCCTCTTGTTATTTCTCTTAAATAATCGGAGTATTTTCTTGGATGAGAATGATGTTGTATTGTTAATGTTTCAGTACTATTACATATTTCGCATTTATCTTTAATAAATTTCGATCTTCTTTCTTTCCAATCTTTTGTATACCAAGAGCGTTGTCCTTCTTTGGAGTCATTCCAATACTGAGCTTTTGCAAATTCTAATTGAATTTCACCATTTACTAATTTGTCTCGTAGTTCTATGAGTTCGTTATATGTTAACATCTGTTTACTAATTTTGACTGCACTATTTTGGTGCATACTTTTTTTGTAAATAATCTATTCTCTTCCCATCTCTTTCACAATCTTTTCGAATGGTGAGCGAATGGCATCTATTATAAGGTTTGCTACTATTACAAAAACAATTTGTTGCCGTCCCCCCTCCGTAAATCAAAAATGAGTAGTAACAATTGTTTAGATTTTCATATCTATAATATAAGGTTTGCATATGTTTTGGAATCTCAATGTAGTCACCTTTTCTAGAAGCGGTATTAAAAATTTTACTCCTTAGTGATGATATAATAATCCAATGATCGACTACTTCATTTTTCGTTTTGTTAATTCTTACGTTGTCAATAAATTGTCCTATATAATTCAACTCTTGCGGAATAAAAAAAGTAAAATCCAAATTTTGTGTACTTGGTGTAATATCTACCAGTTCATCGTTAGGTGATTTCCAAATAGCGTGTCTTTCTGCTTCCATTAAGAAATCTCCATTTAGGACAGACCAACCATAAATTATTGAACCTCCGTCATTTTTTACTTTTTGCTGTACATTTAGAAAACAATTTCCTGGTTTGGCGTATTTTTCCTCTTTAATTGGCAAAAACAATTCTCTATGATTACTTCCTATTTTTTCAATAAGTTGTTCTTTAAATATTTTTAAGCTATCATCAAACATATCTTAAGTATTGCTATATTAATTCTTCTTGTGTCACTATTCTTATTGCTTCACCAAATTTCTTTTTGAGATCTATATCTGTTATCGTGTTCGGAAATGCCATTGCTAATAGATATTTCGGTCTGGATAAGGCTACATATATTAATCTTCTCGTTTCATCAGGAAAAATGTTTTCATTATTTGATATGTTTTCAAATATGATATTATCCTTATGCTTTTTCTCATTAAAGAAAACAAGAATTGAGTCTAAGGTTTGGCCTTTTACCTGATGTATTGTGGTAATGGGAATATTGAAAGCAGAAAAAGATTTTTTGAAATGCGCGCTCACAGTTTCCAATAATGTAGATTTTTCTAAATATTTTGATTTTCTATTTCGTAAATTAAAGTCAACATCATAATTAAGTTCCAATCTATTCTTTAGGAAAGACTGAGTTTCTGTTGTCCAGTCTTGAATAGTTTTACTAAAATCGGGCAATTCATCTAAGAGGGTGATCATTAAAGAATTGAAGTGAGGATCAACACTCTTTTCTTTTTCAATATCCTTTAGTACATGATAATCTGTTGTACCTGCATAAATGAGCTGAATACTAATTGCTCGTATTTCTTTTATTGCATTTTTAATATCTCCACTGATAAAGAGATTTTTAGCATAAATGATTTCTTTAGGTAATTCTATACTCCAGGGTCTTTGTTCTAATTTTTTTCCTAACAACGAATCTTTTAGTGAATTCCCCCTGACTACAATACAGCTATTGAGGTGTTTTTTTGTTGCACAATAATCATCATAATGTTTAATTATTAATTGGTGATTGGTACTTGAATATTTGTAAACTATAATAGAGTTGTTTAGGTCCTGACAATCAACACTATTAATTGTTGAGTCGTCTGAACGTCTTACCTTAGAAAAAATATCAATGATACTTTGAGGTGAACGTCTATTGTCTGTCAAGTCATACGATTGCCAGGTTTGATCGTTTTCATATTTTCTTAAAAATTCAGCAGGTTTTGCATCCCTCCATTCATACAGGCTTTGATAAGGGTCGCCAATTAATTCAATATTTTTTAAACCTTGCTTTACCAATTCTTCAAATATAGCGTGTTGCATTAAAGAATTGTCTTGTGCTTCATCAATTATAATAAAAGGAAACCTTAAACTAAGCCATTGGCAGATTTTAGGGTTATTTCGTAATAAATGTAGTGCAATATATGCTGAATCTCCGGTTGATATAAGGCCTTTTGTAAATTGCTTATTTTTAATTAACTGGCAATACCTGTTAAAGTTCTCTATATCTACCTTATCAGCAGAGGGTTGATTACCATTGATTGAAAATGTACCATCAGGCTCAATTCTTATTTCGCTTGGAGGATATAAATGAAAAATACTGCGATTATTTTTTGCTTTATATTCTGCATTATTCAAAGGTCGTAATAAACCATCCAGTGTTTTCCCATTCTTCACGTAGGTCGTTTTCCACATGTCATCCAAAATATTTGTATGATCAAGTATCTTTGGTCTATTGAAATCACGATTAAGCAAGTTATAAAAAGGAAGTGTAATAAATTTATTTATAAAACTATCAATGGTTGATACATGGTTAGGAAACTGTAGTGATTTGCCACTTAGTTTTCTATATGCTTCATTAATTTCGTCTTTCGCAGAATTAGTGAACGATAAACAAGCTACACCCGAATGAACTCCGATTTCTCTTGAAGTTTCTAAATTTAATATCTTCTTCGCAATAGTTGTTGTTTTTCCACTACCAGGACAGGCATTCAGAATTACTTTTCCTCTAGCTTGTAGATAAGCTAATCTTTCCTCATTTTCAAAATACATTATAATCCGTTTTTTAAATGAGTTAAGGAATTTAATATATACTTAGGAACTATAAATGATGCCTTTGCATCTTCCAAATTATCCAGCAAATGAATTGAAAGGTCTTGTGCAAACTCAGCTTTAGCGGGGAATATTTTCCATAAGAGAATAGCAACTGTTCTTCTTTGCTCATCTGTCATCAAATCTGTTACAAATGTTGCCATATAAGCAACAATTTTATTGATTTTGGCATTTTCTGTTATATCCAAATATTGTACTAAAAAGTTGTTTTTAAAATTTCTCCTGTCATCATTTACATTATGCAATGCAATTTCATATTCTAATGTTTTAAATGACTCAAAGATTTGAATGTTATCCGCATTATTTTTTACAGAGTTCAAGTTTTTTATTCGTGATACAACATTACCATTTTGAATAGAATCATCTAATTGATTGAGAATACTAGTATCATTAATCAGACTATCAAAACTATACTCAGATTTTTTTGAATCTGTAAATCTATCATCATCTGTAATGATAGAGATAGGTTTGTTAATTCGATCCAATAGATTTGAATGATTAAAAAGATACAGAAAAGGATAAAACGATGTCCCTTTTACGTTTACAATTTCAGTTCGGTAATCTTCTAATTTATAATCTTCTAAAAGAGTAAACGCTGAAATCAGTAGTTCTTCTGAAATTCCTTCAATGAATAAAATTGATTTTGCAAATAGAAGTTGGGATTTCGTCACATCGATATATCTCTGAAGCTTCTTCATCCTATTCTCAAAATCAGGATTTAGCATTTCCTTATTTTTAGTGGTATCTTCAATTATTTTTTCAGACTCTCTATTTTGAAATTGTTTATCAAGTTTTGTCGCTTTACCACAATCTAAAAGAATAAGATTCTTTAAAGGAACTTTTGAGGTTAAAGTCGGTGAATGAGTAGTAATAAATAACTGACTATTTTCCGTAGCATTTGCATTATTGAGAAAGTTATAAAGGCTTAATTGTAATTGAGGATGCAGATGAGATTCAGGTTCTTCAATTAATAAGGCGAAATGAGGAAGACCATTATCTTTAATTTGTTCTTTTATGTCACCAAGTACAACTGCTATGTATATCAGATTGTTTAAACCCAAACTATTTTGCCACAGATGAAATCCTTCATCCGTAAGGGTTGCTCTATCATGTGGAAGATAGGGTTTAATAGCATTAACAATATACTCTGTTTTTGCTTCTTCAATTCTAACCCCAATTTTATTATCAATGACTTTTTTAAAAATACTTTCGAGATTAGTGTTCACCCCATCTCTCGTATTTTTGACCTCGTCGCGACTTAACAACTGAGAATTGGCATCTTTAATAATTTGTTCAATTTCAGACTCAGACTTTTCTCTCTTTACAAATCGTCTTATAACTTTTCCTAAAATATTATTCCTAGTACTTAATAAATCTTTAGTACTGTCCCTCAATGCTCCTAAATAGTAATGTTGAAACAGCTCAAATGTTTTGTAATCGGCTTTTTGACCATCAATATTTCCTGTATTGTATGAGAAATTCGGATATTTACCATCTTTCTCTTCGTAAGAAATCGAGATTTTAGCATAATCTTCTTCAATCTTGTTAGGATCGATTACCATATATTCATAGAAAGCTCCTTTTTGTGCAGTCGATAATCCTTTGAAAATATATGTTATGGTGATGAGTGAAGACTTTTGAATAGTTTTACTTCCTCCGTTATCGATTGTCTTTTGATGAAAATCGTCCGATGAAACAGATATTTCTCTAATAGGTTCTCCAATATTATATAACAGACGTATAGCGTCTATTATTGCTGACTTTCCACATCCATTTTCCCCAATAATTATATTTAATTTGGGGTCAAACTCTGTTTCGATTACTTCGATTCCCTTATAATTCTCAACTTTTATATAAGATAAATACATTTGCGTTTTTTGGTTAGAAATAAGTAAACAAAAGCTTTAAAGTATCGTGTAGCATCAATTAAATTGAACGTGAATTTTACAATCTCTTTGAAACACAGACAAACTTCAAGCCTTTTGCTAATTTATGCAAAAAAATGATGTTGTATGATAAATTGCTTTCAAACTATCATTTCCAACCAAGCGACGTTCTTTTGCTTTTCTTTGGTCGCAGTGTGGAAAGAAAAGAAGTTGGTTTAAACAAAAAATGGGATAATGAATATCCCACGCAATAATGTCGCAACCTGTTTGGTAAAATGTAAGCAAAGGGAATTGTGTAGTGGTGCATTTTGACAAAGGGGTTGCACCTATTCTAAATGCAAAAATGCGTTTCCGACCAAAGTGAGGAATTGCATTTTTGCCCGCCCGATTTTTCGGGTCAGGCGACTTTTAACGGGTGGGTACGGAAATCTTTCAGATTATGAAAAAATCCCCTGTATTCGGTCATTCCTCTGCGAAACAAGTTCCATAGCAAAGAACAACCCATTTGTGTAAGCGATGAATTGATAAACAAATCTTGGTGTTCCAATGCTTCTGCAAGTGAGCAACTTGGCGTGTTGTCCTCTTGTTCGGATTGCTTCAGTAATTCGCCAAATTCATCGGTAACAAATGGCAGGCTTGTCACCGTTTCATACTTTTCAGAATTGGGTTGCTTTATCTCTCCGATAGTAGATAGTATTACTTGTCCTGTATCTTGGCTGTTGCCAAAATCCAACCAATATTTTGGCACATCTTGATAGTGTCTGCGGTAGCTTATTTCTTTAAGAATTTCAGCAACGCCAAACCTCGCCTGTACGTTATCTACGCACGTAATAGTAATGATTGCCCTTGCTTCTTCGGGCAATCTGCCGAACTTATCCTTTTCAAATTTTACTGTTTTAGCTTTCCAATTTGTACCTGCCCAACGGTTGCAACGATTGATTAAAGCAACGGATTTGTATAATCCTGTTTCACTTTCTGCAAAACGCTGTCTGCCCAAATTGGCACTCGTGATAACATCATCATCCCAAACGCGGACTTGCAACCCTGCGTGTCCTAATGCTATCAAACTTTCGTTTATTTCCATTAAGGCGGTCAATACTTTTGAGCCTGTACCACCTGCTCCGATAAGGTTTACCGAAATCGGATTGGTAGGATTGAGTAAATAGTTGTCCGTAAAATGAACTGCTGTTTTTGTCGTATTCATCACAATAGATTTTTAAGGGTTTTATTATTCTTTTTCAATACCTCTTTAGGAAAGGGTTTATCCGTATTGATAAGGTCTTTCCAAAGGGTTACAATATTTTTTTTCGTTAAGTTTTCGCATAATGAATGACTGAAATAAGAATTGAAAAAATAATGTTCCCACGCCTGTATAAATTCCTCAACCGAAGCCGAATTTTTAATGTCAATACTCACAGTACCCATACATACATTGCCCTTTTCGTAGATATTGAAGAAAGGTGCATAATGCAATGGCGTTTTCTCGGTGGGTCTTCTGTCGTTTGCTAAAGCAAATACCGTAAGACTGCTTTTATTGGCAAACCATAGCATTGGCGGTACTTGTGCCTTGCCGTTGGAAATACCTAAACTATCCACAAAATATATCTGCCTTTGCTGTGTTTTGGTGTACCATAGCACCGTACCTTTTTCGCTCGGATTAATATGCAGAATGTTGGTCGGCAAAATTCCCTTTGGCTTTAAAAAGGCTTTGCTATTTTCTTCATCGGTCTTTAGAGCCATTGCCAATACATTGGCTTCTTTTACTGTCAATGGGTGGGCATTGATAGGCGTTCCGTTGTTATCCATATCAAAATGCTCCACATACACATCGGTATTTGTGCCTATAGTTTCGTAAAAAACTAAAGCAGATTTCGGATGGTACAATGTGCCGAAATTTTCGGTGATGTCGTTTACGATGTTCATTTTTCTGTTGTTTTATAGTCGTCTAATATTGTGCAGAGGTCATCCAATAAGGCAAACAAGCGGTTCTCAAAATCAAGATTTGTTGTTGGTATTTCACTTACGTCAAATCGCTTGGAAATGGTTGGTTCTTCCATTGCTCCGTACTCGTTAAATTCATTGTTGATGGTATCGGAAAGGCTTCCGTATAACCAACCTTTGGTATCTGCAATAAATGAAATGTACTTTTCCATTCCGATTGCTTCGTTTTCGTAATCATCATTGTACGGGTCTTCTTCCGATATTGGTGCGTTTCGGAAAATGCTTGCTTTCGGATATTCAGTAAAAAGGGCAAACGCATTGCAAGACACCTTATGGCATTCCCTGTCGAACATATCAACTCTTTTAAATCGGTTCAAACGCTGTTCAAATACCTTTAGATTGATACGGTTAAAGAGCTTTTGTTCTATTTTATCGCCAATGTATTCGGCATTTCTCAACTCCCTTTTATAAGCTTCGGTTTCGTCCGTTTCCTCGTCCTGTTCTACCCAATCTTTGTGCATTTCATATTGCCAATACAGATAGCTGTCTTCTTGTCTGTAATACGGCACATCGGCAATATGGTACAGATAACTACATACTGATATTAAAAGCTGTGCAGTCTTTTTACGCTTCGGGTCTTTGAGCATTTTAAAAAGTGGTACAATAGGAATGTAATACAAGGTTGTACCTGTATTGTATCGTTCCTCACTTGTGAAGTAGGTTTTCTTACTGTCCTGTACCAATTTGAAACTATCCCAATTGATATTGGTACGTTTTACTTTGGTTTCCATATCCCACATAGCCAATGTTATATTGTATGGAAACTCAAAATCCTTGGTCTGCATTGGTTCAATGCTGTAGTGCTCGGCAAGTTTGGAAAGGGACTTGTAAAAATCCCTCTCCGTTTTCTGACAAGCCTGTACGGATTGTGCTGTTTTCAGTTTTGGCAGAAACGTACACTTTAGAATACCATTGGTAGCATTGCTATTGGTACGGATTTCTGCTTGTCTTTCTGCACTTGGTTTGCATCTTTTGGTCTTTGTAGCCAATTGGCGAACTCGCCCAACTGTCGGTGCAATTGCCGTTGTCGTTTCTGTTCGGGTATGCTGATAGTTCCCGATATGATGTTGCGTTGCATAATTCATCGTTTTATAATTTTGGTTTAACCTTTAGTACCCATTACACTCTCAAATTTGTATTCTACTGCATCATCTTTAATTTGCGGTGCAGATGCTTTTGCTGTTGTCAAAATCGGGTACATATTGGCGTAAAAATTCATTACTGCTTCCACGCTCCAACGTGGTTCGGGGTCGGTCAGTCTGATGTCTTGTCCTTTATCTTTGAGTATAAACACTCGCTCTAATTGGGTTGCTAATAACATAACTTTCTAATTTTTGGGTTAACACTTTTATTCTTCCTCGTCCGCTTCATCAATGGGATAATCGGCAGTAAGTTCTTCCACCTTTGGCGGTTCGGGCGTTGCTTCTTCCATTGCTCCGAAAAGGCTCGGTGTTGCGAACTTGTCGGACAATGATGTTTTGCGTTTGCGTATCTCGTCCGCTTTTTCGGGAAACTCCGTTAAATCGGGTACTTTCATCCACGCATCACGGAACTTGCCCTCTTTCTCCAACTCGTCAGCCTTATCCATAGCCTGTTTGAACTTCTTGTCTTTGGCTTCCTGTTCCTTTTTCTCTTTTTCGGCTTTTGCTTTCTCGATTGCCGATTGCTTTTTAACTTCTTCCAATTGCTTTAGGAATTTTTCCATATCTACCATTAAGCCCGATACCTTTTGTATAGGTGTGGTAATCTGTTCAAAAAATCCCTCGTCAAACTCTTGGGGTGTGGCGTTAAATGTCAATGGGGGAATGAGGTTTTTTGCACTATCTCCACATTGTTCGTTGTGGAGGAATACCGTTACAATTAAGTTGCTTTCTATTCCTTTTGAAATGTTCAGTTGCAATACTCCTGTAAAGTCCAACTGCTGTATCTGATTGAAAAAATTCGTGTTCATCGTTCTAAAATTTTAATTGTTGAAGATTGTTTTTTGATTGTTGTCAGTTTCTCGTACATATCCGTCCAATAGGCTTTTTGTCTTTTATCGAACTCGGAAAAACTTTTATCCTCGTGGCGATACTCTTTATATTGCCTTGCCATTTTAATCGCTTCTTTAAGGTTTGTTATCTCAATGGGGTAACCGTTTAAATCTGTTACTTGCATCTTTGATTGCTTTAATGTTTAGTTGCTGATTTCTGCTATTTGGTCAATCCTGCCATAAACGATGGTTTTAAGGCTTGTTTTGTCGGGGGCATTGTATTCCGACCAACTGCCGTACTGTTTTACTACATAGGTTTTTAAAATATCCTCAAAACCAAACCGATAACCCATTAGTGGGACGGCTCTTTTGAAATACGCATTTCGGTTTACTGCTTCTGCAAGCCAATTTTTTTCGGCTCGGTTCAACTTTTCGCCTTTGTTCAGTTTTTCCCTTAATAGATAGACCATTGAAAATTTTAGCGTTTCCAATTCGGGAACATCTTGGCGGACAAATTTTGTGGCTATTACTTTTGTTTCCATTGTTTTTGCTTTTAATGTTACTGATTAGCTATTTTGCGTTCCAATAGGGTTTCCAATATCTCGCAATCACTTTCATAGCTTTCTCCCTCAAAATGATAGCTATCGGTTTCTTCATAAAATTGATAGTTATTAAAATCCTTGTCTTCCAAATAAATATCCGTGAGTAGCTTGTCAGAAAATGTTGCCCTGCCATATACAAGGTTTCCCATTTCCTCATAGTCCTGTACAAAATCCACTTGGTAGTATTCTGCTATCTTTTGAATAATTTCAATATTTGGCGACCATTTTGTTTCATATTGAAATTGCCCTTCATCACCTTCGTTCCAATAAATATTGAAGAAATATCCTCCATTGTTGTCGGGAATGAAGTCGGGTAATTGTCCTTGTTCCGTCTTTTCTTCTTTTCCTTTCATTGATTGGAAGAGTTCTTGTATTGCTGTGATTGTTTCGGGTTTCCCCTCGAATACAACCGTATTACTGCACCAATTTGCCATAACTTTTGTTTTTAGTAGGCTACCACCGATTAAAGCGGTAGCCTATAGTTATTTAATTAAGATTTAGGATTTCCGCACCGTCTAAAGCAAATTCGGTACACAAGTCAAATGCTTTCTGTGATTTCAGTTGGGCAGTACCACCCAATACAATGCTTTGCAACTTGGCTTCGTCATTCTTGTAACTTTTTACGTTTTGATAGTAGCCTGTAACAGCGTTGTATGCTCCGAACAAAGTGCCTTTTGTCGTGTCCATTTGCTGTGTATCGCTTATCATCGCATACGCAAAAGCATCTTCAACTGTATTTTTAAAAAGGGTTGAAATTTCGTCTTCTGCACCTTTTTTAAGCAAATCAAAGGTTTCCTTATTCGGGCAAAGCGCCAATTGGATTAACTTTCTTACCTCTCTGTCTGTTACCTTTACTTTCGCCCATTCATTGAAAATTCCCTCTAATTGGTTGCTTAATGTGTTGGCAAGTCCCATAATCTTGTGAGCGTTCTCGATACGTCCTTTTGCTCCCGAAGTGTGTTTGATACGAACTACATTCGCCATACTGCGTAACGAAGCATTTAAGGTATTTTGGCAAACGATACGGATAGGCGTAAATGCGGCTGTAATACTTCCGCTACCATCGTGCGAAGTGGTTAGAAAAATGTACTTTTCCGTAACATCATCGCCATTGCCTACACGGATATAGTCGGGCAATTTGGCTGTGATAAAAATGCGTTCTCCATTGCCTAACGCTCCTGCGGTTTCATAGAGAATACCCTCGCCACCGCCTACAATAGCATCAAAGAAATTAAAGGCTTCACGGTTTTGTACGATATGGTAATCCTTACCAACAACGCCTAATACTGCATTGTTATCGGTGCGTATGTTGGCGAAATAGTTAGGAACTTCCAATTCGCTACTGCCTATCTCTATGCCGTTAGCCGTTTCGATAATACCTGAACCTTTTGTAAATAGTGGGGATTTTACGACTTCGTAATCTAACCCTGCGTGTCTGATAGCTTCCTCGCTTGTTGGGTATTGCTCTACGATTTGCCCCAAACCGTGCCACGCTTTTTGCTGAACGCTAAAAAATGAATAACGTCCTGTTCTCTCGTTGAAATTGATATTATGTGCCATAATGCTTAAAATTTGATGTTAAAAAATGATTGAATACTCGTTTTAAAATGGAAGGTCATCCTCCGTGCCTTGTCCTGTGGTGGTGCTTTTGGGTTGTGCAGTAGCCTGTATGGTTTCTGCTTTCTTGCTACCTCCGTGCAATTTGATTTGTGAGGTATGGAAATTCAGACCCGCTCTTGGCTCTCCGTCATTACCTGTCCACGCTCTTGTACTTACTCGCCCCGATAGTTCTACCAAAGTGCCTTTTGTAAGGAGTTTGGCTACATTCGGGGTTATCCAATAGGAGCAGTCGAAATAGGTTGTTTGCTCTACACGCTCGCCTTGTTTGGTACGGTAGCTGTCGTTGGTCGCTACTGAAAAGTTTACTACTTGTTTGTCCTGTGACGTTGTGCGTACTTCCGCATCCCTTGTCAGTCTTCCTGTGATGTTCATGATTTCTACTTTTTTGCGTTATTAATTTTGTTCTGATTTAATTTTCCTTGATTTATTCGGCAATGAGAGGAGGTGCTGAAGTTTCGTTTCACTCTTTTGCCATTTCCAATGCTGTATTTTTTCATTTCTGACATTTTTTTTATTCGTCTAAAGAGCCGGAGTATGCTTTGTTTCGTTTCACGAGCATAAAAAGGTTAGTGTTTAGCAGGAACAAGGTTTTGTCAAAAAAATACGACCCGAATGGGTGGAGATTTTTTTTGCAAACCAGGAAGGCACGACCTTGTTTCTGCGTTAAGAACACGGAAATACCTTTGCTCTTGAAATGGAACAAAACAGCATATCGGTTCTTGAATAAAAATCATGTGGAAGCACGTGAAAAAGGCATTGAGTAAATGGCCTTGTGATTACAAAACCTGCAATTACATTTTGCAGAATTTATAAATTTGGAGTTTAGTATCTTAAAGTATTGTGGCTTTTGGAAGCCACGTAAACGGTACTGAAAAATATTTATTGAGGATATATTAGGAGTTTTTCAGTATGGTTTATTAACTCATCCTGCCAAAGCTCTTTTATTGCATGGGATGGGCGCTGGAGGAATAAATGTGCTTTGAAGATTAGTATAGGCTAAAAAAAGCCGAGGATTATTTACCTCGGCTATCTGTATAATATTATATGCAATTTATTTGGTGACATTGAAAAGTTTAGCCATATAAGCTACGGTAAATTCAAAAACCTGCTGTTTTGAGTATTTAATTAAGTTATTGTCATCACCATTGATAAGGCTCTGGATATACCTTTCTTTTTGTAGCACCGGAGCGTCGACACCAAATAGCTTTCTCCAGAACATATCAAACATATCTCGGTAGTATTGTATTGTTTTCTTAACCTTTTCATTGACGATTACCGTATTGAGAAAAACCTTTCTTTCTGCATTGTCAAATATTTTAAAAGCAAAAGATTCTTCGTTGATGTTTATAGCAGAGACAAAAGTTTCTTGTTCATTTAGTCCATGGAAAGGTAGAAATTTTATTGCATCTTCATTCTCGTAAACCTGTATAACAAAATCATTCATGAAGACAATAAAAGGGTTTTTATCATCAGTAAATCCAATGTAGTTTTCTGTATATATCGCGTTTCCTCCAAGAGTTTGGAGATGTGTCACCGAAAGGGGGATGGATGTGTCACCATTTTTTTGGAGGATACTGTGACGTAACTTCTCCTTAAACTCAGGTGAAAACGCCAAAATATCTTCACAGACTGCACTTCTGTACAACTGTATGTGAAAGAAGTTACGAATTGTAACAACATCAGCTTCGCTCACTATTTTGAGACCTGAAAGATCTGCTTGTCGGAAGTGTGGTAGTATGTTTTGAATAAATGGTGTTTCAATATCTGTAAACAGGTTTTCGCAATCACTACAAAATACGTAATCCACTGAAAATGGAATGGATTTCGCATTTTCAATTTCTTCCTCTGTTGGTTTTCTTCCAATTGTAGTCTCGAGGGTCAGCTCATCAAGACGTTGGAAATTAAAGTCTATAAATGGATTGGTATTATCCAGAGCAAAATATAATCCTTTCTCGCGTTCATTACTACCTTCTATGTTAAGACAGGTGCGGATAATTGCATCAGTAAGATAGTGAGTATTCTTTTTGTTTGCTTCGCGTTCAAGACACAGTTTACATAAAGACATAGTTTTTTTGTTTAAAGAATTGTTGTAAGTAAATTTAAAAAAAAGAATTTTATTAAAAGCACCCAGCTTCTCGAAACAAACAAAGCAGGAAATCATCCTGCTTTGTTTAGTAAGCAATAATTCTAAACGAGAACTTCTTTCTCCATTTCTGCAAATGATGCTTCCATTCCAGCAAATTTATGCGATACCAAATCCATATCTTTACTTATTTTCTGGCTTGTAATTTTAGCATAAATCTGTGTGGTAGAAATATTTTTATGCCCCATCATTTTACTAAGGCTTTCAAGTGGTACGCCTTCAGTCAAAAACATTGTTCCAAATGTGTGTCTTGCGGTGTGAAAGGTTACTTTTTGTTCTGTAACAATACCTAATTCTTGAATTAGTTTGTCTATATGGCTGTTACAAATTTTGTTTGTAGGAACAGGAAAAATAGAATCATTTCGGGTGGTACCTTTATATTTTTCAATAATTCGTTTGGGTATTTCCATAAGCCTTACATTAGAAGCAACATCAGATTTCTGTCTTCGGCTTATAATCCAATCGTGACCATCAAAAAAGGATTGTATGTTAGTACTTTTAAGTTGTTTAATATCTATGTAAGATAGTCCTGTAAAACAGCTGAATACAAAAAGATCCTTTACAATTTCATAATTTTGTTTTGAAGGATTGTGTAATAACAGGGATTCAACGTTTTCCTTAAGTAAATAGCTACGGTCATTTTCCTTCATCGATATTTCATAATCTTCAAAAGGATTTTTCCTGATAAGACCGTTTTTGACAGCTATTTCCGCAACACGATAGAGTGGCATAGTATATACCCAAACAGTATTGTGTGTGCACTTTTTGTCTATTCGAAGGAAGAAATCAAACTCTCTGATAAAATCACACGTCAATTCCCTGAACGCCATGTCATCACGATGATACCTGCTTTTGATAAATTCAGCAACGTGGTTATAGACAATTTTGTACTTGTAGTAGGTACTTTCGGAGCGTTCTCCTTGTACTACCATTTTCCCAAAATCATCATTGTTCTTTTTAAATACTTTCAGCAAGGAATCTTCCATAATACCAACACCGAGAAATGCAAGTTTCAGCTTTTGTGCCGTTACAAAACCCTCGTGTTTCAGCATATCTTCATAAAGGGTATCGATACGTGCCCTTATATTATCCAATTTTTGGTTAATACCTAGTGCTTTTGCACTCTTACCTTCAACTCTTCCATACTTTAAATCCCAATTCTTTGGATTGATCTCTAACTTTGTTCCTAAAGTCTTAGGTGTTCCATCAATAGTAATACGTGCCATAATCGGGGCATTACCGTTCTTTTTCGGCTCGTTCTTTTTCAGGTAGAAAAGTAATTTGAACGTAGATTTTTTTGTCTGCTCCATAACTCAAATGTTTAATGTTTAAAATTAAATTGTATTGAGTTACAAGGGAATATGAAAAATAGGGCAAAACACTGAAATATAACCTGTTACATCTTTGATTACCTTTGCTAATCGGTAACGAATTAGTAACCTATCTTTGTATTTTTAAGACCAAAACCTATCAGACACCGAGTTCCAAACTAAGACTACTGTTTTATAAAGCATTGTATATAAACGGTTTTAACCGTTTTGCTTATTTTTGCTTTATACTAATCTTTTTATATGAAAAAAATCCTTTTCTATTTAACAATATCCCTATTGTGTAGTGAAAATTTCGCCCAACCTTTGGTCAATGAAACAGATGTATTAAGAGGCAGCTTGAATGAAAATAGAGATTGGTTTGACATTAAAAGATATGTGATTGACGTAACACCCAATTACGAAACCAAATCGATTGTGGGTGTAGTGAGCTGGAAAGCAATGGC
>JACCDY010026543.1_pt1 | contig 26688 bp, 28 predicted proteins | sample 7446391 | NCBI WGS metagenome assembly JACCDY01 (sample SAMN15323451, study PRJNA562643) | freshwater metagenome | isolation source: river surface water | place: USA:Blue River Watershed | collected 2017-08-18 | reverse complement strand
TGTATGGTTTTAAGACCTTACCCAGTTTGCTTTTGGAATCCTCAGAGAAAGTTGTCATACTTTTGCAAGCAGTCAAACCCACTAATGCGCAAGCCAATAAAACCCATTTGCCTAGAGTAAAAGCAGTGCCTGTTGTATTTCTGATGTTTGAGTACATTTGCATAGTAAGCCGTGTCTTGTAGAAAGTTGATTTTACCGCTAAGACGAGCACATTATCTTGAAATAATTTAAAAATCTGAGTATAAAGATTAGAGCCCTCTGGGAGCAAAATTGTGGGGTTTTCCAGCTGATTCTCCAAAACTTCATCTGGTACAAAATATTATCCTGAATATCCCACAGGGTCAGGATGTAAAACCAGACCTAATCCAGCTGATCTTGTTAAATTTGAGCAAGTTGAGCCACTTTCTGGCCATCTTTTGAATGAACAAAAGAGGAGTTAAAGATAACTTCTGAAGGGTATTAGCATTCTTACCCTGTAATTTACGACACTCTTTTAGCTTTGAAAAACAATCAAAATTTATCAAAGCACTTGCAGATGAATTATCTAAATTAGATAAAACTAGAATTCAAAATGGAGCTTAATTACTTTCCAAATGAGAATGAGTCTGTTTTATAGGATCTAGGATTGTGGCAAGGTTGCCATACTATTTTTTGACCGTGTTTAGCCGAACACCAGGCCGGTCTTCAGCGGCGCCAATAAATTCAACACCCAATCCCCCTAAGGTTTTTTGAATTAACTCTAAGTTCAATGCATTACTTGAGGGAATCCCTTCAGCAAGCTCCATTCTTCTTATAGTGGCAACACCAACACCCGAATCTTCAGCCAATTCCCGGGCGCTACGATTAATTAGAGCCCGAGCCGCTCTTATTTGACAACTTGTGATTATTTTGATCTTATTTAAGATATTAATAACATCATATCTAAACATTAAGGAAGTGCTATGCATCGTACCGCATACCAACTACTTATGGAAACATTAATGCGCATAGATGGCGCCTATGCCCCATACGCCATTAGGGCCTACAAGACTAATTTTGAGAGATTTATAGAATTTTGTGAAAACCTCAAGACTTGCGCCCTTCCCGCCAACCCTTAAAAGATCGCCAATTACGTAGTAGATCTTACGAAAAGTGGTTTGAAATCCTCAAGCATTCGAATTGCAGTTGCAAGTATTTCAAGTATTCACAAGTTCAATTCATTTGACGACCCCACCCAACACCCCGCAGTCAAAATTGAAATGCGGCGAATGCACAGAACTCTAGGTCGACAAAGTGAACAAGCCTATGGAATAACTGCCACTATTCTTGAAAAAATGCTCTCCATCACCTCGAATAACTTAAGGGGAATTCGAGATAGAACGCTACTATTAATAGCCTATGACAGCCTGTGCAGACGTAGTGAGCTCGTTTGTTTAAAAATATCGGGCATTAATACATGCAGTGAGAATCATGAGTATCAAATGAAAATTAGGCTACGCAGAAGCAAGACCGATCAAAAATTACAAGGTCGATGGATATTTCTAAGCAAAAGATCAGCCGATGCAATCGCTCTTTGGATGCATCAAGCAAATCTAAAAGATGGCTATCTATTTAGGGTAATTAATAATGCGATTGAAATTACTGGAGATTTAAAAGGCACTCAAATTAACCGAATTTATAAACGTCTAGCGAAAGAGGCCGGGCTACCAAAAGAGTTAATTAATCGTATCAGCGGTCACTCAATGAGGGTTGGCGCTGCTCAAGACCTTTTGAGCACTGGAGCCAGTATCCCCATGATTATGAACAGGGGGCGGTGGTCAAAAACAGACACAGTAATGCGGTACCTTGAAAACTCAAATACGGTGTTATGGGGGAATAAATCTTCAAATCTTTTTAAAAAGTACCGCAATAAAAAGAGCTACATTACCCATAAAAGTTTGTCTTCTGATTCCAGAGCAGAAAAATGCATACATTCTTATCAATAAAGACTGAAATTTGATTTTGTAAAACCAAGATAGAGTTGTTAGATTTTCAGCAGTTAATTGATCAACAAAATCTGTAAGTGCTTCAATATTCTTATCATTCCACCCACGAAATCTTCCATCTAATAATTTTTTTATTCGAATATATTTAGCACGTAAAGACCGATTCTCGCCAACCAAAGCACCAGAATGCTGTCGGTAGTCTACAGATGGCTTCTGATCGTAATAAACTTGACCACCACAACCGGCCGTAAGAATATATAACCACCAATCATGCGCCTCTAATTTGCTCGAAAGCGGGGTTTTTGCAAGTAAACTTGCGGCAACTTTATTAAAGACCATAGTGTTCCCACCGGCAATACTTTGAACTAAAGCATTTTTAAAGCTCGGAGCTTTTTTAAATACATATGATCCTTGCAAATAATCTCCTGATTGATTGATGTACCTAGTACTGCTGCAATACAAACTGGGATAGTTTTGTATGAGGCTATCCAGGAATTTAATTGCACGGGATAACTTGTCATGCTGCCAGACATCATCTTGATCGCAAAATGCAAAATAATCGCACTGTTGATGAACTCGATAAGCTAGAGATAAAAAATTTTTTGTTGATCCTTGTTTTGGGCCCTCAAAAATAACTACTCTGTTTTCGCAATAACGACTTTGAAACGCTCTCAATATTTCCAATGTGTTATCTGTTGATCCATCATCTGAAATATATAAATGCCAATTTTTATAACTCTGATTGGCTATGGATATGAGCTGTTCATTCAAATACTGCGCACCATTAAAGGTACACATGAGAATACCAACTGATAAACTGGGCGGGCTTGCTGATTTAAGAGAGCTATTCAAGTAGGCTTTATAAAAATAAGTTTTTTAATTTACTAAAATTTGGCTGTTTTACAACGCCCTTCTCAGTTATCAAACCCGTGACTAATTCTGCTGGAGTGATATCAAAAGCAGGGTTGCGGATTGCAACACCCTCGGCCGCCCAATGAAAATCACGGAAACCCTTAACCTCGTTTATCTCTCGTTCCTCTATTGGGATGTCACGGCCTGTAGCAATATTCATATCTATTGTTGAAATTGGGCAAGCCACATAAAACGGAATTTTATGCCGCTGAGCTAAGACCGCCACCATATAAGTGCCAATTTTATTAGCAACATCGCCATTTGCTGCAACACGATCAGTACCCACAACCACCGCATCAATATGTCCCGTTGCCATCAAGTGGCCTGACATATTATCGGTAATGAGCGTGACAGGAATATTTTCTTGAACCATCTCCCAAGCAGTAAGTCTTGCACCCTGCAAAAATGGCCTTGTCTCATCAGCAAATACCGATATTTTTTTCCCAACCTCAGTAGCAGATCGAAAAACCCCCAAAGCCGTCCCATGCCCAGCAGTTGCAAGAGCGCCAGCATTACAATGCGTCAATACTCGCGCGCCATCTTCCAGAAGCTCTGCACCAAAAATTCCCATTCTACGATTGATTGCTATGTCCTCATCCAGTATTCGATGAGCTTCTTCAAGTAAATTATTGGCCAACTCTGGGTTTGGCAAATGATTCATGCCTGCCCAAAATTTTTTCATTCGTTCCAAAGCCCAAAATAAGTTTACTGCTGTTGGACGACTTTGAGCCAATGTATCAATCCCAGTTAAAAGACCTTTTTCAAAATCACTTTTGGATAAATTGGATAAAACAATAGCCTCTAGGGCAACTCCATAGGCAGCTGCGACACCTATGGCTGGAGCACCACGAACTACCATGGTCCGAATACCATCTGCCACCGATTGCGCATCACTAAATCTCAAATATTCAAATTTAGCAGGCAATACACGCTGATCAATCATCTCCAGGCAATCGCCAGACCAACGAAGAGTTTCAATTTTTATACCCAAGACTATTCACCCTCAAATTCAGTCAAAGCAAAAACAGAGTGACCCAACTTCTGGAGTCGTTTCTTTCCACCAATATCTGGTAAATCAATAACAAATGCACACTCAACAATTTGAGCACCCATTTGACTAATAAGGCGACAGGCTGCTTCCGCAGTACCGCCCGTTGCAATAAGATCGTCTACTAACAAAACCTGATCTCCGACATCAATTGCATCTGTATGAATCTCGATTCTATCGGTTCCATACTCGAGGTCATAATCATGACCAATCGTTTTGGATGGCAGTTTTCCTTTCTTGCGTATGGGCACAAAACCGACCCCCAGTAAATATGCTAACGGGGCACCAACAATAAATCCACGCGCCTCAATACCAGCCACTTTATTAATCTGCTTGCCCTTATATCGATTTGCCAATTCATCAACCATAAGCTTTAAGCCCAGCGGATCTTTCAATAAGGTGGTGATATCACGAAACATAATCCCCTCTTTTGGATAATGAGGAACTGTTCTAATCAAAGATTTAATTGTCATTATTTTCTTTCTTATTTTCTTTCTTATTTTCTTTTACCCAATTGCCATAACCCTTAAATTTCTCAAGCACATCTACCATTTGAGCCTCTGAAAGAATATTGGGCTTACCCAACTGTGAGGCATAGATGTATTGTTCGCAAAGAGACTCGACCTCTACTGCAATTGCTAGAGCCCTATCAATAGTTTCGCCAACAGAAATCATGCCGTGGTTTGCCAAAAAACATGCTTTTCTATCAACTAAAGCCGCAATTGCAACGTCAGACAACTCTTGGGTGCCAAATAATTCATACGGGGCACAACGAATAGACTTACCTCCAGCAACAGCAATCATGTAATGAAATGGCGGCAAATCGATACCCATGCACGAAAAAGCGGTTGCAAAAGGAGAATGCACGTGAACAATTGCATTCACTTCTGATCTTGCAACATAAATATCTCGATGAAAACGCCATTCACTTGATGGCATCCCATCACCCTCAACTGCTCCAGATATATTCATAGAGACAATTGATTGGGCTGTAATTCTATCCACAGAAATACCTGATGGAGTGATCAAAAAATGAGATTTACCATGCCTAACAGAGCAGTTACCAGAAGTGCCTTTATTTAAACCCTGTTCAACCAATTCCTTTGATAGGATTGATAGCTCCTGATTCAAAATGCCTTGTCCATTAAGATTTTTCATTCTACTTTTTCAATACTCGACCAGCGATAGCATCTAGCTTTTTCAATGCATGAGGACTTCGTGCATCTGGAGCTGTAATAATTGCATGCTGTAATGCACTATGGCAGCCGCAAGATCCAGAGGAATGATCCTGGTCAATCATGGGGGCTACAGCCTTAACTAAACTTCGGGCATTATCAGTGTTGGCAACTAAAACTTTAATAATTTGCTCAACTGTCACATTATCATGATTCGGATGCCAACAATCATAATCCGTAACCATAGCTACAGACGCGTAACACATTTCAGCCTCCCTAGCTAATTTAGCTTCTGGCATATTGGTCATACCAATAACATCACAATTCCACGATCGATACATTTCAGACTCAGCCAACGTCGAAAATTGTGGGCCCTCCATTACCAAATAAGTGCCACCACGCGCAACACTTAAGCCAACCGCTTTAGAAGCCTTTTCTAAGTGATCCCCCAAACGATGGCATACAGGGTGAGCCATAGAAACATGTGCAACCAATCCATCCTCAAAGAATGTTTTCTTTCTTGCAAAGGTTCTATCAATAAACTGGTCAACAATAACAAATGTTCCTGGGGCTAGATTTTCGCGCAAAGAGCCAACTGCACTTACCGACAAAATATTGGTAACACCAACTTTTTTCAAAGCAAATATATTTGCCCGATAATTTACTTCAGTTGGGTTAAGTTTATGCCCACGCCCATGTCTGGGCAAAAACACAATTTTCTGACCATTCAAAAAACCCATCAACAAATGATCTGAAGGATTGCCGTATGGCGTAGATACCTCCACCCATTTTTGGTCTTTGATTCCCTCTAGATCATAAACACCACTACCACCCAGCACCCCCAACAAATTATCATTTTCTTTTGACATATTCCACTCACATTAAAGATACGCTTCCATGCTCAAGCTTATAAATACTTGTAGTAACTTTTTCTAGCAAACCCAAATCATGGCTTGCAATGATCACTATTTTGGCCTTATCAATACACTCATTTAGCCTCATCTTGGATTTTTCCAAAAAATCCTGATCCCCCACGCTCAGCCATTCATCCATCAATAAAATATCGCAATCAACGCTGGTGGAGATCGCAAAGGCAAGCCTCATGGCCATTCCACTTGAATATGTGCGCATTGGCAAATAGAGATACTCGCCCAAACCAGAAAAATCAGCAATTTCATTGACCCGCTCTTTCATTTGTCCAGTAGAAAAGCCCATCAACAATCCGCGGATAAGAATATTTTCGTATCCAGTAGCCTCCATATCCATACCGAGGAATAAATCTAACAACGGAACTACAGCCCCCTCAACAGTCAATACTCCTTCACTTGGCTCATAAATACCGGCAAGAGCCCTCAGGAAGGTAGATTTACCAGACCCATTGTGACCATACAAGCCAACCTTATCCCCACTCTTAAAGGAAAATGATGCATTATTAATGGCTCTAACAGTTGCAAACTCATCACTCTTGCCAAGCAATCTTCCGCCAGTAACAGCTTTAACTACTGACTGCTTAAGCGATCTGTTTCGGACACCAAAAATAGGGAAATCTATAGAAATATTGTCACCTTTAATATATGTCATAAACCTAAATCCAGTAACTAATTTTTTTTCTAGAAGAAGCAAAAATAATAAAACAAATAAATAATCCTATAATGCTAGAACATAATAAATAAATAAAACTAAATTTAGGAAACTCATTTCCCATAAGTGGCTCCCTTACTACATTAATAAGATGGTAAAAAATATTTACATTAAGAAAAATTTTCGGTCCATTTAAAAGCCCCTGAACCCAAACAATCGGGGTTACAAAGAATATTATTTGCAACCCACTAGTAATAAGTTGGTTCATATCGCGGTATCTAGTGCAAAGCATGGCCAAAACAAAACCAATCCATAAAAGATTAGACAAAATTAAAGACATGCCTAAAATAAATTGCAATAAATTATAAATATCTAGATATTTATAATTTATAAATATAATTAATAATATCAATATAAAATTGTGTCCAAGTATTATTAAATTCTTAATTATAGATTTAATTATATAAAAACTGTATGGAAGATTAATTTGTTTTATTAAAGATTGGGAATTTATAAATGCGGAAGATGTATCGACAATAGATCCAGAAATAAAATTCCAATATATCATGCCGATTGATAAACTTAGAAAGTAATTACTTGGTGATTGGTTAAATAATTTACTATAAAGTGGCCCCATAAATAAAAGCATCAAAAACATGCTTAGCGTTATCCAAAAAGGACCAAGAATTGATCGCCTGTATCGTTGTTTTGTTTCTTGCCATGCAATAAAAAATGCTGCTCCAAAAAAATTAATACCCCTGCCTACATCCCGAAGAGCCAATGAAAAATTAGATTTTGAATAATTAATTTGAAATCTCCTTTAAAACATAACTCTCATTACAATTTTCAGGCGCTTCCAATATGTCTAAATCTCTTGCAACTTGCTTTGCCCGATGCATCCATGTATGAGACCTAGAAACTTCAGCGTATGCTCTTTCTACGATAGAATGCCTTTTATTTGTATCTTTCAAATAGTCAGCACATACTTCAGAAAAATTGTCTATGCTGTAGTGGGCAAAGTGAGTTTCAGGCTCAAAACTTTCGAGTATGCCGCCAATTTTATTATCTAAACCAGTCTTATTTAATGCAATAAATGATTTATTTGCCATGCACTCCAATACTCGAAAATGCATAGATAAGCCACCATTATGAATATTAATTCTAGTTTTGCTGTATACCTTATTTAAATCCGCTAAATCGTTTATATTACCCTTGTAATAGCCCTTAAAAGTAGGCCATTTTAACCAATTTTCAGGGCCATATAACTCCAATGAATCAGATATCCCAAGTGCCATCTTAATAATGCGCGATCTCTCTATGGTTCTTGGTAAAATTTCATCTAAAAGATGTAAATCAGAATTTTTTAGCTCTTTCATTCCGTGCATTTGTAAAACTTTATTAATTTCTATGTACATTCCTTCCGCAGAATATGTAGACTGCATAAATGGGTGTAAATCCATCAATGCTAAAAACCTATTGAGTGGAATATTATTTTTAGTATTCTTACACTGAATAATGTGATTTAAATTAAGTGGGTCTGGAATAAATCCAGCAAAGGAAAAATCAATGATTTCAGAGCCAACATTATTTTTTATGTTTTCATGTGTATCAACACCAGGCGAGAGAATTGTATAATTGGGAAGCAATTCTTGATCAATATTCCATACATCGGGATTAATTAAAAAGTAAAATTTATCGCTACAACCAAAATTATCCAACAAAGATAACCCGTTGAATCTATAATCCTGAAACCATGTCGCATGAATTACTTTTTTAGAAATTAAAATCCTATCTTTCAAAATTTTATTTATTTCAAATAATAATATTGGATTAACACTATTTACATACTCATAAAATTTATTATCGTCTGAAATTTGATTTGACCAATAAACATCAAAGCCAATTTTATTAAAGCCACGTCCGAGTGATCTAATTATTCTTTTATAGAAATCACCAGGAGGCCCCGTTAAAACAATTTTTTTAGAATTTTTATTCATTATTTATTAGAGGAATTTTTTACTATATTCCAAAGCCCGGCAAGCCCTGAATTTAGTGGCGTTATCTTTTTTGGTCTGATGTTTTTATATTCATAATCAATATTATATTTAATAATATTTTGCTGCATACTATTTGAAATCTTATCATCATATTTATATTTAACTCTATGTTTAGTTATTTTTTCGGCATGCCTTATTAGGGAGTCCAAAGAAACATCTTCCCCTATCGCAGTGTAGGTGATTAATGAACTCAAGGATGAATCAAAATCCTTGGTAATTAATGAAATTCCAATTTCACTAATCATTTCAATGGCATCGTCAATAAAGATAAATGAAGGATTAATTTTTTGAATAGCATTGATAACGATCTCTTCATCACAGGCTATTTTTTCAAAAAAGATTCTCGGTACCTTAGTTTTTAGCTCCATTTCTCCGCCGTAAACTGTACATAACCTTAGGATTGCTGTGTTTACAGCTTCCGGCTGAAAAAGAGACTTTATTATTTCCTCGGCACTCTGCTTTGTAACGCTATAAACAGAAGAAGTAATGGTAGGGTTCTGCAAACTAGCTAGTTCACTTGTTGACATAAAGAGGAAACCCCCTCTTTTTTTGCAATGTAATGCCTTTTTTTGATATGCAGAATATAAATTACATGTGGTTCTGATGTTTAAATCTATTGCAGCCATTGGATCAGCAGCTGCGTCTCTAACCCTAGTGATGCCAGCAAGGTGAAAAATTAAATCGGGGCATTCTGAATTGCTAAAGATTTCGTCTATAACCAACAATTCATTACTTAAATCAATCTTTTTATGGTGATATGCCTGAGTCTCAGCTAATTTTTTTAATTTAAGCGGGGGATCATTTAGATCCACTCCAACTACATTGAAACCAGAAGCAATTAATTTTTCTACCAAACTTGCGCCAACAAAACCAGATGCTCCGGTAACGATTATGTTTTTGGTGTGGGTCATTTTTATTTATAGAATTCCATTAATTTTTTAACCACAAAATCTCTTTCCTCATCCCCCATCCATGGGGAAATTGGCAACGATAAACAGGTATTATTATATTTAACTACATTAGCAAGGTTGTCTGTATTTATATAGCCCTTAAAAATCTTGAGACTAGATACTGGAGGATCCCAATGCACCATTACCTCGACTCCATTTTTTAATAGCCAATCTTTTAAATCATCTCTTTGGTTTGCATTAATTACGAAATTTGAAAAAGTATGAAGATATTCATGATTTAGGGGTATTTTTGGCAATGTCAAGCCTTTAAGGGTTGCAAGCTGATTGCAATATAATTTTGCATGCCGCCTGCGTTCTTTTATTAAGTGGTTTAATTTCTTTAGTTTGACATTAGCAATTGCCGCTTGAATATTATCTAATCTTGAATTAATACCCTCTATCTCATAGTTTCCCTTAGAATATTGACCAAGATTCCTATATGCTCTTGCATGATAGGCAAGATTCAAATCATTTGTAACTATAAAACCGCCATCCCCGGCCACACTTAATGTTTTTAATGGATGAAGTGAGAAGGCGGCAGCAGTAGATTTTTCACCTGGAAATGATCCATGTTCCGATGACCCAATCGCCTGAGCTGCATCTTCAAAAACTTTTAAATTATTATCATTAGCGTAACTAGAAATGGAGCTCATATCAGCCATTAACCCATTCATATGAGTTACTAGAATTCCGCGCACAGATTCATTCAAGACTGCGCGAATTTGATCCACACCAATATTTCCCTCTTCATTAATGTCACAAAATAATGGAATCAAACCTGCATTTATAATAGCGGTTACAGAACTTACAAAGGTATGCGCCGAAACAATCACACTAGACCCGCGTGGAAGGTCTGAAAATTTCATGATAATATTTAAAGCGTCAGTTCCGCTGTTCACTCCAATGCATGAAAGTCCTCCGTGAATATTGGATATTTTAGATTCAAATTCATCCACATCTGCTCTTAAAATAAAGGCACCACTTCTTAAGCAATTCTTTATGGAAAGATCTATCTCATCTTCAAAAAATTTATATTCTCGATCTAAATATGCATATTTGACTTGCATCTAACTTCCTCCTAAATTACCGCGAAATGAAACCATTATTGGCGGGCACACTTTTTTATTCTCTGGAAAATTTCTATCTATAAAAAAATCATGCAGATATGCAAGTGAAGTTAGAAGCACAAAGGCGGAATCTTCTCCGGGTCCAATTGATACGCTACCACTAGCAGCAGACTTTACTTTACTTATAAGTGCTTGACAAAAATCAATATCAAAAACTTCGGCATATTCATTATATGCTGCAGGGATGAATTTATTTAAAATTTTCCAAGCATCTCCACTCATCAATGCAATTGAGTCAGGAGAACGATATGGTCTTTTATTTTTTTTTAGCACAAATTCTGGTAATAAATCAGAATATGCACTTTTAAGGATATGCTTTTCTTCAAGCTTATTTTTTAATTTATATTCAAGCGGAAGACTATTAGCAAAATCTACAATATCTTTTCCTAAAAAAGGGCATCTACCTTCTACACTACTGGCCATTACCATTCTATCGCCCTGGGAGCTTAGCAAGTATGAAGAGAGCAAAGTTTCAGTCTCGAGACATTGGGCTCGCTCAAGCAAGTCCAAATTAGATAGCGAAGAAAATTCCTTGCTAACTTTTTCTAAGGTTTTTTTAGTGGCAAATTGATTCGCCAAAAAAATTCTCATGGCGATTTTTGAATTATTAAATCTATATAAATGTGAAAATAGTACATCAGCCCTATCTCCACCGATTCTCGAGAAATGATTTTGAATTATTTTATTATTTGAATTTTTATAGTGCCCCATATATTTATAGATGTTTTCAATTGCATGAAGCCTTTCATTTTCGCTGGTGCCTTCCCATTCGCTCCTTACCAATACTTCCTTGAAAAGGTCATATCCAAGAAATATCTCATCTGCGCCTTCCCCCGTCAGGGCTACTTTAAACCCAGAACGGCTGACATATTTAGATAAGATTAACATCGGAACTGGCGCACTTCGAAAAAGTGGAATTTCAGCATGCCATACCGCCTCTGAAAAATTTTTTGAGATTAACTCATTGGTAACTAAAATAGAGTGATGATTCGATCCTAAATATTTGCTTATGGCCAATTGATCCTTGGATTCATCATATGCACTTTGATTAAATGAAATAGAAAAAGTATTGAGCTGCCCAATAGAATTCGCCAAAGCCTCTTTAGCTATGATCGAGGAATCTATCCCCCCACTTAAATAAATTGCAGCACTTACTTCATTAGGCAATCTATTCTTGACACTTTTGCTTAATAAAAATCTAACCTGCTCTTTAGCTTCATCAAATGAACCTTTAAAAATTCCTTTGTTCTTACGCAAACTATCTTCAAAGGTGTCATATTTATGAATTGAAATACCATCATTTAGGGTAAACTCAAGGTAGCATCCTGGACTAATTTTTTTAATTCCCTCGAATACTGTTGATTCGCCAAATCCGGTCCAAGTTAGAAAAACAGATTTAATATTTTCTATGTTAAATCTAAACTTGAAATTAGGATATTTTAAAAAAGACTTAATCTCAGATGAAAAAATAATAGAGCCAAACTGATAAAAATAATATAGTGGTTTTTCTCCAAATCTATCTCGAACTAAATACAATTTTCCTAATTTTTTATCGTAAATAACAAAACTAAAAGCGCCATCCAGCCTAGCAATTCCATCGATTCCCCATAAAATCCAGGCATTTAAAACAACTTCAGTATCAGTGTTTGTAAAAAATTCAACACCCTCATTTTGAAGGGCGTTTTTTATTTCTACGTGGTTATATATTTCTCCGTTATATGCAATCCAAAATCTTTTTGAAAAGTCAGACATTGGCTGATGTCCATTTGCAATATCTACAATCGAAAGCCTTGCAGCCCCAATTGCAAATTTTTCATCCACATAGTATCCAAATTCATCTGGCCCCCTATGCATTTGCATACTGAGCATTTCAACTATTACAGATGAAAATTTATCAGCATGAAATTCGCCATTAACAAACCCGACTATTCCGCACACAGATTTTTTCCATCAAAGGTTTCAAAAGCAGCGGATCTATTTATAAATTTCCCAAATTTAGACAGCATATTTCCATGTCCAATCTCAATAAATCTTGAGCAACCATTTTCAATAATTTTTTGAATGCCTTTACTCCATCTGACGGGACTGACTAAATGCATGGCTAATTGTTTGCGTATATCATCACCATTCTCAAAAAATAAACCGCTTACATTATTTAGCGTCGGAATCATTGGGTGGGAAATTTTTACCTTCATTAAATATTCTTCGAAGTCGATTTTTGCGGGCTCCAATAATGGGCAATGCCAAGCACCGCTTAATGGTAAATCAATAACTCTAATTGGGTTAAATTCTTTTATTAATTTAACTGCCAGATCAACCCCATAGTCTATTCCTGAAATTGTCACTAAATTTGGCGCATTAAAATTACTTACATATACATCAATCTCTTTTTGCTTTTTTATATCCACACAAATGGTTGATACAATTTCTTCCTTCACCCCAATAATACTGACCATTTTTACGTTAGGATTGATAAAACACCTATCCATGAAATCAGCCCTAATAGCTACCAATGTAAATAGATCAAGAGGGCTTATTGATTTGCCAACGGCCAAAGCCAATAGTTGACCAATACTATATCCAGCTAAATAATCTGGCTTCTGGGAAAATTTTTTTTGAAATTCAACAAAACACACATAACTAACAAATACCGTGAGTAACGAACTAATCTTGTTTGAATTTATATTAAATGTTGCCAATGAATTTTTCCTAATTTCTACCCCAATATCAACCCCCAATAATTCACATATAAACGGATAGTACTCTTCATAGGCTTCCATATTTTTGACTTTGTCAATCATGGAATAATGTTGGGGTCCCTGCCCGGGAAATGTCAATGCAAATTTATCCATCATCAAGCCCTATTCCAAGATTTTTTGCGATCTTCACAACAGAATCTTTGCTTGGAATCTTGTTAGCTCTTTTAATGCCGCTTTCACGCGTCATCAATCCTTTTCTAACTTGATCCGCTATTTCTAACAGATACGGGTTGAATCCAAACTTAGAATAATGGACATAAATTCCAAAATCATTCATTAGGCAATTACTAGAATTTTCCCCGGTCTCCCGCGGCTTTTCCCATCCTATAGATGATATATCTTTAATTATTTCCTCCTCCGAAGAAATAATAGTCAGCATTGGATTAATGATAGAAAGGCTTCCTTCAGACCCGTGAAAGATTTTGAAGTAACGAATGGATTCATCACCAAATAAGGATGAGTATCTTTTTTCCATTGCGCCCCTTCTATGCAGAAGTCTTTCAAACGTAGTGGAAAGAACTGCTGAATCTGTAGGCACTTGCCCTCCAATATAACCTCCCGCAATTAATGATATTCCCATCTGACCGGCTAACTTCAACATATGAGTATTTATTATGTTAATACATGAATTACATATGTCACTTGCTCTTTTTATTGCAGAATTTGTATGTACATTTGCCCCTAAAGCACTGACTCTATATATCGAATTAATAATGCGAGGTGCTGGTCTAAAGATTTGCAAATCGACACCCAGATATTCTGTAATACTTTTAGCATTTTTAATTGCCTGGTTAGCAATATATCCATTGTCAACCATTACAGCTATACACCTTAGCCCATATTTTTCTACCAAAAGCTTTAATGTATAGGTAGAGTCTTTGCCTCCACTATAAGCAACTATACAGTCGTAACTATTTTTTTGGCTTTTAACTGCCTCAATTAATTCCGCCAACTCTATTTGTAATTTAGTAGTTCTATCATCAATATTTCCATACTGTTGATCATGTTGGCATAGACTACAAACACCACTGTTATTAAATGTAACTCCCGGAAAGTTTTCTGGAATTACGCATTGCTTACAAATTTTTGAAAGTCTATGCATGAAAATTATCTTTTAGATATTCAAATATTCCATTAAATGTTGAAAAATTTTTACCCGTCAGATCACTGTCTTTAATTTTAAATTGAAACTCGATTTCCAAAAATTGAATCAACTCAATAAATCCGAATGAGTCAATTAATCCAGCATCAGATAAATTTTGATTTAGATCTAATTCGGCCACATTCACTAAAAGGTGTTTCTCAAAATAGGTTTCTAGAGTTTTTTTAATTTCTTCAGATCTCATTTTTATCCTTTAAAAGCATTCCTAAGTCATATATCGCCTTTGATCTATCGCGTACCCTTCTAGCGGGGGTGCCAACATAAAACCCCCATTCCTCTAGATCCGACATGACGATAGAATTCATTCCTACCGCTGCACCCATTTTCAACCTACAATTTGGCAAAACACAACTATTCATAGCAACCAAGTTATAGCCCTCCAATATGATTGGGCCACGCATATGGGGCACCCGCATTTCAACGGGGATATTTAAAAAAGGTAGATTAAAAGAGTTTCCATCCATATCTCCAGACTCAGTGATTAATTTACTTCCAGCTCCAATAGATGTAAATGGGCCAATATAGGAGTCACAACTAATGCTTAAATGTGAAAAGCTTGGTATATGAACATAATCATCTATCGTCAAATTAGCAGTAGCTGTAATATTTACAAATTGATCAATCTTAATATTACTGCCTAACCTTATTCTTTCAGCCCCATAGATGTTTGCTCTTTCATGGATTCGAACATTTTTGCCTATATCTATAAAGCCGTAATCAGCAAGCTCATTCTCTGTTAAAAAAATTCCATACATTCTTTTCATACAAGTCCAATCTAGTGCTTATTCAAGTCATTAACAATCTGCAAAGCTCTATGTGTCCACAAATGATTTCTTGAAATAATTTTTTTAGCATTTTCTGCAACTGCCATCCTAGCTGCATCATCTGCAAGCCATTTTGAACTCTCTTCTGCAAAATTTAATTTTGAGTACTGTCCAAAATGAACTCCTGGCTCAAACTCAGTTAGCATTCCACCTGAAATATTGTCATTTGGAGATTCATGTTGAAATATAAAGCCGCCAACAGCCATACACTCCAAAACGCGCGAGTGCATTCCAAGGCCGTGAGTATTGTTTGATAAATTAATTTTTGATTTTATAAAAATATTTAATAGGCTATTTAAATCAAATATATTTCCTCGATAGTATTTTTCAACTTCTGGGAATCCAAGCCAGTTTTCGGAGCCATATATCTCAAATGATGAGGATACGCCCGAAGCAAGCTCAGCTAAAGCAATCCTATCAATCATTCGGGGAAATGATTGGGAGAAATAATTCACGGCCCTATCATACGCTGAAGAACTACTCTTTCTTAAAATAGCTTTGTCATATTTTCCTATATTAGCGGCGCCTAAAAAATTTAAAATTTCTCTGTATTCGCTTAAAAAATTTCTGAGGAATAATGATGTCAGAATTTTTTTCTTATTATGCCTGCTTCTTAAGTCCGAGTATTTTTTTGTATAAGCTCTTAAAGAGCGTTCAAAATATTCAATATCCAAGCTACCAGTTAGCGGCTCATAAGCAGCACAAACAAAATCATGCATTTTAATAATTGCAGCTGGATTCAAAAATGCTTCCTGTACGAAAGAATAATTTCTTATTATTGGCACTGATGCAATTAACCTATCAAGATGCCATAGAATTAATTTTTTTAAACTGTTATTAATGGTTAATTTTTGGGGAATATAACCACATAGCGAAAAATCAATAACTCCATAACTATCAGGGTTTTTGTAATTTAGCAACTCCTGCGACACGCCGGTAAATAGAGAAGATGTAAAACAATCTTCAGGAATCTTTAAACCAAGAATGCTTGGATCACCCAGCGTATATAAAATATCTCCATCTCTAATTGGTGAAGCAGCAATTAAATTGCTAGTCTCCAAAAAAACATCCTGAACCCAACTGACATAACGAATATTGGTTGGAATTTCTATTGCTGGCTTGATACCATTTACTTGAATAACAATATTAAAGTTTTGACTTTTACATAACTCTATAAATGCTTCGCCACTCATAGGGTGCGCAATAGCTGCAGCAGTGTAACCGATTGACTCAAATCCTCGCTTAAGCCCTTCAACCATCCTGGCATCATACGCTGCCGTCTCTGAGGCAATAATAAGAAATTTATATTTAGATGAATTTTTCAATTTTTACATTCTTCGTGAGCAAATTTAAAGCGAGCTTTTAAGTGATCTATTAAATTAGGGTATAGCCGAAAGAATGTAAATGGCAAAATGTCGAATGGCCTCAGTCGAATGAAGTATACACACGCTATTATTCTATTTAAATTTCTTGATCCTATAAATTTATTGAATGTATTGTTATTTTTCCTCTTTGTGACAACACTCACACTCAAACTCTGAGAATTCATCCTAACTGTGTACGCCAGTCTCGAGCGCATCTTATTTATATAGGCCTCTGTGAATAAATTAGGCGAGAGTTTTTTCCCTGCCGCCTCAATCATTGGAAATATTTCACTATGATTGAGTGTTTTTGATAAGAGGCCACCTGCATGAACTCTCATTACGCCATGAATTTGAGGGGAAAAAATTGCGCCGTATTTAGACGACAATATCATCGCCGCAAATAAGTCTGCAAGACCCATAAATCTAGGGTCGAATCCAGATATTTCTCTTAATTTTTCAGTATTAAAAAACATTGTGGTTCCAGTAAACCAATTACCCAGTTTATATAAAAAATCTATGCATTCCTTTGAATTAAAAAATTTTGTTTTATTAGATATTTTTGCGGAAGCGTGCACTTTTAAGTTGGCAATATTGGGATCATCTATCAAAACCATTGCAGACCATACTCCAATAGTTCTATCTTCTCTTCCTATTGATTCTTTTGCAGACTGAATAATTTTTCTTTCCAAATAATCATTAGACGACAGAAAAAGAACGTAGTCACTTTCGACTCTTGTCAAGCCTAAATTTAAAGCCTTCATGGTTCCAATATGCTGATCTGAACGCAATAATGTAACCCCCTTTGCCCCACTCAAAAGCTGGCATGCAAGACTAAAACTAGAATCACTTGAACAGTCGTCAACAAAGATTATCTGATCCGGAAGCACGGATTGATTTAATACCGACTTTAAACAATCCCCTAAAAACTGTTCGTCATTTCGATTTGGAATAACTACCGCAAGAGTGGGCTTTACTGCTAATGTGACATGCATATTTTTTCAAAATTAATCTAGAGAAAATTATGGTGTAGTGGATTAGCCCCTAATCCTGGCTCAATTCTATGAATATTTTTAATATGATTATCCAATGCAGTACTCACGTAATGCTGAATAGGCAATGTTCCCATCATAGTTTGCGCGTCAAATGCAGGTGATGCTAAATAATTCATTGCACGCCAGTAATTTTCAGATTTAAAAATATCTTTAAATCGCTCTTCTGTAAAATTCCCGATATGCAATTTTGAATATCTTGCATTAAAGAACATTCCCGATGGAGCCACTAATCCGCTACCACTAATTTGCAACAGAAACTGTGGTCCATAAAAGCGCTTATAGGAAGGTTTATCACCATCTTTAATCTTATTCCACTTCACAATTACTTTAGTTTGCTCATTGCTCATTGCTTCAGCCTGCTCCAACAATGGATGCAATGCCTCGTACTGACTATAATCTATACCTAGTGTGCCCTGCTCATCATCTGAGCAATGCTTAATAACCGCATAGTCCACACCAAGGTCCAAGCCTAATTGCGCAAAAGGAATAATTTCATCTTTGAGCTCAGGCATCAGAACCATTTGTATTCCCAAGGTTACTGAAAGGCCCAATTTTTTCTTAAGATCAACTGCATATTTGATATTTCGCATTGCTTTATCAAAGACCTCGGTGTGCTCTGGACCCTTATACATAATCTTGGCATAACTCTCAGGCCTGCCTGCAGCAACAGTAAAACGAATCCAAGTCATATGAGGCAAAATCGCATCCACTTTTTCTGGGCCCCACTCCCAAGCATTTGTTGCGTTACCTACATCAATACCCAAAGAAGCCGCATGCTGAATAAATGGTACATACGCAGGAGATAAAGTGCTCTCGCCATCAGAAACCAAAGAGACGCTACGTATTCCTACCTCAGCAAAATCATCTAATAAGTTAAGAGCATGAGGAACCTTGATGCTACTTCGTGCCTGAGACTCTTGCATCATTGCATAACAAAAAGAACACATTGCACTACATGCTCGCGTTAAGGACATATCCACACTTACCGGCGCAATGCGTTCCCCCGCCTCCCAAGCTTGAACTCGATCATAGTGATATGACAATTTATGAGAATCAAGAATTAATGCGCCTTCTTTTGTCTGAACAGCTTCACTCATGATACTTTCACCTCTATCCCACGCAAATTTCTTAATGAATTCTTATCACCAAGGGCTTCACCCCATACAGTTAAGCCGCGATCAATTTCCTGTTTTAAAAATTCTTCAAAGTCTAATAGTAGTGTTCCGCGAGCGGATGCAGCCAGTGGATTTAATATTCTCACTACAACCTCCCCATTATTTTTTGCAGAAACAACTAATAATTCTTTACTAAAAGTTATATTTTTTTGATCAATAACCTGATTAATTTTTTCAATTCGTAATGGCTGACTTAAAGCTAGCCAACTAGCTGATGGATGAGGGGTGTCGACCTCCGCATAAAATTTTTTATTACTCATATTCATCTTTATTGGTTAAAATTTTCAAAAGGGTCCCTTAAATTCTCGATTCGGGATGTCGTGCAAACCCTTTCGGGCAATCGAAAACATCAAGTCTTCATACATGCTTGTATTGAGGTCTTTGCCAAGTAGACTCAATACAGCATTAGCAATAGTGCTGGGCGTTGGATAGTAGCCCTCGGTCATGCTTGGAGCAGTTGGAGTTGGAAAATCTGGTGAACACACTCTGACTGGAGCAGTTTTTAAACTTGCAAATGCCTCCTCTACTACCTGACTAATGAGTTCAGCAGCAATGCTGCCCGTCTTATATGCAGTATCTGCTACTATCAGTCGCCCTGTTTTCCTAACCGAATCAATGACAGTTTTAGAGTCCAGTGGACTTACACTACGCATATCAATAAGCTCAACAGAAATTCCTGCGACTGATAACAGGGCCCGCGCCGCTATCAATGCCTCTAGGGTCATGTAGGAAAAAGCGGCAATTGTAATATCGCTGCCTTCTTGTAGGATCTTAGCTTTATCTAAGGGTACTTCATAGATTGATTCTGGAACTACATCAACCACATGATGAAGCCATCGGTGTTCTAGAAAAATCACTGGGTTATTATCCCTGATTGCAGATATCATCATACCTTTAGCATCATGGGCAGTTGTAGGCATAACTACCTTTAAGCCAGGCACAAGAGAGAACATGGCCTGAAGACTTTGGGAGTGCTGGGGGCCTTGCCCCCAACCTCTGCCAATAATCATGCGAATTACCATTGGAACTTGAGATTTGCCATTAAACATGTAGTACCACTTTGCAGCATTATTAATAAGCTGATCAAGAGATAACAAAGCAAAGTCAATGCGCTGATGAATCATCACAGGACGCATTCCCGAAATTGCTGCGCCAATACAAGCACCTGTAACCCCATTTTCAGAAAGGGGCATATCAAAAACCCGATCTTTTCCAAACCTCTCTTGGAGGCCTAATGTTGAATTAAAAATTGCCTTAGGGTCAGGAACCCCCTCACCAATCACAATGACGCTATCATCTTGCTCCATTGATTGATTCAATGCCTCACGAATGGCTTCTACATAGGTGATCTGGCGAGTATTTACATTAAGCATAGATATAAGCCCCTGCATCTTCTAAGCTGGGCCTGCGATCAGCCAAAGCAAAGGCAAATGATTCCTCTATTTCTGCCTTAATATCACGCTCCATTTTTTGAATTTCATCAGTTGAAAGTAATGCCGCATCCAAAGCAATTCTTGCAAACTGATTGATTGGGCATGCAGCCTTCCCAACTTCTATCTCCTCAACAGTTCGGTAATTCAAATGATCATCAAAATCTGGGCCGCAATGCTCCCTCCATCGGTAAGTGGAGAGCTCTAAGAACCAGGGACCGTTACCCATGCGCAAATCATCTATAGCTTTATTAGTCAAATTAAAAACTAGCTCAACATCATTACCATCTCCATGTGCGGTCTTAATCCCATGCGCAGTAGCTATTTGGTGTATTGATCTATCGGGTTGACGCTCATTTCTGCGGGTATAAACAGAGAAATCATTATTTTCACAAACGAATAAGATTGGCAAATGATGAAGGGCTGCAAAATTAAGCGATTCATGCACAACACCTTCTTCAAAACAACCATCACCAAAAAATATGACAGTAACATCACCCTTTTTTTGCAGTTTTGATGCCCATGCTGATCCAACAGCAAGGGGAACAGTGCCTCCAACAATAGGAGTAGCGCCCATAAAACCAACATCCAAATCAATCATATGCATTGATCCGCCACGCCCACCACAGCAGCCACTAGCTCGGCCATAAAGCTCGGCAATCATGGCATTTAAACTACCACCTTTCGCCAGGTAGTGCCCGTGTGCGCGATGATTGCTATACATTTTGTCATTAACTGATAATGCAGATCCAACTCCAACAGCAATTGCCTCTTGCCCAATGCATAAATGCATGGGGCAACGCATTTCTTGTTCCGCATAGCGCCTGGCCAACTCCTCTTCAATGCGCCGGATACGCATCATTGAATACTGAAGTTGGTATGCGAGATTTGGGCTCATCTTCTTAGGCCCTTACTTAAGTAATGTTGATACATATTTCTTTAGATTCACCGGGTCAATTGGTTCGCGATTACAGACAATTTGTACGTCCATCGCAGCAGCAACACTACCAACAAAATTGGCCACCATTGAGTCTAAGCCTCCAGCCATACAAAGTGACGCCAACGAAAGGAAAGCATCTCCAGCGCCAATTCGATCGACCACCCTAGACGAAAGTGCCGGCACCTTATGAAAAGCATCTTTGCGCGAGTCAAAGAAAACCACTCCTTTTGTTCCACGAGTTACCGCAAAACCTTTGACTCCTAATTTATTGGCAACACCCCGACATACCACTTCCAATAAATCGTGTCGATTATGCGCCGCCAACCTTAACTCCGGCTCATTTAAGGATACAAAATCGGCTCGCGCATATCGATTGATTACATGAAATCCACGATTACCACTATTAATTTGGGTATTAACCGCTAAAAATGGAGCCTTTTGGCAAAGCAACTGAACCATATCCTGAGATACAAAACCATTACCAAAATCAGCCACAATTACTAAATCGTATTTAGCCAAATTTTGCTCAAGCCAAGACAAAGATTGTTTACCTTCATCTTCAAATTCGGGGCTATCCTGGAAAAAATATACTTCAAAAAATTTTGCTAAATCAGCATCCACAAAGCGCCGTTTTGTTACGGTAGGAGCATCCTTAAAATAGACGAAATACGGTCTGATATTTTCTTTCAAGTGCTCCCTTATAAATTCTTCATGACTATCTTTACTACCTAGGCCTGTCATCAAATCCACATTTTTCACAAACTGTGAGATATGGTTGGCAACCGCTAATGAGCCACCTGCAAACTGCTCTTCATTTTGGTACTGAACAGCTAAAACATTTCCCTTGCCAGTTTGACCTAATGGAGAAACATAGTGATATTGATCAATAATGGCATCGCCTACAACTAAAACTTTAAGATTTGATAAAGAATCAATTTGCGAATGAATTTGCTTATCAGAATACTGCGTACCAAACTCTTCTAGAAATTTTTTTGTCTCTGGCAAAAAAATTCCAAAGTGTTCGTTTAATAGTTCACTTGAGCTAAAAGTAATTTCATCAGTATAAAAAATCGTACCGCCATGTTTTTCAACTGCGGCAATTTCACGCGCTATATTGCCAGTGACATCCCCGTCATGATCACGATATTCGCTACCCTTTACATACAAAGTGGGTTGTATTTTTTCTAATAACTCAACAGCAGTAATTGAATGGTTAATTGCTACATAATTCACGCACTCCAATGCAGCTAAATTTTCTGCGCGTAGTTGCTCACCAAAAACCGGCCTTCCTGGACCCTTGTTGACAAATTCATCTGCGGTAACTGTGACAATTAAAATATCACCTTCTTTACGAGCGCGCTGTAAATATCTAATATGCCCCGTATGCATTAAGTCAAAAGTCCCATGACACAAAATCACTTTTGTGCCCGCTTTTCGCAAATTCTGGGTCAGCTTTGCTAGAGAGTCGATGTCAAGAATTTTCTGACTAGACATAATTAATCTATTAACTTTTCATTAAAACGGTCAGCAATGTTATGCAATATAAATTGATGCCCAATCTCCACAAATCCATAATCCCCTGAATCTAACCATATGTTAGTGTGACCTAATTGGCGCAGCGGATTATCAGCTGAAAATCCTGTGAGTGTTACCACATATGCACCACTTTGGCTAGCAACAGTAGCCGCATTTCTCATATTCAATGAATTGCCAGAACTACTAATGGCGATAACCATATCACCAGAGTTAAGTAGCTGACCAAGCATTCTGGCAACTGCATTTTCGTAACCAAAATCATTTGCCATGCAAGTAAGCAAAGAGCTTTCATGCAAGGTTGTCGCCCGAATCTTGGCTACATTAAAAAAGTCTGTAACAGCATGTGCGGCAACACTTGCGCTACCGCCATTACCTAGGATATACAAATTTTTTTGACCATTTCTTAATTGCACCAAACGTTCCTGCAACTGGTTTATCAGCGCCTCTAGTTCACAAATTTGCTGCCGCTCATTAGTAACTTGAGTGCTTACTAAAATTTTAGAAAATTGCTCAATTCGAGATTGTAATTTGAGATTCATTTAGTTTAATTTGACCTATTCTTACTATTAACTATTACCAAGATATTTAAACCAGCTCTGAGTTGCCTTTTGAATTGAGCCTGGATCCCACACTGGAGCATCTCTCCAGTTATCGATATTGGCCAACATCTTTGCAACGCCATCCTCAAATGAGACCTGAGGGTGCCAATCTAATAGCTTGGTAATCTTTTCTACTTTTGCAAATGTGCAATCGGGTTCACCGGGCCTTTTGGGAATGTACTCAACCTCTCCTCCTAATAGCTCGACCAGGCGATTAACGCTGTAGTGATTTCCGCTACCCACATTCATTGCTTGCCCACTAACTTCAGATTTAGCGGCAGCATAAAACGCCCGAGCAACATCCGTTACATACGTAAAGTCCCTAGTTTGCGCTCCATCACCCACCACGGTTAAGGGGCGCTGATTGAGTTTTTGCGCTAAAAATACACCGAATACGGCACCATAGGCACCCGTCGTTCTTGAGCGCGTGCCATATACATTAAATAAACGCAAGGATATCGCAGGCAAACCGTAGACTTGAGACCAATGCAATACTAACTCCTCGCCCATATATTTAGTTAGGGCGTAGGGATATTGCGGCTTAATGGGCGATGATTCATCGGTTGGGTACGCGTCAGGAATGCCATAACTAGAAGAAGATGCCGCATAGATTACCCGTTTAACCCCATTAGCCTTTGCGCACTCTAAAACATTAAAGGTGCCAGTTACATTCGTACTAAAGTATTGTTCAGGCATCTCTATCGATGGAACGATATCCGCCAATCCCGCCAGATGAAAAACCCAATCCACATCTTTAAATGCTGGCAATAAAGATAACTGATCCCGAATATCAGCTTTGAAAAAAGAAAATTTAGAGCTGGTCTCAACAGCACTTAGATTTTTGAGTCTTCCCGAAGTCAAATTATCCAAAGCAATAACTTCATGACCTTGACCAATCAATAATTCAACTAAGTGACTGCCAATAAAACCAGCCCCGCCGGTAACTAAACATTTCATTTTTAACTTACTTTATTAAATAAAATTTACGTGCTCTATCAAGCCTTCACGCAAACTAAAAAGATAGCGGTTAACTTCATCCATACGACAATTAACACGGCATTGCTTGATATCTAATTCATTGCGAATGTAATGAAAATTTTCTTTGCGCTTATTGCCCTCCCAAATTTCTTTGAAAGATTGATCATTGATATTTCCATACACGAACTTTTTATCTAGTAGGTATGCGCTACATCCATACACTTCGCCGTCCGCCATGATGTAGGCCCAAAAAAATGGGGTTGCGTTACATTTGCTATAGCGGCCCTGAGTTTGAATGTACTTTTTCATAGTGTTCTCACGAAACACAACCTGAAACTTATCCGTGCTTAGTGCCCTTAATTTATCACCATACGCAATAGAGTTTGTGTAATCAATATTTTCATAAACCTTAGTATCGCTAAATAAATGCTGTGAATATGGCTTAATAACTAGATAGTCGAGACCAATTTCATCACGGCAAATTTTTGCTAATTGCTCCATCTCATGTGCGTTTTCTGGAAGTAGCAATGATTGTGCGCCAATTACACATTTGAGGTTTTTTGCCTTTTTCTCTGCAACTGCTTTTTTAAGATTGTTGATCACCCTAGGAAAATCTTTTTCCTTCGTTTGGTGCACTTTGGCATAGGTCTCAGCAGTACCAGCATTCATTGACACCTTTATCCAAGAAGTGAGAGGCAATGATCTTTTAATAAACTCATCATTTAGTACGGTGGCGTTGGTAGTAAAAGAGACATCAATTCCGGATGCCTTTGTCGCCTCAACGATTTCATTAATTTTTTTATGCAGCAATGGCTCACCTTCCCCTGCATACATAATACTTTTAAGCCCCAATCTGCCCATCTCTTGGAGTCGCTTAGAAAAACTTTCTGCATTTAACATTACCGCCTTGTAGCCGATATAATCGACAGCACAAAATGTGCAACGATGGTTACATGCTCCTACTGGAGAAACCTCCATGTAAATTGGATAAACAGATTTAGCCTTTTCCCAGTCTTCTCCAGCATCTAGAAATTGCGCCACTCTTTGTGGGTGATATACCAATTTATGACTATCAATTCCATATTTATCCATATACACTACCTATTTTTTGCGAATTTTAATCGGTTTATTGTAACTTGTATAATTGATGTGACATTCAATAAATCGAGGCTTCAATACAAGTCTTTTTTATAAACCTTTTATAATGCACTAAATCAGAGCTAATAGAATAACTTGACTTACGTTGTTACCGAATCTTGTATCCGCTGCAAATACACCGACTGTGTTGATGTTTGCCCAGTTGACTGCTTTCGCGAGGGTCCCAATTTTTTAGTAATCGATCCGGATGGGTGCATTGATTGCGCAGTTTGTGTTCCAGAGTGCCCAGTAAATGCTATTTATGCTGAAGATGATGTGCCCGGTGATCAACAAGCCTTTATTAAACTAAATGCTGAGCTCTCCCCTTCTTGGACATCTATTACCAAGTCCAAAATGGCTCTTCCAGATGCTGAGGAATGGAAAGACGTTAAGAACAAACTCAATCAGTTGCAGAAGTAAATGACTGACAGGCTCGCTTATACCGTTTATCCGACCTACTCCCCAATTCTCTTACTTCGCAGCCATCAACGCCTTGGTTGCATTCAACATCTGGCAGCTATAACCCCATTCGTTGTCATACCAAGCAAGGATTTTGACTAATTTGCCATCTTTAGACACACGTGTTTGAGTGCTGTCAAAAATACTTGGGCGTGGGTCATGATTGAAATCAATAGAAACCAAAGGCAAAGTGTTGTAACCCAAGATGCCTTTTAATGGACCGCTCTCACTGGCCTTCTTGATGAGCTCATTCACTTCTTCCACAGTAGTGGCTTTGCTTGGTGTGAATGTCAAGTCAACCACAGACACGTTGATTGTTGGTACACGCATCGCGAAACCATCAAACTTACCCTGCAACTCTGGCAACACCAAACCAACTGCTTTGGCAGCACCTGTTTTGGTAGGAATCATGCTCATCGTTGCTGAACGGGCACGACGCATATCCTTGTGATACACATC
>JACCDY011463670.1_pt1 | contig 26689 bp, 42 predicted proteins | sample 7446391 | NCBI WGS metagenome assembly JACCDY01 (sample SAMN15323451, study PRJNA562643) | freshwater metagenome | isolation source: river surface water | place: USA:Blue River Watershed | collected 2017-08-18 | reverse complement strand
TCTCCGTAATATACAGAACCAGAAGGATGTTGTGGATTATACAGAGTATAATCAATCTCATCGTCAGCAAGAGCAAACTGTGTAATTTTGAAAGATCCGTCCCCTCTTGCTAGGAGCTCTCTTCCTTTTTTAGTTAAAATCGCATCTACTGTTACGATTGAGTTGTCTAAGTATCCCATTTTTGTTTAAATTATATAATATAAATATCGGTTATTATAATATTCTAGGCTTGTGTTTTAATAATTGTACCTAGGTTGTTTGTTGAATGCATTTTATCTTCGTCTATAGAGTAAATATCTCTATTTGAAATCCTTACAAATCGATTACCTTCTTCTATGTAGAGTAAGTTTGGTTGTGTCGGGAAAGATTTATTACCTCCAAATGTTCTAGTCTTACCTCCTGCAATACTATTAGTAACTTGAGGAGTAAAGTAAACTTGCTGTACCTCTCTATCTGATAGATTAATCCCTTTAACTTTAGTAAAGTTAGAACCAGAAGGATGTAAGCTTGCTCTAAAAGAAATTAAACTCAATGCTGGATCGTTACCTGGTACGCTTCCAGAGTTTAACTTAGATCCAACATACCTTGCATTAATTATACCTGCTGATGTGTAGTTACTGTCTTGTATTTCTGCTGCTGAAGCTTGATTAAGTAGTATTTGTGCTAGGTTAGTTGGTTCGATAGGATCTTCATTTCTATCTACCTGTTGTATATAGTTAGCTTTTCGTAGTACAGTTGCGTTACTTAATAATGGGTTATCTGAACTATTATTAAATACTGTAGATATATACGGGTTAAATATAATCTCAGAAGGTTCTTGGAAATAGTTTACAGTATTGAATTGCGGGTCTGGAGTAGTAGAGGGTACAAATACACTCCTATTACCTAACTGTACTTGCCCTAATGTATAGTTTGATGGGCTTAGTATAAGCGGTCTCAAACGTATATAGAAGTATGTAGCTCTACGTACTCTTTCTAAAATTGTAGCTGTTAAGTATGTATTAGCATTTGAATCACCTGCTCCTGAGTATTTAAAAGTTATATTTTCTGCTTGTAGAATAGTTTGCTGTATATCTACGTTACCGTCTAAGTACCTAAAAGGAATAGACATTCCAGTAATAGCTACTGGTTTTGATAAATCAGGGATTGAAGTTGCCTCCATCACACCAGTTGAAGGGTTAGGAAACTGTAATAGACTGCTACTGTAGAATACGTTGATGTTATCTACCGGTACAGCATTTGATCCTGATACACCTGGGTTTGTATTTATAAATTCTAACTCAGTCATTGTTTATCTTATGTAATTTGTTTTTCGCCAGGAGCGTTTTCTACGTTATGAATTAATATACCGTTAGCGAAATAAGTATCTTGACTCTCTACGTTAATATTATATACGTCGACAGTTTGTGTTATCAACTCTTTAGTTAAAATTTCAATCCACTCCCCGTCTTTATTTAATAAATGGTCTCCTACTCTAAGTGCAGCTACTGCTTTAAAGCTATATTCAGTACCTTGTTTAACTAATACTGGGTGTTCAAATGTTATATTTAAGAGGTTGTTAATTCTATAATAACTAGTGAACGTATCTGGATATATAGCTGTTACAGTAGAGGTAGAAGGTGTTATGTTTATTACTTCTGTGCTCCAAGTTTTATAAGCATCTCCATTAAAATCTAAACCTTCTATGCTAAAGTTTTTGACTTGATCCCCAATAGTTAAATCTTCAATATTTTTAGTAGATCCGTCTGCCATTAGTATAGGAGTTCCTTCAAGTAGACAGCCTCCGCCACCACCGCCGCCGCCTCCTCCTGTTGGAGCTTCAACTGGTGCTGCTGTTGGTTCAGCAGTCGGACTAGGGGTAGGTTCAGGTGTAGGGCTAGGTGTAGGACTAGCTGTTGGTGATGCTGTCGGACTAGGAGTTACAGGAGCAGCTGTCGGACTAGGGGTAGGAGATGGTGTAGTAGGAGCAGCTGTTGGACTAGCTGTTGGACTAGGGGTAGGAGCAGCTGTCGGACTAGGAGTTACTGGAGCAGCTGTTGGTGCAGGAGTTGGAGCAGGAGTAGGTGCTGCGGTAGGTGCAGGAGTTGGAGCAGCTGTTGGAGCTGCGGTAGGTGCAGGTGTAACTTGTATCGCAGTAAATTGAATTGTACAATCTCTAGGAATAGTATTAGATGCGTTAAGGAATGTTATATTAAACGCTAATTCAGGTTGAGATGTTTTCTTAACCTTATTACCTCTATTTAATTCTCCATTTGATATTCTTATTCTACTTCCGCTTAATTCTCCGTTAAATTTAGGCTCTTCGTAGTTATGTCTAAAGGTCATAGCAGATCCAGAAGGAACTACTATTCGTTCTGCATATGCTGTACTTCTTTCTACTAACTGAGTATAAGATCCTCCATGAGTTCCATCCATAAAAGCAGTATCTATCGATCCAGAATAATCTTGGAAGATAGTACTAACACTTACATGCTTTGCTTTATTTCTTTCTAATTTATGCGGTTTGATTATTATACCGGTAATTGCTGTTGATCTACCTGGTATAAAATCTTTTACAATTCTAAATAAAGCATTATCAAAGAAACGAATCAATCTAATGTAGTCCATTAAATCGTATCGATCTAAATTACCTAATACTACTTTACGATGTTTCTCTAGAGATGTATATTCTGATTTATAGGAATCTCTAGGGTCCCCGATATAATCATCAATGTTAAAGTTAGAGAAACCTAATACAGCACTTTGAGAAACTATATAATTATCTATGTTTTTAGAAGGAGCTAATCCTACTTCTATAAAGTTTAAATCATCTGAGTATTCATATTCTCTTCTAACAATAGAAGTATAACCAGATAGTGTATCTCCTGCTACAATAGCACCATCATTATCAGTTCTTAATTTTAAAGATGAACTATAATGTAATTGAGTAGGTCCGTAGAAACCTGGTCCTATTTTTTGACCTCCAGCGATTCCTATTTCTAATATCTGAGAAGGTATACCAAATGAGTTAATTAAAGCTCTCAAGCCTCTCTCTGTACCTTTTGATTTTGTAAGTAGAGGTAAGTTGTGGTATATTCTTTTGTAAATTTCTTTTTGGTAGTTATCAAACGGCATAGGTTGTAAGTATGCGTTTGTGGAGCCAGATGTGATTACTTGGTAGTTGTTTATTTGTTCACTACCTGATACATAAGATTCTCCTATAAAAGCTCCAAAGATAGACTCTAAGTTAAAATTACTATTATATAGTTTAACTCCAAAGTTTTCTAAGGTAGTTCTAACTAAGTCTTTTGATATACCAAAGTTTATTCTATTATCTGCATCATACTTATCACTAACTGCTTTTTGGTATATCCATATGTTATCAAAATGCTGTGCTAGCATACTGATGAATATAAGAGCAGGGTTATTATCTGTATCTTCTCTTAAAAAGATTGGTAGAGTATTAGTAAGTGCGTTTAGATTACTTACGTCAAAATTTGAAGCAATTGAAAGTTGATTAGTATACCAGTTAGTAGCTTCTACCGTTGTACTAGCTTGGTTCGTATACGGTCTTGTATTATTAGATTTTGGCCAACTATTAGAACCGCTTTCAAAGTATAAAAATCTATCGTAGTGATCAAAATTATTTACTATACCTTCAATTAAGGATTCATAATAATCTCTACTTCCTGTAATGCCGAATCTAGTATATCCGGTGTTGCTTAATGTCTGTAATGAAGTTTCGTAAGACTTAATTAAATCTATTTTATATTTAAAATTTCTTAATCGTTCTTCTGCTGATGAAAAATTAATAAAGTCTGAATAGTTACTATGATCTATGCTAATTTGAGCACTACTTTCTTCAAATAAAGAATATAATTCGTAGTATGAACTAGTAACTGGATAGCTAAATAATTCATTATAATTAAAGAAACCAGTAGGGTTATTATTATCCTCTACTAATTCTATATCAAAATTAGGACCTTTTAAATTAGGGTATACTATTTCTTCAGGTATAGTTTCTGTATCTATTTCAAATGAAATTGAATCTGATATTATTTCTACTACCCTGAAGGTATCTTTTATTTCAAACTCTTCAGGAAGAGGTTCGTATAATTTTATAGCAAGAGCTTTACCTCCTCGATAATCTAAGAGATCTACATTTATTCCAAGTAGTAATTTATTATCTCCAAAATTTACTCTAAAGTCTTGAAAATAAGATAAAGAGTCTAATTTTCTTTTTAAATCAGCTGTAAATCGTATTAAGTCTGTAAGGCTTACCTCGTTACTTAAAGCTAAGATCTCGGTACGGTCTGCAGATATTTCTTCAATAAAGAAATTTCCTTCAAATATAAAATTTGAATCGCTATAGAGATTACTAAGGAAGTTGTATAGAATACTAACTTGACCATAATTAAACCCTAATTGTTGAGCATCAACTTCTGGAGATATATTTATCTCAGATATTTTACCTGCTTGATATTGTGTATAAGTTACATTAGAGTATTCTGGGAAGTAAGAAGGAACAGAAAACAGACGTTCATCATTAAGCCCATACACGTGCATTTCAATTGTATGCTTATCAGGCTTAAAGCTACTATTAAGGTAGAAACTATCTACTAAGGCTTTATCTTTCGGACTCAGGTTCCTAGTATATATTTCTAATTCGTCAGGAAACCCCTTCGATACTATGTAATTAGTTTTTGACATTCTGATTTGCTACTTGTTCTTGTAATGCAATAATCTCGGTTTCGTTATCTATAATCTGTGCTCTCAAATTAGTTATTTCATCTAAAAGAGGTTGTATATCGTCAGTCGAGTCATTTAGGTTATATAATTCTGAGCTTCTTTTAACTAAGTATTCATGGGTTCCAGCTTCACCGTTAATAGGTATTTCGTAGAAGAGTTCTTCATATAATGCAAAAAAATCCTCTATAGATAGTTGAGTATCTTCAGGTACAGGTTGTGTAAAGGTTGTAAATTCTCTCTTTACAACTTTATTAATATGTTCCTTATTAAATACCGTCTTTCGAATCGGCATCGGGTTATTAGCCATTACGTACTATTTTAAAAACATTACCATTATCTACTACTGTTGTACTTCCATCAAGAGTTGATTTAACCAATATACGATAATATCTCTCTGGTTGCAACCCTTCCATATAAACATCAAAATAACTTCCGTTATTATCAGCACTTATTTTTGTGAAAGCAGTATCAAAATTTACTACCATCTCTTCTGTATGCTCATCTCTTAAACCCCAATAAGATGCTGCTGGTAGTTTGTAGTTAGTTAAATATACCGATCCTGTTGAGAAGGTTCTAGTAGGGTATTTAGGTTTTGCATGTATTCTAAATCTCTGCTTCCCGCTATCTACATATTCTCCTTTATTATTTTTAATAGTGATTGTTGCGTTACTTGTATTTAATTCCGTAAGGTTACTGCTATAAACTGTGTCATTCCATCCAAATTCTAGATAAGGAGGGTATATGGTATTAGTGTTACTGCTAAAGTATTTTAACCGTATAGAGGAAGATGTATTAAATTCAAGATCATCTGTTAGTTTTAGTATAAACCCGTTATTAACGATTGTACCGGCATTATGTGCTTTAACACCATTTGTAACGTTTATATGGATATCATGATTAGAATTTAAACTTTGAAGTTGAGTACTTTCTAAGTTTATTCCTGCTGATCCAGTGTACCAGTTTCCGCCGCCTCCGGAATAAGTAGCATTGTAAGAACCGGTAACTCCAGCTGGCATATTTACTGTATTAGCTCTTAATGTCCATCTTCCTGTATCTTTTCCTAATCTATAAGCCCAACTTACTCCTGATTCATCTGTAGGAGAATCTCCATACTTACCTACGCCTTGAACCCATGTATCGTAAACTGGATATGCATTGATATTATACTCTGTTGGGACTTCATATGCTGTTGCTAAACTTAAATGAATGCTAGCGCTATAATTACTACTTCCTATAATATTAGATACAACATTAGCAACTTCAGTAGAGTTAAATTTTAATAAAGCTCTAGAAGTCTGTCCTGCTTCTGCAACAGGGTACCCACCGATTTCGATAATCTCATCTAAACCTGCGTTACCTTTTACTGCTTCGGTGTAAATAAACGTATCCTTTTCAGGAAAGATTCTATATATTGCCATTTTATAATGTTGTTACTCGTCCTTGAATATCTATCTCAGGAAATTTAATTTCAAAAATACAAGGATCATATGAAGGGTATATTATATTACCTCTTGTAGCTCCTTTTATATCGTATGCATATTCTGAATAATTACCTCCTACTTTATTTTCAAAGTAAATCTTCTCTACACTCTGTACTCCTTTTACTCTATCTAGCAAAGTATAAATGCTTGATATATTAATAGGTTGGTTTATTGACCATTTAGCTATCTCAAAGTGATCAATTAAAGCTGTATTACATGCTAAAAGCACATCTCTAGATACAGAATTAGGTAATGTTATAATCTCATACTTCATAGATACGTTTACTATAAATGCATCTTTTATATTTACTGCATCAGTGAGTAGCATGTACTGTGAAAGGTATGTTTTTAAGTTCTGTTTTAAGCTAGCTGTTGCAGGTACTACTTGTTTATCTGCATTATAAGCTAATACGTAAAGAGATAAAGCTAAAGGATTAGAATCATAAGCTCCTCCTAATACATTGGCATTAGTTGCCTGGTCTTGTGTTACGTATACTTTTGATATAGAACCGTACATTGGTGGTAGTGATAAGCTTCTAATAGCATAATCCTGTAATGTAACAGCTCTATTTTGTTCTGAATAAGCTCTCAAACTATTCTGTCTTAACTCTTCTACTGTATCTCCATCTCTTCCTCCAACTGCTGGGGTAGAGTTATTAAATGTAAGAGTATTAGCTTTAGATTGATCTGGTGCTGAAACAGTTACCTGTTCTACAATGTTTATAGTATTAGCTGGAACGTTAGATGCTACACCTCCGCCTACAATATACCTAATAGTTAATGTTACGTTTGAAGGAGCAATACCGTATGATTTTGAGAATAAGAAATTAGAAGGATCGTAAGCAAAATCTAATCTACTTACTCCTTGGTTAGTTCCTATTCCGACATTAGTTGGGTCAGGTAAAAATACTTCATCGGTAGAAACGCTTGTATTTACCCCAGCGCCGAATTGTATTTGTAAGTTACCTTGAGAGGTTAATCTAGTAACAAAACGTCTAGGAACTTTCTTCAATCTTAGAATACTTGGTACTAAATTCTTATCTGTAGCAGTATTAGTTTGATCTTCGTAGATAGTATCTTGACCTAAAAACGGCACTTCGTACCATGTATTACCGTCGTTATCTGTTATATCTAATACACCTACAATGTTTGTATCTTCAATAGTAATAGTTAAAAACTTCTCTGCATTACCTACATCATAGTTATATGTTTTTAATTCACCTGAAATAGCTCCTACTCTTTTAGTAAGCTTATATTCAGCTGGGTATCCGTTTGCTATACTATCAATTCTAACTTCTGTTGGGTTTAAAGAGCTTGAAAAAGAGAAGTCTATTTTATCGTTTATTATAAATTTAGGATCGCCGAAAGTAGTTGCACGTAGACGTGTATTAGGTTGTACTACTAATGCTTGATCCCAGTTAGGTAAATAATTAGGAGCTACAGCGTTAACTCTTTGCGATACTTCTATAGTTACTTCTGATACGCTAGTTGTCTTAGGACGATATCCCATCATGTATGCTAAATTATATAAATTAGCAGGGTCTTTAGCGTGCTGTAAGAAAGTTTCTTGAAGTTGTGTATCTTGGTAGAAAGAAAGTACGTCACCTACATATGATGCCATCTCGATGAACATCATACCTGGAGATGTTGGAGAAAAATCATTATAGGTATCAGGAAAATAGTTTTTAGCAAATTCTACGAGTTGTTCTCTAAATTTACTAAAATCCCTGTTTATATATTTTATGTCTCTTTCTTGGGCCATTATTGTTGAATATTAATAATTACTTCATCTTCAATATTACTATCTAAGATACTATACTTTAAATAGAATTCAATTGAGTTTTTATCTGGGTCAGCTATTAGGGATAAATCTCGAGATACAACTTTCGGAAAATACATTCTAAGTTCATCTTTAATTTTAAGCCCTAATATATTTAATTTTTCTTCTGTAATCTGTTCAAATAGTTCTGAAGGTAGCCCACTTCCAAAAGAAGGATTCATATATCTTTCTCCCTTTCCTGTAAGAAAATAATTTATTAGGTTATTCCTAATTGCATCTTTAGTTAAGTAGTTAGATGTAAAGACGTTACCTGCAGAAAAAGGTAAGTTTACACCTACTGCTTTTCGTGGCTGTCTATCTAACGGATTTATTTTCTTTACATCAAATGCCATTATAGTCCTTTTCTTTGTCTATCTTTTTCGTTAGCCGCTTCTAATAACGTTTTTGCTTTGTTAATAAAAGGTAGTTGGCTCAAATCTAAACCTGGTTGGTTACCACCTCCTATATGCATCTGTTGAGCTACTGTAGAAGCCATATTTGGCATATGTATTCCTTCACCCATTATAGCAGCTGCGTCAGCTGATGTCATAGTAGCTTTTGTCATCTGTAACATATCTTCAATCGGATTACCGGTTGGTGTATATTTTTTAGGTTGTGCTACAGGTGCTTTGAAATTGGTAATTTGCTTAGTGTTTGTTTTTTGTTCAGTTTTTAATGTAGAAGGAGCACTAGCAATTTGAACAGCTTCGATTAATACATCTTTAAGTTGTTCTTTAAATGCTTTTTCTACTTCTTCTCGTATAACTTTCCTAAGTTCTTCTAGTTTCATATTAATAAATAGTTAGTATATTAAAGTTTATTATTGTAATTGATCTAAACGAAATCGAATCTCTCGAACTAAAACGTTTACATCGCTAGCAAAAGATGGTTGCCCTTTCATTACAATAACTCCTTGAGAGTTTCTTGCTACAGCAAAACGTCTCTTAGCTATAGAAGGAGATGTTGTATCATCTAGTACTTCAATTAAAAATTCGATTCCATTTCTTGCTTTGTATAAGCCGGTTTGAGCTGGAGTTAGTTGTATTTTATAGTTATTCAAGTTGGTTTTGATATTATCTAAAAGATCTCTATTAACTAAACTTGTATTTGAAAGTCTATTCAAAAGATCTTCTAATAATTTCTGTGTATTAAGTTCATATAATTCCCAATCAAAACCAGATAAAGGATCTAGCCAAGTATCTAATCCATTTTTTGCTCGATTATTTACTATGTACTTATTTCCATCTGATCCTTCTACTATATCTCTTCTTTCATCTGTATGTATATAGATTGTACCTGGTTTATAGAGACCTCTAAAACAGTTTTTACCGTAGTTATTACCATCGTCTACTCCATCAGCATACTTGATTGGGTTTACTAGAGTTTCTTGTACCAGTCTTGGAACTAATCTAGAAATAATAAAGTTACCATCTTCGTCAACTAATCCGAGTTTTGTTAATTCTTCTGGGGTTAAGCTATCTTTAAGTTCATTTTCTATACTACAGAATGCAATAGGACCGTCTAATAGTGATAGTTTAGAATTAATATCATTCATTAAGTTATCAAAGAATGTAGTATCTACAAGAGCTTCAATTCCATCTATTGTCTCTTTTGTTTGTTTAACTAACTCTCTCAATTTGTTAATCAAATCTGAGTATTTATTTGAGATAGAGATAGGTAAACCAATACCAGGAGGTACTGCTTGAGGTATAGGTAATACTAATAAGACTTTAATAATCTTATCTAAAGTATCTATAGGTGGTTTTAATTTTTTAGGTAAAGCTTTGTATGTATCTATAATCTTTCTAGAACGTTCTGTAAGATCTGATAATGTTTGTTTTGATTTAACTAACTTATCTAAAGTCTGCTGTCTAGGACATGCATTAGCTTGAACAAAAGTAGTTATTGTAGATTGGATCTTCTGTTGCACCTTATCTTGTAGTTGGGCTTGCAATCCTCCTATCTTACTTCCTATAAAAGCAGTTACTTTAGATTCTGGTATAGTTATAAATGACATACTATTCTGTAAATACTTTTTTAGATTTTAATTCATTTAATCGAGCTCTTAATGGCTTTATTCTAGCAAATAGAATACCACCCTCTTTCTTTAATTGTGCTACTGCAATAGCAGGTGCTGCTTGAAGACCTGAAGGTGTTACTAAGAAGTTAGCAAAGTTTTCTACTGCTTTTATAAAATCTTCTAGTAAATCGACGGTATTTTTACCTAATAGTACTGGTTGGGCACTATATTCTACTGCTGTTCTTGCTTTTTCTCCTAAGTATATCTTCTTAGAATCTAAACATACATAATCATCAGCGTCTATATTTACAGATTTACCGTTCAATCCTACTGAAACAGCAGCTGAAAGTAATATAGATTCTTCTTTTGCATTTAAAAATATACGACCACTATTAAGGATTACTTGCGGTTTAGCATAAGCATTAGAAGTATCTGGTATTTTATTATAAGAAAGTCGTCTAGTGTTAGCTTGTTTAAGAGGTATTTGATGATAAGCTGAGAAGTATAATGAACCAAAGTTCTTATTTATATCTTCTATGATACCATCAAAGCCGTTTGGAGCAGTAATTTGCCCGTTGGCTATTAATATTAAAGGCTGTCCAACAGTTTTTGTTGTAACAAGTGGGTTATTTACGTGTTGAGATCCTGTAAATCTAATAGATTGACCTTGACGTCCTTGTATTACTGTATCACCTGGATAACAGATTAGTGGGTTTATTCTTCCACTCTCTTTAAATCCTTTTCCAAATAACATTTTTTGGAAGTTAGGGTTCAAAGTATTAGGGGAAGCATTATGTTCAGGAGCATTCCATACATTAACTATTCGAGTCCAAGCTTTTCTATTTCCTTTACCTGCTTCACTAGTTGCGGATGGACTAGATTCAATAGCTATAATCTCTCCTAAGACAGGAATATCTTTATATCTAGCATTTCCTTGGAAAGCAAATGGGGGATCAGCAGCTTCATCTGGATCAAGGTCACCTGAACTACTAACTGTTACATAGAAGCATCCGTTAATAGCAAGAGCACTACCCATTTGTTTGTACTTAGGGTGTCTATTGTCTAAAATTATATCTACTACACGGCCGTAAAAAGTACCCGAATTACTTGCGGATCCTTTTCCACCACTCGCTGCACCTGCTCCTGTTCCTGCTCTACTGGTCGCCATTGTCTGCTTCGTTTACTTCTTTATTAATCGTCTCAGCTTCTTGTAATAAATCAGCTAATTCTGATAAGTCGAACTCTTCTCCTTTAGATTGTCCTGTTTCTATTCGTTGAATAATAGTAGCTAACTTAATTAAAGCTTCATCATTCTTAACACCAATCTCCATATATTCTTTTATCATAGGAACTACTAACGTAGCATCTCCTATGCTTTCAATTAAAGGTTTTAGTTCAGCTATTAAAGCAGTAACTTGCGCACGGGTAGATTTAGAATTGGTATGTATCTCTTGAAATAAATCTGAAAGAGAAGTATCTCCAAATATTTTTTTATCTAAACTCATACTGTTTTTAGTAATAAATAGGTTAGTCGAGAATATTGACTACTAATCCGTTCTCGCTATACTCATAGTACTTATTATAGAACTCTGATTTAAGCTTGGATATTACTCTAGTTAAGTGAGGAGTTTCGCAGTCAGTCATCTCTCTAATATAAATATAAAGCGCTTTTTTCTTAAAGATATCTAGATCATGTCTAGTCTTAAAGATAGTTAATACTGCATCTGCTATTTTTGCTTCTTGATCTTTAGGAAAAAACTCTTCCATCTTCTCATACATCTCTTCTATCCATGCATCTAAAAAAGCTGCTAATGACATCCGAAACTTCCCATCTACTTCTAATTCCGGTTCATAAGATTCTTCTACATCTGAGAATGATCCTATCTGTTTTAGCTTTTTGTAGTTTTTATTATTATAGTTGATCAACCATCTCTTAACAATTGTACCGAAGTAAGAATATGCTTTCGATCCATTAGTAGGATCAAACTTCATAATCTTCTCTTCTAATAAAACAGAAACGATCTCATGTTTGAGATCTTCAATGTGTTCAACGTCTGTGTAATAAAACTTAAAGGTATGTATTATATTCTCTGCCAGTTTATAAAACGGCATATAGATATGATCAGTAAAGACCCTAGCTCTGAGAACTGGGTCTGTAGAATTGTTATAAATAACTATATAATCCTCTGTCTCTTTGGTAAAGTAGTTACTTTTTGATTTCGTTCTTGCCATAGTTAGTAGGGAGCATGTATCGGTTTAGCTCTTCTTGTACGTTTTGTAATTGTTTAAAGAAATAACCGACCTCATCGTCTGATTGAAATGTTCCACTTTCATCTAACTTCTGTAGGTGCATTTTTGCTTCAGCTATAGTTGCTGAAATATTATTTAGGTACTGTACTTGATCTTGTACAACATCTTCATACTTCTCTACTTTGATAAGTAAATTGTAGATTGCAAACATCGATACAATTAAAAGCAGTCCTAATAATCCTATGATCCAAATCATATTATAAATTTTTAATTAAATTTGATAAACCTTCTGATGAGTTAACTGGACGGCCTGTAGATGCTTTAGATTTTTGAACTTTAGCCTCTGTACTACCGCCTTTATTCTTCCACATATCGTATTCTACTTTAGAAGCCATAAAGTCTGCTGAATGTAGAATATTTACAATGTTAGTTCTCATTCGAGAGTCTGGATTATGACTAAAGAAATAAGCTTCATTAGCCTTATCGAAAACTCCATCATGTAGTCTAATACCTAAATACTCGTTATGAGATAATTTGATACCAAACTTTTGTAAGATATAAAGGGAACGATCAGGAATAAGCATAAAAGGAATTTCCGGATTAGGGGTATACATTTCATGTAACTTATCTTGACGCCATTTATCAGTTTGAGGTACATAACAATCTACCTCACCATCACCAATCTTACCTAAGTCATGGAATAAAGCAGCCATAACCAACTCTTCATCAGTAAAGTCAATAGAAGCTCCCATAGCTTGCCATAATTCTTTTTGTTTTATAGCACTTTGAACTACTCTATTAACGTGATCAATATAACCACCCGGAAAAGCATTATGATACCATGATTTACCACTAGCAGGAGCCATTACCATATGTTCGGATAATGTTTCTACTAAAGTTAATACTTGATTCTTACGATCATCACCAATATAATGGTTAATAATCTTAATATGTTTATCCCAATTTGATTGGATTTGTTCGGCACTTAACATAACTTGATTTTTATTTATAGGTTTCCTTTATTATATACTTATATCTTTATATATCTATATATTTAATATCTTATATCTTTATATCATATTAATATATTCTATATAATATCTTATATATTTCGAAGATATATAAAAAAACGCAGAATAGCCACTCTTTTAGGAATTATTTTTCCGGATCCATTAAATTACTTTTCTTAGCACCTGGAAATTTAGCTTTTTTTACTGTTGAAGGTGTTTCTTCCTCCTGTACTGGTAGTTGAGCTGTTACTGCGATAAGAAAATCCGCTACCTCTGAACCGGTATCTGTAATAGGGGTAATAACTTTCGGTTCCTTTTGTATAACTTTTTCGGAAACTACCTGTTGTTGAGCTTTTTCACGAGAAGATTCCTCTTCTTTAATAAGACGATCCAACTCTGTACGTATTTTATCACCTACAGTCGAGTTTACATCCTTATCTACGAACATTCCCTTATACTCAGCCACGCCTAAAGCATAGATAATCTCATTTAATTCTCTAATTGTTAATTGCATATATATTTTCTATTATGATTATACCTTAAGATACGAAGATTTCCCCAGACGAGCAACTTTTTTTAGTGAATCCACGGAAAATTTTGATTGAAAATGAAGGAGTTAGGGGAAATGCAGCAGAAATCCCCATAAAGGCCGAAGGCCCCACGCGCATCGCGCGCATTTCGACCCGAAATTTTTTAATTTTGTAGTGGTTTTAACTTTAATTCTTCCAATAAACTATCTACATTATAGTCATAGGTAGGAGGTACCATTGTGTTTCTCAATAAATCTTCAAAGGATTTTATAACGGCACACTTTTCATAGTGTTCTTTATCTTGATAATAGTAAAGGAGGTGGTCGAGGGCTTGGAAGACGCCCATCTTATCGTATTCTTCGGTGATGACGTAGATGTTCTCAAACTTTTGGAAGTCGATCTTAAGGAGATAATTGTAAAGACGGTCATAGAATTGTTCTTTTACAGTCTCTCTTACAGATTCATACTGCTCTTTATAGCGCATCATATACATCCCATCGATGATGGAGTAGTTTTCCAGCCCCCTTACCACCATTCCCATCAAAACGTAAGGGTTTTGAAAGAGGTGTTGTATGTTATGCTCTTCATATATTGCCTCATCAGAGGCATTGAATATATTAAAAAGTTTTTTTGGGTCTAATTTTTGCATTTATTTGCATATAATAGTTGCTTCGTAAATAAATATTACGTATATTATATAGAAGTATAAGTAATTAATGGCTGAAAGGCAACTTAAATAAATAAATGTATGGTAGAAGTGTTATTTTTATTACTAGGAGCAACTCTTGCGTTTGTATATATGCAATATGAACAAAAGAAGGACCTGGAAAAGAGGGTTAAGACTCTAGAATCAGATTACCTATCTATATGTAGTCAGATAGAACATATGGAAAGGTCTTTTTTAGGAGATCTTAATGAACGTATTCATTCTCTCAAGGCAGAGATATGGCAACATAAACAAGAACATGAAAGTAATATAAGAGAATTAGAAATAAAGAAACTATTAAAAGATTAGCCGATATACCCCCGAGTAACCGCTCTTCAATCCATGTTATATGATCTATGACACCCTTTCGAACCTTCATTACTACTTTCAAGGAAGGCCTATATTTTACAAGATGCAAGACTATCTCTCTAGTCTATCAAGCGATTCTGAAGACGGTACTCGGGACCTCGGCTATTGTACGGTTATTATCTCTTCTTATGTAACCGGATACTCTTCTCTATGTGAATCTCATGAAATCTATGACGACATCCATATGATTTTAGAAGGACAAGAAGCAGTAGAGTATTATAACCCTAAGTTAAACAAGGTGAAGTTTAACTATGACGAAGAGAAAGATGTTACTATCTACTATAAAGAAGCTCATCCAACAGTAGTTTGTCCGTTAACTACTAATAAGTTTGCTTTCTTTAAAGCCGGAGAGGTACATTCACCGGGTCTGCCTCACAAAATAGGACCTTCATATGTAAAGAAGGTAGTTGTAAAGGTAAAGACTGATATTTAATCAATTAAAAATGAAAATCAAATGTTCACACTAGTATTAATCACTATAACAGCCATTGTCGCTATTATAGGCAGTATCAAAATGTATAACCAATTAAGTCGTATCCAAAGCGATATCTCAGATATAAAGAAAGACAATGAGAGACGAATCGAATTCAATAGACAAAGAAACGAAAAACGAAAAGAATTCAAAACCAATAGAACAGACATCGATAAGACCCTTAAAAGAGCCGATGCTATGTCCAAGATGCAATCGGTTGATAAGAGAGGATAATTTCTGCTATCCATGTGCTATGGATCCTTGGTATACAAGATAAGACATTACCTATATACAAAAAATTCTCCGAAAAAAATTCCGGAGATTTCTTGAAAATATACCAAAAAGGTTATTTTGAAAACCGACTATAGGTAATAGTCTTTCTTGTCTTTAGGTTCATCTACGGTTAATATGCCTAATATAAGATTATATAGCATATAATAGACCATAGATAGGAGTGAGACAATTAGAATAGCTTCTACAATGGCGTGTAGAGGTTCTAAATAAAAAGAGAGGATAAAGATTGTAATGATTAGAGCCGTTAAAAAGCCTGCTATAAGTTTCTTTGACATATTGTTTATTATTTAGTATCCTGGAAAGTAATTTGTTCTAATTCGATTGAGACGTAAGTATCACCTCTCTCAATTAAACACTCATTGGTTAACCATAACTCTCCCATACCCACTATCTGATAGAGATAAAAATTATGACCTTCGGTAGTAGTAAGGTAAATCTTGTCTGTAATACCGGCCTCTTCAAAAAATTCTGCCACACCCATCCAATAATGGAAGAAAAGAGAGGTGTCATTGATTCGTAAATGATACATATTATTTTTATTTATCTTGTTACTTTAACTAGATTAGATCCCCAACCCTTTCTTTCTATAGACTGTAAGTAAGCGGCAGTTTCTGGATTCTTAATTACTTCTATCTCGCAATACTCTGTCTTACCTGATATGACAGTTCTTACATGCCACTTATCTTGAGAGGAACACTTAACACATACACGGGTAGAAGGTAGAGCTTTAAGTCGTAAAGGATTGATAGTATTACCGCAATTATTACAATTCATAAATTATATATTTATATATTTATATATTACTATAGTTGAAAAATCATCAGAAATATATTCCTAGGTAGGGCCCTCCCCGGGTCTCTCACGCCGTCTTAGGGAACAATACCGGCACTGTTATATCACCTTGCCCTAACCTTGCTGTCTAGGTGACCGACTGCCCCCGGAGGGTGACCGGCCTACTCATCACAATAGGCTCGGTCATCGGTTATGGTCTTGATTAGATTAGGCTTAGTTGTGCATCAGTAGTCTTATCTACTACCTTATATGCTCCAGTTACCTTACGAGTAGGCTTATACTCTTCACCTACATTGTCTATCATTACACCATCTACTACAGCAAAGGCATGCTTAGCTACTGTAACGATATAAGATCCTTTAGGATAACTCTCTAAGAAGCTCTTAACAGTCTTTTGTCTATGGATTAACTCTCCATATAACTTATACATGTTAGTAATAGCTTGCTTAGGCATTACTTCGAAGGCTACCTCTTTGGTGCCGATCTTAGTTGTACCTACATCAGATAGCTTAGACATATTCTCGATAAGGTCCTTACCTTGAACGCCTTTACGATCTTCTCTCTTGAAGGTCTCTTTAACGAACGTATGAGCTGTGTCATAAGTAACCCCTATAGAGGCTGCTACTGCTTTGACTACACAGTCATTAGTTTCTTTGTTAGCTACTTTAGATGTCTTGATACCAGCGATAACGTCTTTTGAATAATTGAATTTCATAACCTTTATTTTATTTTTAATGATTGAATATACCTTAAGATAAGAACTTTAGTTCAGACTAGCAACTTTAATCTTCCAGAAAGGCTGCTGCTTTAGTTGCCATATCCTCATACTCCTGATGTACCTTCTGTAAGGCCGCCTCGAAGTCCTCTGAAGATAACACTCTAGGCTCTTCGAATACTAGATCATGCTCTAGGTACTCATAACGAACATAGTCCGAAGACTTAGCCGCCAACAACATCTTGATGGCTTTCACACACTCCTCTGTACAATAGAAGAATGAATCACTATCAGCTCTAAGGCTGAACTCCTGGCCGCCTTTAGGCTTCCAATAAGGTGACTCTGAAGAGCCATAATTCTCATAGTACTGAGCTGTGATGCGAACTAATGAATTTTCCATAACCGTTGTTGTTTTAATATACCTTAAGATACGAACTATTACGCAGAATAGCAACTATTTCACCAACTCTTTTTGAATTAAGTTAGTAGTAATTCTAAGCCTTTCTAGGATAGATTCCGGAAGGCCAGCCTCTTTAGCTTGACCTAATAGGTTCCAATATAGATAGCCGTCCCAGATTCCACATAGCTCATTATATAGAGCATTGTACCAGGTCTCGTTGATAGACATATAATAGTCTTCTACCTGACGCATGGTCTGGCTGTAGAACTCATGATCTTCGGCAGTGAAGATCTCATGGCGGTTAAATCTGATGGTTTCCATATCTCTCTTTCTTTATATCTAAATGTACGAACTTATACGCAGACTACCAACTTTTTACTTGTATATTTCCACAATATTATCAAGTATTTCTTGTAAGGCAGCCTCCTGAGCCTTAACCCATTGGTGGTAGGCAGACTGTTCTTTTGAAGGCGTAGCCCAAGGAATATAATAAGTACATATATCCCAGTAATCACCTCCTGATAATTCAAAGTCTCCATACTTAGGCATAGAGATCTGATATCTACCACCTTCTGAATGCTCTATAGTGGTACCTGGCCATCTCTCACATATCTCTGTAAAGAAGGCTCTCTTGATTGTCTTACGTCTTTCTGATGATGTCATAACCGTTAATCTTTTAATGTACCTTAAGATACGAAGATTCCGGCAGAAAGGCAACTATTTCCCCATATATTTTTTTAGAAAAAAAGTTATATAGAAAGTTGGTCCCCTGGGTAAAAAGGCGCATATATCTACCTTTCTATTCCCTACACGTTATACTCTGTTTATTCTACACAACCTATTATATATCCATATAATCATATATTCATATAAAACTATAGGTATATACATATATCTTTCTTAATAGACGCTATTGGCCACTAAGGGTATTCTACATGGTTCTCCCTATGATAGATTGGTTATCTCCAATTATCTCTCGTAACCTTATACCAAGTAGTAACCCAAGTCATACACTCTCAGCTACCATTTATATCTATATCCAGATATTGCATATTACATTCCCCAATATGTCAAAGAACTTGTCCATATACTCTCCCGTTGTAGGGTGGATGAAAGGTTTGGACAATATGCGCGTGCTCACTTCGTTCGATGAGGAGAGTAAGCCCCTCCCCCTCTCACTCGTCTTACTTTAAATCCCTCCAATTCTTCCATAACTCATAATCATGCTCGTTAATCTCATAACCCCAATGTAGTAATGACTGTTGTATACGAGGACTAACATGCCACTCTCCTGTCTTACCCCAATCATTCTTATCTGCCTTATATAACTGGAAATAGATATTGTTTCTCCATCTACCTCCTCTACCGCAGAAGTCCTGCCATCGGGCTATCTGTCTATCATCATCTTCATGTCTTCTACCCATATCATACTTACACCACCACTCAAACCACCCATAAGGATCATCCTCATGCATCCATCCCATATCCTTCCAATACTCATAATCCATACCTGATCTAACTCCCCATTTGTTATGCTTTGGTTTGTACTTCTCACCTAAGTAATACTCTACCGGTATATCTTTGAAATGATATTCAAACAAACTATTATAGTCGTAGTTGGTATACTCCTCTATAGGAAAGCCGAAATAACAGCCTCCAAATGCTCCTGCCTCTATTACTTGTCGAGGTGTTAGGTTAGGATAAAATTCTAATTTTGACATAACTTGTTAAATTTGCGCGGGTCGACTTCGTCGGAGAGGATAAAGCGCCCCCCACTCGCTACTTCCCGGACTTCTCTCTTATCCAATTGTACATATAGTCCATAGCCTTCCAATAGGATATACCTTTATTACCGTCTTTGTCCGTTACTACACAGGGACTATCATCAAAGATAGACCTGTTACATGTATCACACCAATCGGTATTATCTAAGTCTAATATACTTTGACAGCATTCACATTTAATTGTATTACTAAATGCATGTCCTGAACATGGTGGTATCTTCTTATCCATTTATTGTTACTTATATAGTCCGTCATATAATCCTTCATCATATCCATCCATCCACACCTCCTGGTATACTGCATCTAAATTCTCAGGCTTTCTACCTGTCTTTCTTATCTGAGGATTAGTCTCTATTATATGAGCTATTGCATGGACTATCTCTTCGGTGCCGAAATGAGTCTTCCAGTCGCAGTCCTCTGCTACTTGATTTACCCACTCCATATACAACCTATGCAGTTCTACTTTATCTATAATCATATTAAGGTTTTTGTCTATCAGCTCTTTCGATATCTCTCTTGAGCTTGTTAACGGTTCTTTGTTTACTTTTTATTGCTACAGACTTAGCCCACTTACCCATATTATTTACAGGTTCTCTTTCTTCCCATTCTTCGAGCTCATGTTGAGCTTTCTTCAATCGTTGCTTTAATTTATTACTTGCCATCTGGTAATACTTTATTTATTCTGTCAAATAGTTTCTGTAAATCTTCTACTCCTTCTATAGCCCATTGGTCTGTCTTTAGAATATAAAATGCACCTTTATCTCTATCAATTCCTAGAGATGACTCTAGTCTAATTTCTAAGGTTTCAATTCCTCCGTCTACACAGTTACCTTCTTGGCTGAATTCAAACTTGGCTGAGTCTAATGTTACTCCTTCTTCCATAATTCTATATTAAAACTTCTTTTGATTCTATTCCTAATTTATCTAATACTATGCTTAAAGCTAATCCTTCTGCTCCTCCTAATGCAAATGGCGTCTTAATGTATGTATCGTTATTCATTAGAGACATATAAGTAAAGACTGGAGCTATTGTTTCTAGCTCATATCTTATTGCTTGATAGTCTATATCATCTCTAAAGAACATCACATACTCCCATATCGTCTTCCAATCCTTATACTCTATACCTTTATACTCGCAATAATCTTTTAGATACTTAAAGCATGGATTAACATTCTTATAATGCCCAAAGTCACCTTCCGGCCAGCTACCTTGATAAGTTATCTGATAGTGTTGAGACTTCTCTAGAAAGCTTTTTATTCTATGCTCTTCATAATACTTGTCGGCATCTAAATGTAAGACACTACAATCATACTCCTCAACTAAGTCTAAACAAAAGAGAAGTTTATCTAAGTAAGTAAAGATCTGTCTAGGGTACCTATAAACATCTTCTGGTTTAAATAAGTCCTGACGATTAGTTAATACCTTTACTGTATAGCCTTGTTCTCGTAAATACCAGTAAGTGCTAGTACAGTTACTTACATGGTAACTATTAACTCCTACTAAAGATATAACGACATTATCTTTCATCTTATAATACTGTTGATGGTTTAAACTTAAAACCTGTTATCTCTTCGTAAAGAAGTTCGCCCCTAGACATATACGGAATATTAATCTTGTACTTATCCCATACTGTAGTGTAAAAATTATGAACGTTTCTCACATACTGTTCCCCGAATTGTTCAACTATTATTCCGATTGCTAAGCATTCAAAGAAAGAAGCCCACTTATTAAAAGTAGGGTGTAGTACTCCTGTAAAGCTATCTTTAAATAACTTCTTAAGATCTTCTCCGTCAGCAATAGAATATTCTTTATACTTCTGTTTCTCTACTCTGTACCCTGATGCTTTAGTCGACTGGGCGATGGTTTCTACTTTTGGAAGGAACCCATCTTTAAGCGTATGTAGTTTAAAGTTAACTGGGAATTTATAATGTAGGTAGTCTACTGAGTTATCTTTACTACTATAGTTGAATTGCATAAAGACATCATCGCATACAAAATGCTCATTCTTCATTACACTCTGGTAGTATTTCGGATTATCTTGCATCATATACAAATGTATTAACATCTGTTCTACATATACACCCCCGTAAGTATTTCTATCGATTACATCTTTATGTCTATCGTAATACTCTAAAGCTCTTCTTGTAGCATAACGCATCAAAGCAGTATCTTTTACACAAGTTAAATTACCATTAGGTATTTTAAACAAATCTACATTAACAGGGTCTAAATGTTTATGCTCTTCCTCATGTAAGAAAAATAGACTTGTATAACACCTTGATATGTTATTAATGTACTGACTTAATCCAGGAGATGAAGTAAGGTTCTGGAAATCTACATGCTGATCAGAGTGAGCATAAGTAACTGGACTTGTTGATTTAGTAAAATCGATCTTACTAAAGATATAAGTATCCGTATCTATATGTAGATAAGGTAAAGTTAATTCTTTAAATACTCTCATCTTAGGGTAGGTATAACTCTTAGAAACTACTCCGTCTAATAGACTAGTATTAATCTCTGTATAAGGTACCCCAATTTCTTCTATCTGCCTAGCTATAACCTTATTTGTATATAAAGTTATATTACCATACTCTCTTTGAGCTAATAAAGCGCTTAACATCTGTCCATACATTAGCTCCTTCCAGATAATAGGAGGTACTATTTCTCCCGGTACTGTAGGTATGTAGGTATGTACTACTTGCATATGTTATCGAGTATAGCAGTTTCGTTTAGCTAAGGTATATAACTTTAAGTACTTTAATGAAGTATTATCTGCTCTAGTAATAGCAGCATACAAATCATTCTCACAGACTGCTTCAACAAAGCCTCCGCCTTGCCATACTCCATCTCTATGCATCATAATACTAGCTACCATTCTAGTAGCGGTAGGATCTTCTACATCCCATCCTTTTAAAAACTCTTCTGCTGTCTTAAGACACTTCTCATGGTGTGCGTTTCTATCCATTATTTATTTCTTTTAATGTGTTTTGCTAATGCAAATTTATAATTTAATTCATGATTTAGCTGGTCGTTAGCTAAGATTCTATCTTTATTCTTAGCCCACCAAACTTGATATTCTTCTGAAGGAGTAGTTGGTTTAATCAAACCATCTTCTAACATCTCCTTATACTTCTTGATTGAATCGCTCATATTCTTGAATTGCTGCTAATAAGTAAGTCACTTCTTCTTCGTCTAAATACCCTTGTACATCTCCTCCGGCTACTGGATTGTCATAATGTAGCTCTCCATTAGAGTCTAGTACTGCTAATTCATACTTGCCGTCTTTACCTCCATAAGAGTATGTATGGCTAACCACAGAGGCTCCCCATCCGTTATCAAACATGATACGGCTTATTTTACCCGACATAAACGGGTCTGATAATGTTTCGAATTGTAAATCGTTGAATGTCTTCATAACCTTTATTTGTTTTCGTTTATTAAATATAAGAAAAATTACGCTAATCTAATACTACTTCCAGTGATTGTTTTCCTTCTCCCACCAGAAGGTTAAGTCTTGGGTCTCATCATCGTAGTACTCTGCTATATGGTCGCACTTAAAAGCTGAATGTTTATTTTCATAAAGCGAGGTAGTTACGATAGGATTATCCATTTCCAGAGAAGTTCTCATTAGGTTAATTAAAGACTTATAATTACTACCTCTGATTACTCCTGCTTCTACTAAGATAACATTCTTAACTCCTATAGCATTCTTATGAAGTAAAAACATAGAACAAGCTTCATTAACAAACCTAGTATCCCATTCCTGGTCTGGATATGGAACATCTACTCCAAAGCCATCTGCTATCTCTCCTTCATGAGTAAGCTCATGTCGAATAATCTGTCCGGCTATAGAGGAGTAGTCTGTTGATACAGTAACCACTACACTATTACTAGCATTATAACCTGCTTTAGTTAAAGCTTCTGCTACTGATTGAATACATCTCAATTCAGTAATCGGGTCAATGTACAATTCTGTTCTCATATGATTTAGTTTATTTTACAAGTCCTAGAGTCTTAGCTCTGTAATAACCTACCATTTTACCTGTAGCGGGATTTAAAAACTGCTGCTGACTTTTTGGAAGCTTCTTATTAGCTTTCTTCTGAGCCTGCTCTGGTGATAAATAGTCTTTAGGGTATACATTTTCTACCTCAATAGGTCCTCTTGTAAACTTATCTAGATCATATTTCCAGATTGTAATTGTTCCGTCTGAGTCTTTAAACTCATGTTGAAACTTTCTAGGGGTATTAACTACATTCATCGAATTTTTCATTTGCATATTCAATAGCTTCTTCATGTGATAGGCCCATTGCTAGGCCGACTTCATAATGGTATTCTAAGAATACCTGATTCTGACTAAGACTCATACTCTACCTCCTCTTCTTTGATGATGAAGGTACCACCTGTCTGGTAGCTTTTCTTGATAGCTTCATAAGCTTCTAGAGCTTCTTCTTCAGTACGCTTTAATGCAAGGCAGTTATTTCCTGCCCAAACGAAGTACTTGGTTTCCATAGTCATACTATTAGCATCCCACTTTACTTCTTTTTCGATTTTAAACTTTGTGTAACTTTTCATAACCTTTTATTTTATATGTTTTTAATTTAATTAAGCAACAATTGATTCTCTGTAGTAAGAAAGTAAGCTTTCTACTTTATCCATTCTAACCTTATCTGCAGTAGTTACATCGTCATGGGTATTACCATTCCAATCTTTATAGCGGGTAACAACCTCTATGTCAGCCGATTTACCAGAAGCAGTCTTCCTAACAACTTTGATCTTGCAGATATTTCTTATTGACCAGTCCCAACGTGCATCTAAGCTTGGGTAATGATTGTACTTATCAGGAGCAAACTCAACACCTTCTGTCTCAAGTTTAGCTAAAAGAGCTTGACGTTGAAACTCAGACTTCTCATTATTCAAAAGCCTTAACGCATCACCAAGTCTATAGACTTCTTTCTGTTCAGCAGAATTATAAGGTGAAGAGATTCTGAAAGCCTCTATTAGGTTTTTATTATTTTCTTTGATGAAGGCAGCTACCTTACCTACGGTAATCAAACGATCGAATTCGAAGTCATTATCTACTGTAGTAGAATAAGTACTGATCTGGAAGGGCATACCTTCTTTACTTCCGTAACTTGATCTTGAGATATTGTAAATCTCTTGGCTGTAGTTATACTCTTTTCCAGATCTATCAGTTCTGACCTGTATACGTTTTACTCTGATTCCTTCACTGTAATCGTTTTCTAAGATATCACCTTCTTCTAAGACGGTACCTAATTGAGCGATCCAAGTTTCTTTAATAAGATTCTTGTGATTATCTTCTACAACGTAAAGTGCAGATTTAACTGTTTCTAACTGTGCTTCTAAAGAAGCGATTTCTGAATTGATGATTTCTAAAGTTCTCATAACCGTTATTTTTATATGTTTTTCTAATATACCTTAAGATACGAAATAGTACGCAGACTAGCAACTTTTTTCATGTTTATTTTCCGGATTTTTTAAGCCTAAATAAACAAAGAATCCAATTACAAATGGTGTAAAAATTGCAATCTCGATAAGTAACTCTTGTAAAGCTGTCATAATATCTATCTTTTGATTATACCTTAAGATACGGACACATACGCAGACTAGCAACTTTTTTACATAAAAAATCACGGAAAACCCAAAGATTCTTGATTGAGAATCAATGAGTTATATCGTATTGAGAATCAATGAGTTATAAAAGCTCTAAAAGTAAGTAAGAAAGCTTATATCCGGCAAATGCTCCGAAGGCAGATGGCAAAGGAAACATAATCATCTGTCCTAAATCTGTTACATACTTTGGCCGATTAACTATCCTACCCATAAAGTAGTAGTACGCAATATAACCTCCTAACACCGCTAGGTCTGTTTTAGTTGCAATAAAGACTACTAGAGTTGCTCCAAGAAAGCCGAATGTAAAGTTATCTCTAGCAGCTTCCCATATCTCTTTATAAGAGGCATCTCTATACTCTTTTACTATCTTTCTTACTTTTACTTTCATATTATTGCTCTCCTTTTAGTCTTTCTTCGTGATGGTCTTGAGGTAATCTGTTTGCCTGAACTGCTCTTCCGGAAAGCTTCCTAACTATATCATCCATTAGGTAAGGTTTCATATCATATCCATCCATGCCAACATCCATTGACCGGCCTCCCATTATCTTCTTATCTGAAGGTAAATGAACGTGGCCAAATAGATGAAAGCGTCCTTTATTCATATCATGCCAGCTACACAAAGGATAGTGGTCTATTACAAATTCATGCAACTTTTCTCCTTTGTGTCCATATACAGTTAACACTTCATACTGGAATGTCTTTGTAAAGATCTCTTGAATACCTTCTCTATTATTCTCAATATGGTGATCATGATTACCGTATGCTAGGTAGATGTTTTTACAAACTATTCTATCTCTAAACTCTTTAATCGATTCAAAGCCACCGAAAGACCAGTCGCCTAAATGGATCAGGATATCATCTTGACCTACTACTTCGTTTATATTATCTACGATAGTAGCATTCATTTTCTCTAAGTCCGGAAAGTCTCTAGTCTGGCTGATTGGTATCTCTCCATCTTGGGTTCTCCAGCCAGTTACTCCTCTACAAATGTTCTTATGATTATAATGCGTATCAGAAGTAAAGAAAAGCTTCTGATCTTTTTCTAATGTAATTCTCATAACCTTTATTCAATTTACTTTCTACTTCTAACTGCTGCTCCTATAATCGATATAATTAGAGAGATGCCAAATGCCTGAGTCCATGATATCGGGTAGAATAAAGATACTGCCCATTTAATCAATAGTAACTCAAAGAAAAAGACTATCACTGCTCCTATTAGGAGGTATACTAATGGTTTCATATTACTTCTTATTACTAGATACAGCTCCAAATAAGCACATAAATCCTACCATGCCGCTCATAGCAAAACTAAAAGCTTCATTGAGAGGTTGGATTTCTAAACCAGTATTACCTGTTATCAACAAACCTGCCCAAGTAAAGGCAAGTACAGATCCGATTGCGTATAAAATTCTTTGTTTCATATCTATAAATATTGAGTGGTTAATTAAGCTAATACAATTTCTTTAGGTTCATTCATTACAAAGGCTTTACTTGCCCAAGTCGTTGCTTTAACAGCTGCATACTGTGCCTGGCTGTATAGGTTAGTTTTTAAGAAGTAACAATTAATAGTTCCTACTTCTAACTCAGCTAAGATCTCGCTGTCAATTAAAACTACTTTCTTACCTTTCAAAGCAAATACTGTAAGCCAGTTATCAGATCCTTCTGCTTTAAATTCTACTGTCTGTA
>JACCDY010157991.1_pt1 | contig 26691 bp, 35 predicted proteins | sample 7446391 | NCBI WGS metagenome assembly JACCDY01 (sample SAMN15323451, study PRJNA562643) | freshwater metagenome | isolation source: river surface water | place: USA:Blue River Watershed | collected 2017-08-18 | reverse complement strand
CGGAAGCTTGTGCCACAGACCAATCCTCCCTCCATACCGCCACTCGTGATCAAGACGGCCGAAACGCTCACCACGACGTACCCCGCACATGTGGGGAGCATCCTCTTCGCGATCCTCCCACCCGATATCCGGACGGGTCAGCGGCCGTTTCCCTTCACGAAGACGTACGAGAACGACAGCGACAGCACGCCTACCATTTTGACAGATACGCGTCAGAACCGCTTCATGGCGTACCGCAGTATCATTCGTCAAGCATTCGCCCACCGCGGTTCAGTCATTTTTGTCGTGCCTACTTCTGCGGCAGTGCGCAATGCGCAGTCGCTCCTCGAGACTGGTATTGAAAAGCGCATTGTCACCTTTTCGAGTACTCATACGAAAAAGCATATTGACGCCTCCTACGAAGCATTTACTGATTTTAGTAGTGCAAAACTTATTATCACGACCCCAAACTTTGCGCTCCTTGACCGGCACGACATAACGACCATCATCATTGACGAGTCCGCTTCAGCGCACTACAAGACGAGGACACGTCCGTACCTTGATGCGCGCGACATACTCACAACGTACGCGCGCGTCACCAAGCGCGCCATCATCATGGGTGACATCTTGCCGCGAACCGAGGAAGAGGCCTGGCGCCGTGAAGAGCGCTTTCAAACGTACGAAGAACACCCACACCGACTCAACTTCGCGAGTACGGTAAGCATTGCTGCACACGTACCGACCGCCGAAAAAGTACTGCCGATCTTTACCACTGAACTCACAGAGGCAATCAATCGCATAAACCAAAATAAAGGACGAAGTTTCTTGCTAGCCGCCCGTCGCGGGCTCGCTCCGCTCGTTGTGTGCTATGACTGCGGCCACGTCTTCCGCTGCCCCGATTCGGGGGCACCCTACACACTCTTCGCTACAGTGAGAGCTGACGGCGCTGAGGAGCGCTGGTTCTACTCGTCACTCACGGGCAAGAAGATCCGCGCAGCAGACACTTGTCCCGACTGCGGCTCCTGGCGGCTGCGCGAGCAGGGCATCGGCATCCAGCAAGTGGTCGCACACGCGCGTAAATTGTTCCCCAAGCTCCCGCTCCTTGTTTTTGATCACACTACCGCTACGACGCACCAGAAAGCCAAGAGGTTGGCAACTCAGTTCTACGCACAAAAAGGCGGTATCTTAATCGGGACAAACATGGCGCTCCCGTACCTGACCGAACCGGTTGAACTCACGGGAGTGATCTCGTACGAGGCCATGCGCAGCCAGCCGACCTGGCGAGCGGAAGAGACGGTACTTGGCAGCCTCCTCAACCTCCGTGAACTAACAGCGCGCGAGTGCATTGTGCAGATCCGCAACGAGGTCGACCCACTGCTCAAGCACTTCGAGCGTGGACTGATCGACGACTTCTACGATGAGGAGATCGGCATGCGCCAAGTCCTCTCATACCCACCGTTTGCAATCTTTGTACTTCTTACCTGGCAAGGCGACAAGGCGGCGGTGAAGGCGCTCGAAGAGCATATCACTACACGTATAGCGAAGTACGACCCCCAGTGCTACAGTAGTCCACTCCCGGGAGAAAAAGTGACACGCCATGCACTCATCCGCGTCTCGCACAAGGACTGGCCACAGCCGAAACTCATGGGCATCCTCCGCACCCTTCCGCCATCAGTTCGAATTGAAGTTGGCCCGGAACGGATCATCTAGGCCCCTGATGATTTTTTTCAATTTTTGCGCTATAGTAGCCACAATCTATGGCTAAACTCGTCCCTGAAAATCACCCAGCGCTCCATGCCATCGCTGAGGAAATCACCCCCGAGGAACTTCAAAGTGGTGTGGTGACTAAGCTCGTGAAAGACATGAAAGCCGCCCTCAAAAGCTACAGCGTCGACGGTTTTATCGCTGTCGCCATTGCTGCACCGCAGATTGGCGTCAGCAAGCGGCTCTTCTTGATTGAAGACCAGAGCAAAGACCGCGACTCACTCCCTTCGCTCGTTGCCATCAATCCGCAAATCGTGAAGTGGTCAAAGAAAACACACGTCGTTGGTGAGGGATGCCTTTCGGTTCCTGACCGGTATGGCGAGGTGCGCCGCCACCTAAACGTCACCATGCGCGCGCTCGATGAGCACGGCAACCCCTACGAACGCGGTGCCGGCAGCCTTCTCGCTCAAATTTTCCAGCACGAGATAGACCACCTCGACGGCATTCTCTTCATTGATCGCGCCGAGCATATCTATACCAAAGAAGAACTCGATGCAGTGAAAGCTCGCGACACCAAATAAGACAACGACTATGCCAAACCAGCTTCGCTTTGCATACTTTGGTGGTGAGCCACTCGGGGTACCTGTACTCGAAAAACTCCAGGCTGCAGGGTACACGCCTAGTTTGGTCGTATGCAACCCGGATCGCCCAGCTGGTCGCAAGTTGCAGCTAACTCCCCCACCAGTGAAAGTCTGGGCTCTGGCAAATAACATTCACGTATTCCAACCAGAGAGCTTGAAAGATAAAGAGGCTCTCACCCCACTGACGGCGGAAAACTTCGATCTTTTCATCGTCGTTGCGTACAACAAGATCATGCCGGAATGGCTCATTGAGCTGCCTCGGCACAAGACGATCAACGTTCACCCGTCGCTGTTGCCGCAGTATCGCGGCGCTAGTCCCATTCGTACTGCCATTCTTGAGGACAATCCAGCTGCCGTTGGTGTTTCAATCATGCTTATGGATAGCGAAATGGACCATGGGCCGATCTTAACGCAGCGTGCGTACAGCATTTCCTCAGAGGACTGGCCTACCGACGGGCGAGTACTCGACCGCAAACTAGCAGAACTTGGCGGTAGCCTCCTCGCGGAGACACTACCAGAGTGGGTCGCAGGCACTATCACGCCGACCGAACAAGCTCACGCCCAAGCTACGTACTGCAGCAAGATCACGCGAGGAGATGGCGAGCTTATCATCGATCCACACCACCTACCTATCGGCAACCAAGCGACTGAAGCACTCCGTAAGATTCGCGCCTATGCTGGCTGGCCCGGCACTTTTTTCGTACACGAAAGCACGCGCATCAAGATCGTTGACGCATCCACGGGTACTGACGGAACACTCCAGATCCACGAAGTCACCCCGGCTGGTAAAAATACGCAACCGTTCTCGCAGTATCTCGCTTCACTGCAATAGTGCTAATTAGGTTACGAAAAGCTCAACAAATAAGCGTTCGTGCGCGTGACTGCGCATGTATTCGATCGTCTTCGTATCGGGCTTGTATGTGCGACTGATAGATCGGCGCGCTTCGTATTCGGCTTCTTGTATCGCCTTTATGAAGTGATGCGCCATGCCGATAGCGTAGTGTGTTTCCGAACCAAATTTGAGTCGTACGAGTACGCAAAAGAGCTCGCCACTCAAAGGCCGTCTAATGCTGCGAATAATGACGTCGCACACGACGGTGCGAGGATCGGCTCCAAGGCGCAGCAATGGTCCAATGGTGCGGTAGACCTGCTGCCTGCGGGCTTCGGTCAGCTCTACGTTTATTACGCGAATGTTGATGTCCAACATATGTAATAAACGTTACGAGGCTTGTAATAACGTGCCAAACGGCAGAGAGTCAGCGGCGAGGAAATTCCGATCGACGCGTTGTACGCATATTATTACACGTTTAGAGAAGTACTTTTTTACAGAACATAGTTTTTTTGATATGTCAAAGGCACGGCCCCGTCGGGGCCGTGCCTTTTTACACCTCTACTTCCCAAAGCGAAGCATATCCTTGATGGCTCGACCGCCACGCTTCACTAAGGTCTCTCGCTTCTTAAGCGTACTATTCATTGCTGCATCAAGTTCGCTGCGCACCTTGTCGATCGCTTTTTCAAAACTGTCTTCAGTCGCCTCAGCACGAAACAGCTGACCGTCACGATAGAAATTTGCTTCAACGCGATGAATCATACCATTTTGGTGTAGGCCAATCTTTTCGAATTCTACTTCACACGTAAGATCGGTCGCAGTCCCGATGTAGCGCTCAAGAGTGGCAAATTTATGAACGACAAGGTCTTGGAGTGTGCCTTCAAGAACAGTATTCGTTGCTTTAAATTGAATAGTTGGAAATACCATAGGTTACAGAGTTAGATGACTAAATGTACGCTATTTGATTTCGTAGTGCTTGTGTGGTGAGTGATGTCCCCTCAACAATCTGACGTTCTTCGGTGAGACTTCAAAGTAGGAAGCTAAAAGCGTCTTGATCCGAGCGTTGGCTGCATTTCGTTCAGCTGGCTCGCGAACCGCTAGTACGAACGTGCTTTCATTCACAACGGTGAAGGATTCGTTTCGAGCGTCGGCTTTGACCCGTACGCGCACCCGCATAGACTACCCCTCGCAAGAAATGCATGTCGAACCACCAACATGAATGCGTGGACGAACTAGAGAAACTACCGGCGTACCGTAACACTTCTGGAGGTGGGCAACAATGGCGTCAGATTCATATAGGGCAACATTGTGTTCAGTATCGATGAGGTACGGAACGGAACGGCGGCCGCCATGAGCTTCAAGCTCATCCCCAAGCGCGGGGTTCTCTACAATATCCTTGTTTTCAAACTCAATATCGAGACGGTCCATAACCGCAAGTACTCGCCGAGAAAATGGACAGGTGGCTTTGCTATACAATGTCAACATACGCACATCTTACACTACTAATGCAGACATTATACACCTCCGCAGACCACTCCTCCAGTGTGTATAACTACCGGTAACACGCCAATGTTTCAGGGGCTATGGCTCATGAGGTAGCAAGCCACCACAGCAACAGTTAGTATACACACTCCAAGTAATGCGTAGCCGTTTTTCATGGTTGTATTCTAACTGACACCACATGCAAGTGCTACAATGGATCCGTATGACTGAATCACACTACCGTAGCATTGCTAAAGGTATCACTTGGCGTATCATCGCTTCAGGGACCACCATGACCGTGGTCTACCTCATGACAGGCAACCCAGAACTCGTTGCCACAGTTGGTTTGGCTGATATCACGGCTAAGATCTTTTTCTACTACACACACGAGCGCATCTGGGGTCACGTTCGCTGGGGCCGAATTGGCACTGAACCACAGCTGGATTGACGGCCTGCTGCAAGGTACGCGCTACTTCTGACACCCCTGACAGTAATGCGTCCCTCGACCCACCACGCGCGTTTTTAAAATAGCAGCACTACAGCGCGGACAAGCCGTCCCCTGTTTTCCAAACACTTGCAGGTAGTCAGTGAAATTGCCCGCCTTGCCATCGGTATCGGCGAAGTGCTGGAAAGTGGTCCCACCGACGCGGATAGACTCCAGCATTACGTCCCTGGCGGCGGCGCGAAGCGCCGCCGCTTCTTTTTTCGTTAACGTGTTGGCCCGCCGCATTGGGCGTACCTGAGCACGCCAAAGTGCTTCATCAGCATAAATATTGCCAAGTCCTGAAGCCAAGGACTGATCGAGGAGCGCCGCCTTCACCGTCGTCTTTCGCTTCCGGAGTGCAGCGACAAACCAAGCGTCATCAAATGTTTCATCAATGTACTCTGGCCCAAACCCAGCCCGGACCTGTTCTACCATTTTCAAATTCGCTAGCTTGATGTAGCCAAAGAGACGCATGTCGTTGAAGTAGAGGGTATCACCGTTAGTGAAGCTAAACACTACCCGGGTGTGCCGGCCCGGCAGCTCTCGGATATCCGCCTCAGTCGTCGAGTGTCCCCCACCTGTTACGGCCGCACCAGAGCGAAGGAAAAACTGCCCCGTCATCTTAAGGTGGGCGAGCAAGAATAGATCAGCTTCACCTGCAAATGAAATAACCATCAGTTTCCCCACCCGGTTAATGTCAGCAATGGTCTTATGGATCAGTTTCTGAGCGATGGTACGGTTATGACCAATAGTTTTCTGGTGGAGCACCGTCACACAATCGATAGTTTTTCCTACCAAACCCCGGCGCAACTGGAGCCGCACGGTTTCGACCTCAGGTAACTCAGGCATACGGTTACGAGGTTAGATACTGCTCGCTGTACTTCATCATTGCTTTCTCAATGATCTTCAGCCCGCTGCCCTTTTTGGTGGCTTCATAGACACCATCGACCCGCTTCTGTACCAACCCCTTCTCGGTGAGTGACTGCAGCTTCAGCGTCAGGGTACGCGTTGAAATATTTTCCAACCACGCCTCGAGCTCACAGAAACGCTTCGGCCCTTCGGTTAAAGCGCGCATGATGAGCATCGTCCACGTATCAGAAAGCAGCTCCGCTACTTCGCGGATCGGGCATAGGTGCTTTCCAGTCGCCTGCTTCATACGTAGAGCACTATAGCAAACTTTCAGGTACTTTACAATGTAAAGTACCTGTGTCACAGCCCTGCTATATACTTTACTTTGTAAAGTATATGCGTGATACTACTGCCGTTATCGGAGATAATCATTGAAACCTATGCTGAATGTAAAAGTAATTGTTGGTAGCACGAGGCAAAACCGCTTTAGTGAAAAGGTGCTGCCGTGGCTTTCTAGAACCCTAAGTGAACGTTCTGAATTCTCGGTTGACGTACTCGACTTAAAAGCCCACCCGCTTCCCCTATTTGATGCGCCGGTAAGCCCATCGTACGTTACCGACGGTAACTACAACAACGAGGCGATCAATGCCTGGGCTAAAGAAATTGGTGCAGCCGACGCGTACATTATCATTGCCCCTGAGTACAACCATGGCTACACCGCTGTACTCAAAAACGCGCTCGACGTGGTATACGGTGAATGGAACCGCAAAGTGGTTGGGTTCGTCAGCTACGGTAGTGTTGGCGGCGGCCGCGTCGTTGAGCAGCTCCGGGAAGTGGCGGTTGAGCTCCAGATGGCATCAACCCGCACCGCTGTCCACATTAACACCCCGTGGAATCTCCTCAATGAGGATGGTTCATTAAAAGACGGGTCGCTCGATGCGTACACAGGACAGCTCAACGGCATGCTCGACCAGCTCGCTTGGTGGGGCGAGGCACTGAAGGCCGCTCGTGCTGCCTAAAGCACTGCTGCAGTAGCAACCAAGGCCGGTGAGCTTCGCTCCCCGGCCTTGTTGTATCTCCCCTCGTGAAACTTGAATAATGTCTTATTTTCTGTAGAATATGGCGACTTGGCAACAAGTACGACATCCAGATTCCGCGGTAGCTCAGTGGTAGAGCAGGTCGCTGTTAACGACTTGGTCGTAGGTTCGAATCCTACCCGCGGAGCCCACAAATGATTATGGGTTCAAAACCCCGAAGAAAGTCCTTGTTTTGCAAGGGCTTCTTCTGTCCGAAAATCTTTTCAGCGCCCAGTTTCTGTTGCATCCTTTTTGCAAGCATCCCAACGGGTTTGGATAGGAAATAGACCGTCTTCTCTCCTCCACTCACCTATCATAATTTGCTATACTTACCCCATGACAACCATACATCCGTGGATTAACTTCAACGGCAATGCCGAGGAGGCCTTTACCTTTTATCGATCAGTATTTGGCGGTGAATTTACGAACATTACTCGTTTTAAGGATCTCGCGAGCGATGCCTTTCCCGTTGCACCTGAAGACGAAAACAAGCTCATGCGTATCGCGCTCCCGATTGGCACCAATACCGTGCTCACCGGAAACGACGTCCCGGCTTTTATGGGGACGGTGAACGAACGCGAAAATCGAAGCAAGATCTTGGTCACCACTGAAAGCCAGGCAGAAGCCGAACGTATTTTTACCGGCCTTTCCGCAGGCGGCGACGTAGAAGTGCCACTTGAACCAAATGCTGAAGGTACAGGCTTTTGCATGTTTCGAGACAAATTCGGTATTGAGTGGATTGTTGAGTACACCTCAAGTACTTGATACTCGCCATGAAGGGAGCGTGAACTACTATACATTACACCATTCTTTCAAAGGTAAGAAACTTCTCACTCACACGGCATCACTCAGTATATGGAATCATCAGAACAGAACCAGATGGACGCGCGTTTACACTCGGCCAGTAAGGCGTTAGCTGCGCCAAACGAGGGTATTAAGCGGCGGCTCATACTGACCGTCAGCGCCATGTTGCTTGGTGCGCTCCTGACGCTCGGATTACTCATGTACCTAGCGCAGAGTAGCCTGCCGGGGCAGCGTCTCTACAGCTTTAAGACCGGCGTAGCCGAAGAGGCGGTCGCCTTTACCAAACGTGACGCGGCCGCAAAAAATGCCTACGCCGTGAACCGCATCGAACGACGACTGGCTGAACTCAAGACCCTCGCCAGCGACGATAGCACCACGACACCCGAGACGTTGGCAGTCGTTGCTGCGCTCACCGACACCCATACGAAGGTAGTACTCGAAACCACCGATACCACTGACAGCCTCAGCTCAGAGCAAAAAATTGATGCTCTTGCTGTCCTCAGTAACGTGACGCGCGCGCAAGAGTCACTCGTTGATAGCGCAGAGGAATTCGCGCCAATTCGCAACACCACGAGTGACATTGAGCGTGCCGCAGCCGCGGCGCTCACCACTCGCATTGAGGATTTTGCCAGCACGAGTGCACCTGAGGCAGTGCGTACGTACCTCGGGAATCAGCTCTCGCTGGTGAGCGCTGACATAACAAAAGTGGCAAACGGTTCACGTGCACAAAACCTCACCGTACAGCGCATTAATGACGCCAATGAAGCGATAGCGGATGGCAACCTCACCGATGCCCTCACCTACATCCTGCGCGCGCGACAGGCGATCGCGGTTGATGGGTACCTCTTTGAGGCCGAACGCGGGCCGATCGATGGCCAACCGATCGAGGTGATAGAGATACCCGAGGGCAGCTAGGCCAAGACTCTGTAACTTATGCCGCACTTCCAGCCACCGCGCCAGTCGTCCAACACAGCTGGAGTGAGTACCCGCCACTCGGGCGACTGATGTGGAGCACGTCACCAATAATGTGCAAATTGCAGTAGCGGTGAGAACGCATGGTTCGCGTGTCGATCTCTGTGAGCGGCACACCACCATCAGATACAATCGCCCAGTCATTACCTTTGGTGCCAGTCACCGTACACGGCAGTGCTTTGAGGCGTCTGGCTAGGCCCTGTCGTGCCTCGCGTGTCACACTATGGACCGGGGTTTCGAGCAGCGCTCGGTCTAACACTCCCGCGACCGCAGTACTCATCCCAACCGGCACCACGTGCTTAAGGACATTTTTTAGTGCCTTGTTTTGGTGCGTAAAGAATACGTGCATTAGGTCGGCATCAAGCTCCTCAACGGCACGGCCGGGCACAACATCGATTGCAGCACATACCCTACCCTTGGTGAGAAGCATCTGTACCTTTGCTGCAACATTAAGAATTGCCGGTCCAGACAAGCCAAAGTGGGTAAACAGCAGCTTGCCAGTGGCGACGATCGGCTTCTCTTCAGCCTCGGGGTCCACGAGCGCAAACGTGATCTTGGCATGTGAGAGTGCCACGCCAGCGGCGCGGTGTACCCATGGATCGCTGACCAGCAGCGGGACCAACGAGGGATTGGGACGAACGATGGTGTGCCCCAGTGAACTGAGCCACGTCAGACCATCACCGGTCGAGCCTGTTTCTGGGTGCGACAAGCCACCAGTAGCAATGATGTACGAGTTGGCAGTGTACCTACCGCGATTCGTCTTCACACCAATGATACGACCAGCTGTGTGTTCCAGATCTTCTACCGAAAGGCCACACTGCACAGTCACCCCCGCGTCATTAATGATGCCAAGAAAGCACTGCACCACATCAGCCGCGTTGTGGCTACTTGGGAACGCACGCTTGCCCGCTTCAACAACCAAGGGCAGACCATGGGTAGTAAAAAAATCCCAGGCAGCGGGCATACCAAAAATCGCAAACGGCGAGTGCAGGAATTTTGCTGCCGTGCCATAGTGCTGAAGGAGCGTTCGTACATCTGTTTCAGCATTTAAAATATTACATCGCCCGCCACCGGTAATACTGAGCTTTTTTCCCAAAACGGCATTCTTTTCAAGAATGAGCACCTGCTTCCCGCGCAGGCCAGCTATCGCTGCGGCCATAAGCCCGGCTGCACCGCCACCAATAATGATCACATCGTACGTATCAGTGAGTCCAGACATGGCGGCATCCTAGCACACAATTAGCGCTCGTACATTACATCGGCTCGGCAAAATGCACGGTAACGAACACTTCGTTGCCATCAATAGCAACACCGATGCCCTCATGCGTAAAATTTGGTGATAGTAAGTTATCGCGATGGCTACTACTTTTGACCCACTCGCGTACGAAGTAAGTTGCCAGCTCATCGAGCGATGGTTCATACGAAGATCGCCAACGAGCCAAGTTTTCACCCCAGTATCGGGCAACGTAGTGATCGGCCGCAAACCGACAGGTCATGTTGCAACCATCAGGATCAACGTGATCAAGGAAATCTTCAGCCTGCATGCGGGCACTGTAACTAGCAGCATTTTGCGCCAGAACACCATCGTATGCCAGCGCTGGCAGATCGGACTTCGCTCGCTCTGCATTGGTGAGTGCATGGATGCGCTGTGCCAGCGCTGTTTTAAACGCTGCAGTATCAATACCTTCGGCGGTATTTGGAGCAGCACCTACACTACTTTGAATGCGGGGTGTATAGCGTGATTGCGCAGCCGTTGCTGCTCCCGACCGCACCACGGGTGAGGCAGTTTGTTCGCCTGCGACAGCTATCGCTGCACTTTTTGCTTGGATCGCCTTGGTAGCAGTAGCAGTCGTTGAAGCCCCCTGCACTGCACTAGCCAGTGGCAATATTGCGTACGTTTCGGGTACGGGCTGACCAGGGACGCTGGCAATGAATGTCGGTTCGGTAGTTGCTGGCGGGAGCGGCGTGTTTGCGCGCACAACAAAAGAAAGCGTGAGTGCGATGCTCACGATTGAAACACAGGCCACTGCACCGAAGCGATGGGTATCCAGCATTCCCCTATTCTACTTGGTATTGCTCTATCAGCGAAGATAGAATGCACGGGCTTATAAACACCGCGTTAGAGGGCTTAGGTAAGCTACCGATTCAGTGGTAGTAAAATGCTACAACAGGCTAACGTATAGATGTCAATATACGTGATACGTGCAATAATTATGCCGTGAGCCGCTATAGGAAATCACCGCTACCGTGTGCCATAATATGAACTATTATGGCCACCGCCCACGGCGCAGCAAAAAAACGACCACGCTTCAACTTTCTCCGTGTCCTCGTCGTCGTAATCCTGATCAAAAGTGTACTCGCTACCGGCGTACTACTTGTACTACTGGCGACCAAGGAGTCAGTATTTGATGAAGTCAGCGAACGAGGCGAGCCGGAAACCAGTGCAGCGGTCGTGCCACTTCCCTTTCCGGTGAGTGTCGATCCACAGTCAAAAACTATTACTGAGAATCCATCGGTCAATACATTCCTTTCGTCGTACCTCGCGTATGAGACAGTGAAGCCAGTACGTACTAGTTGGTGGCACCAGCTAACCCGCAAGCTAGCCTCGCGAGATTGGTACCAAAACCTTGCCTCACCAGTAAGTCGAATCCTCATCATTTGGCCGGGAGATCGAAAAGAAGAAGTGGTGGACAACTTCGGCGACATTCTTCGGTGGGATGAACATGAACGAGCAACGTTTGCAACTATAGTAACCGAGTACCCGCCAACCCTACCTGATGGTACGTTCTTCCCCGGTCGCTACGTCACGAGCCTCGATGCAACTCCAGAAACGGTAGCGAGCCTTCTCATTGATCGCTTTACAACTGAGGTACAAGCTCGTTACCCTGCCAGTATCGAAGAGGTAATTCCACTCAAAGACGCCCTTATTGTCGCTTCGCTCCTCGAGCGGGAGGCGTACGCGTTTGATCAGATGCGAGAGATCTCGGGGGTCATTTGGAATCGTCTCTTTGCTGGCATGCCACTTCAGCTCGACGCGACACTTCAGTACGTTAAGGCCTCAGATCCGAGCGAAACTGCGTGGTGGCCGACGGTTACTCCGGCTGATAAGTTCATTGAATCGCCATTTAATACCTACGAAAATGCGGGCCTTCCACCGAGCCCGATCGCTAACCCATCCGCGGCCGCCATTTTAGCAGCCCTCAATCCGTACAGTACCGACTGCATGTTTTACTTCCACGATGAAGCCGGCGATATGCACTGCTCAGTCAGCTACGACGAGCACGTAGCAAAGCTCCGCACACTCTACGGACGAGGACAGTAGAAAAGCAACGACTGTTGCCGTTGCTTTTCTACTGTCCTCGTCATCCATTGGTTTCAGCTAGCAGGTGCGTGGGCCCCGAAGACGCAACGAATAACCCGTATCTGCTGGCAAAAGGCCTCGATCCTGCGGATAGTAGACCGTCCCAGCTCTGGTGGGGCGAAGTGTGGCGGACGTTTTTTACTGCGCGGCGGGCAGCACGCCAGCGCCCGGTGAAATAAATTTAATATTGCTGACAAACGTCATGAAATCCTCACCGATCTGCGTTGATGCTGGATCATACATGGCACTCAAAAGGTACATGAAGTCACCATGGGCTGTCACGAATGTGAGTGTCGGATAGAGGCCATCCCCACTGTATTGAACGGCATTGGTGCCAGCAATGACCGCCTCGGAAGGCTCCGTGAGGGCCAACTCAATATTCGACTCAAGCGGGTACGCATCAACCCACTGAGCAGGTCGAAGGTTACTCTCGTTCTCGTAGACACGTACTTGGAAATTTTGTGGGCCATCACGGTCTTCAGAAGCCGAAACAAAGGCGGCGTACTCAGCAGTATTTGTAAATACGGCGCTATAAAGAACTTCGAGTACTTCGTCATTGGCGGTCAGTGTATTTTCTTCAAGCACGTACCCTTGTGGACCCTTCTTGTAGGTGAATGCTAGGCCGACATCGGTCTTTTCCTCAGTTCGCTGCGCGCGCAAGTAGTGCTCCGTGCTTGCACATGGCACAATGTAGTTTTGCTCATCGACCAACCCACGGACCTCAATGAAATCACCTGGAGCAAGCTGAAATGGATCAGCGATGGTGGCAGCAGCCACACACTGCGGCAACCCCATTGATGGCACAGCTACCACTCGCGTCTCACTTCCGCCAGACACCGTAAAAGAAATGAGCGACGGGCCATCTGCAGCTACCTGCTCAAAATTCACTTCGGTGACGGTCCCGACGAGTGACGTGTCCGTTACAACAACTGGTTCCGGCTGAGCCTCTAGCACCGGCTCACTGCCCACCAAAAAGAATTTGACGAGCAGTACTCCAGCCGTAATGATCACGATACCCCCCACTACATAGATAAGTGTTTTCATACTTCATCGCACATTATAAATATCAAGCAGTATAACAAACAATAATCCCCCTCGCGACTAGAGACCGTGGCGATACTTTCGGTAGACAAAACGGACCACCTGCAGGAAATACAAAAACATGAACGCATAGATGATGCCGTCAGCGATCGGATTCATGTATCGCTCCACGAGCGAAAAGTCATCGAGGACGATGTACCCCAGTACCAGGAGCATGGTATTCCATAAAAAAGTGCCGCAAAGTGACAGGATCAAAAAAAGCTTAATTGGCATGTGCACGCACCCCGCCGGAATAGAAATGACTGACCGAACACCAGGGAGCAATCTCCCAAAAAAAACAACAGGGACTTCAAACCGCGTAAAGAAGCGGACCGCCGCCAAAAAATCCTTATGTTCAATAGCGATGTAGCCACCGTAGCGATGAAAGAAACGCTCAAGCTCGGGCATGGGTACTAACCAGCCGATCGCAAACCAGACGAATGTTCCGCACAGTGACCCGGCTGTCGCGACGAGGAGCGCGAGCACAAAATTTAGCTCACCGGCCGCCGCCGAGTAGCCAATAAAGGGCAGAATGACCTCTGATGGTATGGGCGGAAAGATATTCTCGAGTACCATCAATGCAAAAACGGCTACGTAGTCGTAGGCGGTGATAAATGCAAGGATCGCTTCTGCCATATGACCCACACAGTATACCGTGCAGCACGGTCATTGTCAGAGGACAACCATAGGAAATCGCACTCTATTGGACAATTTGAACAGACGCTGGCAATCCGCGGCGAATGATCGTGAGGTCAAATTCAGAAATAGCGTTACCGCGGATATCCAAACGCTCCAGTTGATCCAGATCAGCGAGTTCATGAGGTAAACCAGTAAACTGATTATTGGAAAGATCTAACACCTCCAGCTGCTGTAATTGCCCTACCTCAGCCGGCAAGCCGGTAAACGCATTGTCACTCAAATCGAGAGTTTTCAGTTCAGTCAAAAGACGCACCTCGGCTTTCAATGAACCGGTCAACCCTCGACCAGACACATCGAACACAGTACTCATCGCTGCAACACTAATCCCCTCATATACTTCGACCTTTTCTCCACCCAACACAGGCTTACCCCGCTCTGCTGGCATACCCTCCGGTTCTTCGTTCAATTCTGTAGCAACACCATCTTCAGCATTCTGGTTCGCTGGCGCGCCAGTATCTGACCACCACACAAACGCCGCGATGCTCGAAACACCAAGCAACAGAACGATGAGAAAATTGATCATACCAATACTGTACGCTCTTCTCGGCCACTTGCAAGCACAAAGTGATACCCCTTTTACTCAAGAATCACGGGTATCTCAAGCGCATCATCATGTTCTGGTAACCCAGAGGGGTTATCGCGTTTGAGGATAAGCGCGCCCTTGTTGCTGTACGCGTCGGGATCAAGGGTATAGCTAATGGTAGCACTGAATGGTACGAACGATTCGGTCATCCAGTCCCCTTCTGCAGTTGCAATTCCTTCACCGATAATACGACCATCCCAATCAACAACGCTCACAGGAAACGACGCTTCAAAAAACCACATGCCGCGCGCTCTACCGGTTACGATCACCGGTGAGCTAATAGTTTCAAGTGGTGCCGGCGATTGAAGCACAATGCGATCGCTATGGTCAGTAATATGAGTGACCAGTTCGGCTGGCAGAGCCACCGGAGGGGTTGCCGTTGGTGTCGTCGTGTTCGGTGGCTGAAGCGCTGATTCCGGCGCCGCTACTTCGTTGCGCAGCAGAATGTATGCTGCAATAATAACCATGCAGAGAATGCCGGCGCCGAGTACAATATGTTTCATACCACCCTATGATACGCTCCGGGCGTCACAATGCAATGCACGGGAAGGACTACATACGCTCTGCTTGCGTACTTTAATGAAAAACGTTGTATACTTTACCCATGAGTACAGGAACGATTCTCACCGTTGAAGATGACGCGGATTTGCGCGAGGCTGTCGCAACAGCCCTTAGTACGGCCGGCTATCGCGTATTAACTGCAGCAGATGGTGCCGAGGGTGTTGTGGTCGCGCTTACAGAACATCCTGACGTTATTCTCATGGACATCATGATGCCAAAACTCAATGGGCACGAAGCGGTGCAAAAGATCAGAGAGGATGCGTGGGGACAGCATGCGAAGATCATTTTTCTCACGTCGCAGAGTGCCGCCGAAAATGTGGTCCACGCAGTCGAAAGTGGCAGTGAAGCGTACATTGTCAAGCCGCATACGTCGCTTGCAGAGATCGTAGTGAAGGTGCGGGAGGTGTTGTATGCGAAGTAGGTGGACTCACGGGGAATCGGTCACTCTCGTGGATATTTTCCGCGCACTTTGTGCTTAAAAATATCTCACTCGCTCGACCCCCACTCGTGTCGACACCAAGGATCCCCGACACTCGGTTCAATTCCCCGTGAGTCGCACAACGGCAACGGCCGCAAAGCATTCGCTTTGCGGCCGGCCGATTGTGGACTCACGGGGAATCGAACCCCGAATTTATCCATGCCATGGATACGTATTACCACTATACTATGAGCCCGTGATAACGCGCGCCATTATAGCAGATTCTTCAAATACCAAAAGCGGCAACAGGTATGCCTGTGCCGCTTGCGCGCTACAAAAGAAAGCTGCTATGCACAGGGCAGTAAGCAGGGCGAATGCCATTACTCATCAGTGAGAAGTTCATGCTCATGGCGCCGAGCCATAGCGACACCGCGATCGATCTCAACGAGCTCTTCGTTCAAGCCAGAAATTTCTTCGCGACACTCAGCCATCAAGTTAGAGCGCATTGCTTCGCGTCGCTCAAGATCGAGCACGTCTTCAAAACTTGCTAGCACGTCACGAACGTCGTCGCAGTAGTCTTCTAGATTCTTCTTTCGCTCTTCGAGAATACTGAGCGACGTGTGGTACAGGTACGCAATGCTTACCTGCAACTCACGAGCATCATCGCTCGTATCAGAAGAAAGCGCACGAAACGTTTCGTACTGACGCGCGTACGTCGCAAGACGAACTTCTGTCCGCTCAATCTGCGTCCGTAGCTGGCCAATGATTGTATGGTTGTTCGTAACCATAGTCTAATTATGGCATATGCAAGCTATTGGCAAGCAGAGTAAAGCACAGCCCTAGCCTACACCCCATATGATCAACAAATTGACCAAAAACCTTTAAGATATGGCATTTTTGGTGCCCGTGTAAGAAAAGTAGATCCCATCCGTCATAGGGTTTGGACAGTTCCACCGGAGCTGAGGGAGCATATGATGAAACAGACGAAGGACTGAAACGATGCGTACTTTTGTGACTACGCTCACTGCCGCAATTCTTGTGGCGACGAGCGCGGCCGCAAGCCCCAACGCTGGCCTTGAGGCCATGACCAAGCAAAAACTGAATGAGGCACATGCCAGTGCACTCATTCCAGTGGTTGCATGCGAGTCGGGCTTTCGCCAGTACCGTGAAAACGGGAACCTGCTGCGCAACCCTACCGTCAAAGACGTGGTGGGTATCATGCAGCTGCGGGAGAAATTTCACCCAGATCCCGCCGTACTCAGCGAGTATAATAGCGAGCACGGAACAAACTACCGCCGGAGCGATTTTGATCTTGAAGACCCTGAGGAAAATGTCGACTATGGCATCATCCTCTACAAGGTCGAAGGACTCGATCCGTGGGACTGTGCGGGGTAACCCCTGCCTGCCGGGCGCTTTCGCGCGCCCGGTTTTTCTATACCAATGAACCTGCTATACTACTCGTTATGAAAGAGCTCATCTACGCCATACTTGGCTTCATTGCCCTCCTGATGCTCAACCGATTCTTATCCTAAAAACACCTGCTCCTGAGCAGGTGTTTTTATTTGGCAGCCAGCTTACGTGCAGGCCGAGCTAGTTTTGCTGGTTTGTCAGGAAGTGGTTTTGGGGCGGGCACGCGCTTTGTTCGCGGTACTCGCGGTGCGACCGTTTCTGGTACCGCATCAACCACCTCTTCCTCTTCAGTGATCGATGCTAGTCGCTGTATGATCGATTGGACGTGGTAGCGGAATGCGTAGACGGCGAACAGTGACGCCGCGAGCAGCGCTGCGACATATTGCCACGTGTCGCTGTGCGAACTGGCATTGAACGTAAACTCAAGCACAATCGCGATAATGACGAGCTCAACCACGTGCTTCACCGAGATCTCATGAGCGCGCATGTAGGCTGTTACCACTGTGTTCGCTTTCATGAGTACGATCAACACAGCAAGGTTGTACAGAAAATTAGCATTGAGAACGAGGAACACGCTTTGGCGTTCGGCTGATGTCATAAAAATGGTTTCTGAAAGGAGCATAGCAGTATCGAACATGCCAGCTACAAATGTAACGAGCATGTAGATGATGAGCACGAGTGAAACAACAAACGCGACGAGCGAGATGCAACCGTGCAAAAAAGGAACCGTCCTCTCCATACGTGACCCCATAGTAGCATGGGCATTCTATCGACGCTGATATTTTTCCACGGTACAATGAAGGTATTATATTTTAAGCAACTCTACTATGCGCAACGTTGGGCAATGGCGACGAAATAAGAAATCTCGACTGGGTATCATTATTGGGTTACTGATCATTGTCGCGGTCATTGGTTTCGTGTTTGAGACGACGCGGATATGGATGATCGGCATCGGCGTTGTACTCTTGGCAGCGCTCGGTCTCGAAATGGCTAATACCGATGTCGATCTCGGAACGTTGGTCGAGACAGGTTCAGTGCAAGAATCAATCATTAAGCGAGACGAAAAAGGCAACGCACTCTATGGTGCCACTTGCGAAGAAAACGTCTATAATTGCAGCAACTTCAAGACGCAAGAAGAAGCGCAGGAGGTCTACGAGACATGCAACACACCGGATAACCGTGACCGCCACGGCCTCGATCGCGATGGTGACGGTGTTGCCTGCCAATCACTCCCCGCTGGAACGTAGAAACAGCATACACTCGAAAAAGCGGCCGGAAGCTTCGCTTCCGGCCGCTTGTCGTTTCCATATGCCTTGGTAATATGGACTTTTTTGCTTAAATATGGTATAATAGAAGCGGGTGTGAGAATGAACTCATACCAAAGCGCAATGCTGGGAGGCAATAATAATGCGTCACATTGGGGCAGCCGTTCTTTTTTTGCTTTTTTCCATTCTGGCCTCGCTGTCGTATGCTAGCGAAGACCATGGCGAATTCTGCTTTCCGCCACTAGTTGATTACTACGACTACTGGTCAGGAGAGAAGATCGAATTCTATGAACTGGACGGACAGTACGAGCTGGTTAGCATCGAGCCGTTCCAGGATACAAGCCGGGGACCGGAAATATTCTACCGCTTATTCCTGAGTCAATTCAAAAAGGACACGGGAGTACCCCCTACTATCGAATATCAGCACTACGGTCCGATGGATCCGGAAGTGCTGGAGGGTATGTTCGAAGAACAGATCCTTCCCTGAGAAGACGGGCGACCCACGGGTCGCCCTTTTCTTTTTATGGTACGCTATCGCCAATGAGAAGATATGTCATCCTAGAGAAAGCAATCGGCCAAACGCCGCTTGAGTGCGTCGAACAATATCGTAACAGCCATCCAGAATTGACATATAAAGCGGCAGAAGATTTTTGGATGAGATTGCCGTTTTTGCAGGTAGCCTGGCGAAGGAGCCGTGTGTTCTGGTACGGTGAGGAACCACGGCTGCCGAAAAAACGACAAGACCGCCAAAAAGATCGGCCACTCCCCCTCGCCTATGCGGGTCGCTTAGACCCTATGGCGTCCGGCAAGCTTCTCGTCCTCATTGGCGAAGAGTGCAAACACCAAGAGAAGTATCATGGGCTCGACAAAGCCTATACGTTTTCTGTATTGTTTGGCGTAGCGACCGATACTCAGGATGTCCTTGGCCGGATACAAGAAATACAGGGGTCGGACCCCTGTATTTCTCCGCAGAAGCTTAAACATACCTGTGCACAATTGCTTAGAAAGATTGAACTCCCCTACCCTCACTTTTCATCGAAAACGGTACACGGAAAACCACTCCACGTCTGGACGCTCGAAGGGCGACTTGGCGAGATAACAATCCCTACCAAGACGTCGGAAATCTACAAACTCACCCTCAAAGACGTGGTCACACGGACCGGCCAAGAAATATTTAATACAGTCGCAGCCAACATTGCCTGCGTCACTCCAGTTACTGATGAACGGAAAGCTCTTGGAAATGATTTCAGACGCGTCGACGTACTCGCTGACTGGAGCACATTTCGTGAATCATATGCAACCGATAGCTTCACTATCGCAACCTTTTCGTGTATCGCCACGAGTGGCACGTATATGCGCACGCTCGCAACAGTCATCGCCGAAGCGTGTGGCACCACTGGTCTAGCGTACAGCATTCACCGCACTAACATTGGACATTTCAAAAAACTGCCGTTTTGGGGAGGAATCTGGACTAAGCGCTTTTAGGTTTCTGAAATTCTGCCTGCTTCTCTAGGTACGCATGGACAGTGAGCACAAACTCAGCGTGACTCCACACCAAAGGCGCTGTTGAGACATGTGCGCGCGTATTGGGGTGCATTTGTTCAGAGAGTACCCCACCCTCGGTTGCGTGTGAGGCAGTCCACTCGAGCATGCTGTACACACGTTTGAGATCAACTGCTTTCTTTGCATTCATAATGTGGTACTGCGCTACCCACAATGTCGTCACTACCCAGGGGTTAGGTGACGCTGCATCGCTCATTTTGTAGTAGTTATCACCCTCGTAGCGGACATATCCTTCACTTGCGCCGGCGGCTCGCAATCGCTCTTCAACCACGGTGAACATGCGCGCCACGCGCTCATCGTTAGGTTCAAGGACACCAAAGTATATTGGCCCGAAGAAGCTGCTCATATCGACGGTCAGGTCACGCTGGTCCTCAGCGTGGTCGTAAGCGCGGATTCGCTTAATGAAATAGTTCGCGCTTCGATCGAAGAGGTGCTCGAGGATCGCCTCGCGCATGCGCTGTGCGACTGCGCTGTAGGTACGCACTGATTCTTCTTTCCCTAAGAGTTCTGCAAACCGCGCTGCTGCTAAGAGGGCGCCATAGACCGCTGCAGCCGTATAGGTTGAGATGCCGAACTTCTCTTCCCAGAGGTCAAATGAGTTTTGCGGTAGTCCGTAGCGCGACTCAATGAATTCGACCATGAAATTTGCCGCTGGTTCAATGAACGGGTTATAGAGCGACTCAATGAATTCGAGATCTTTATCAAATTGGTAGTGCTGGTAGAGCATGTAGAGCACCAGCGCCGTTTCGTCTTCCTGAATCGGAAACTCAGGATTTCCCTCGATGATCCACGGATGCCACGAGCTGCCGAGCGTCCCATCGCTACAGTACTTGTGCATGAAGTACCCGCCGCGCTCGAGGTGTGAGGTCATAAACTCGAAAAAGCGATGTCCAACGTCGGTGTAGCCCGCGACGTCAAAGGCGTGCGCAATGATCGCCGCATCGCGTGGCCACACGTAGCTGTAGGTATCGCGACCATGATGCAACATATCGGTGTCAGACGAAGCAATGATGCCACCCCGATTGTCCGCATGTACCCGCATGGTAATGAGAGAACGCCGGTACAAAGCCGCGAGCGGTGCAGAGAGCGACGAGAGATCGAGTGACTCTTTCTCGATCCATGCGCGCCAGTAGTTTTCACTTGAGGTAATGAGTCGCTCGGGCGTCTCTTCAATAACGTACGCATTGAGGTCGTGGACGCCCGCGACCGTATCAGCTACTGCGACCCAGTAGTGCACGGTCTCGCTACCTCCGGCTTTTAACTTCAGGGTCAGTCCGAGGACCGAATCGACCGACCCATGCTCAATCGAATTTTTCTCGAGTACCCCATCGTACGCATCGTAGTACGTCCCCTCTTTGCCCTCGATGCCAAACAGCCCAATATTGTACTGATCGAAACGGTGCTTCCCGGCAAACGCGTTAACGAGGAAGTGGGTATGCCCCTTGTAATGCACGATGGCGTTAACGCGGGGGTCGTAGAGGCCAGTATCACCACGACGAGATTCCCCGATACGAAACTGCTGCGCCAAAAAGAGCTTAACAATATGTGCTTTCTTTGTTAGGTTGGTGACCGTAAAACCGCGAATGAACACGTTCACTTCGTTATGAACCGCATCAATACTCTCGAGTTTCACCCCCAGCGACTCATTAACCGCGGTAACAGTACCGACAGCCGTATCAGGCAAGCTGCTCACCGTGATCGTCCAGGCAGAGTCGTCGAGCCATGACATCGTCTCACCGACGTACACACCGATGCGGTGCACGAAGTTACCCGAGGCACCGCTCACGTGGTTACTGTGGCCGACGAACGGAAAGTAGAAATCACGAACCTGCCCACGGTAATCGAGACCGACCAGAATGTTCCCGTTGCCTAGTGTAACTGCACGTGCCATGAACTACGCGTAAAAACGCAAGCGCCGCATTACCACGAGCTTTGCACGCTTCGGCGACGTACACTTTCTAAGCGCCGTCGCGCAGGTCGCGTCGTGGAGCACGTGCTCCACCCACGTTGCAAAATCGTTCTTATCTTCATTCACGTGGTAGAAAAATACGCTATCATCCATGCTGCCAAACGCCATCGCTAGCTCGTCGAGCGACTTGAGCACGACACCATTGGTAGTCCAAAACGCATGCTCATCACGCGCGATTGCAGGCGACTGCTTGATCGCCCGCCTCGCAGCTGGAGCGGGTTTGCGAGCAACTTTTTTTGCAGCACTTTTTTTAGGTGTCGCTTTTTTAGCAGCCGGGGCTTTGGTAGTTTTCGTTGGCATAGAAGAACTTATATCGTAGCAAATAAAGAACGGATCCGGCGAAGCAAGGTGTACCAGAAACGCTTGAGGCGCATAATCCAGGTGATCCGTACCGGCACAGCAACGGGTAGGAGCGCTGCGTCAACCACATCGTGCACGCGCTTTGCTTCGAGTGCATGTTGTACCCGTAATTGTAAATCACTGAGCGCATTCATGAAAGCGACATACGCATCATATGGGGATTCGTACGGACTGAAGTACGCGTGCACGTCGCCATCCTGAAACCATTTCGTACACATGTAGTAGAAGTGATCGGACGTCTGCAGCTTTCGCCAGGTCTCGATGAGCGATAAATCACCAGTCGCGAGCACATCTCTTTCCATGGCGTACGTTGCTGCAATAGCGTCTCTCTGGATGTCGTTGCCCGTCCAGGCGGTGAGGTCGCGGTCAGTGTCAGCCCAAGTGAGCACAGACGGTACGTCGAGTTCGCCGACCGCCGGGTAGTTCAAAATAGTTTCTGTCGGCGTTTTGAACGAGGTATCAGGATGGCGCAAAATGGCTTCAGGCAGCGCGCGCATGAAGTTGAAAATTCCCGTATCTTCCCACTGGTGCTCGCCGAACGTCTCGTAGTCCATGAAGAGATTGATAGTCTCGCCATTCCCGTGGTGGCTGTGGAGCCACGCTGCGTACGTCTCTGATGAGAGCGGCCAGCTTTCCCAGCCGCGGTTACCGAAACGAAATGCCACGTCGTCTGAGAGCTTATAATTCTTGAGGAGGAGCTTGATGCGCGAAGTGCCGACAGGTTGGTAGACGTAGTTTGGGCTCCGCCACCCTAGCACTGGGTCCCAGCCTTCAGCCATGATGCCGAGATAGCCGTGTTCGTCGCACCACTTCGCCAAATCGTTGCGGTACGAAAGCTCGGTGTTGCGAAAGACTTTTGGCGTGTAGTTGAAAAGCTCTTTGATGCGCATGGCGTGCTGTGCCACCTGGCGCTCAAATTCAGGAATCGAATAGAAGAATGCCAACGAGTGGTGGTACGTGTCTGCTAAAACTTCGACCCGACCAGTCGCGACAAGCCGCTGAAAGCTCTTGAGGACATCGGGTGCGAACGCTTCGAACTGATCGAGGGCGGTGCCGGAAAAAGAGAGCGCGAAGCGAAATTGTGGGTGCGTGGCCAGGAGCTCTTCGAGGAGCGCGTTCATCGGCCGGTACGATTTATCAGCTACTTTTTCGATGATCCGGCGATTGTTGAGATCGGTTTCGCTGCTGTCATTGAAGTACTCAGTGTCGTTACCAATATCGAACACGCGGTACCGTTTGACGCGGTAGGGCTGGTGCACGTGGAAGTAGGGACAAACGGAGAGCATACTAGGTGGTCTGCGGGTGCATCCATTGTAGCAAACGCTCGTAGAGCGTAGCCAGTTTGTCAGCAGCTCGCTTCCACGATAGACGCTTGATCTCTTGCTGACCTTCGTTTATGAGCTGTTGATGCATGACTGGGTAGCGGAGCGTAGCGAGGATCTTATTTGCCATCTCATCAACATCCCAAAAATCAACCTTGAGTACGTGCGTAATAACCTCTGACACTCCTGATTGTTTCGATATCAGGGCTGGTGTCCCGTGACGCATGGCCTCCAGTGGCACCAAACCAAATGGCTCTGATACTGACGGCATGACCACCAAATCAACACTCTGGTACATTTGATCACGCTCTTCATACCACAGTGCTCCAGCAAAGCGGATATGCTGGGAAAGGCCGAGCGCACCAACTTGGTGCATGATCTGCGCCTCCATATCTCCCTTTCCAGAGATAACAAAAATCACATTTGGATCGTAATCGATCACCCGACGCGCAGCAGCGACAAAGTAATCTACGCCCTTCTGTACGGTGATGCGCCCATGGTAGAGAACGATCTTTTTCCCCTGAGCTTTGAGTTCTTGGAGCGTTGGCACGTGGCGTACTGGCTCATCATCATCCATGCCGTTATGTACCACCGATACTTTACGTGGGTCGGCTCCATACTTCTCAATCACCAGCCGGCGGGTGAAGTCACTCACCGTCACGATGGAGTCAGCGAGGTGGTATGCTTCACGTTCAATCGAGTAGATATCAGGGTCGACGCTATCTCCTGCTGCTTGATCGAAAGCAGTGGCGTGGACATGGACAATGAGCGGTTTCCCAGAAATCTGCTTCGCTGCAATGCCTGCTAAGTATGAGGTCCAATCGTGTGCGTGGATGAGATCGAACTCCTCACGTTTGGCGATCACACCGGCTCGCTTAGCAAACGCGTGTACCGCTTCAATGAGGCAGTGCGAGTACGTGAGCTGCTTACCGTCTCGGCCACGAACCACGAACCGAGTTTGGGAACTATTGTAGGGACCGATAGCGTACGCGTTCGAGAGGTCATGGCCGAGTTCGTCGCCAATGTTGGCAAAAATAAATCGCCCCTTCCCGTGTACCGGCTGTTGCTTTGGGAGTACAAAAATAACCTCCACTCCTTTCTCGGTTAGCTCACGCATAAGGCCTTGGCAGGCCATACCAAGCCCTCCCGTCGTGTGGGGTGGAAAATCCCAGCCAAATGTGAGCACTTTCATGAAAAAACGTATAATTGAAGCGACCGATCGAGACCAGAATCGGAAAAAGGCGCAGCTCGTACGTATGATACCACACCCCTTTACTCTCGCCCCTAAAAGCAGCTGTGTATTGACGAAACCAGTCTCATGCGCTAGTATTTGCCAACTATGTCACAAGAACGACTCATTAAATTGGTAACCCAGGGAGACGCTAACGGCGTCGGCAAAGGTCATACGTACTACACGACCTTCAATAATAAGAACAAAAAGGACCCTTCAAAGAAGCACGAGGAGCGAAAGTTTAACCCGATCGCTCGTACGCACACGGTGTACAAGCAGAAGAAATGAGCAAACGAGCATAGCGACTATTGCGAATTTCCGCGAGTAATTTTTCCTCCCAGAAAAATTATCCGCGTATCCAAAGCCTTAAAACACAATCCTGCAATACGGGTTGTGTTTTGTTTTAGCGACTATTGCGAATTTTGACGAGTAAAGCGCCCCTTCCGAGGGCACTTTATCCGTCTCTGGATCGCTGGAACTGGAGATTGAACACTCAATTAAAGCGGATACAAGAAAAGCCCGAAGCTTCGCTTCGGGCTTTTCTTTACAAAACAGTCTATTATGCTAACGTAGCACCAGAAACGTTGTAGACAAAGGAGCGAAATGATGTACATTACGTACTTCATCACCAGAATCAGTCGTCACCGTCGGTATATCTTCCCCTACAATATTGGCACACCATCGGTTGAGGGTGCACTATTCCGGCGTTGGCGGCCAGTAGATTCCACGCCACTATCAGGTGGTATAGCGGTAGCTACCGATACCTTTGGAGTTGACGCAAAACTTCTCCGTCTCGCAGAATTCATAACGGCAGCAAGACAACCGATTGAGTGGATTGACGTAACAGACAAGAGACCTGACGAACTCGAGGTAAAGCTGTCTGAAAGTGTAGCCAAAATTAAAGATGTCGAACAGGCATGGAAAGGATTTGAAGCTATGCTGTCGCGCGCTTTTGGGCTTGAAGTTCGTCAGTAGAAGAAAGCGCGCTACTAGGCGCGCTATTTCTTACCCCTCCATACTCGGTTCGTACGTACCTTGGTCGGCCATGCTGTTGAGACGAAGACGCTCAATGAGTGCGGCTTGGGCGGCAGCCACGTTCTCTTTTTTTCCCAGCCACGCTTCTTGAACTGGCTGTTCAAGCCCGCGTGAGTAAGAAAATGCAAATTCCCACGGTAGGTTGCCCCGAGCAACTTCAAGCTCGGCAATCGCGTCGAGATTTTCTGTGGCACGCTGCGGTGTCTGTCCACCGGAAAGGAAGACGATGCCAGGTACCTCTTTCGGCACACTATTTTCAAAGGTGCGAATGGACGCTTCGGCGACTTCTTTCGGTGACGTCTGAACTGGATACTCACTGCCAGCCAAAACCATGCTGGACTTTAAGATGACACCCTGAAGATCGACCTTATACCAGATCATTAGCTCAAAGAGCTTCTTTAAAACCATTGTGGTAACTGCCTCAGCCCGTTCGAGCGAGTGTGATCCGCTAAAAATAACTTCCGGTTCTACCATTGGCACAATGCCGGCTTCCTGGCAGAGGGCGGCGTAGCGCGTCATCTGGATCATATCAAACACGACGTTTTGTTCGGTTGGCATAGTATCACTGATAGTGATAACAGCGCGCCACTTCGCAGCGCGTGCACCCATGTCGTAGTACTCAGCTAGACGTTCTTGAAGACCATCAAGACCTTGTGTGACTACCTCGCCCGGAAAACCGGTGTGCGGGACGGTGCCGCTATCGACTTTGATGATTGGGATGATCCCTTTAGCAATGAGAACGTCAGAAAACTGGGTGTGATCGTCGGTATGATTTCGAATCGTACCATCATGCATGATGACCCCAGTCACAAATTGCTCGAGACCAGGCGTCGTAAAGAGGAGCTGGCGGTACTGGCGCCGCAGTTCAGCGTCTGGCGTGAGGCCGAGTGCTTCAAGCTGCTTATTCATTGAGGTTGGGCTCTGGTCTGCAGCTAGGATACCCTTCCGTGGCGAAACTAGCGCACGAGCAATTTCATGTAAGGTACTGTTTGACATGCATCAATTGTAGCAGGG
>JACCDY010186180.1_pt1 | contig 26716 bp, 30 predicted proteins | sample 7446391 | NCBI WGS metagenome assembly JACCDY01 (sample SAMN15323451, study PRJNA562643) | freshwater metagenome | isolation source: river surface water | place: USA:Blue River Watershed | collected 2017-08-18 | reverse complement strand
GATATGTACCTGAACTCTTGGGAGCACGGTAGCTAATGACTTTAGTTATGGTCGTCGATGACGACCAGGATCTCGCAGAGATGCTCGGCATCGTTTTAACCGGTGCCGGCATCGATGTGGATCTAGTTAGCCGTGGCGATGAGGTCATGGATGTTTTCCGTAACAATCCACCAGATTTAGTTTTACTGGATGTTATGTTGCCAGGCCTTGATGGAATCGAAGTCTGCAAGTTAATCCGCGCAGAATCAATGGTTCCAATCGTCATGCTTTCAGCTAAAGGTGACACACAAGATGTTGTAAAAGGTTTAGAGGCCGGTGCCGATGATTACATGGTTAAGCCATTTCGCCACCCATCTGAACTGATAGCTCGAATTAGAACCCGTTTGCGCAGAACTAACGCCGATGTTTCTGGTTTGCTGACCATTGGTGATCTTGCAATCGATGTTCAAGCTCATCAAGTGACTCGTGCCGGCAAACAAATCGCACTGACGCGACTTGAGTTTGATCTGTTGGTTGCCTTGGCAAAAGAGCCTGGCCGCGTCTTTACTCGAGATGCATTGCTCAGCGAAGTCTGGGGATATAGACATTCAACCGATACCCGCCTAGTCAATGTTCACGTTCAGCGTTTGCGCTCGAAGATTGAACATGATGCTGAGCATCCTGAAATCGTCGTGACAGTACGTGGAGTTGGATACAAAGCTGGAGTCATGGGCGGTTCCTAACAATGAACCGAATTTATAGTCGAGTACGTAACTCCCTTGCCATCAAGGTAATTGTTTCAACGGTTTTGCTCTCTTTGGTTGTTATGGGGGTTGCAGGATCGGCCTTGAATTCTCAGTTATCGGCGGGCATTAAAGAGGTAAATCTCAACACCGCATTAGTAGAAGCCCGTTCAACAATCTTCACGGCTGAATACCGATTCTTGTTGGCTCAAGGTGAGCCAGATTCAGTGGTTCAAAAAGTTGTTGATGATGTTATTAGTTCAGCAACAACTTTGACTGCAAATGAAAATGCACGAGAAGTAGTTTTTATTCGAAGCCCAGGAAATACCAGAGCAATTAATTATGAAATCGCATCCAATCTTTTGGATCCAACATCTATCCCAACCTCACTGAGCGAGCGTGTTCGCAAGAATCCAAATTTGGTGTATCAGTACACCAATATGAGTTATTTGACCGGAACAAGAGTCAAGGGCTTGGCAATCGGACAAAAGGTGCAGATCCCAAATGCGGGTCAGTACGAGATGTACATTATTTTCTCGCTTGCCAATCAAGAAAAAACCTTGGATTTGATTAGTAGATCCTTCTTCTTAACCGGTTTCCTTCTTCTATTTTTGGTTGCGCTTATTACTTGGCTCGTAGTTCGACAAGTTGTGCGACCGGTCCGCGAGGCTGCAGCGATCGCTACCGAATTTACTTCTGGAGACTTTGGGAAGCGACTTAAGGTTGAATCTCAGGATGAAATCGCAACGCTTGGTGTGGCCTTTAATGAGATGGCTGAATCAATCGAAAAACAGATTGCCCGTCTTGAGAACCTTTCCCGCGTTCAGCAGCGCTTTGTATCTGATGTTTCCCATGAACTACGCACTCCATTAACAACATTACGAATGGCATCTGAAGTGATTCACTCATCGAAAGATGGTTTTGACCCAATTGTAGAAAGAAGTGCGGAATTATTAGTGGCCCAACTTGATCGATTTGAACGTTTGCTTGAGGATCTGCTTGAGGTTTCTCGATTTGATGCAGAGGTTGCCGTACTTGAAGCGGTGGATTTTGACATCGTTCAGTTGGTTCAACGCTGTGCAGATGATTTGAGCTTGGTGGCTAAGGAGCGCAAAACAGAGATTTATGTGAAATCTTCAGAGCCAGCAGTAATGATCAAGGCTGATATTCGCCGTGTGGAACGCATTTTGCGTAATCTGCTATCTAATGCGATCGATCATGCAGAAGAGATGCAGATCGATGTTCGAATCGAAGCAAGTGAGCATGATGTTGCCGTTGGTGTCCGTGACTATGGAGTTGGTCTAGATGAGAACGCCTTAATGCGAGTTTTTGATCGCTTCTGGCGTGCAGATCCTTCACGAGCACGCACACGTGGAGGAACAGGTTTAGGTCTTTCAATTGCACTTGAAGATGCACGCTTGCACAATGGTGAGCTTGAAGCATGGGGACGACCAGGTCGCGGAGCACACTTTGTTGTGACCTTGCCTCGTAACACTTGGGAGAGTATTGATCACCGTTTGATTCAGTTACAGCCAGAGGATTACAAAGCTTAATTTCCACAGATTTAAGTGAAGTAAAACCACACATTTTATTTAGGTAATTATTGCAATGTGCATGCCGTTACAGAACTTTCGCAATTACTTTTCCCCAGTAGATGTTTTGGTTGTCGAAAACTTGGTCCAACGATTTGTTCTGCATGTAGAAGCAGTTGGCATCCACATTATTACCGAAGTAAGTTTGATGGGCTAACTGTTCACTCAGCACTTTTATATACACCAACGGCATCAAAGATAGTTCTAGCTGCAAAAGAATCGGGGTTAAAGGGAGCTGATGAATTAATCATCAATGCACTTGTTCACGCCTTAGAGAAATCAAAATTAGATCTAGCACTAAGCCGTTTGGTTCCGGTTCCTTCAAGCAAATCTTCACAACGTCGTCGCGGAAGAAGTTTTGTCGTAGACATTGTTGAGCAGCTTTCATTGCGAACAGGGGTGCAGATGCTGGATTGCTTAGAGCTTTCTAGCAGAGTGGTGGATCAAAGCGGTTTGAACCGTAAGGAACGGGCCCATAATCTTGCTGGCGCCTTTAGAACCACAACCGCGGTACGAGGTGAGCTGATCCTTGTCGATGATGTTGTGACGACCGGAGCTACCCTGCGAGAGGCCCTCAGGGCGGTTAATTCGCAGGGATTTCACGCTATTGGCTCAGTCTCTGCGGTTACCGCCTGCGTTGCCCAACCTCTACGATAAGGGCGTGAAATAGGGGAGCACCCTTTCTGAGAGGCCAGGTCAATGCCAGCGTTTGTAGACAAGATTTTGCGTGCAGGCGAAGGACGCATCCTTCGTGACTTAACCAAGATCGTGGGCTTAGTAAATGCTCAAGAGCCTCGTTTTTCTGCGATGTCTGATTCAGAGCTACGCGACCAGACCGCACTTTTCCAAGCGCGCTACGCCGCCGGAGAATCTCTAGATGATCTCTTGCCTGAAGCATTTGCAGTTGTCCGCGAAGCGGGTCGTCGCACATTAGGTCAGCGTCACTACGACGTTCAGCTCATGGGTGGCGCCGCCATGCACAAGGGCAATATCGCTGAAATGCGCACAGGTGAAGGTAAGACTTTAGTTGCAACCCTTCCTTCATACCTGAACGCACTAGCCGGACGTGGAGTTCACGTAGTTACAACAAATGATTACTTAGCAGAGCGCGATAGCGAGTGGATGGGTCGCGTTCATAGATTCTTAGGTTTAAAGGTTGGCGTAATTCTTGCCAATATGACACCTGCTGAACGTCGCGAAGCGTATTCAGCTGATATCACTTATGGCACAAATAATGAGTTTGGTTTTGATTACCTTCGCGACAACATGGCGTGGTCACTGGATGAGTGCGTTCAGCGTGATCACTTCTTTGCAGTAGTAGATGAAGTTGACTCGATTCTTATTGATGAAGCACGTACACCGTTGATCATCAGCGGACCTGCTGACAAGGCAACCAAGTGGTACGTAGAGTTTGCAAACTTGGTTCAAAAGCTTCAGCGTGATGTTCACTACGAAGTTGATGAAAAGAAAAAGACATCAGGAATTCTTGAAGAAGGTGTCACCAAGGTTGAAGAGCTTTTGCAGATCGGAAACCTTTACGAAGCTGCAAATACTCCAATGATTGGTTACCTCAATAACGCAATCCGCGCCAAGGAGCTATTCAAGCGCGACAAGGATTATGTTGTTATGAATGGCGAACTGCTTATCGTTGATGAGCACACAGGTCGCATGCTTGCTGGTCGTCGATACAGCGAAGGTTTACACCAAGCGCTAGAAGCAAAAGAACGTATTGAAATTAAGGATGAAAACCAAACTCTGGCAACAATTACGCTGCAGAACTACTTCCGCCTGTATGACAAATTGTCAGGTATGACCGGAACCGCAACAACTGAAGCCTCCGAATTCCATCAAATTTACAAGCTCGGCGTAGTTCCGATCCCAACAAACCGTCCGTCACAACGTCTTGATTCACCAGATCTTGTATACAAATCTGAAGTTGGAAAGTTTGCAGCAGTAACTGCAGATATTGTCGAACGCCATCGCAAGGGACAACCTGTATTGGTTGGAACTGTAAGCGTTGAAAAATCTGAAGAACTATCTGCCTTCCTTCGCAAGGCGGGAGTTCCACACGAGGTTCTTAACGCAAAGCACCACGAACGTGAAGCTGCAATCATCGCGCGCGCAGGTGTTAAGGGCGCAGTAACTGTTGCAACTAACATGGCTGGCCGTGGTACCGACATTATGTTGGGTGGAAACCCCGAATTCATGGCGGATTTTGAGCTACAACGTCGCGGAATTTCTCCAGTTGATAACGCAGAAGAGTATGAAAAGGAATGGCCAGCAGAGATTGCACGTCAAAAGGCTGCAGTTGAAAAGGGACATGAAGAGGTTGTAGCTCTCGGCGGATTGTATGTATTAGGTACAGAGCGTCACGAATCACGTCGTATTGATAATCAGTTACGAGGACGTTCAGGTCGCCAAGGCGATCCAGGTGAGTCTCGTTTCTATCTATCACTTCAAGATGATTTGATGCGCCGCTTTAACTCAGGAATGGTTGAGCGCTTCTTAACAGCTGCAGGTCTTCCAGATGATGCACCAATCGAATCAAAGATGGTTTCAAACGCGATTCGTTCGGCACAGACTCAGGTTGAAGCTCAGAACTTTGAAATGCGTAAAAATGTTTTGAAGTATGACGATGTTATGAACCGCCAGCGCACCGTTATCTACGCAGAACGCCGTAGCGTGCTTGAAGGTGCAGATATCAAGGATCAGGTAGCTCGTTTTGTTTCAGATACTTTGACCGCTTATATCTCTTCTGCAACCGCTGAGGGATATGCGGAGAGCTGGGATCTAGAGACCTTATTTACCGCCATAAAGACTATTTATCCGATTTCATTCACTATTGAGCAGCTAGAAGCTGAAGCTGGTTCGCGAGTCGGACTTGATGCAGATTTCATTACTGCACGTGTGCTTGATGATTGCAGCGCTGCATATGCTCAACGTGAAGAGGCGCTTGGTGCAGATGTAATGCGCGAGCTAGAGCGTAAGGTCTTGTTGTCGGTACTCGATCGCAAGTGGCGCGAACACCTTTACGAGATGGATTACCTACAAGAAGGAATCGGTCTTCGTGCAATGGCTCAGCGTGATCCACTAGTTGAGTATCAAAAAGAGGGCTTTGATCTATTTGCCGCCATGATGGATGGAATTAAAGAAGAGATTGCAGGCTTTGTGTTTAACATCGAAGTCACAGTTGAAAGCGCGAATAATCAAGTTGTTGCTCCAGGACTTGAGGCTAAGCAGTTGCCTCAAGCTGGTTTGCAGTACACAGCTGCAGATGAATCTGGAGTTCGTACAACTGGTGAGGTTTCTCGTAGCGCACCATGTCCTTGTGGTTCAGGTAAGAAGTACAAGCGTTGCCACGGAGGCGCAGCTTAACTTCAGATAAGGTCGAGACTGGTACATAACCAACGTCCATCTAAACCTTCAAACCTGATTGCAACTACTCGCAATCGATCACCGAAACGTACCGTGACCGTTGCTTCACATACGCCATCTAAAGGTGCGGTAATTCTCGATTTGCGAACCCGGGCTAACTTTTTTTGGGATCCGCTTAATCGCTGAAGTTCAGCAAAGACTGTGTAGTGACATAACTGCTGCAGCTGCTGTGGTGCCCGTCTTCCCGCCCAAATTTCTACTGCGTTGTAAATGAACTGAAGCACGATTGGTTCAATCGCTGGTAGATCACTTGCCGAAGTTGGTTGGGGAGCAAAATCAGCATCAAATTCTTCCCCAAAATCACTAGGAACCAGATACAGACGTGGTTTTTTCGCCTCTTGAATAATCGGCTCAGGTTTAAAGATTTCAAGTACGGGATGGAGAAAATCCTCATCAGGATCACTGGATATGGAAACAAGGTCAATGCTTGTAAATATTGGAAGCTCTTCAAATTCTCGTTGTGTAGTCATAGGCATACCTTTTCCACCTGCTTAAAGCTTTGACTCAACCTAAAGTCTCTAAAAAACTCATACCTTTGACTGATTGTGGATAAACACCGGGCTTTGGTTCTGGCTGGCAATTGGGTACGGGGATGAAAAACAAAAAGAACTCTTTAAGCGCACGTATGCCGCTAGCAATTACTTTGATCATAGCCGCATTTGTTTCAGCCTTTTTTATATCAACTTATGCCAATAAGGGTGATAAGTATTGGGTGCTGACAAATGCAGTTACTTCAGGTCATGTAATTGCACCACCTGACATTCGTTCAGTTCATATGAATCTGACAAGTAGCTCTGAAAAATACATAAGGGCGAGCAATCAAGTTGTCGGCCTAGTGGCAAAGCGAACAATGGTTGCAGGTGAAGTCATCTCGATATCAGATCTGACAAACTCAAATGAGGCCTTTGCTACAAGCTCGGTGCCTCTTACCTTGCGATCTTCAGATCTTGCTGCGGGGGTAAATCTGGGGGATCCCGTTGATATCTATTGGGTCTTTGATTCACGTAACGGAGAAGGGGTTATTGATCCAATCTTGATTCTGGGAGCTGTGACAGTTATTGGATTAGATGATTCGAAAAATGCATTAGGCGGAGATGTTTCGATAAGTGTTGCCATAGAAGAGACCCAAGTTCTGAGATTGCTGAGCGCAACAACACAGGGTCGATTAGTTGTGGTGCGAACTTATGTCTGAACTTGAGATGCCAACGGTTATCACCGCAATTGCAAACCCCGAAGCAGAAGGTTTTGTTGCCGGAACCTTGTTTGCGCAGGGGTGGAACGTGATTTTTAGGGCGATTGATTGGGCTTCGCTGCAGCTTTACCTGGAATCAAACCCTGATATCGCGGCTAATGCACTGTTGATCTATGGAAATGAACTGCCAGGTGCGAACCAGAAACTCTTTGACGGAGCACATACATTGGTGCGACAGTGCATCGGCTTTGCAATCCCCAATGCTTCAACAGGGGATTTTGGAACCCTGAACCCTTTGCCGCATCTAGGTGCCGATCTGATCTCTTTAGTGCGCGGCTTTGTGCGCGCACCAATGCTCCGATCAAGCGCGGTTACCCAACGCAAGGCACGAAACTCAAAGGTAATCGCCATTTCATCGGCAGGTAGCTACACAGGGTGCACATTGATCGCGCTCAACCTTGCGATGGAGCTCAGCGTTATTGAAAAATCCACCTTGCTCATAGAAGCTAATTTTCGCGCACCTTCTATCGCACCAATACTTTCCATGCGAAACATCGGTGAAAGCGGATCATGGAAAAAAATTGCACCCAACCTGGCACTTGCTGAGATCACCCAAGATACTTCTGATCAGCTTGAGAACTTTATGAATAAAGCAATGGATGAGTTTGATGTGATCATTATTGACATTGGATCTATCTCTGGCTTATCAAACCGCTTAACCGATAGGCGCTGGACCTCAATTGTGACAACTTGGTGTTGCGATCAAGCTGATGAATTGATGATTACGTCTCGTGCAGATCATTTGGGTCATTATCGACTGGGTCAAGTAATTGATTTACTGCAGCAGACTTCAATTCGTGCAAAGTTAAGTTTTACTCAAAATATGAAATCTTCTGGCAAACGAGGAGATGCTGAAATGGCAAGGTTCTTAACGCTCACAACCGCGGTAAAGCCGATACGTGTTCGCAGCTTGAAGGAGGAGAACCGTTCTGCCAAGGCTGCAGAGGATGAGCATGCGACCTTGCTGGAGACAAATGAGCGCTCAAATCTGCGTAAATCGATCGCAGAGTTAGCCAGCGAAATCATTTCTTAAGATCTATTACTATGGGCGAATGCGCGCATACCTTCCCATCAGCCATAAGGAGCTAGAAGCCTTTGTGCAGAGCAAGAGCATTGATGCAGATGAAGTTTTTGCGCCCACTCAAGCTTTTGTCGCAGATAACTCAGATTGCGATGAAGAAGAGCTTGAGTACCTGTTATCGATTGCAGCAGGGGAGGAAGCATTAGATCTTCGCCTTTCAGAGAAAGCCCCTGGAATAGTTTTGGCTTTTGAAATTACCGATGAGCAAGTAGCTGAAAGTTATGAGGACTCAGTCACCTTGAAATCTGCCATTCCATGGGATCAATTGCAATGCGCCCTTCTTGCATTTCAAGGCGATGATGAGTTGGTCTGGTTTGCAACCCAAGAGATCGAGATCCACTTGGCGGAGTGGAAGTAAGTATGTTTCAGCTAGAAAAGCTGCTTGGCGCACGAACAACAATCACGATTGATCAAGCTAATCGAATCCGTGAATTAGTTGCAGATTGGCAGTTGCTAGCTGATCTTTCATTTGCAGATCTAATTTTGTGGGTCCCGATTCGTAAAGATATTTCCATGTGGCCAACGGGACATATTGCAGTTGCACATATTCGGCCAACAACTACATCAACGGTTTTCATCAATGATGTGATTGGCGATGAGATTTTGTGGGGCGCTAAGCCTGGTATTGATGAAGCGCTGTCGGGTGATGAAGTAGTCAGCTCCATCGATCCTGAAAAAATAGGGGAGATGTTGGTTAAGACTGAAACCATTCCTGTCAGCTTTGGGGGACAGGTAATCGGAGTAATCTCCAGCCACAGAAATGTTGAACATTCGCGCAGCTCTGGAAAACTCGAAACCACGTATAGAGAAGTGGCTCATCACTTGTATCAAATGGTTGCTCAGGGAACCTTTCCGTATAAGGATGCTGGTTCACTCTTTGAGCCAGCGCCACGTGTTGGCGATGGATTGATTCGCCTAGATGCAAACTCTGCAATCTCATTTGCTAGCCCTAATGCAAAGTCAGCGTTTTCCCGCATGGGATGGCGTGGGGATCTAGAAGGAAGAAACCTTGGAGAAGTGGCAGAACAGGTTGTTACCGCATCTCCAAATGCATCTGAACAAGGTATTCGTTCACGTCTTAATGGAAAACAACTGCAGCGAGTTGAAATCGATAATCAAGGGGCAACAATTGATTTATTGGTCTTGCCGCTGATTATTGGTACCGACAAGATTGGTGCAATTGTCTTGCTGCAGAATGTAACTGAGCTTCGTAGACGAGATCGTGAACTAGTTACCAAAGACGCAACAATCCGCGAGATCCATCACCGCGTAAAAAATAACCTTCAAACCGTCTCGGCCTTGCTGCGTCTGCAGTCTCGTCGTATTGAAGATCCATCAGCTGCGGCAGCTCTGGATGAAGCGGTACGTCGCATCGCATCTATTGCCGTAGTTCATGAAACCCTTTCAAACAGTACGCAAACAACCGTTGCATTTGATGAGGTTCTGAGTTCATTGGTGACACATGCGCTCGAGCTAAGCCCTCGAATGGGCGAGCTAACGATCGAACGTGTCGGTGAAATCGGATCGTTAGAGTCACGTGTGGCAACTCCACTGTCATTGGTGGTTACTGAATTGATCCACAACGCGTTAGAGCATGGTCTTTACGAGTCCGGAACTCACTTAAAAATTGAGTTACAGCGCTATAGCAACGAGGGCCTAGTAACTATTTCAGATGATGGCGTTGGATTACCTGAGGGATTTGATTTGTTGACTTCTTCAAATCTAGGTTTACAAATTGTTCGCACCCTTACTGAAAATGAGTTAAAGGGTGAGCTGAATTTGGAATCTACTGAAAAGGGAACGCAAGCAAAGTTACGGTTCCCACTTTAGATTTGGTTTTGCTGCTCCATTAAGCGAGCGCGATTACGAGCTGCACGTCGCTTCAGTGCACGACGCTCATCCTCAGAAAGTCCGCCCCAAACGCCAGCATCTTGACCGCTCTCAAGTGCCCATGCAAGGCAAGGCTCCTTAACGATGCAACGGTTGCAAACCTTTTTTGCCTCTTCGATTTGCGTTAGAGCTGGACCTGTATTTCCCACAGGGAAGAAAAGCTCAGGGTCTTCATCACGGCACGCTGATTGATGACGCCAATCCATCGCATGTCTCCTTAGGGAAGTAAGACTCAGTTCAAGAGTTTGTTTTTAATACACACAGATGTGTGTGCAAGGGCTTAATTGTCCCCTGTGCGGGGGTGTTATACAAGGATGAAATGGAAAGAGTTTTCAAAATTAGGGTGATCTATCTCAAGTGCCCCCGACAGGAATCGAACCTGTGCACCTGCCTCCGGAGGGCAGTGCTCTATCCCCTGAGCTACGGGGGCTCATCGGGTCAGCATGAAGGTTATCAGCGGGTGCGAAGATGTGTGCATACTGCGACAATTCACGCATGAACTCAATCGCATACTTTGCAACTGGATGTTTCTGGGGAGCAGAACGTCGCTTCTGGCAGATGGATGGCGTTGTTGAGACGAGTGTGGGTTACATGGGTGGAATTCGCCCCAACCCTTCTTACGAGCAGGTATGTACAGGTGTGACAGGCCATGCCGAAATGGTGAAGGTTGTCTTTGATCCTTCCAAGGTTTCTTACCTGCGCCTGTTGCAGGAGTTTTGGACGATGCATGATCCAACATCTTTAAATCAGCAAGGTGGAGATATTGGCACTCAGTACCGAAGTGCGATCTATACAACAACACATGAGCAGATGCAGGTTGCGCTCGCTTCGTGCCAGATGTATCAGGAAGCTTTAACCGCCGCAGGTATGGACAAGATCTGTACAGAAATTCTTAGCGCCGAAGGTGTCGAGTACTACCCAGCCGAGGAGTACCACCAAAAGTATTTGCAGAAAAATCCTAATGGTTATGATTGCCATTCAAGCACGGGTGTTCCATACCCAGAAACGGTTGCATAGCTCATGAGCGAAAAAGAGTATCCAGTAAAGATTGATGAAGCAGAGCTAGCAAGCCGTGTAGATCCATTGTCATATGCCGTACTTCGTAAGGCTGCGACTGAAACCGCATTCACCGGCGAGTACACAGAGACAGAAACAATTGGCGTGTACAAATGCAAAGCATGTAACGCAGAATTATTTAAGAGTGACTCCAAGTTTCATTCAGGATGCGGATGGCCATCTTTTTATCAGCCATCAGCAGGAGATGCCGTTGAGTTGTTAGAGGATCGATCATTGGCTCCACGTATCCGCACTGAAGTTCGTTGCGCAGCATGTGGATCTCACCTTGGACATGTTTTTGAGGGCGAGGGGTACGCAGTTCCTACCGATCAGCGATGGTGTATTAACTCTGTTGCCTTGGTGTTAGAAGAGCGTCAGTAATCCAAGCCTCGTGACTCGTGTACCGCTTGATAGCAGTACCAGGCAAAAACACTTCGGTAAGGACGCAATTTCTCACCTTTGAGATCCAAAACCTTTGCAGTGGTCTCTTCTTTAGAGCCATGAATCATGTCCCAACCACGGCGTACCGCTAAATCACCAGTTGGCCATACATCAAGACGTCCAAGCTGAAACATCATGAACATCTCAACTGTCCAACGACCCACACCCCAAATTGATGTCAACGCATCAAAGATTTCCTGATCATCATGGATCTGATCTATTTCATTGATAGGGATGGATTTATCTATAGCTGCAGTAGCGATTCCTTTGATCGTGCGGGCCTTTGCACCAGAAACACCGATCTCACGTAACTGCTCATCACTTAGTTTTACTAACTTGCGCGGTGTTACAGAACCTTTGCACAGCTTTACAAGACGCTCATGAATTGTCGCTGCAGCTTTGACTGCAAGCTGCTGCGAGATAACAGAACTTACAAGGGATTCAAAGTGTGTTTCGTTAGGTTCTTGGCGCCCTAAAGTACATAGAGGGCGACGCTCGATTAAAGCTGCAAACTTTGGATCAATCTGGGAAACCTCAGCGACAATTCGGCGCATCTTCTGCGCAGAGTGGACCGCCATTAATTACAAAGAAAAGGTTGGGTACTCATCTGTAACCATGAGCAAGGCATAGCCTGCAACACGGTTCCAGTAAGCAATTGTTCCGACGACGCCTTCAGCACAAACTTCAGGATAGTTTCCGGTAAACAAGATGCTGAACCATCCGAAAAGTGTTAAGAGCGCTGCATAAATGACATAAACAATCCCGACTAAATACAATGGCAATGCTAGAAGCCACTTGACTAATGGTAACCAACGATTAAGTTGTTTTGCATCAACCTCAGGAAAGGTCACACTTACTAGATCGTTTTCTTCAATAGATGGATACTCATCTGTGAGAAGCAACAGGTATGCATCTACACGTGTCTGCAGCGAAAGAAGTGCTTCATTAAATGCCAGTACATAACTTGGGTAAACCTGACGAAAAACAATTGCCAGAGCTGCCGGAAGTGCAAGCAAGCCGGCGTAGATACCTAAATTGTCTTCAGAAAAAGCAGAGGTTGGTGAGAAGGAGGCCAAGAAGACAAGCGCTGGCACCACGAGAATGATGCGAAAAAAAGCGGTCAGGCGGTTGCGCTCTGTAAGGGATACATCGATTTGGGTCTCAATTTGATTGCTCATGCGCCCAATGTACCCCTGTTATTCGGGCGGGATTGCGTATTGCAGCATCTTTGCCGTACTTTTACAGTTGTTGCAGGATTTCTTGCAGAGTTTTTTGCAGGATTGAGTTCATAACCAGAGGGTGTGGAGGTGATGAAATGGCTGGAATCAAAGAGGTTGCTGAAGAGGCTGGCGTTTCAACCGCCACTGTTTCGCGTGCACTTCGTGGCCTTCATCATGTTAATCAACATACCCGTGACAAGATCATCGCCGCTGCGGAGAAGTTGAACTATCCGCTCAATACTGAGCGACAAGGTGCATCGACTGGTCGAACTAATTCGGTGGGGGTTGTTGCTCCATATATTTCTCGTTGGTATTTCTCGCAGGTAATTAGCGGGGCTGAGCAAGCCTTGCGTGAAGCCGGAATGGATCTGCTTCTCTATAACTTCAGTCAGATGAAGGGCCGCGAACGTCTATTTCAACATCAATTATTAAAGGGTCGTGTGGATGCATTGATCGTGATCTCGCTTCCACCAACTGAAGAAGAGTTTGATTCGATGTTGTCTTTGGGAATTCCAATTGCACTAGTTGGAATGGACCATGAAAAGTGTGCTTCAATCAAGATTGATGATGTGGCTGGCGCAAGAACCGCCACCCAACATCTAGTTAATCAAGGGCACAAGAAAATCGGGTTAATGTCTGGGCGTCCTGATGATCCATTTAATTTTTCCGTTCCACAGGATCGTCGTAAAGGTTTCATGCAGGTTTTAGCTGAAAATGGTTTGGAATGGCTGCCATCTCGTGAAATCCATGGTGACTTCACTATGCACACCGCATCCCGTGCGATGGATGATTTATTAGCTCGTCCTAACCGTCCAACAGCAATTTTTTGCGAGTCAGATGAAATGGCGATTGGTGCGATGCAAGCACTGCGTCGTCATGGTTTGAAAGCACCTGATGACATTTCAATTATCGGCTTTGATGGTCATGAAATGGCGGAGTTTTCAGAGCTAACAACTATTGAACAGCCGGTCACGCTGATGGGCGAAATGGCTGCATGGTCGATTATGGAGAGATTACGCAAGCCTGTTGTTGATCCACCATCACTTGTTTTACCAACAACGCTCGTGGTTCGAAACTCAACCCGACGTTTAACTCCCGAAGAACAAGCTCTCTGAGGTAGCCTTAACGGTATGAGCGATCGCCTGGTTTCCGTTCCGCATCTTTCAATACTGCAAACACATCGCAGTGAAAAATGGCGTGGATTTCCCAAGGATGTTTTGCCATTGCCAGTTGCAGAAATGGATTTTCCGGTAGCTGAACCAATTCGCGCAGTGTTAACTGAAATGGTCGCGAACTCTGACCTTGGATATCTAGGGTCTATTCCAGAACTAGGTCTTGGCTTTAAGAAGTTTGCCCATGAGCGCTGGAACTGGGATCTAGATGAAACCCAGGTTCGACCGGCAACCGATGTCGGTGTTGCCGTAGTAGAAATTTTACGAGTGCTTACAAATCCTGGTGATTTAATTTTGATTAATTCACCGGTGTATCACAACTTTTATCACTGGATAAATGAAGTAAAGCTCAACAAGGTTGATGTTCCGCTTGAACGCACCGGCGATGAAAACGCTAACCCATGGGAGATTAATTGGGAAGGTATTGAGAAAGCTTATGCATCGGGCATCAAAGTTCATCTCTTGTGCAGTCCTCATAATCCGCTAGGAAGGATTTACACAAAGGAAGAGCTTTCTAGATTTGTTGATCTTGCTGAAAAGCACAATGTTTTGATCATCAGCAATGAACTCCACGCCCCCTTAACTTATAAGGGAAATACCTTTACACCGATCTTATCTTTGGGAGAAAAAGCACGCAGAGTGAGCATTGTTGTAACCGCAGCATCTAAAGGTTGGAATATTGCGGGTTTAAAGTGCGCAATGATCGTTACCCAAGATGCAGCAGTTTTTGCTCGCTTAAATGAGTTGCCCCCAGCTGTTCATTGGAGAACCTCTTTGCTCGGTGCCTTTGCTACCGCTGCAGCATTTTTCGACGGGGCAGAGTGGTTAGATGATGTGCTTTCTCAACTAGATGAGAATCGCCACCTGATAAAAAATCTTTTGGCAGCAAAGCTTCCAAGTGTTAGATACCACCTACCCGACAATGGATACCTGGCATGGCTAGATGTTGAGGCGTTGCAGTTAGGAGATGATCCTTCAAAGTATCTCCTTGAAAAGGGTCGAGTCGCATTTAACGCTGGACATACCTTTGGGCCGCAATCATCGCAATATATTCGTCTTAACTTTGCAACAAGTCCTGAAATTGTTACCGAAGCTATTGATCGTATTGCTCGGTCGATTTAAATGTCAGGCAAAAAATATGACGCTGTCATTATCGGGGGCGGTCATAACGGTTTAGTCGCAGCTACCTATTTAGCCCGTGCAGGAAAATCAGTCAAAGTCCTTGAAGCTAACCCTGAGATAGGTGGCGCTTCACAAAGTGTTCGAACCTTCCCAGAATACGATGCAAATTTGTCTCGTTATTCATACTTGATCGCATTGCTTCCCGACAAAATTGTTAATGATTTAGGCCTGGATTTTGAATGTATATCTCGAGAGGTCTCTAGCTATACGCCTTATGGCGATGACAAAGGTCTGTATGTATCTAGAACATGGGATGCAAAAACCGAGCAATCATTTAATGAGTTAGATCCAACTGGGAAAGAAGGAAAGGCTTGGCAGGATTTTTACGCCGAAGTTGCCCAGTTTGCCGAAAGAATCGCACCGACATTATTGGAACCGCTTAAAACCCGGAGCGAGCTACGCCAACAGATCGATTTAGATCCCATATGGCAGTACCTGGTGGAAGACCCAATCGGCAAGGTAATTACCGAAAGATTTAGCAATGACATTGTTCGTGGAGTTGTACTTACAGATGCTTTGATCGGCACCTTTGCTTCCGCCTTTGATATCCAGGCAAATATCTGTTTTCTCTACCATTTGATAGGAAATGGAACCGGTGAATGGAAAGTTCCAAAAGGTGGAATGGGCGCCTTGGTTAATGAACTAGTCCGCGTTGCAACTGAAAGCGGAGTTGAAATTTCACTTAACTCAAAAGCCACAAAGGTGGTCTCTTCAGCAGATAGCGTTGAAGTCACGATTGAATCAGGCGAAGTAATTCATGGGGATTACCTTCTTTCAAATGCAGCTCCTGAGGTCTTAGCTAAGTTACGGGGAACCTCTGTTCCAAAAAGCCTTGATGGTTCGCAAATGAAGATAAATATTTTGTTAAAGCGATTGCCAAAACTTAAATCCGGCATTGATCCACGCCTTGCCTTTGCCGGAACCTTTCATGCCAATGAAAGCTTCTCTCAATTTGAAAAGGTATTTGTAGATGCTCAAGCTGGTGTGATGCCAGCCAAGATGCCAATTGAGATGTACTGCCACACATTGTCTGATCCATCGATCTTGGGACAGGAGTTACAAGATGCGGGTTATCAAACCTTGACTTTATTTGGAATCCACACACCTGCTTCATTGTTTGATGCAGATAACGATTCAGCTCGAGAAGCTGCACTTAACTCAGCGTTAGATTCACTCAACCAGTATTTAGCAGAACCAATCCAAGATGTCATCGCTGCCATCGAAGTGAAAACTCCACTTGATCTTGAAGATGCTATTGCATTGCCACGAGGCAATATCTTCCACAATGATTTATCGATGCCATTCCGTGAAGATGGAAGCAAACCTTCGTGGGGAGTCGAAACCGATGACCCTCGAATCTTCATTTGTGGAGCAGGCGCTGCTAGAGGCGGGGGAGTTAGCGGAATTCCTGGCCATAATGCGGCTATGGCGATCCTTTCTAACAATTAGACTTCAGCCATGACATTTCGTCCCGAGACATCAGCGATTACTGCAGGACGTCCAGAAGTTGCACCTGATGCTTCCTTAAACCCTCCAATTGTTTTCTCATCTACTTATCATGCAGGTGGCCCAGTTGGTTATGGTCGATATGGAAATGAAAGTTGGAGCGCACTAGAGGCTGCAATCTCAGAGCTTGAAGGTGGACAAACACTTTCATTCTCATCTGGCATGGCAGCAATCAGCGCAGTCTTTTCTATCTTGCCTATTGGCGCGCCCGTTGTTGCATCCAATCAGGGTTACAGCGGAACTATGGGATTGCTTAATCAACACCAGGCAACTGGTCGCCTAGAGGTTCGTTTTGTAGATATCACCAACACCGATGAAGTTATCGCCGCGATGAAGGGTGCAGCTTTGTTGTGGTTAGAGTCTCCAACAAATCCATGCTTAGACATCGCAGATCTTCCTGCACTTATCTCAGCTGCAAAGAAACAAACAATTGGCGTGGGTGTTGATAACACCTTTGCAACTCCGCTTGTTCAGCAACCTTTAGCAATGGGCGCTGACATCGTGATGCATTCGGTTACTAAGTTTTTAGCTGGTCACAGTGATGTTGTTCTTGGTTCGCTATCAACCAATGACACCGCACTTTTCAAGCGATTAGATGAGGCACGACGATTTAATGGATCAATCCCAGGTCCATTTGAAGCATGGCTAGCCTTGCGCGGAATTCGTACCTTTCCTGTCCGCTTCAAAGCGGCAGAAAGTAATGCAAAGCAATTAGTTTCTCGACTAGAGGCTCATGCAAAGATCGCGAAGGTGCGTTACCCAGGCTTTGGTGCGGTTATCTCATTTGAAATTGATGGAAGCGCTGATCAAGCTGAAAAGGTGTGCGAATCCTCGAAGTTGATCACACATGCAACCAGCCTTGGTGGAGTTGAATCACTGTGGGAACGCCGTCGCCGTTGGGCCTTGGAGAGTCCATCTGTGCCTGAGCAGTTAATCCGTTTATCTGTTGGCTGCGAGCATGTAGATGACATCTGGCAGGACATTGAGAACTCACTCTCTGTTCTATAGAGATTTTTTCAGCAATACCGAGTATTTTTAACCTATGTTGAAAGCAATTCGCCGATCCTTTGCCGCACTAACAGTGACGGTTCTTGCCTTTCGCGCGGTCGCATCATTTTTGTCATGGGTAGAACACCAAGATGAATCAGTGGCTGACACTTGGGTCGATGAAGATGAATTCGAAGATGCCTGAGGCTCAATATATTCCCGGCACCTGCAACATCGGTAAAGGCGAGGTTCGTAGAAGGCAGTTAGTTGCACTTCTCGGACTCTTTTTCTCAATTTCAACTTTACTTACCTTCAACACCGTCGATGCTCCAGCTGTTGTTCGGCTAGGTATTTTTTTTCCTCTGATGGTTGCTTCAGTTGGTTTTGTGCAATCGCGTTCAAAGTTTTGCCTTGCTTATGGATTTGCCGGAACCTTTAACGTTGGCAAGTTGGGCGATATCAAGCGCGTTGCAAGTAAAGAAGACCGCGCAGCTGACCGCAAGACAGCGCTCGTAATTTTAGGTAAATCTTTTCTTCTTGCAGCTCTAGCAACAGCGGTGGTCCTAGTACTACCCTTTTAGAATGAAGATACAAATTCATACTCGTCACGCAGATTTAGCCGAAGATTTCAAAGATATTGCAATTGAAAAACTCAACAGCATGGAGCGATTTAGTGTTGTTATTGATCGCGTAGAAGTTGAGGTTCTTCATGAAGCAAATCCCCACCAGGGAAAACACAAACACAAAGTTGTTTTAACTTCACATGGCTCAGGCCCATTGATCCGGGCAGAAGCAGCTGAGTTCAATGATCTTGCAGCTTTTGATACTGCGATTAAAGCCTTTGCGTTGCAGATCAGAAAGATCCACGAGAAGTCAAAGGATTACGATCGCAAGACTTTACGAAAGATGAAAACAGAGATTTAGATAATCTCGCTTCCATCCTTACGTGTTGCTGTAAGGCTTGCCACCGCGGTGACTGTTAGTGCCGCAACGATGACAAACAAGCTGACTTCGATTGGTATATGTGGCAGTTCGACGCCTGCAATCTCGTGGATTCCAACGCCATGGAAGGCTTCGATAAACATCTTTACACCGATAAAGGCCAAGATGAATGAAAGACCCTTGGATAGATAAACCAAGCGCTGCAATAAACCCTGTAATAAGAAGTACAGCTGTCGCAGACCCATCAGAGCAAAGATGTTTGCACACACAACGATGTAAGGATCACGAGTGATTCCAAAGATCGCCGGAATTGAATCAAGGGCAAAGACCAGGTCTGTAAAGCCAAGGGATACGAGTGCGATGAAGAAGGTTGTTGCACCCTTTGATCGCAAGTAGGTGATAACTCTGTCTTCTTTCCACTCCTCTTCACCTTCATCTTCAACCAGCAAACGATACGCGGTGAAGATAAGAAATGCGCCGAAGATAAAGAATGCGCCAGAGAACTTTTCGATAATCGCGCTACCTGCAGCTATAAATCCGCCGCGAAGAACTAGTGCGATGATAATTCCAAGAAGCAGCACCAACTGCTGCTTTGTCTTTTCAACCTGCAAGCGGCTCAAGATAATTACGAAAACGAAGATATTGTCGACTGAAAGCGCGTACTCAGTTAACCAGCCTGCAAAAAACTCTTTCTGAGCATTTGGATCTGTGGTCCAGTTGGGCATCAAAATTCCAAATGCGATAGCTGCCGCTACATAAATCACTGTCCAGATTCCTGCTTCGGTCATAGTTGTCTCTTTGTTGCGACGAACAATCGCCAGCGTTAAGTCAAAGATGATGACAAGAGAGAGGATGCCAAGGGTCAATAGCCATGTAGTCGTAGATTCCATGGCGGTATTGTGTCAGTTAGTGATGTACCCAGATGGTTGAAACGGCTGGAATTGTCATCTTTCCATCGCGACCATCCACCGTTCCTGCGCTCACGATCAGTAATTTGCCGGTGATTTCGACCTCAATCGCAGAATCTGACAGATTCATATATGCAGAAACATTTCCGCGACGAACCGCAAGTAGAGCATCGCTCTTTAACCCATGCTCTGGAGACTCCAGCCAAGTAATTGGACCTTGATTTACTAGGTGATCTGCTCGAAGTTTTAAAGCGGTGCGGAATAGATTTAATGTGCTTTTTGGATCAGTGCTTTGTTTTTCTACCGTCAATTCTCTCCAAGCATCGGTAAGTGGTAGCCATGGAGTTCCTGTTGTAAATCCAAATGGTGCAGACTCTCCGCTCCAGGGAAGTGGAACTCGAGCTCCATCACGACCCTTTTGCGCTCCATTTGTTCTGAAATATATTGGATCTTGTCGCGAGCTATCTGGAATAACACCATCTGGAAGTCCTAGTTCTTGCCCTGCAAATACATATGAAGATCCAGGAAGAGCCAAAACAAATAGCGCTAATGCACGTGCCTGAACCTCTCCGATGCGAGATGCAACTCGAGGTGAGTCATGGTTGCTTAACGCCCAGGTAGGTAGTGCACCAACAGAGTCCATTAGTTCAATTGAACGATTTATGACGGAGTAAAGAAAATCTGATTTAAATGGAGCATCCAGTAAATCAAAGTTGAAGACCTGGTGCAGCTCATCGCTTCGTACATATCGTGTTGCATTTACTGGGGGATGTACCCATGCTTCGGCAACTGCCATGACTTCACGATCTTTGTAAGAGTCAAAAAGCTTTCTCCATTGGCGATAGATTTCATGAACACCTTGGCGATCAAAGTAAGGCACAGTTGGTAACAGTGCATATCGAATCTCTGGATCCATCGAGACATCAAGACGCAGAGCATCGCTGATTCCTTGTGGGTCTGGGTGATTTGCTAAAAGATTCTCTTTAACCAAGCCATGAGCAACATCGATACGGAAACCATCAACCCCGAGATCTAGCCAAAAACGTAAAGTGATTTCATAATCACCTGAAACTTCTGGATTTTCCCAATTCAGATCTGGTTGTGAAGAATCAAAAAGGTGCAGGTAGTACTGACCATCTTCTACTTGTGTCCATGATGGGCCACCAAAAAGTGAGATCCAGTTGTTTGGGGGAGTTCCATCCGCCTTTGGATCATGGAAATGAAAACGTGCACGCTCTGGTGAACCGCGCCCAGCCTTTAGCGCTTGCTGAAACCACACATGCTGATCTGAAAAATGGTTGGGCACAACATCAACTAGAACCTTCAGACCTAATGAGTGTGCAACTTCGATGAGCTTCTTGGCATCCTCAAGATTTCCAAAACGAGGATCTACATCTCGAGGATCGGCAACGTCATAACCACCATCTTTGTTTGGTGACGTATAAAAAGGACTTAGCCAAATCGCATCTACACCTAGCTCTTGAACATATTGGAGCTTTGAGGTGATTCCCTGAAGGTCGCCTTCGCCATCGCCATTGCTATCAAAAAAAGACCGTGGATAGATCTGATAGATAGTGGCTTCTTTCCACCACGGCGAGGATTTCATGGTGTCAGGCTACGGATTGCCCAATTTCTAGACAATGTAAAAAGGGTGTAACTAACCCTCGTATGTTTCTCTTTTATAACGTTTTTCATGTGCGTACACTGAATCCATGGAAATCCTTTTCTCGGTCTTACTTTTCCTTATCCTGCTCGGGATGCTCTATTGCATTCGTTCTTTGCGTGCACTGCATGGAAAGGTATCCAAAAAGAGTGAGCAAATCTCTCGCGAGATTCAAAAAGCAGCATCTGAGAACAAGAAGATTTCGATGATGGCCTACCGCCAGACCGAAGCCTTTATTCAGCTGAGCAACTTGCTTCAATTTAAGGCAGCGATTCCGCCGACACGTAGCTGGGCAGCATCACCCGATTTATTGCTTTTGATCTCTGAAACTGTCAAGAAAAATAAGCCATCACTAGTTGTGGAATTGGGATCAGGAGTTTCCACATTAGTAATTGCGAAATCAGGTGCTCGCAAAGTGATAAGCATCGATAACTCAGAAGAGTTTGGCGGAAAGACCAGAGAACTTATAAAGGATCACAAAGTACGTGGAGTTGAAATTCGAATCGCGCCATTGCGTCCATATGCAAATGGCTCTGATTGGTATGACACATCAACTATCAAAGATTTGAAGAAGATTGATCTACTGATTATCGACGGCCCACCAGGTTCGAAGATTCCTGAAGCTAGATATCCAGCTTTAAAGGAGTTCAAAGACAAGTTATCGCCTAAGGCAATAATCATTGTTGATGATGTGAATCGCGATGGGGAAAGAAAGCTGGCAGAGGATTTTGCTAAAGCTTTACCTAATCATATTCTTACGATCTTTGATCATGAAAAGGGCACAGCGGTTATTTCACCTCGCTGATTAAATGCCAATAACCCGAGAAGAGGCTTTCCAAGAGGCTGCCTCAAAGATTCTAAATACATCTACCTTTGTGCGTGCGGTTTTGTCGGGTCGCCGTCGCAATATGAGCGTTGACTTTGAACGTATCGATATTCGACCTGTCGAGATTAAAGGTGTTTTAAATCTTCAACTGATGCAAAATGATGGTCGGGCAACCACGGCAAAGAATCTTTTGCCTTCTGCTCTCGAAATCGATCAGTTATTAAACAGCGGCTATGCAAACATCATGGTGGAAAGTACCGATGAGGCGTATTCCATAAGAGTCACAAAGAGCGGAGATGCTCAGGTTCATACGGAAAAGCGCGCTTTAGAACAAAACCTTTCGCACGATAAGAAGAAGGATAGATTGTTGGATTCCAATGATCCCTTCTTGCGTGAGGTTGGAATTGCAGATGCAAAGGGCGTTATTAAGCCATCGCGCCAGGATAAGTACAAGCAGGTAGAAGAGTTTTTGCGTCTACTGTCTCCGGCGTTAAACGCTGCGATCGAAGCAGGCCAAATCCATAAGCCAACACATGAAAATCCTCTCCGGATCACAGATTTAGGTTGTGGTCATGCATACCTGACCTTTGCTGCGCATCAATTCTTGATTAACTCTGGAATTCCAGTTGTTGTCACCGGCATTGATATTCGTCCTGATTCAAGGGATCGAAACAATAAGATCGCAGAAACTTTGGGAGTAACTAAGACAATTACCTTTAAAGCCGAAGAGATCTCAAAGACAACCGCTGATTCAGCAGATGTAGCTATAGCTTTACATGCATGTGACACAGCAACAGATGATGCAATCGCTTGGGCCGTTAATGGCGGGGCGAAGTTATTGTTGATCGCACCTTGTTGTCATCACGATATTCAAAAGCAGATTGAGTCAGTACCAGAACCATGGGGTGCGTTAACAAAATTTGGATTAATGAAGGAACGTTTAGGGGATCTCTTAACCGATTCATTTAGGGCGCAGTTATTGAGAATTGTTGGATATCGGGTAGAAGTTATTGAGTTTGTTGGGGGAGAGCACACTCCACGTAAGTGGATGATGCGCGCAGTAAAGACTGATGCAAAGCCAGAGCAGTTGGATATTGATAGATATCTTGAAATCACCGCTCAGTGGGGTGTGAAGCCCGTGCTAGAGAAGAAACTTTCAACGCTCAACATCCGTTAGACTTAGGACATGTCTAAGGTCCTCGCATCCCTTCCAGTTGGCGAAAAAGTAGGTATCGCCTTTTCAGGCGGTCTCGATACATCAGTTGCCGTTGCTTGGATGCGCGATAAAGGTGCGGTTCCATGCACCTACACCGCAGATCTTGGCCAATATGACGAGCCAGATATTGATTCAGTACCGGGTCGCGCCAAGGAATACGGTGCAGAGATCTCTCGCCTAGTTGATTGCAAGAGCGCTTTAGTTGAAGAAGGTTTGGCTGCGATCGCTTGTGGAGCTTTCCATATTCGCTCTGGCGGAAAGCAGTACTTCAATACAACCCCATTGGGTCGCGCAGTAACAGGAACTATGTTGGTCCGCGCTATGCACCAAGATTCAGTTGAAATCTGGGGCGATGGATCGACATATAAGGGCAATGACATTGAACGTTTTTATCGTTACGGCCTTTTAGCAAATCCAAATCTGCGAATCTATAAGCCATGGCTTGATCAAGATTTCGTCACCGAACTTGGTGGACGCAAGGAAATGTCTGAGTGGTTAGTTGCACACGGTCTTCCATATCGTGACAGTACTGAAAAGGCGTACTCGACTGATGCAAATATCTTGGGTGCAACCCATGAAGCAAAGAGCCTTGAAAATCTAGATACCTCAGTTGAACTAGTCCAACCAATTATGGGGGTCCGTTTCTGGGATCCAGCGGTAAAGATTGAAACTGAAGATGTAAAGATCACTTTTAATCAAGGACGCCCGGTATCAATCAACGGCAGATCATTTGAAGACGTCGTTGATTTAATGAAGGAAGCCAATGCAATCGGTGGGCGTCATGGACTTGGAATGGCTGATCAGATTGAAAACCGAATCATTGAAGCCAAGAGCCGTGGTATTTATGAAGCACCAGGTATGGCGCTATTGTTTATCGCTTACGAGCGCTTAATCAGCGCAATTCACAACGAGGACACAATCGCTAATTACCATGCAGAAGGTCGCCGTCTAGGTCGTCTTTTGTATGAAGGTCGCTGGTTTGATCCTCAAGCGTTGATGCTTCGTGAATCATTGATGCGCTGGGTTGCATCAGCTGTCACCGGTGAAGTGACCATTCGTATGCGTCGCGGTGATGATTACTCAATTATTAATACAACTGGACCAGGGCTTAGCTACCACCCTGAAAAACTTTCAATGGAGCGCACAGAAAACGCTGCATTTGGCCCAGTAGATCGCATTGGTCAACTGACTATGCGCAACCTTGATATTGCCGATACTCGTGCCAAGTTAGAGCTTTACCGCTCACAGGGCCAGATTGGTGATGGCGAGTTTAAATTAATCGGCGAGATCGAATAACAAGGAGAACCATGCCAAAGAAGACCCTATTAAAAGTATTTGCGGTACTTGCCGTATTAGCAATTGGATTTGCATCAATCACAACACTCGGAGGAGATGACACAGTGTCAGAATCAGCAGCAGGACTTCCAGCGGTTACAGGTAACGCGGGCGAGGCACCAACAATCACACCTCCAACAGGTGCAGCACCAGCAACTTTGCAAACACAGGACATCATTGTTGGAACTGGTACAGAGGTACAACCAACTTCTACATTGACAGTTCATTACACATTGATGACATGGTCAAATGGTGCGTTGATTGAATCTTCATGGAATGGCGGACAGCCAGCAACATTCCCACTATCTGGCGTAATCGCTGGATGGCAGGAAGGTTTGCCAGGAGCAAAGGTTGGCGGACGTCGCTTGCTAGTAATCCCAGCTGACAAGGGATACGGTCCAAATGGTTCAGGTCCAATCGGCCCAAATGAGACTTTGATCTTCGTCGTAGACATCATCGCTGTTTCATAATTAGTAGCAATCAAAGCCCCATCGCCTAATAAGGTGGTGGGGTTTTGCCTTTGTTTACCTTGTGTTAACCAAGGATTGAGTAACCTCTTGCCATGAAGAAAATACTCTCGGAGTATCTGGGCACGACACTATTGGTGGCAATTGTTGTTGGCTCCGGAATAATGGCCACCGACTTAACGCAAGATGTCGGTCTGCAACTGCTGATTAACACTATTGCTACAGTCTTTGGATTGGCTGTTTTGATTTTGATTCTTGCTCCAATTGGCGGTGCGCACTTTAACCCCGTAGTTACCTTGGTTGATCTGATTCAAGGAAAGAGTTCGATTCTTCAATTTATTCAATATGCAATCGCTCAGACATTAGGTGCCATTTCAGGAGCCTTGCTGGCAAATGCGATGTTTGATCACGCCATTATTGAGACCGCAACAAAGATTCGCTCAGGCAGCAACCTGTACCTTGCAGAGATCGTTGCTACCGCTGGATTGATACTTGTGATCAATCTTCTTGTTGCTCAAAAGAATCTGACTGTAATTCCAGCTGCCGTTGCAGCCTGGATCGGTAGCGCTTACTTCTTCACTAGCTCTACATCCTTTGCCAACCCAGCGGTGACTATTGGTCGAACCTTTAGTGATTCATTTGCTGGTATCGCGCCAGAGTGCGCCCCTAAATTTATCGCAGCACAAATTCTCGGAGCCTTAATCGGCCTGGGCCTAACGAAGGTACTGACCAATGACAAATAAGCCAACCGTTCTCTTTGTCTGCGTGCACAACGCAGGCCGTTCACAGATGGCAGCAGGGTTCATGCGCGAACTTGGACAGGGTCGAGTAGAAGTTCTCTCTGCAGGAAGTGCCCCAAAGGATTCAATCAACCCAATTGCAGTCGAAGCCATGGCTGAAGTTGGAATTGATATTGCTAATAACACTCCAAAGGTTTTAACAAATGAAGCGGTTCAAGAATCAGATGCTGTAATCACAATGGGATGCGGAGATGTTTGTCCGTTCTACCCAGGAAAGCGTTATGAAGATTGGGTTTTAGATGATCCTGCTGGCCAGGGGATTGAATCGGTACGTGTGATCCGTGATGAGATTAAAGGTCGTGTCGAAGCATTACTTGCTGAATTACTTGGCTAAAACTGCTGACGCAATCTTTAGATCCTTTTCAAAAACCATGAGCTGAGGCCCATCTAAGGTCTGAGTAAGGGTGGCTTTGATGTTTGCATCAACTAACTTTTGCAAAGCCATTTGTGCTTCAATGTAGTTGCTAGGAGTTTGCAACGGTTTGAGCAAACCATATTGATCTTTCTTACCCGCCTTAATAGGGGTGATGATCATTCGCTTGTTAGATGAAAAACCCCACTTGAGAACCAGAATAAGCAGCGCCAATCCTGCAAACCCACCAAAGGATTGCAAGAAGAGTCCGTTGTTGATTCCACCTAACATGCTTTAAGTGTAAATGGATTTTCACACAACCGCACTCTCAATTGCATCTGCATAACCTTTGCAACTGCGAGAAATTATTGAGTTCTCTTATTGAATTGATCCTGCTAATTTTCACTTCGATACGAGAGGCTCACTCTTGTTAGATCTGAAATCGGAGAGCAATTAATGTCAGTCTTGAATGAAGTATTAGATGCTAATAAGATGTATGTTGAAAGTTACGTCGAAAAGGGAAAGCTTGCATTGCCACCTGCACGTCAATTTGCGATTTTGACCTGCATGGATGCACGTCTTGATCCAGCTAAGTACGCAGGTTTGAGCGAGGGAGATGCACACGTTATTCGTAACGCAGGTGCACGCGCATCAGATGATGCGATCCGCTC